>ERZ795050.295-NODE-295-length-80272-cov-7.331227_pt1 | contig 80272 bp, 57 predicted proteins | sample MGYA00375134_ERZ795050 | MGnify/ENA primary metagenome ERZ795050 (study PRJEB30179, sample SAMN05720221) | activated sludge metagenome | isolation source: Anaerobic digester | place: Japan | collected 2015-05-26 ... | reverse complement strand
GTGTTTTGTGAAGCACCCATGGTCATGAGCACAAAGAAAAACGGCTAAAGTTGACCATAAGTAACTTGCCGGTTTTCTGTGAAGCAGCGTCTTGACGCACGCGCGTCAATCAGGTTGTCACGGACTCGCCATCGAGCCCGTATTCAAACTCATCCGAGGCCACACACCTCCCTATCCAAGACCACGCTTCCTGTCTAACTCCTGCTTTATTATATGTTGCCGGGCCGAACACATCAAGGCCGTTCCCGGCCGTTGGCGAAGGGCGGGTCCGTGACAGTCCAGGCGGCTCTTACAGAACCCCGACCGCAAGCGAGGGGCCTTGATGTTCGGAGCACGCCGACCCTGCCGCTCCGGAAGGGAAGTGACACGACCATTCGAACGCCCACCCCCCGATACTGGTGTCTAAGATATAAAAAACTCCATAGACATGTATTAGCATTTGTCAGATTCCCGACACGCAGTCTCGCCTCCGTTCGGCCGTCGCCGCTGATTGCGATGCCGGATACCCAGACGTCTTCAATGGCGAGGCTGACCACCGTGCCGGCATGGCGTGTTTACGCCATTGTCTCTCCCGGGTCCGTCCGTGCCCGACGACGGTTGCCGCACTCGCGACAGCCATACTCGCTCGGCGCGGCTTGTCGCTGCTCGCTGCCGGCGGTAGGATACACGCACTCATCGTTTCACCCGGTGGCTTGCGTCAAGGAGATCAGCATGTACGCCAAGCAGGTGTGCGTCTTTCTGGAGAATAAGAAGGGTAGAATCGCCGAAGTGACCGGCTTGCTGGCCGGGGAAGGCATCAACATCCGAGCCTTGTCGCTGGCCGACACGCCCGACTTCGGGGTGCTCCGGCTGATCGTGGATGACCGTGTCCGGTGTGTTCGGGTCCTCAAGTTGAATGGTTTCGTCGTCCAGGAAACCGAGGTCATTGCCATCGAGATCGATGACCGGCCGGGCGGCCTCCATCGGATCGTTGAGCTGCTGGACCGCGAGGGAATCAACATCGAGTATATTTACGCCTTTATGAAGAAAAAGGCCGAGCAGGCATTGGTGGTGTTCAAGATCGACGACGCGGCTCGCGCAGCCGAGACGCTCAGGCGAAGCGGAATCGCCATCCTGTCGGAAGATGCGATAAAGGATCTGTGACTGTCTTCGTTTCGAAAGGAAGGTAGACATGACAAAGCGCACTTGCATCATTCTGGGAATTGTGGGTCTGGGGTTGTTCGTTGGCTTGGCCGGGTGCAAGGATTCGTCGAAGGCCCCGACGACCACAAAACCGGCCGACGCCGGTCCTATCAGGATCGGAGCCATCTTCTCCATCACCGGTCCCGCGGCGTTCCTGGGGGCCCCCGAAGAGAAGACGACGCAAATGCTCGTGGAGAAGATCAACAACGAGGGCGGCGTCCTCGGCCGCAAGCTGGAGGTCATCATCAAGGATTCCGGGGCAAGCCCCGAGAAGGCCCTCTCGCTGGCCAAGCAGCTCATCGATGAAGAGAAGGTTCTGGCGATCATCGGCCCGTCGACCAGCGGTGAGACGATGGCTATCAAGCAGCTTTGCCAGGACAGCAAGATGATCCTTGTCTCGTGCGCCGCCGCGGAAAAAATCGTCGAACCCCTCGCGAGCTACGTATTTAAGAGCCCTCAAAAAGACAGCGATGCCGTGAAGGTGATTTATGAGGCCATGAAAAAACGCGGCATTTCGAAAATCGGCGTCGTGGTCAGCAGTGATGGCTTCGGGACGGCCGGCAGGGAACAGCTTGAAAAACTGGCTCCGGAGCACGGTCTGACTATTGCCATCGCCGAGGTCTACCCCAAGGAGGTGACTGACCTGACCGACGTGCTGACCAAGGTCAAGGGCAAGGACGTCCAGGCAGTGGTCAACTGGTCCATCGTTCCCGCCCAGAGCCTGGTTGCCAAGAACATGAAGCAGATCGGTTTGGACGTCCCCCTCTTCCAGAGTCACGGGTTCGGCAACATCAAGTACGCCCAAGCCGGGGGAGAGGCGGCTAACGGCACCCTGTTCCCGTGCGGACGCCTCCTGGTCGCCGAGCAACTGCCCGACGACCATCCCCAGAAGGCCCTGCTGATGTCCTACAAGAAGGATTACGAGAGCAAATACAATGAGGAAGCCAGCACCTTCGGTGGGCACGCTTATGACGCCCTGTTGATTCTCGTCGAGGCCATCAAGAAGGCAGGTACCGACGATCGCGAGAAGGTCCGTGATGCCATCGAAAACCTCAAAGGGCTCGTTGGAACCGCGGGCATCTTCAATATGTCGCCTACGGACCACACCGGCTTGGATGCCGATGCTTTCGAACTCCTGACCGTGAAGGAGGGTAAGTTTGTGATTGCCCCAAAGGAGTAAACGATACACGGCAATCCGATCCCAGGAGTCTGAGCTTAGATGGAACTCACCCAGGCGCTGCAGTATTGCGTTGCCGGCATCCGTAACGGCAGCGTGTACGCAATTGTTGCCATCGGCTTCAACATCATCTACAGCACCACCGGCGTCATCAACTTCGCCCAGGGTGAGTTTCTCATCGTTGGAGCGATGACGGCCATCAGCCTGAACCATTTCGTGCCGCTGCCGGTTGCCGTCGCCTTGGCGGTGGTCATCACCATGCTGCTGGGCGCGTTGGTCGAGTTCGTGTTTATCCGCCCCGTCCGCCATGCCCCCGTCCTGCGGCTCATCGTGATCACCATCGGCATCTCGATTGTGCTGCGCGAGGGCATGCTGCACGTGTGGGACGAGCAAGTCAGGGCCCTTCCGTATTTCACCGGTACGGCCGTCTCGACCTTCCCGCTTTTCGGCGCAAGAGTCTCCCCCCAGGACCTCTGGGTGCTGGGCATGTGTGCCGTCATCGTTGCCGGCTTGACGCTGTTCTTCCGGTTCACGCCGACCGGTCGTGCGATGCGGGCCTGCGCCGACGATCGGATGGCGGCCCAACTCTGCGGCATCAAGGATTCCCGCATGGTCACGCTCTCTTTCATGCTCAGCGCCGCCATCGGCGCGCTGGCCGGATGCGCGATTTCCCCGGTGATGCAGACGCAGTACGACATGGGCGCCCCCCTGGCCATCAAAGGCTTCACGGTGGCAATTCTCGGAGGGCTCGGCAACAGCATGGCCGCGGTTGCGGCGGGACTGCTGCTCGGACTGATGGAAGCCTTTGCCGTGAGCCAGATGCCCGTTGCCTACAAGGAGGCGGTTGCCCTGGTCGTCCTGCTCATGGTGCTGATTGTGCGCCCGAGCGGCCTGTTTGCCGGCCGGCAGACCATCGAGCTGAGGGACCACTGATGCGTCTCGGCAGATATCTGCCCGTTGCTGTCACGATCCTTCTGGTGGTCCTGATCCAAACCGGACTCTCGGCCGCTGAGAAGCCCTTCTACATGACCCAGATCACCATGTCGGCGTACTATGCGCTGGTGGTGATCGGCTTGTGTCTGCTGATGGGATATGCAGGCCAGGCCTCTCTGGGCCACGCGGGTTTCTTCGCCATCGGCGGCTATGTCTCGGCGGTACTGACGACGTGCAACCTGCTGGCCTATCAGACCCATCCCCTGGTTCGGTTGTGCCGGTGGCTCGGCCTGACCGTTGAGCATCAGGATCTTTACGGCAGGCAGATGCTGAGCATTCTGCCTTGGCCGGCCTTCATAGCGGCCCTGCTTGTGACCGCTGTGATCGCCCTGATCATCGGCATGCCGGTCATCCGTTTGAAAGGACACTACTTGGCGATGGCCACGCTGGGTTTCGGCCTCATCGTCTACCGCATCGTCCTGGGGGCGGAGGTCTTCGGCCAGGCCGATGGTATTTCAAACGTCCCGCCTTTCAAACTGATCGGCGATACGCTGCAGGTCAACGGCGCTCCGGCGTTCCGCGTGCAGAACTACTACATCGCGTGGGTTGTCGTCCTCGCGGCCATGGTCCTGGCCATCAACCTGGTTCACTCGCGCATCGGCAGGGCCCTTCGATCCATCCACCAGAGCGAGGAGGCGGCGCATTCGCTGGGAATCGATACCTACCGTTACAAGCTCTACACCTTCGTGCTCAGCGCTCTCTTCGCCGCCGCCGGGGGCGCCCTCCTGACGCATTACAACGCAAGCATCGGCCCCTCGGAAGTCAGCGTCATGAAGTCCGTCCGCTACGTCGCGATCGTGGCTGTCGGAGGGATGGCAAATCTGTGGGGAGCGCTGCTGATGGGCGTGGTCCTGAACTTCCTGTCTCTTCGCGGCGTGTTCGGCACCTACGATGACGCGGTTTTCGGCGTCATCCTTATCGCGATGATGATCTTTGCGCCGGAAGGACTGCTCAGGGTGCCCCGCTGGCGCGCTCTCGCATTCTTGTCGACCAGGAGGTCTCATGGCTGAGCCCCTCCTGACGACGCACAGGCTCCACCGTTTCTTTGGCGGTCTTCATGCCGTCGAGGACGTGAGTTTCAGCGTGCCCTGCGGGGCAATCAAGGCCATCATCGGTCCCAACGGCGCGGGCAAAACGACGCTTTTCAATCTGATCGCCGGCACGTTGTCCCCTCACGAAGGGGAGGTGTACTTTCGAGGCAGCCGGATCACCGGCTGGAGGGCACATGCGATCGCGAGGCTGGGGATCGCCAGGACGTTTCAGACCACGAAGCTGTTTCCCCAGATGACCGTTCTTGAAAACGTCATGGTCGGCCGCCATCCGAGGACCCGGTCCGGTTTCGTCGCCGGCATGCTCAACCTGCCGCGCACCTGGCGCGAGGAGAAGGAGAGCAGAGACAAGGCCATGTCGATCCTGGATGATCTCGGCCTGTCGGCGTGTGCCTCGGAGATCGCCTCGAATCTGTCCTTCGGCCGCCAGCGGCTGGTCGAGTTCGCGCGGGCCCTGGCCACCGAGCCGCAGCTCTTGCTTCTTGACGAGCCGGCGGCCGGGCTCAATATCTATGAGACACAGGCCCTTGCCGATCTGATCTTGAAGATTCGCGGCCGGGGTGTGACCTGCCTGGTGGTCGAGCACGACATGTCGCTCGTTATGAATATCTCGGACGATGTCGTGGTCCTGGATCAGGGCCACAAGATCGCAGAAGGACCGCCGCGGGTGATTCAGAGAGACCCCGAAGTGATACGCGTTTACCTGGGGGACGACCATGCTGCGACTGACCAATGTTGAGGCAGGCTATGGCGCCTTGCGGGTTCTCAAGGGAATCTCGCTGCACGTTTCCCAGGGGGAGATCGTCGCCATCATCGGGGCCAACGGCGCGGGCAAGACGACGCTGCTTAAGAGCATCGCCGGTATCCTTCAGCCGCGATCCGGAACGATCCTGTTCGACAAGCAGGACCTCCGAGGCCTGCCGCCTGATAGAATCGTTCAGCTTGGCTGCTCGATGGTCCCCGAGGGCCGTCATGTCTTCCCCACCATGACGGTGAAGGAAAACCTGATCCTCGGGGCTTACTCCTGCCGGGGCAAGGGACAAACGCGCGAGGCCGTCAAGGCAAGCATGGACGAGGTTTGCCGGCTCTTTGACATCCTCAAGGAGCGGGAACATCAGCTTGCCGGCACGCTGTCCGGCGGGCAGCAGCAGATGCTCGCCATCGCGAGGGCTTTGATGTCCAAGCCGCGATTGTTGATGATGGATGAGCCTTCGCTCGGGGTCGCGCCTTTGGTGGTCCGCGACATCTACCGGACCATCACGACCTTGAAGCGCGACGGCTTGACGATTCTGCTGGTCGAGCAGAACGCACGGGCGGCCCTGGCGGTGGCGGATCGCGGATACGTCATCGAAACCGGGCAGATCGTCCTCGAGGGAACTTCGCGGGAGCTGAGCGACAATCGCGAGGTCCAGCGAGCTTACCTGGGCAAGGAGTACGAGCGTATCGATGAGTGAGGCAACATCATGAGCCGGAATGCCCTTTACAACCCCGCTTGCGAGGCGCTTCCCCGCGACGAGTTGGAGCAGCTCCAGATCGAGCGGCTGCAGTCGACTCTGAACCGGGTGTATCGCAGCGTCGCCTTCTATCGAACGGCCTTCGACGCGAATTGCGTCAATCTTGAGAAGATCAGGGACCTGCGGGCCATGCGGGACCTGCCCTTCACGACGCGCGACGATCTCCTGCGAAGCTACCCCTACGACATGTTCGCCGTTCCGCTGCGTGATATCGTGCGGATCCACCAGGGGTTCGCAATCGCCGGAACGCCCGTCGTCGTCGGCTACACGCGAAACGACCTGCGCAACTGGACGGAATGCGCCGCCCGCGTACTGACTGCCGGCGGGATCACCGAGCACGACGTGGTCCAGATCGCCCTCGACTACGGCCTGCTGCCCGGTGCCCCCGGATTCCAGCAGGGCGCCGAACTCATCGGGGCCTCAGTCATCCCGGCTTCCATGACGGCCTCGATGTCCAGACAGATCGCCATCATGAAGGATTTCAAAACCACGGCCCTCATCACCACGCCGAGCCACGCCCTGAACATCGCCGCGGGGCTCGAGGAGATGGGAGTCCACCCCGAACGGCTCCAACTGCGGCTGGCCCTCTTCGGCGGCGAACGGTGGAGCGACGAGCTGCAGAAGCGGATCGAAGAAAAGCTCCACGTTATCGCGATCGACACCTATGGCCTCACCGCGATCATGGGGCCCGGTGTGGCCGGCGAATGCCGCCAGCGGTGCGGGTTGCACATCAACGAAGACCACTTCATCGTTGAGGTCATCGACCCCACCAGTCTCGAACCGCTCGGACCAGGATGCGAAGGGGAGTTGGTGCTGACCACCATCACCAAGGAGGGCTTCCCGCTGATCCGCTATCGGACGGGCGACATCACCTCCGTTAATAGCGAGCCGTGCGCCTGCGGCAGAACCCTCGCCAGAATGACCCGCGTGTCGCGGCGGACGGATGACCTCATCTTCTTCCACGGCGTGGGCTTCTTCCCCGTCCAGATCGAGAAGATCTTGTACGAGGTCGAGGGCCTCAGCCCACACTATCAGATCATCCTGGACCGACAAGGCGACGTCGATACCCTTGAGATTAAGGTCGAGGTCCTGGAAGACATCCCGTCTCTCGACGAGATCAAGACCCTGGAAATCCTGAGAAATCAGGTGGCCAGGCGGATCAAGACCGTCTTGAACCTGGACGCGAAAGTGACCTTCGCCGAACCAAAGTCCCTGCGGTCGGATTCGGGTGCAATCCCGCGCGTCCTCGATCGAAGACCGGGATGATCGTGTGCGATTCTTGGCGGCTGCCTGATGGAGTCCCCCGTGATTCCTCCGCTTCTTTCTGGGTCTCTGGCCCGCGGTCTGATATACTATGCCGCCGACATCATCCGTAGAATAGGACCTTACGGCCGGACATCTGTGCGGCTTGCGCGCATGTTTCTGGATCGCAGTGCACTTGGGTGGCGGCCCGCAAAAAGGCGGTCCGCCTTAGGAGTCGAGATCATGTGTGAATCGTGTTCATCCTATGTTTTGAATCGTCGTGGTTTCCTGGCGGCGACCGGCGCGCTCGGGGCGGCCGCTTTCGTCTCGCGGGCCGTGGCCCGGCAGGTTGGTGCGGCCGCGGCGTCTGCCGTTCCCAAACGCGACAAGAAACCGGCCAGGGTCCTGGTCGCCTTTTTGTATCCGCCCGCGGATGTCGTCAACGAAGGGAAGATGGAAGACTCGTGGCGGGTACACAATTGGTTCACCTGGCCGGGCAACCAGTTCGAGCCCGAGCAGCAGGAACGCAAGTTTACCGCGAAGATCAGGGAAACCGCCGACAAGCTCGGGCTGGTGGTCGAGTTCATGCCGAAAGCGATCTATCAGGAGGCCAAGGTCAGAGAGTTCATCGAACAAGCCAAAGCCGCCAAACCGGATGCCGTCTTCATCGTGAACTTCTGGAACACGTTTTCCAAATGGTCGCACCAGATGGCGACCGAGCCGGGTGCCCCGACGGCGATCGTTTACCATCCGGTGGGTTCAAACCATCAGCTTCCGCCGGATTACCTGCGAAATGCAGAGGGGCTCTACTACATCCATTCCATCGAAAACTGGGATGAAATAGAGCGGGCTCTGACGGCCGTCCATGCCAGGCAGATGCTGGCGCAGAGTCGGCTGCTGCGCATCTCCGCCAAACCCGCCGCTGAAATCATATCCGAGCCGCGGCTCGGCGTCGAAGTCGTCGGGGCCCCCGCCGAGGAATTCAACGCCGTCTTCGACGGCATCGCGGATGACGACGAGCTCGTCCGCGATGCGATGCAGTTCAAGAAGAACGCCGCCAGGGTCACCGACGTCGTCGACAAGTATTTCGTCGATGCCATGAGGGCCCATCGGGCCGTCGAGCAGATGCTGCACCGCTACGGCGCCGACGCCATTACCATCGAGTGCCTGCAACTCAAGCATCGAAAGCCCTGCATCAGCTTCGCGACGAATAACGGAAACCTCGTTCCGTGCGGCTGCGAGAACGATCTCAACGCCTCGCTCACGTTGATGCTGGGCCGATGGCTGCTGGGCCGCGGCGGCTTTCAGCACAACCCCGAGTTTGATACGAGCGAGAACAGATACTTTGCATCCCACTGCACTTGCGCCTGGAAGCTGCACGGTCCCCAGGGGCCTTCGCAGGAGTACTTCGTGCGGCCGTTCTTCCACCAGTTGCCCAAGACGGCGGCCCTCGACGTGCAGTGGACGCCCGGTGAACCGATCATTCTGGCCAAGTATCTCAGCGGACAGGACACCCTCAACTGCTGGACCGGTAAAGTGATCGAGTCACCCACCTCGCCTCCCACAGGCGGCTGCGCGACGCGCGTGCTGATGGAAATGGACAACGTGGACGACGTGTGCAAGGTCTACGCCGGTCCCCATCCGATCCTCTTCTGTGGCAATCGCGGCGATGCCAAACGCCTGAAAGCCTTCGCCAGGATGTATCGGTTGACGTTTCAGGGCAACGTGTAGTGTGGGCGAGTAGAGTCGCCGGTACTCCTGGGGGGTTGCGGACATACTCTCACAGGACAATGTCTGGGTCCTGCACCCTGAACCCCGGCTCCTGAATCCTTAACCGCAGAACCTCTCAAAGTTGCCGCCGAATAGATCGGCGACGTCCCGTCGGATCTCCTGCTCGCTCGGCATCCACCCCGACCGGACCAGGTCGATGTACTTGTCGGCCAGCACGTCGGCGATGATGCGACGCGAGTGCGACCACTTATAGATGAGCTGATCCAGGACACGCGCGTCCGAGTGCTGCGGGATGACGGACGTCCCCAGCAGTTCGAGCCGCATGCGCGTCATCTCCTCAATCAGACTAGGGTTGTTCAGAAACCACCAGCAGCCGAAGACCATCAGATTGGGGTGCTTGCGGGCCGCGACGCAGAGCTCATGCTGGTTCTCGCGGGCCAACATGGTGACCAGGAAGCGGTTGTCCGGGCAGGTCGCGCACAACCGGCTGACGCTGGCCACGTCGGCGGCGCCCACCCCGTCGCCGGCCAATCGCAGTTGCGGATTCAGGCTGCGCCGCACGCCGATCATCATCGCGAACGGGATGCCCGCCTCACGACATACGGGCAGCACGCACCCGGCGATGAGGGCGGCCCGCGGGCTGTCCTCGGGGATGGTGAAATCCGGTGGCAGCGACACGGCCATGTAGCGCGGACGCATTCGCACGACCCAGTCGGTTAGAAACCGCCGCACTTCGGTCAGGTCGGAAGCTCCCAGCTCGCCGTTCACGCGGTAGCCCCAGCCGGCCAAGCGCGTGACGGCGAAACCCCAATCATTCAGCAAGGGGTCGATTCGCAAGGCGGCCTCAAATCGCTCGTCTGACCCGGGGCCTTGGTCCCAGACCGGCCGTTCTTTGTCGTCAAACGGGTCGTTGGTCATGATCACCCGTCTGACATTGGACAGCCTAAACACTTGGTCGATGTACGCTTCTCGCGGAATCGCCGAAAGGTGCTTCCGGATACTTGTCAGATTCTTCTGCTTCGGGTCGATCCCGAATGCCTGAAGTACCGTCAGCACGCCCCGACACGCCTCGGAAACCGGCGAATGCTCGATGAACAGGTGTTGCCAGATGTAGTCCGCCTGCTCGGATTTCGACATTCCCCAGAACCGTTCGTACGGCAGAGGGGCAACGCGAAACACCTCCGCGATCAAATAATGGTATGTCAGCAGTTCGTCCAGCCCGTAGAGCAGCAACCCGCCGAATCGCGCGGAGTACACGTGTGTGTGAATGTCGAGAACCGGAGTCTCAGATGCCACACGGCGGACGAACTCTCGCAGATTGTCTTGGCTCAATTCCGGCACGCTTGTTCCTCCCAGTCCTCGGCACTGTATAAGCCGGCGCCGGTGCTGTAAAGTATCCCCGCTGCGGAGGTCGAGGGGTGTTCAGAGCGGGAGACACAGGCCACGATGATTGTCCGTGAAAGCGAATCAGTGGTCCTTTCGAGCCGCGCTTTCAGAATCCGGCTGAGCACTCGTCCCGGTACGCGCCGGCTTGTCGAGGAGTTTTGCGCGTCGATCAACCGCGACGGCCGCCACGACATTCGCATTTCCCTCCTGCCATGGACCGGTTTCGCCGGCGTCACCAGCCACACCCGCGAGTTCTTCATCACCACCGAGGGGCCGCAATCCCCCACGGTCGATGTCCTTCGTGATGACGACCAGGTTTGCCAGGTACGGTACGGGCCGCTGTTCGCTGCATCCTGGGAGATCTACTGGACCCTGGGGTTGGCAAACGACGACCTGCGGTGGGATGTTTCGGTACACGTCGGCCGAAAAACCCTGCCGGACGACGAGATCAACCTGCTGGCGTTCGACGTGCCGGAAGACGAAGAGATTGCCGACGCTTGGTTCGACACCGGCTATATCCTGCCGCCCAAGCACTGGTTCGCCGTCCCTGAACCCGAGGTGACCTACCGCGGCAACGAAGGCGGCCGCGGTGTTCTCGACCGCCGCGTGCGGCTGAAGTTTGCCGGCGACGGGCACGAAATCATGTACCTCAACTTCGCGGGCGGATACGGCCTGCTGGTGGCTTGCGCGGGGGACAATCTCTTCCGGATCGTACCCAGGGCGACGTGCAGGCCCGCGGGGCCGCGTGACCCGCGCCGACTGCCGCCGGCCCGCTTTGTCTTCAAATCTCACGAGCGGTTCTGCATCGGCACTCCTCGATGGTCGGAAAACCAAGTGGTCGAACCGCAAACGCGCTTTCAGTGTAGCGTTGTGATACAGGCACATCGGCCAAAGAACGTCGAGACGATGCATCTCGAAACACCGGACCGGACGGTGGGGAAGCAAACGACTCGGTTTCATCGCACGCATGCCCACGGCTCCATCGCCCACCGCGCCGGTTTTGCCGGCGGATGGCACAACGTGGGGCACCCCAGGGCCCACGGCGTTTCTTTTGAATATTACCTGCACGGCAAGGCGCATTTCTTCGGCTTGCACCCCGCGATCGATGAAGTCATGGCCCGCGCCCTCGATGCCGTGTATCAGCGAGAGACCCGGTCGGACGGTCTGGTCTGGGGATACGGCTTCGACGGCCGAGGCGCCTTCCATGAAAACAACGCTTCCATGCTTATCTTCCTCGCCGACTATGCCCGACGAACGGGTGACCTCTGCCGCCTGAAGTACGGCGAACGATGGGCAGAGTACATACTGGCCAATTGCACCGACAGACCTTTTCTCTACCTGACCCCGACCTCCACGGGTATTCCCGGCCCGGGCAACGGCGCCCGCGTCTGCAACTGGTGGGACGTGGTTTCCTGCGGCGGCTACGACGCCTTCATCAACGTGCTGACGTATCCCGCACTACGCGACCTGGCCGAGATGGAACGGGCCGCAGGCAACGTGAAGCTGGCCGATCATTACGCGGCCGCCGCGCGACGGTTACGGCAGTCGTTTAACGAGCTGTTTTGGGACGAGCGGGCGGGCCGATACATCTCGTGGGTGGACACGCAGGGAGGCCGCCACGACTACTTCTTCACCTCGGTCAACCTCATCGCCGCCGCCGAGAGCATCGCCGATCAGCCCATGCGTCGGCGGATCCTCGATTCCATTGATCGCCGCGTGGCGGAACTGGGTTACAAGGGCTTCTCCCTCCCCTGTAACCTGGTCAGCATCCCGCCCGAGCACTACAACGCCGGCGACTGGTGGCTCGAGACCTACGGCTATCCGCATTTCTACGACCTGTTCGGTACCTACGAAAACGGCGGCATCTTCCCGTGGGTCAGCGCATACTACATCGCTGCCATGGCGGAATTCGACCCGGACAAGGCCTACGATCACTATCTGGCCATTCTCAATCAATATGAGCGCGACAACCTCCACGGCGCCGGCAACGGCTACTTCTGGGATACGGAGACAGGGCTGCCGACCGAGGGCAGCAAGCAGGAACCTTATCTGGCCAACGTGGCCGTGACCGTCTGGGGGTTCATGTCCCTTTTCGGGCTCACTTTCGATTTCACGAAGGGCATCGCCATCCGCCCACGCTTGCCCCGGCGGCTCAACGGCTCTGTGTTCTCAATCCGCTATCACGGCTCGAAGGTCACCTTTCACTACCGAGGTTACGGCGTCAAGGTGACCAGCCTCCGAATCGACGGCCGCGACTTGCCCCCCGATGGTTTCATCCCGGCGGAACGATTACGCGAGGAAAGCATTGTGGAGGTGGAAGTATCGGAGTAGCAAATCAGTGGTTCCGCGAGTGTGTAAAGATCGAAGCGTCCGGGCGGTCGGGCAGTGTCGAGTCCGCCGCGGCGGACGAGACCCGCCCCAGGGTGAAGCAAAACCCGTGGCAGGTCTGCGTCACCTCCGGCGACTCCGACCGTGCCCTGCCTTGTCTGAACCCTGAACCCCGGATCCCGAACCCTCAGTCGATATCGTCATCATAGAGCATATCCGGCACACCGTCGTCTTGCAGAGCGGCCTGGCGGATGCGGGTGGCCTCTTGCTCCTTGCGGACTTGCCATTCCTCAGCGGTAATCAGGACCTTGCGAGCCTGACTGCCGGTATACTCGCCGACGATGCCTGCAGCGGCCATTTCCTCAATGAGCCGGCTGGCGCGAGAGTAACCGATGGCCAGCCGCCGCTGCAGCAGGCTCACGCTGCCGCGGCCGGTCTCCAGAATGATCTCCACGGCCTGGTCGAACAGTTCATCACGCGGCCCGTCGGCGGATGCCTCCGCCTTGCCGAGTTGCATGAGTTCCGGGTGAAACTCCGGCTTGCTCCTTTCGCGAAGGAAGTTGATGATTTCGCGAACCTCGGAATCCTCGAGGAATGTCCCCTGAGCGCGTACCAGCTTCGAGGACCCGGGCGGCAGGTAAAGCATGTCGCCCTGGCCCATGAGCACCTCTGCCCCGTTCTGGTCCAGAACGATTCGAGAATCCATGCGCGAGGCGACGCGAAACGCAATTCGACACGGCAGATTGCTCTTGATCAGGCCGGTGACGATCTTGGCCTCCGGCCGCTGCGTCGCGACAATGATGTGAATGCCGACCGCGCGGCTCTTCTGCGCCAGCCGCGCCAGGTGAGCCTCAACCTCCTTGGCAGACATCATCATCATGTCCGCCAGCTCGTCCACAATGATGACCACGTAAGGCAGATGCTTGGGAATCTGCGTCTTCTCTTCTTCCGTACTCGGCTGGAAACGCTCCAGCTTCTCCTGCTCGGAAAGCTTGTTGTAAGCCGCGATGTTCCGTACCCCCGCCTCCGCCAGCAGCGCGTACCGCTCATCCATCTTCTCCGTCGCCCAGGACAGGATCTTCTCGGCCCGTTCGATTTCAGTCACGATCGGACACATGAGATGAGGCACGTCACGGAAGGTGCTCATCTCGACCATCTTCGGGTCGACGAGGATGAGCTTCACCATGTCCGGCCGCTGAGTCATCAGGATCGACATGATGATCGAGTTGATACACACGCTCTTGCCCGAACCGGTTGTGCCGGCGATCAGCATGTGCGGCATCCCGGCGAGGTCCCCGATCAGTGCCCGACCGCTCGCGTCCTTGCCCAGAAACAGCGGCAGGGCCATCCGACGAACGGCGTCGCCGCCCATCGTCATCAGTTCCTTCAGGCGGACCTTCTCCTTGTTGAGGTTCGGCACCTCGATGCCGATGGTGTTCCTCCCCGGTATCGGCGCCACCACGCGCACGCTGGGAGCGTAAAGCGCCCTGGCAATGTCGTTGGCCAACGAGGTGATTTGGCTCAGCTTGACGCCCGGAGCCACCTGTAACTCAAACATCGTGATGACCGGCCCGGTGTCGATGGTCACCACGTGGGCCTCGATGCCGTATTCGTGCAAAGCCCTCTGAAGATCCTGGGCTTTCTCCCGAACCAACGCCTCCTGCTGCGAGGTGAAGCTGTACTCCGGATCGATAAGCGCGGAAAGGGGCGGGAACGTCCACTCGCCCAACTCCGCCGGATAGGGCTTCGGGGGGACAATCGTCTGGGGCACAGCCGCGGGCTTGGGCGGCGTGGGAAAGTTCACAACCATTGGCGGCGGCTTGGTTGCCACAGGCGCGGGTAGGAGCGGCTCATCTTGATCACCCGCCTCGGGCGGGGCGGTTTCATTATCCTTCTCTTCAATCGCGACGGCCGAGGCGGTCTTCTCAACCTTGGCCTCCGCCTCGTCCGGCTCATCATCGCCCTCTGACTGCTGCTCGCTCCTATCCTCGGGTGCGGACTTGCTCGGAGCAGGCTTGGGCTTGGCAACCGCCGGCCTCGGTCTGACAATCACCGGTGCATAAGACCGGCCGCCGGTCGGTGCCCCGGCAGGAGCCGGCCGCGGCCAAAGACCTTTCACCCTCGCGACTGCCCGGCGAAAGGGGCCGGTGATCGATGTAATCCTCTGGGCGGCGGGAGCAACCGCGGAGGCCATCTCCGTGACCTGTTGGCGCCGCCGACACAACATGGCCGGGATTTGCAGAACCAGTTCCTCGGCGGTGAAGAGCAGACCGACTACCGCGCCGTAAAACAGCATCGGCCAAGCCATCCAATTAACCGACTGTTGCAGCCAGGTGGCTAGGCAATAGCCCAGTATGCCGCCGGTCTCTTCGCGGAAACGGTCGGGAGAAGCCAACAACATGTGAGAGACGGCCGAGGTGACCGAGATCAACAAACTGACACCGATAATACGTTGCCACAGTGATGGCAGGCACCCCTTCCAGGCCAGCACAATGATGGTCATCGTCAGCCCCGCCGCCGCCGCATACGCGCCCTTGCCGAAGTACGAGAACATCTTGTACGCCACCCAGGCGCCGGCCTTACCCCCGGCGTTGTAGGCCTGCGCAGGATGGGGGTACACGCGCGGATTCGGAGCGTCCAGTGGACTGAAACTCAGTACTGATACCCACAGGAACAGACAACTGATCAGCACCAGCAGAATCAGACAACCACGGATGATCTGCAGGCGTTGCTGGAACTTGTTCATGCGGAGCGCTTCCTCCGTGATACGCGGCCGCCATCTTACCGCCCAAGATGAAGCCTTCCAAGGTTGGGCGGCGAACCGTCAGGACGCTCAACCACGCTTGTCGGGCGCAAAAAACCACCTTGGGCAGCGCGGTGCCCCAATACGAAGATATCGGCGGTCCGGCAAAACAGGCTGGAGGAATTCGCATCCCGAGAGTGACCAGCAGGACGTCATTGCGGCTGATATAAATCCTGTGAAGCTTGTTCGTACCAACGATCGCCAAAATGCCGCCATCCATGCAGAAAAAGAGCGCCAATTGCCACAGGCGACATCGGCACCATCCGCCGGATGAACGGCACGATGGCCTCCGGGGCGTCCTGACACGCAACGATCTCCGCATGCTCTTGTTCGGCATCATCGTGACGAAGGCGGTCAAGCATCTCCTCACGTCCCTGGCGGATCTTGACATCAAAAATAAGCTCGGGTTGCCGGATTTGACGGTCACGGGCCATGCCGAGGCATACCGTCTCGGCAACATCCTCTGGCTGGACACCGGCCTCCTCCTCAAGTTCGCGCAGAATGCAGCCAAAGGCATCAAAGGTGCCGTCTGCCCGGCGTTCCCCCATCTCAAGGCTGCCCCCGAACGCTTGGACGTAGCCCGGATGGCAGGCCACTCGATAATTACGCCGACCATAGAGAATCCAACCGTCACCGGTGATAAGGATACCCGACACGCCAATGGGGTTGCTGAACGCCGTCCACCCGAATTCGTCAGCCCGATGGTAATTCAGGTAATTTGTCCCGATAAAATGGGCAAAATCGGATGGCCCGCCCTCCATCATGAAAAGGCCTTTTTGGACTCGGTACCTCAGCAGGCGGACGATCTGGCCGTTGTAGAGATGAAAGCCCCGTTGCCGGGCAAGTTCCATCTGCTTGGCCCAGGCATCTGCCACTATGGCCTCCAGGGCGGGTATGGCCGGGGCCGGCTCGTCCCGATACACAATCCGCAGTTGATCCGGGCCGAACAGGCCGCAAACGTCGACAACAAAGGGCAGTCCTGACATTTCTTTCTCTCTACCTGCAGAGTCGCAGGATAAGGGCATGAGCCCGACAAAGCGATACCAGCTCCGCGCGCGATCGGTTCCTTGATGGTTTGGCCGACGTGACCACCGGGAGTCCGGATTCTGGTTCTGGCATCCACAGGCCATCTCAGGTACCATACAGTCCCGCGCCCAAGACAGCCGTGAAGGGCCTATACACAGCGTCCGGTTGCCGGCGGTTCAGGAGGACAGGAAGCCGTCGCACCGTGGGAGTCAGCCTTATGGCAGAAAACGTCAAGACAATTACCGGTGAACTGATCCTCCGAAAGGGCCAGAAGTTCGCAATCGTGGCCAGCCGGTTCAACGAGTTTGTCTGCTCACGCCTGCTTGACGGGGCGATCGACGCCCTCGAACGGCACGGGTGTTCCATGTCCGACATCACCGTGGTCCGCGTCCCGGGTGCATGGGAACTGCCGTTGACCGCCCGCAAGATCGCCGCGACCAACCAGTATGCCGCCGTGATATGCCTCGGTTGCGTCATCCGGGGCGAGACCCCCCATTTCGACTACATAGCCGCTGAGGCTGCCAAAGGCATAGCCCAGGTAGGCTTGTCGGTCGAGGTACCGGTCGTCTTTGGCGTCCTGACGGCCGATACGCTCGAACAGGCCATCAACCGCGCTGGAGCCAAGTCCGGCAACAAGGGGGCCGACGCCGCGATGACCGCAATCGAGATGGCCAACCTCTACGCGAGACTCGAAGGCAAGATTACCTGAACCGCCCGCCCCGATGAAGCAATCCCGACATCAGGCACGAACGGCAGCCCTTCAGGGGCTATACCAACTGGACATCCAGCGTGCGCCCGCTGACGCGGATGCGGCCGAGTGTCTGAAGCCGATTCTGGAGGAAGCAGGCGCATCCCCCGAGGTCGCCGACTATGCCCGGCAGATGACCGCCGGCGCGTGGGCCAAACGCGACCAGTACGACCGCATGATCGCCGAGGTCACGGATCATTGGGAAGTCTCACGGATGGCGGTTGTTGATCGAAACGTGTTGCGGATGGCAATATACGAACTTGTTGAACGGCCGGAAGTGCCCGCTCGCGTGGTGATCGACGAGGCGGTCGAGATCGCCCGCGAATTCGGCGATGCCGAGACGCCTCAATTCGTTAACGGTGTTCTCGACGCGATCTGGAAGAAGCATCCGGCCTGCCGGGTCGCAAGAGGCGAACCGGTGTGAGAAAGAAGCTCTCGGCGATTAGCTTTTAGCCGGAGCCTGTCAGTCCGATAGTCTAGAGGTCTAAAGGCCTGGTGGTCTGACCATGGGTTTGTTCGATCGACTCAAGCAGGGATTGGCCAAGACCCGCGATAAGATTTCGCGGAGCTTCCGATCGGTTTTGCCGTTTGGCCGGAACATTGACGATACGATCATCAACCAGCTTGAAGAGACCATGCTGACCGATGATATGGGCCCGGCCGTGACCGCCCGACTCATCGATGAGGTCCGGATCGCCTGGAAAAGCGGACAGATCCGCGAAACGCAGGAAATCATCCCTTTTCTCAAACAGAAGATCGTGTCCTATTGGCCCGAGCCTGACCGCCAGTTGATCCGCGCCGCGTCCGGACCGACGGTCATCCTGGTTACCGGCGTCAACGGCTCAGGCAAGACCACCAGCGTCGCCAAGCTATGCAACTATCTGACCAGGGAGGGTAACCAGGTCATCCTTGCGGCCTGCGATACCTTCAGGGCTGCCGCCGTCGCCCAACTGACCGAATGGTCCAGGCGGCTCGGCGTTCAGATCGTCAAGCACCAACAAGGGGCTGACCCTGGTGCGGTGGCCTTCGACGCCTGCGAGGCGGCACTGGCCCGCAACGCCGATGTCTTGATCGTCGATACCGCCGGGCGGCTGCACACCCAGGAACACCTCATGCGCGAGCTGAACAAGATTCAGCGCGTGGTGGAAAAGAAAATCCCCGGTGCCCCGCACGAGGTCCTGCTGGTCCTCGATTCGACCATCGGTCAGAACGCCATCAACCAGGCCAAGGTCTTCAGTCAGCACGTTAAGGTCACCGGCCTGTTTCTGGCCAAGCTCGATGGCTCTGCCAAGGGCGGGATCGTCATCGGCATCCGCGACCAGATCAACATCCCGGTCAAGTTCGTCGGCCTCGGCGAAACCCCCGACGACATCGAGCCCTTCAATCCGGAAAGCTTCGTAGAGGCTCTCTTCGCCGAGCCCGAAGCATGAAAAGTTATCCCAAAACCTCTGTGACATCGGTTTCCAACCGGTCGGCTTTCAGCGTTTCCGGATAGCCCCGGATCCCCCATCCCACAAGGGGTGGGGAACCGAGTCGTTTTCCAGGGCGCGTCTCGAGACCGGCGGCGCATTCGGTTGGCGAGGCAATTGTGCCCACAATCCCGCAGGACAGGTTGCCAAACCTGCCGCCCCCTTGATCACCAACCACTGTGAACTGATACTCCATCTGCCCGTCGCATCATCCACCCCTATCTCCACTCCTTCCTTGCCGCTCGCACTTCTCTCGCCCCGTACGTGCCGTCTGGCTCACAACTCAGAGCAGGAAGCTGACGCGAACCGCCTTGGTCCCTTACTCCGGAACTTCTCTGCATTTTGCGGTCATGTTTTGGGGTCTCGGAGGTTCATGGTATAGTGGTATGGAGCATTCCCGCCGAGTGCCGTCAGATAAAGGTTGCCAAGATGCAGCCGGCGAAGATGATTTGACCTTCTTCGTAATCGTTTGATATCGCGGCGTTGAGATCGGACGGGATGTGTCTTGCCAGTGGCCCGCAAATCAATGCGCACGACACAACGACGCGCGTGCGAGTCTCGGAGCAGCGGGCAGATTTCGAGCCGTCACGTCAATACCCGTCCGAAGGGGATGTGTGGGGTGCTCGCTGATTCTTCAATTTGGTTGCGGCCAAAGGCCGCTTTGGGTTGCAGCCCGCAAAAGGGCGCTCCGCCTCGGACTATTGGGCAAGGAGAAGCTGTCGGCACCGTGGCGTGCATAGCGGCGTGCGCAACGTAGCCCTTCGGCAAAGGCTGTCCCGGGGCGCACGACGCTTTGCCGGAAAGGATGGATCAACTATGAAATGCAGGGTTGCTGGCATTGTCTTGGCAGTATTGCTTTATGGCTCGGCGGTTGTCGCACAGCCGGTTGACCCGCCAGGGGCAGACCGACAAGTCGGGCAGGCCGAGAAGCGTGCCCGCTGCCGGGAGTTGGGCATTCAGGTCGGAATCCTGCCGACCGGCCAGTGGAACGCGATCACTGATGTGCCCGGCGTCAAGGTCGGGCATCAGACCCTGCGGCGAGGCGAATCCATCCGCACCGGCGTGACGGTCATCGTCCCGCACGACGGCAATACCTATCGTGAGAAGGTGCCGGCGGCCGTGTACTGCGGCAACGCCTTCGGGAAACTCGCCGGCTCGACGCAAATCGCCGAGTTGGGAACGCTGGAGACCCCGATCGCGCTCACCAACACGCTGGGCGTCGCAGCGTGCATGCAGGGCCTGATCCGCTACACGCTCAATCAACCGGGCAACGAGACCGTTGGCTCGGTGAACGCAGTCGTCGGTGAGACGTACGACGGCTACCTGAACGACATCCGCGGCATGCACGTGACGCCCGAGGATACCCTTGCTGCGATCGCGGTGGCCGCCTCGGGTCCTGTCGCCGAAGGCAGCGTCGGGGCCGGCACGGGCACCTCCTGCTTCGGCTTCAAGGGAGGGATCGGCACCTCCTCGCGCCGGCTCCCGCACGATCTCGGCGGCTACACCGTCGGCGTCCTCGTGCAATCCAACTACGGCGGCGTCCTCACCATCAACGGCGCCCCGGTGGGCCGCGAACTCGGCGACTTCTCGATGAGCGAGTACACGACCGCATCCGGCGGCGACGGCTCGTGCATGATTGTGCTCGCCACCAATGCTCCACTCTCACCCCACGGCCTCGAACGTCTGGCCAAACGCGCCGTGCTGGGCCTGGGCCGGACCGGCTCGTCGATGCAGAACGGTTCGGGCGACTATGTCATCGCATTCTCGACCGCCTACCGCATCACCGACCACGATCGTGTGCTCGATCCGCCCGTCGCCACCGTCGCCGGCCGTGCGATGAACCCGTTGTTCATGGCGGTCGTCGAAGCGACCGAGGAGGCGGTGTACAACTCCATGTTCCAGGCCACATCGGTGACCGGCATTGACGGCCACCATCGCCGAGCCATTCCCCTGGACCGCGTGGTCGAGATTTGCCGCCGCTACAACGTGCTCAACCTCCAGGATCGTCTGCCGGGCGTGAGGGATGGACGGCCGGCAACAGGGGAGAGCAGATAGTCTGTGAGTCTGTTAGCCTGTTAGTCTGTTAGTCTATCGAACGATCAGACGGTTAGGCGCGGCGTGTGGAACACGCCCTACCAGAACATGCCGGCGCTCCGGCAAGCCGGGGCTTGGCCATGCCACCCATTGCACAGGAGAATCGCGAGCCCAGGTTCAGGAAGAACCTGGGCCACCCGGCTGAAAAAGGGGACATTCTGCTTTCTAGGAAAAGTAGAATGTCCCCTTTTTGAGGGTCGTTGGCTCAGTCAGGCGGGGGCTCGGCGGCGCGAAAAAGACGGCGAAGAGTGCCTGACCCGCTGTCTTGCACGCTAAACACGTGCGGGTTCCGGGCCGCGCGAGGCAAATCATCATTGGGGATCCCGATCCCTGTTCGATCAGCGGGACCGACGGCGGGCCGGCAGGCCCATGGCCGCAACGACAAACAGACCGATCGAAAGGGGTTCAGGGACGATCACGTTGGTCAGCATGATGCTATTGAGGTCCGGCCGGATCTCGACAACGCCGCTCACGCCTGGGGCACCCGTCACCAGCCACGTCGTGTCGGAGGGGATGGCTGTGCTGCCGACCCAGTGGAAAAGCGTGTACTCGCTCAGCGCGCCCGTCGGATTCAAGACATCCAGGTTGATCGTGAACACGCCGCCGGGAGCGAGAGTGAAGACATCGCCCGAGCCAATGATTTCGATCCGGTCGGCGTTGGGTCCGTCGATCTCGAAGTCGAAGGTGGCCCCGCTCTTCAGCGAGAGCCTCTGGAAGGTCAACACGCCGGCACTGTGGCCGGGGCTGAGCGCGGCGCCGGCATCCACGGTCGTCGCACCATTGATCGTCCCGGTCCCGACAAGCTTTCCACCCGAGAGGACCATGCCCGTCGTTGTGCTCAAGGTGCCGTCGACACTGGTCAAACCGGCGGTTTGCGTATAGCCGCCGTTGACGGCCAGCTTGCTGCTCACGTCAATTTCGATCGTGCCCGAGTTGGTCAGCGCGCCGGCGGTGGTGAAGGTCCGGCCTCCCAGAATCGAGAAGCTGCCCTGGTTGTCAGCCAGCGAGTTGACGGGAGCAAACGCCGATGACGAGCCGCTGAGTACGACGGTGGCCTGGTTGGTCGTTACGGCCGGAGAGCCGCCGACCGTCAGGCTGCCGTTGATCGCCTTCCAGGTTCCGCCGGTGAGCGTGGTGCCGGAAAACTGTGTCGGGGCGGTCTGCAGTTCAACGGTGCCTCCGTTAGCCTCGATCGTGCCGAGGTTGTTCACGGTGACATTGCTGTAAACACGACCGCCCGACCCGCTGATAGTGTGTCCGGCTGCGTTGGTCATGGTTACCGGCGCGGGGCTATTGATATGGCCCGGGGTGAGCAAGAGAGTGCCGGAGCCCTGAAGAATCATGCCATCAGCAGGTGTCAAGGTGGCCCGGCCGCTTCCGCCCGTGTAGCCGCCGATTTCCAAGGTGCCGTTGTTCGTGAAGGTCGAGCCGGCGAGGTTCACAAACGAACCATCCTGTGCCAGCCAGTAGCCCGTATTGGTGATGTCCGTCAGCGTGGTGGTTACGTTCTGGCCTGTGATGAAGTGCTGGCCCGTACCCGAAGACGCAGTCGTGCCGCCGGATATGCTGGAACCATGGTAATACTGCACACGGGAGTTGTTCTCCACGACAACTTGACCGGAGGCAGACTGCGTAATGGCCGTCTTGACGGCCAGAATCCCGCCGCCGGTGGCCTTGATCATCGCCTCATTGCTTTTCGCGGCGCCTTCCAGGCTCAGGGTGCCGCCGTTGTAGTCCACAATGACTTGGCCCTGGTTGTCGAGGGCGGCCTTCAAGTTGCCGCGGCCGTGGATGGTGTGGGTGGCGGAGTTCGTCAGCATGCACCCGGTCACACCGTCCACGATACCAGGGTTCATAAACAGATCGCCGGTTCCCGCCAGTGTCACATCCGCCTGCACCCTCAGGGTGGCCATGCCGGCACCGCCGATGTAACCGCCCACCTCGAAGGTGCCGTTGTTCGTGAAGGTCGAGCCGGCGAGGTTCACAAACGAACCATCCTGTGCCAGCCAGTAGCCCGTATTGGTGATGTCCGTCAGCGTGGTGGTTACGTTCTGGCCTGTGATGAAGTGCTGGCCCGTACCCGAAGACGCAGTCGTGCCGCCGGATATGCTGGAACCATGGTAATACTGCACACGGGAGTTGTTCTCCACGACAACTTGACCGGAGGCAGACTGCGTAATGGCCGTCTTGACGGCCAGAATCCCGCCGCCGGTGGCCTTGATCATCGCCTCATTGCTTTTCGCGGCGCCTTCCAGGCTCAGGGTGCCGCCGTTGTAGTCCACAATGACTTGGCCCTGGTTGTCGAGGGCGGCCTTCAAGTTGCCGCGGCCGTGGATGGTGTGGGTGGCGGAGTTCGTCAGCATGCACCCGGTCACACCGTCCACGATACCAGGGTTCATAAACAGATCGCCGGTTCCCGCCAGTGTCACATCCGCCTGCACCCTCAGGGTGGCCATGCCGGCACCGCCGATGTAACCGCCCACCTCGAAGGTGCCGTTGTTCGTGAAGGTCGAGCCGGCGAGGTTCACAAACGAACCATCCTGTGCCAGCCAGTGGCCCGTATTGGTGATGTCCGTGAGCGTGGTGGTCACGTTCTGGCCGGTGATGAAGTGCTTGCCCGTACCCGAAGACTCGGTCGTGCCTCCGGTAACCGACGAACCGTTATAGTACTGTACGGTCGAGCTGTCTCCAGCGACCATCTGGCCCAGGCTGGTTTGATAGACGGAGGTGCGAACATCGAGACGACCACCGCCAGATGCCGAGAATACCCCTTCATTGGTCTTTGCGCCGGTTTCCAGGCTGAGCCAGGAGTTACTGACGTCGGCGCTCACCAGGCCTTGGTTGAGCAGTGTCGCGGTCAAATGCCCGCCCGAGCCGTGAATGAGGTTGCCGGACTCGAGCGTCAGCGCCCCGCTAAGGGTACCCGCTCCGGTGAACTCGATAGCTCCGCCGCCGGTGACGGTGCCATTGGTGACCGACAGCGTCCCGCCGCCGGCAAAGCCGACGTAGGCAATCTGAATGAGGCCCTGATTGAAAATGGATGGACCGTTGACCGTCAGGCTGCCGGCGTTACCGATCCAGAGGGTCGCCGGGGCACCAACACTGAGCTCCCAGATGGACGGGCCATTCTGGTAGTTGATCTCGGCGGTGTAGTCCCCACCCACGATCGCGTGGTCACTTGCGCCCGGTGTGGGCGGATCGATACCCATCTGACCCCAGTTGTTCACGTAGATGGGACGGTGCTCTGAGTCGTACTGGCCGGTGAAGTGACGCGAGTACCAGTTGTTGTTATCACCCTCTCCAGTCCAGTACATGTCAATTGCGACTGCAGGTCTCCCAACACAGAAGGCCATCGCAACCAGGACAGACAACATCGCCCACGAGTGATAAACACGTGACATGATTCTCTCCCTCGTCTTCTTGTTCGAGCGGCTTAGCGGCCGGGGCCAGTAACATAGCTAGCCGAAACCGGCGACTGATGAGACTGCTCTCGCCTCTCCTCTTGTCAACGTAATAAGTATTCTACCGCCTGCCTGCGGCAATACAAGTCTTTTTGACTGCGAACAAGTCGGATGCGGGGCGATCGTGCCTGAGAGTGCGACGCGCACGTCCCATTCTCGCATAGGCCAAAGACCTCCCCGCAGAACAGCCGAATCTGACGTCGCATTGCCGGGCAAGTTCATCAATCGCAACGATTGCCCTTGATAACTCTCGGCCAATGCGTAAATTACGTGACTCTGAATGACGATCGCCCGCGGGTTGACGACTGTGCCTTCGAAGAGTGTTGTTCTGTGGCAGTTCACGAGAGGTTAAGGAACTCCAGTACTTCTGTCCGGTTTCTGAAGCCCGTGGCATGCCCTGCCGTAACCCCCCAACGGCCGGCAGAAAAGGTGAGCGGCAGAGACTTGTGGGAACGAGAAGGCGGCGCGGAGCACGCCCCACCGGACTGAGGCATCCGTGTGACTGACGATGGGAATCGTCACGGCCATGCGGCCCCAGATTGGAATCTGGGGCCAGCGAAGGCCAGCCGCTGTAAGAAATGGCCGCCGGTGATTCGAGCAGTTCAGAAGGAGAACGACATGCTGAAAGGTTATACGTGGCCGCGGACGCCGAAAGGGACATCCAGCGTCGTCCCCCATCCGCCGTGGTATTTCGCAGGAGACTGTCTGGCGATCGAGTACGAGGCCGACGCCGAGGCCGTGCGGTCGTTTCTGCCGGCGGGCCTGGAGTTTCACTCTCCGCAATGCGCCGTCTACTTCATCGAATGGCAGTACGCGAGCGAAACCGGCGAGGAATATCTCGATCCGGCCCGCAGCCTGTATCACGAGACGATCTTCCTGCTCTCTGCGTCGCACGAGAACTCGCCCTGCTCCTACTGTCCATTTATCTGGGTCGATCAGGACGTTTCGCTCGTGCGCGGGATGATTCAAGGATGGCCCAAGCAGATCGGCTCGACCTGGATCACTCGGCCTTCCCCGCTGGTGTCCAAGGCGGCGCCAATGCTCGGTCCGGGCGGCCGGTTCGGAGCCACCCTCGCGACTAAAGACCGGCGGCTGGCTGAAGCGTTGGTCACGCTGCGCGAGCAGACCACACAACTGCCGTCGCCCGGCTTTGCCAGGGCGGTCAACGTGCGATGCTTTCCTGAGCTGGTCGCAGGCCGCCACGACCGGCCGGCCGTCCACGAACTGGTGCAACTGAAGTCCCGCGACGTTCAGGTATCGCTGGCGTGGAAAGGTGATGCGGTTCTCAAAGTGTTCGATCACCCGTATTGCGAGTTGCCGGCCCTGCGACCGCTCAAGACGCTGGCCGGGTATCGCTTCTCCTGCGCCCTGACGGTGGATGATCTCATCGTGCTTCGCGATCTGCGAAAATGAGGGAAGCTGCTGCGCAACATGTGCCTGCCCCTGCCCTCTGCCACGGCGAGACGCCCGGCAGTTGATGCAACTCCCTGTCGCGCATAGGCTGGTGCATCACCGGCGAAGGCGAATGCCCGCGACTGCCAACTTACGGGCAGAATATCCGTGCCCGAGCCGTAACTGAATGTGGGGACCATGGACCTGGACGCTGCGCTGAACGTCGTGGCCCAGCAGGGCCGGTGCCTGCGGGAGCGGCTTTGTCTGCCCTGGCAGGAGCAGGCTCAGCAGGCGGTCTGCGCCTTGCGATTCCGTCGTCAGGCCGCCGCCGCGGGACAGCCGGTCCAACTCGCGGCCATCGTGGGAGGGGCCTCCTCGGGCAAGAGCACCGTCTTCAACAACCTGCTCGGCGGCCACCGCGTCAGCCTGGTGACCATCCGCAGCCATGCGACGCGAGGCTTGATCGTCGCTGCTCATCAGAAGCAATACGACCGGCTCGACCGCTGGTTGAATCATGACCGGATTCTGCTACCGACGCTCGAATCTCAGCCCGGCCGTCTCGACGCCGACCTCCAGGGCCGGCCCGAAGCGGCGACAGTCGTCCAGCACGACGTCGCCGGTTTCGAGAACACGCTGCTGATTGACACGGCCGACTTCACCTCCAGCACCGCCGAACGCGAGGGCGACGTCACACTATCGCTGCTGCCATGGTTCGATCGGCTGGTGGTCATCGTCGACCACGAACGGTGGTTCGATCGCCAGGTTGTGGACCAGTTGGCCCTGCTGGCCGGGCGGTTCGCCCAGCCGCGGGCGGTGATCTTTAATCGGACCTCTGAGGAGGTCCTCGCCGAGCCCGACCGCTCGCGACTCGAAGAACAGGCACGCCATCTGGGCGCCGAGAAGGTATGCATCCTGAACTATCATCGAGGACGCGGTTTCCGCCGCTTCGATCCGCAGGATCTCACCGAAATATCGAGATTTCTGGCCGAACCGCCGCCGCGGCGAGAGCCGGCGCTGCACGCCGAGATCGCCAGAGAGGCTGCCGCCGCCCTGTCGGCCAACCGAACCCGCCTCGAACGACTCGATCAGCTCGAACGCACGTTGGCCGACGTGGCTGCCCGCTGCGCCCCGGCAACCCGCTGGGATTGCGTGACCGCCCTGATGACCCACGAAGAACGCGATCGGCTTGGTGTTGTCTCCCGGATTCTGGGGATTTCGCAAATGCGAGAGTGGCTCGGACGGCAAAAACGCTGGCTCGAAGAGGTGATGCCGCGGCTGCCTTGGACCGGCAAACGCGATACAGCCGTGGGGGCGGCCCCGCCCTTGTCGGAGAAGACCGATGCCACCCGCGAGGAACGAGGCCGCGACTGGCTCAACGCCCAGTGCGAACGCCAGATTCGCCGACTCAACGAGGAGGTAACAGCGAGCGACTTCTGGGAGGATCTGCGAACCGTCCACGGTCGGCCGCCCCTCCTGGTTAATCGCGGACTGATTGAGTCATTCCGGCCTCGCGCAGATGAGACCGTGGCAAGGTTGGCCGTCGCGATGGATGAATGGAACGCCAAGGTCCAACACGAATGCGAGGGCATTTCGCCCAAGCTCATCGGCTCGCTGGGAATGACCATCCTGGCAGGGGCGGCCATCCTGATCGCCGTACCCGGTCCGGTCGCGGCGCTGACGCCGGTCATCGCGGCCGGGGCCCTTAAGGCCGGCCTGCTCAAGCTGGGAGCGGCAGGAGCATTCGGGGCGATCTCGGCACGACCGCTCGCCCGCCTCACCGAGATCATTCGCGAGAAGCTCCTGGCCAGCACCGAGTTCCGCCGCGTACGCGAGGCCGCCGAGAGCATGCGGCGTCTCATCGAGGAGCATGGCCGGGCCGCCGCAGACTACCTCAGCCAGCAAGCCCGGGCGTTCACCTTGCCCCCGAATGACCCGCTCGGGCAGGCACTGCGGATTCTGAGCCGACAAGAGGATCGATCAGCATGAACGGAGCACCCGACATACCGAAAGACGGCGACCATCTGGCCGGCGCCGCCTTCGAGCTGGACCGGATCAACGCCGAGCTTGCGGCCCTCTTCGGGCGGGAACCGATCAAGCTGGCGGGCGGAGCAGATGAGTCACGCCGTGACCCCCTGGTCATCTGCGGACTGCTGGGCGGCAAGGACGTCGGCAAGTCAACGCTGGTCAACACGCTCGCTCAAAAAGAAATCTCCATCGACCGCGATGAGGTCGGAGCAGGCACTTCGCGCCCCATCGTGTACGTTCATCACGACATGGTGCCCCCCGCCCGCATGCGACTCGGCCGCGTCGACGGCGGACTCGATCTGCAGGTGTCCACCCATTCCGCCGACGGCATCCGTAACATCGTCCTCGTCGACCTGCCCGACTTCGACAGCGACTTCATGCGGCACGAGGCGATCGTCAAGGCGGTGGTTCCGCATCTCGACCGCGTCATCTGGGTCGCAACGCCTCGCAAGATCGCCGATCGGGCCTGGGTTGCATTCGCTCAGGACGTGGTCAAGGACGATACGAACGTGTACTTCGTGCTGAACAAGTGCGACGAACTGCTGGCCGATGAGGAAGACTGGACCCGCCCGTCCGACGCCGCCGGCATCGAGCGCCAGGCCGAAATGTTCTGTAATCGGCAAAGACAGTGGGCACTGCGAATGCTGGCCGAGGCCGGGCACGAAATGAACCCCGACCGCGTCTTTCTCCTCGCCGTCAAGTTCGCCGAGTCGTCGGCCTTTCTCGAACGCGTGGGAGTGATCTGGGACGACCCCGGCTGGCATCGTTACGGCGGCGACCGTCCCGTAGTGACCGCGATCGGCCGGTTCCTGGAAAACGAAGTGAAGCGGCTGCGCCGGAACGTGCTCGGACCGCTCGGCGCGGACGAGGCTGCCGAGGTCAAAGAACGTAACCTGCGCGAGCAGATCCGCCGTAACACGCAACGGATCCGGCAGGCCTATGAGATCGACCATTGGCTCGAACAACTGCAACGAGCGACCGCCGGCGAGCATCGGCAGGCCATGCTCAACGATGCATTCGGCGCCGACTACTGCCGAGGGGTCGCAACTGCCCTGTGGCGTACCCGCCGCTCGGACATCGAGCTGGCCGACGAGGTCATGGACGTCCGCGCGGGCCGCTGGCCGCTGCTGCGAGTCGCGTACTGGCTGAGTCGCTGGGTAATCCGCCGAGTGGGCAGAACGCTTGCTGGGCCGGGGACGGCGGCCCCGCAGACCGCCGTTCCCGCCGAGGAACTGTTCCGATTCCGAAGCCGCGGTCTGGCTGACCGCCTCGAGGCTCTCGGCGAGCGGCTGCGAACCGAGCATTCGCCGATTGTGCGGCAATTCCAGCTCCGCGAGCGATTCCCCGACACGGCCGAGCTTGCGGCGCGAGTCGAGCAGGAGCTGGCCGAGTTGCCCCTCAAAGATGATGAGAGCATCATCAATCGATTGACCATCGGCTACCGGCCGAGTTGGGCGAAACGGTTGTTCGTGTGGTGCGTGCTGTTCTGGTTCCCGTTCGTTCAGCCGGTGGCCGAGGGTCTGCTGGAGATGGCCGCCGCCGGGACACGAATCATGGGCTGGGCGCACGGCCTGTACCGGCTGGTCTGGGCACTCGGGGCGACACAACTGCTGAAAGGCTTCGTCGTGGTTGTGGGAATCTACGTCGCCTGCCTGGCGGCGATCTACGCCCGCAGCGTGCAGGATGTCTACAGGGCACGCGGCCTGTTGCGGGAAGGCGGACGGGGACGAGCCGAACACCTCGACGCCCGATCCGGCACCGAGATGCTGGCCGAAGCGATCGACCGGCATCTGCTCGAAGAAGTCGGCGGCGCGATGTTCCGACCGTTCGAAGCAGCAGCGATCCGGCTCGGGCAGGTGGCCGAGCGGCTCCACAGACTTGATACCCCAACCCCGGCGTTGCATGCGACTACGCCGGGGAATGAAGAACGGCGAATGCAGAATTGAGAATGGGACCCGTCCGGTCGCAATCGCCGGCCCCGGAATCATTTCTGGGGTCGCCGGCCCCAGAATCATCTTCGCTGGCCGCAGATTCATTTTCGCTGACCCCAGAATCATCTCTGGGTTCGCTGGCCCCAGAATCCTCTCCGGGTTCGCTGGCCCCAGAATCCTCTCCGGGTTCGCTGGCCCCAGAATCATCTCTGGGTTCGCTGGCCCCAGAATCCCTTCTGGGGCCTTCCGCGCGGAGGATTTCGCTGGCCCCAGAATCCCTTCTGGGGCCTTCCGCGCGGAGGATTCCTATCCTCATTCTCACCAGATGCGGAATGGATTCGGCCAGGCGAACCGGCCCGGAACGGATTCCGGGCCGAGCAGTAGGCGGATTCCGGGCCGAGCAGTCTTTCAGGAGAGGCGGTTCGGAAAAGATTCCGGGCCGAGCAGCTCCCAAACCTTGCAGGGGACGACCAGATCCTTAGCATGTCATCATCGTTGGTACGCATTGCCATCTGCATGCTCCAGAGGAGACCACCACATGTCAGTTGAACCGAGACATGCTCGCTTTGCTTGTCGAACGCTTCCCACTTGTTTGCTGATGACCGGGCTCCTGGCTTTCTGTGCAACAGCCCGGGATGCGCGGGGACAATCAACGGCCCCGGCTCGCCCGGCACAGGACCCGCTCAAATCCATCGGCCCCGACGACGGCTATCGCGGCATCTGGTACAGCAACCAGGCAACCAATGATGAATACGTCTACAAATACTCCGGCGGACTGGGCACCTACTGCGCCAAACACTCGCCGTTTGCGATCTACTCGGCCAAGGCCGACAAGACGTTCTTCTGCTATGGTGGAACGGTCAAGGATAAGAGGGAACTGCTCGAAATGGTCTCATACTACGACCACGCGACCGGCACCGTCCCGCGACCGACGATCCTGATGAACAAGGGCACCGATGACGCTCACGATAACCCGGTCATCTCCATGGACGACAAAGGCTACATCTTCGTGTTCTGCAGTTCACACGGGACATCGCGGCCGTCGTACATCTTCAAGAGCGACAAGCCCTACGCAACGGATTCATTCACCGTGATCTACAAGGGCAACTTCTCATATACGCAGCCCTGGTACTGGCCCGGCGAGGGCTTCCTGTTCATTCACACGCTGTACAAGGGCGGCCGTGCGTCGCACTGGAGTACCAGCCGCGATGGCATCACGTGGACTGAACCACAACTGTTGGCATTCTATGACCAGGGCCACTACCAGGTCAGCCGGCCGGGAAAAGGCGTGGTCGGCCTCGGCTTCAACTATCATCCGAAGGCTTTCCACGGCGATCCCAAGAAACGCGGACTGAACTGGCGAACGAACCTGTACTTCGCTGAGACCCGTGATTTCGGGCGCACCTGGACCAACGCCAAAGGCGACAGGCTCGATCTGCCGCTGAAGGCACCTCAGAACCCGGCGATGGTCCGCGAGTACGAAGCTGAGGATCTGCTGGTCTATGTGAAGGACATCGACTACGATGCCCAGCGCAGGCCGGTGATCCTGTTCGTCACCAGTCGTGGTTACGAACCCGGACCCCGCAACGACCCGCGGACCTGGAACATCGCCCGGTGGACCGGCAGCGAGTGGGTCTTCAGCCGCGTGACCAACTCCGACAACAACTATGATACGGGAAGCCTGTATATCGAGCCCGACGGGGTCTGGCGAATCATCGGCCCGACCGAGCCTGGGCCACAGCGATATAATCCCGGTGGCGAGGTCGCCATCTGGATCAGCAAAGATCAGGGGCAGTCGTGGACCAAGATCCGTGACGTCACTCGCAACAGCGAGCTGAACCACACCTACGTCCGACGGCCGGTTGACCCGCACCCGGATTTCTACGCCTTCTGGGCTGATGGCCACGGCCGCGAGCCATCCGAGTCACGGCTCTACTTCTGCAACCAGGCCGGCGATCGCGTGTTCCGACTGCCTTGGCAAATGACCGGCGACACGGCCAGACCCGAGCGGGTTGCGTACTCAAACCCGTGACACACGGCAACAAGAGCAAATGCCTGCGCTCACTGGCGGCGCCCATGGCGCAGACCGTTCCGCCTCTTGCACGAAACCTTCATGCCGGAGACATCGGTACCGCCCACACGCCGCCCTCCGGACCCGCAAGGCCCCTTGACGGTTCGCTGCATCCAAACCAATTTGCTTGTAGCACCAGAACCTTGCGGCCAAAGATCTGTGCGGCTTGCGCGCATTCTGTGGATCGCGGTTGCGCTCGGGTTGCGGTCCGCAAAAAGACGGTCCGCCTTAGGGCGGTATCTCATTGACAGCCGCGGGGTCGTTGCCGGGCTTGAGGAATGTCTCCGCCTTCACCCCGAACCGCTTGAGCCAGGTCTTGTAGTTCTCCAGATCGCCCCGCCGCTCATGCTGCGCGCCCTGCGCATGCCCGTCGAGAAACACGCCGTTGGTAAAGCGATTGAGGTGCAGTTTCCTCGCCACCCGACGGAACTTTTGGTTCGGCTCGTCGCCGTTCGCGTCGTTGTTCAAGATTCTGCCCTGCGGCAAATGACAACCCGCCCAGGCATCCATGGCGTCGATCCCGCCGCCATTGGCGGCCAACCAGCCAATCGCGCCGTCGACAACGCTCGGGTTCGGGCTCGTCAGGTTCTGCAACTGGCTCTGCCAATTCCGACGAACCACGTGCGGGTTGTTGCTCCAGTTTGCCGATTTCGACGGGTCCAGCATGTTCTCCGATTCCGCGCAGGCAATATAGATGACCTCTGACGGACGTCTGTAGCTGTCGATTCTGATTCCTGCACCCATCTCCATTTGTGGCCATCCGAGAATCTGGTCAGGGTTGAAGGCGTTGCCGATGTATCCGAGCCACGGGGCTGAACCTTTGGCCGTCCGGTCGGGATCGTGAAAGATCTCAAGCTGATCGACCCTCAATTGATTGCAGGTGGTTTTGTCAAGAATCCGCTTGATAAGACCCATTTCCCGCGCCACCATAAGCGTCCAATGATCGCTTCCATCGGGGTCGCCGCCGCGGGGAAGCTGTCCATTGTTCCGGCCCGCAAACATCTGGCCTGCCAGACCAAACTGCTTCACGTTGCTCAGGCAGGCAGCGTATCTCGCGTGAGCCCTGGCCCGCGCAAGCGATGGGAGCAGAATCGCAACCAGCAGGGCAATGATGGCCACAACGACCAGAACCTCGATTAGCGTAAAACCCGGGAACGGCAACCTGCGAAGCTTGATATTGGTCTCAGATCGCATCGGATGGGTCTCCTTAGAGCCTCTCTCGCCACAAGGCAAGCAATGAGAACACCTCCGGTCCCATACGTCGCTGCATGAGCTTACCCGGCCATGCGGTCCGGGGCTGCATATGATTCTACGGGAACGCCCCGCTAACGTCCATATGTTTTTCGGTAATTCCCTGACATCGGCTCAGGAGTATTGCCCCCTACCGTCTGCCAGAATTTCGACGCCCGCGCCCGAAAGGCCGCGCCGGCAGCCGAAGCGAATCACCCACCGTCCGGGCGACTGTCTCGAAGACACGGTTTCGTGCGTCGAAGACGGGCATGAGTCAGGTCAGTCAGCCGATGCCGCTTCTGGGCCGGGCGATCGAGGCGCAGCCAGACAACGGAGACTGTACCTGATCGCAAGTCCTGGACCTCACCGAGGATACCACAATCCCGGAGCCGGAGCTTCAGGTCAACCGGCAAGGACTTCGCTTGAGACCGCAATAAGGCCCACCCAACAGCGTGGCACAGAACAGGAACAACACTGTTCAAGGCGGATCAAATGCTCCCAACACAGTCAGGATTACCTTGGACGCCGGCGCCGGTCAGACAGCCCATGAACAACCCCACATCCGCCGAGTCCACATCGTTGTCCTTATCCAGGTCGCCCGCTTGGCAAGCCTCTTCGGGCTGCCGAATTCCGGACCCGCTGACGCAGGCCTGAAAATGGCCGAAGTCGGTCTGGTCCACGTCCTTGTCCCCGTCAAAATCGCCGGGAATCACGATGCCCTCGACCGTCAGGCTCACGGAAATGGTCTCGGTCTTGTTCGTCGAGTTGGGGTCGGAGATGGTAATCGTTGCCGAGTATGAACCGGGCAGAAGATCACCGACTGTGTAGCAGATCGTGATGGTGTCGGTTTCAGTGGTGCATGAGCCGGCAGCCGGGATCGCCTCCATCCAACTCCCATCGTCGGTGATGGTGTAGTTGAGGGTGAGGCCGCCGGAGTTCCAGACCGTGAAGCTGTCATTCGGCAGGTTTTGGCCCTCGGTCACCGTACGAACGATGGCGCTCGGCGCCCGCGCGATGGTCGGCAGCGGCTGGACGGCCTGCGTCCACTTCCACACGTAAAGGTAATTGACGTGCCGATTGCAGGGCAGGCCCATGCCCCAGACCTGATCGCTCGGGCCGTCGACCCAGGCGCCATAACCTCCGTGGGGACCCTCCGGCCAGAACGGGCACCATCCGCCGGACATGCCGAAGTTGGCCCAGTAGCCGTCAAACGCACCTTTGGTTAGCTGCCACGCAGTCCCATCCGGCGGACTCGGGATGGTGGGGCACGGCGCGGCAGACCCGGTGTTGCCCCAGCCGGCCCAGCATTTCTGGTTCTCGATAGGTTGGCCCGCGGCGTTGAGACACTTGTAGTAGATGTGGTGGTTTCCCCCTGATTGGGTCTCGTCCTGATAAACCCCGCTTACCAGCTTCCAGTACCATGTGCCAGGGGCAACATCAGCTTCGAACCAGCAAATGCCCAACGTGGTCAGTCTCGGGTCCCAGGTGTCGGGGGCTCCCGTGGCCGAGAGACAATAGATGCTGAGCGCCCACCCACAGACGAGAGCCGCCTTCATTTTCCCAGACATGGAACGTACCTCGCGCGATGTCGCCTGAACCCGGCGAGCCGCCCGGGAGATGCCTCCGCGATGATTCCATGTTATCCGATTCTTCAAGGCGGATCAAGTACATCTGATGCCGGGAATTGATTGCCCGATGACGTGAGGGACTTCAACCGGAAAGCGGCGGGCGTTGGCAACACGGGTCACATCGCACCTGCGGAGCAAGCCGGAAGAGGCGCAGCGAGCCCCTCGATCATCCGGATGACAAGCGGCCGTTCTTGACGCTGTTGCGGCAGGGGTCTATCTTGCCCGCTCTCCACCGAGGCTTTCCCGGAAACCTCGGATTGGACGAGCTCATGGCCGGTCTTACGCAGGTTCTGAGACGGCCTGTCAAACACCGGGCATCAATATGCGGGAGCAGTCATGAATCTGGTCACCGGTGCAACGGGACTGTTGGGGAGTCACATTGTCGAGCAGCTCCGGCTGCGCAAACGCCCGGTGCGGGTGCTGGTTCGCCGCGGTGGCAACGTGGAATGGCTTAAAACTCAGGGCGTCGAGGTTGCGGACGGCGATCTGACCGACAAGGCGGCCCTCGCCAAGGCCTGCCAGGGCGTGAAGGTCGTGTACCACGCGGCCGCACGCGTGGGCGATTGGGGCCCGTGGGAAGATTTCGTCAGGATCACCATCGACGGGACCCGCAATCTGGCCGACGCGGCCTCGGCCGCCGGATGCGAACGCTTCCTGCACATCAGCTCCATCAGTGCCTACGGCCACCCCGACGGCGAAGGCGTCGTCCTCGATGAAACCGCACCGCTCGGCACGAACCTGCATAAGTGGAGCTACTACTCACGGGCCAAGGTCGAGGCAGAGCATATCCTCTGGCATATGCACAAGGCCGGGAAAATCAGGCTCACCGTCATCCGACCGAGTTGGCTGTACGGGCCTCGCGACCGCGTCACCATTTTCCGCTTGGCCCGAATGCTCCGCGAGGGCAAGGCGAGAATTCTCGGTGACGGCAAGAACCGGCTGAACGTCGTCTACGCGGGCAACGTGGCCGAGTGTGCGATCCTGGCGTGCGACACCGAAGCCGCCGTCGGCCAGGCCTACAACGCGTGCAACGACGGCGAAATGCGACAGGAGCAGTGGATGAACATGCTGGCTGCCGCCCTCGGAGCCCCGCCGGTCACCAGGCACGTCCCGTATGGCGTCGCCTACAACGTGGCGTTTCTCCTCGAGTGCTTCGGGCATCTCTTCCGCACGAAGAAACCCCCGATGATCACGCGATACGCCGTGTGGCTCATGGGCCGCCGCGTCTATTTCAGCGCCGAGAAGGCCCGCAAGCAGCTCGGCTGGAAATCGACTGTCTCGTACGAGGAAGGCGTCAAGAAAACGATCGCGTGGCTGCGCGAGCAGGAGGAAAAACGATGAAACCTGAGATTCGCAAGCCGACTGAGGATGAGAGGAAGGAAGCTCACACGTGGCCGACGTGGAGCAAGGAGGCCGGCGAGTTCCCCTGGCAGTACGACGAAAAGGAAACGTGCCTGATCCTCGACGGCAACGTCACCGTCACCAATGAAACCGGCGAGAAGTTCAACTTTGGCGCGGGGGATTGGGTGGTCTTTCCGCAAGGCATGAAATGCACGTGGAAGGTCAACCGGCCGGTCAGAAAGCACTACAACTTCGGCGAGTGAGCGAGTCTTTTGTTTATCGGCATGTCGGTCTGTTCGAAGAGCGGCAGGTCTCCGTTGCCTTCGGCAACTCCGACCGTGCCCTGCCTTCATCCTTTCTTCAGTCGTTTGCCTTATCCAGCTCGAACTCCGCGTGGAGTACCTGAACGGCTTTTTCGCCCTCCTCGGCGTTGACGATGCAGCTTACCACAATCTCGCTGGTGGTGATGTTTTGTATGTTGATTTGAGCTTTCGCCAGAGCGCCGAACATCTTGGAGGCCACGCCCGTGTGAGTCTTCATGCCCACGCCGACGACGCTGACCTTGGCGAGGCCCGAGTCCATTTCGACCGACCGAATCCCCAGATCGCGGGCCAGTTCCTTGCAGACCAGCTCGGCGTCCTTGAGGTCGGTCCCCGCCACGGTAAAGCCGATATTGGCTTCGGAGGCGTGCTCGACGATGTTTTGAATGATGTCATCCACCACGATGCCCTGCTGGGCGACGCGAGCAAAAATCTTCGAGGCGATGCCCGGCTTGTTGGGCACGCCGACCAGAAGAACCCGGGCCAGGTCTTTCTTGAGCGTCACACCGCGAACAACGACGTCTTCCATTCCCTTGGTTTGAGCCACGATCATGGTCCCTTCTGTGTCAGTAAGCGAACTGCGAACGTGGATAGGCACGTTATACTTCTTGCCGAACTCGATCGACCGCGAATGCATCACCTTGGCGCCCAGCGATGCGAGCTCGAGCATTTCATCGTAGTTGATCTCGTTCATCTTGCGCGCCTGGGGCACGATCCGGGGGTCGGTGGTGTACACGCCGTCGACGTCGGTGTAGATCTCGCAGATCGAGTCCTTGAGAACGGCCGCCAGGGCCACGGCCGTGGTGTCCGAACCGCCTCGCCCGAGGGTGGTCAAGGCTCCGTCCTCGGTCACTCCCTGAAAACCCGCCACGATCACGATCTTGCCCGCGTTCAGTTCCTTGTAGATTCTGTCGGCGTCGATCGAGCGTATCCGGGCTTTGGTGTGAGCGGCGTCTGTCACGAGGCCGATCTGTCGGCCGGTGAAGCTGATCGCCTGGTGCCCGGCGGCCTCCAAGGCCATGGCCATCAGCGAAATCGACACCTGCTCGCCCGTGGTCAGCAACATGTCCATCTCGCGCTTCGGCGGGTTTGGGTTGACTTCCTTGGCCAAAGCGATGAGCTTATCGGTCGTCTTGCCCATGGCCGAAACGACCATCACCACCTGGTGCCCGCCGAGCTTCGCCTTGATCGCCCGCCGGGCGGCGCGGTGGATCTTTTCCGCGTCCGCGACACTGCTCCCGCCGAACTTTTGAACGATAATGCTCATGTTCCTCGCACCGAAAAACGGCCTTGTCTCCGCCGCGGCCCGGCCGCGGATCGATCATCCCCCCGAAACCCGCGGCGCGCAAGCCCGCGAAGCTTAACACAAGATGGCCCCAAGGCAAGCCCCCAGTGTTTGCGGATTGACTTATACATCGCATTATCGTGTCGAATAACACCCCCCCGCCCCGGACAACCGCCCGCAGCTTTCTGGTGCCTTATTCTCGTTCCATCAACGGCTTCCGGTTTTCTCTGCCGACGCTGTGGTTGCCCCAAGGCGTGACCCCTCGCTGACGCTTGGGGATCCTGAAAGATGCGCCCGGGCCGTAGCGGACCCGCCGCAAGCGCCGGTAGACCACAGACTTGCGGCCGGCCGGATTGCCCGGTCTAATGGTTCCCGTTCGAACCGGGAGGCCTTGGCTGGCGCTGGCGTTCCGTGTGTCGAGGGATGAGCGAACTGGCGAACCTGGCCGGAGAAGGAGTCTTCCATGAAGGGCGGCAAGAATACTCTGTTGGTGATGGCGGCGATCGCGGTGGTTTCGATCGCGGCGGCGACGATGAGCGGTGCTCAACAGCGGTCCGGCGCGAGCGGCGGCACCCGGGTCGCCGTCGTCGACCTCGTCAAGGTCTTCAACGAGTTCGATCAGACCAAGGCGGTCAACGAGGCCATGAGGGTCTATCGCGACAAGTTGGCCCAGGAGTCCGACCAGAAAATGTCCGAGATCAAGGCCGAACAGGACATCTTGGACAAGACCGACGTCACCAGCCCCGACCGGCAGGCCCGCATCACCAAGATCAAACGCATGCAACTGGAATACAACGTCTGGGAGTCGCTGGAAAAGGATTTTGTCAGCGACCAGTATGTGGCCTGGGTCAAGCGGACCTACGAGATGGTCACCGACGGCATCGCCGAGGTCGCGAAGAAGCAGGGTGTTCAACTGGTCGTGACGCAGGAACAGGTGGACACCACCGTGACCAAGCCTGAGCCCCTGTTGCAGCAGATCCTCAATCGCAAGGTGGTCTACGCGGACAACAGCGTGGATATCTCGGCTGACGTGCTGGCCACGCTCAACGCCAACTTCGCCAAGCTCGGCGGCCCGGCGTCGGTGCACTTCGGCAAGTAGGGCTCGGCTTGAACCGCAGGGACTGCCGAAGGCTGAGAGGCACCGCTTGGCCCGGAATCCACCGCTGGGCCCGGAATCCTTTCCGCGCCAGTCTTGCGGAACGCCGGCCGTGAGGCAGGGCCTTCTCACCTGTGCGGCATTCGCTCCGCGTCCGGTGAGGATGAGGGCCACAGAAACGATTCTCGAGCCGGCGTCGGGGGGCCGGAGCCCGCGAGGATTCTGGGCTCAGCAAGCCTCCGAGGAGCATGTGCATCCATGAGCAAGTCGTATCCTCTGGCGGAGATCGCCAAATGGGTCGGCGGAGTGGTCCGCGGCGACGCTGGCACTCGGATCACCGGCGTGGCCGGGCTTGAGGAGGCTTGTTCGTCCGACATTGCGTGGCTGGCCGAAGACAGATACGCCCCCCAGTTGAAGAACAGCCGGGCCGGCGCGGTGATCGTACCCATGCACTTCGGGGCGACCCCGATGCCCGCCATTCTGTGCGATAACCCTTCCCTGGCGATCTCAGCAGTGCTTGAGAAGTTTGCCCCGCCGATCCCAAGGCCGGCGCCGGGCGTTCATCCCACGGCGGTGGTCTCACCGTCGGCCAAGCTCGGCCGGGATGTGGCCGTCGGACCGTTGGTGGTCATCGGCGACAACACCGTCATCGGGGATCGGACCGTGCTTCATCCTCACGTTTTCGTCGGACCGGATGTCCGCATCGGCAGCGATTGCGAGTTCTGGCCCGGGGTCGTGATCCGGGAGCGGTGCGCGATCGGCAGTCGCGTAACCATCCACCCCAACTGCTCCATAGGCGCCGACGGCTTCGGCTACCAATATGTAGGGGGCCGCCACGTCAAGATCCCCCAGATTGGCAGCGTCGAGATCGAGGACGACGTCGAAATAGGGGCCAACAGCACGATTGACAGGGCTAAATTCGGGGTTACCCGCATTGGCCGGGGCACCAAGATTGATAACCTTGTCCAGGTTGCCCATAATGTCCGAATTGGGCCGAACTGCATGATCGTGGCTCAGTGCGGCATCGCCGGCAGCACCCGCCTGGGACAGGGCGTGGTGCTGGGCGGAAAAGTGGGCTTGCGGGACCACATCTCGCTCGGCGACGGCGCGCAAGTGGCCGCTTGCGCGTGCGTTTCCAAGGATGTGCCCCCAGGCAAGACGGTCATCGGCAGCCCGGCGGTCGACCACGAACAGTTCATCCGGGAGAGAGCCAAAGTGCGACGGCTCCCGGAGATGGCCGACCAGCTCCGGGCCTTGATCAAGCGGGTCGAGCAACTTGAAGCCTCAGCAGACCATTCGGAGCCCCGTTGAGCTGACCGGGCGAGGGCTGTTCACCGGCGAGCAGGCGGTCGTCCGCTTCTACCCGGCCGAGCCCGATACGGGCGTGGTATTCCTGAGGGCGGACCAGAACCCGCCCATCCGGGTTCCCGCTCTTGTCGAGAACGTCGCCAAACGCCTGCGCCGGACCTCTATCCGCAACGGGACCGTCCAGATTGAGACCATCGAGCATTGCATGTCGGCGCTCGCGGGCTTGGGCATCGACAACGTCCTTGTGGAACTGAACGCCAACGAGGTGCCTTCGTTTGATGGAAGCTGTGCTCCCTTCGTCGAGAAGCTCAAGGAGGTTGGCATCGTCGCACAGGACCGTCCTCGACAAGTGTTTCGCATTCCTGAGATCGTCCGCGTGGCCGAAGGAGGCCACTACGTCATGGCTGCTCCGGCCGCAGAAGATGAGGATACCCTCGAAATCATCTACGACCTCAACTACGGCAGCGGGCCGATCGGGCAGCAGATCTTCAAGATCCGTGTCACCCCCGAGGAATTCGAGCGGCATCTCGCTGCAGCCCGCACCTTCGTTCTGGAGCAGGAAGCCGAGCAGTTTCGGGCGTCGGGCCTGGGCTCGCACCTGACCTACGATGACATCCTCGTATTTGGCAAGGAAGGCCCGATTCAGAACACGCTTCGTTTTCCGGATGAGTGCGTCCGGCATAAGATCCTCGACCTGCTTGGCGACTTGTTCCTGTTCGGCCGGTTCGTGTCCGGGTACGTATTTGCCCGTGAATCGGGCCACGCCCTGAATCACGAACTGGTCCGCAAGCTGCGCGAGTTGGAGCAGGCGGCTGAGACCAAGCGGAAACTGAAGGCCGAACCCGTTTTCGACATCCGCAAGATCCAACGCTTACTGCCGCATCGCTACCCCTTCCTGATGGTCGACCGGGTGGTTGAGATGGAACCCGGCAAGCATGCGATCGGCATCAAGAACGTCACCGCCAATGAGGAGTTCTTCACCGGACACTACCCGGGTCAGCCGATCATGCCGGGCGTGCTGATCATCGAGGCTATGGCCCAGCTCGGCGGCCTGTTGCTGGCCCAGGAGCTTGAGCACACCGGCAAGGTGGCCGTCTTGCTGAGCCTGGAGGGAGTCAAGTTCCGCCGGCCGGTCGTTCCCGGCGATCAACTGCTGTTGGAGGCCTCGGCTCGCCGGGTCAAATCCCGGACGGGTCACGTGTTCTGTCGGGCAATGGTGGGAGACCAGTTGGCGGCCGAGGCCGATATCAAATTCATGATGGTCGATGCTGACCCGTTGTGAGCGAGAAGCTGTTTCGCTGTCGGCCGGGAAAACAAGAGGTTGGCAGCCAGGAACCGAGAGCTAAGGACTGACAGCCCCAAGCTGGCAGCTAAGAGCGGAACAAATGATTCACCCGTCGGCAACTGTTGATTCTAAGGCCATGCTCGGTCGGAACGTCACCATCGGGCCGAATTGCGTTGTGGGACCGGACGTGGTGTTGGGCGACGAGTGTACCTTGCGCAATAACGTGACGATCATCGGGCACACCGTGTGCGGTCGCCGGAATGAGTTCTTCCCGGGCTCGGTGATCGGTGCCCCACCGCAAGACCTCAAGTACAAGGGCGGCCCGACCCGCGTCGAAATCGGCGACGACAACGTCTTTCGTGAGCTGGTCACCGTACACGCCGGCACCGAGGTCGCGGGCGGCGTGACCTGGATCGGTTCGCATAACCGCTTTCTTGTGGGTGTGCACATCGCCCACGACGCAAAGATCGGCAACGACTGCATCTTGTCCAACTACGTGCAGCTCGCCGGGCACGTCTGCCTGGAAGACAAGGTCACGATGGGGGGGATCATCGGCGTCCACCACTTCACCACCATCGGCACGCTGGCTTACATCGGCGGCATGACCCGCGTCATTAACGACGTGCCGCCGTATATGATCGTTGAAGGAAACCCGGCACGTGTGCGAGGCTTCAACGAACAGGGTATGAAACGCTGGGGATGCACCGAGAATCAGATCCGGGCGGTGCGCGAGGCATACCGGGTGCTCTTCGGGCCCAAGGCCCAGAGCTTTGGGGCCTCAATGCTCGACCGGCTGAACGTGATTGAGGAACGGCAGGAGCTGAACGGCGAGGTCCGCTACCTGTGCGAGTCGATTCGCCGCAGCATCAAGGACGGCGTCTACGGACGCTGGCTGGAGCGCGATCGCCGGGACACGCACGTCGACCGGCAGGCTTTCTACGGGAGACCCAGGAGTACGGAGGGAATCAAGTGAGCCAACAGATTCCGGTTGCGGTCGTCGGCGCGGGACACATGGGCCGGCACCACGTTCGCATCTACCACGAGCTGCCCGACTGCGAACTCGTCGGAATCGTGGACGCAAACCCCGGCCGGGCTGCGGAGATGGCCTCGAAGCACAACACGAAAGCCTACCCTTCGATTGAGCCGCTGCTCGACAAGGTCAGGGCCGTGTCCGTCGCCGTGCCGACCACCGCCCACGTCGAGGTTGCACGGCCGTTTCTGGAAAACCGCGTGGCCGTGCTGATCGAAAAGCCCATCGCCCCCGACGCAGCCTCTGCCCGGGACTTGCAGCAGGTTGCCCGCAGGCACAACACGTTGCTGAGCGTGGGGCATACGGAACGTTTCAATCCGGTCGTTCGGGCGCTGGGTCGCATGCAGGTCAGGCCGCGCTTCATCGAGACTCACCGCATCAGTCCTTTCACTTTCAGGTCGGCCGATATCAGTGTCGTCATGGACATGATGATCCACGATATCGACATCGTGCTGCACTTGGTCAAAGCCCGGCCGGTCCGCGTCGACGCAGTCGGCGTTCGGGTGCTCTCCGAGCACGAAGACATCGCCAACGCCCGCCTCATCTTCCAAGGCGGCTGCGTGGCCAACTTGACCGCGTCGCGCTTGGCTCTTAAGACCGAACGAAAGATCCGCGTGTTCGCCGATGAAGCCTACCTCTCACTCGACTACCAGAAGAAGACAGGCATCGCCATCAAGAAGGACGCCAACCTCGATCTGCTCAAGATGGCCCGGGAGCACGGCGCCGAGGAGCTCTCGCAGCTCGTCGGACGTGATTTCGGGTCAATGGTCAAAGTCGAACCGTTGGAAATCGACGACCTCGAGCCGCTGCGGGTCGAACTGCAATCGTTTCTGAACTCGGTCCGATCGGGCGAGCCCCCGGCGGTCAGTGCCGAGGACGGCGTTGCCGCCGTGGAACTGGCCGAGCAGATCATCGCCGCCGCCAGATCACACCAGTGGGAAGGCGTCGACGCCGACTTCGCGGCAAGAGCATAGGAGTTGCTTGCTCCGTAATCGCCTGCCCGGTCGGAACACCGCGTATGTTCTGAACCAACGCGATGGACGACTGTTGTCACGGCTGTTCGATACGGCTCAGGCAGTCCCGAAAACAACGGGGCAAGTGCCGCAACGGTCTCTTTGCTGAACGAACCCAACCATGGCCAAATTGGCAAGATAGGTAAGGCGGTTCGGCGACGCGGAGCCCGGTTGCTGGCAATCAGGATAGTTTGGGAGTCCTGCGTGAAGGAAGTCCTCCGGTCGGGCGAGATGTTGTCTGGGTAGGTCCGCCGACTGCCTGATAAGGAGCACACAATGTCGGAGCGAGAGACTGCCGGCCGTCACGGCGCCCGGCCTGCAAGCCACTTCGGCCGTCGTAATCTTCTCAAAGGCATCGCCGGTGGTGTCATCGGATCAGTGGCAGGTACAGTTCAACAGCACGAGGCGGCGGCTTCAGCAGCGAGCGTGAGCAAGCCGGCAAATCCGCATGCTGCCCCGCGACTGATCTGGAAACTTGACCGGCCGGCGAAGCCTGCCCTTCCGTACTCCTACTTCTGGACCTGGGACCACAGCACCAACTGGATGCTCGATGATCCCGGCATGCTCAACTTCGGCTGCGACAACCGGTACCTCAAGCGACCGGAAACCTACCTTGAAGACTATCGCCGCCTGACCGACTTGGCCGTCGGCCTGGGCGTCCGGGGCATCCTGATTTGGGGCTTCCTGCGAGACGACCACGGCGGCGTTGAGTTCGGCAAACGCGTGGCCGACTACGCCGCCGGCAAGGGCATCATTATCAAGCCCGGCGTCGGCACGAACTGGTACGGCGGCGTCTACTATCAAGGTGAACACCCCTACAACATCGAAACTTTCGTCAGAAGACATCCCGATGCCCGTCTGATCGACGAACAGGGCAAGCCCCAGGAGCACGGCGTCTGTCCCACGCACCCTCGTTTCGTCGAGTGGCTCCAGGAAGGCGTCCGATGGCTTTTTCGTGAGTTCAACGTCGGCGGCGCCAACCTGGAAAACGGCGACTACGTGGTCTGCTATTGCCCGCGCTGCCGCGAGCATCTGGCACAGTGGCCCAAGGATGAACCGCCGTTCTGGCGGGATCAGTACCTCGGCTACAACGCCGCATTGCACGCCATCGAAGGTCAGCTCAAGGACAAATTCGTCACCTGGGCCACGTACCAGGGCTTCGTTCCCGGAAAACCCGCCGATGACCGGCATCGTGCCGCGTACCTCCAGTGTGATCGGCCGGCCTTGGTGGACAAGCTTCCGCCCGACGCCGTGTGCCAATGGACGCTGACGAGCATGGTCCGCAGGCAACCTTTGCCGCTGACCGCCTACCTGGACAATGGCACGCCGGCCGAAGCCTTCTCAGCCGACCTGTGGCCCGCCGGCGTGAAACCGCCCACCGTCCGCAGCGTCGGGTTTCTGCACCAGGGCAGTCAGTGGCACGGTCGTACGCGATACGACCAGGTCGTCAGCACCATCAAGGAAGGTTGTCTCCGCGCGTACCGAGCCGGCCTGGAGGGCGTCAGCATTCACGGCGAGGTTTCGACCATGCACATCCCTTGGGCTCTGAACTACCTCGCCTTTTCGCATTTCATTCACTGGCCCGAGGACTCGCTCCGTGCCTGGGGTCGCAAGACGATGGGCCAGGTTCTCGCCTCCGAAGCGGAAGGCGAGGCCTACGCCGAGCTCTTCGCCCATTGGCAGGCCGGTTCTCTTACCGACGGCCTCAAAAAAGACCTGCGACAACGAACCCGCGCCTTGGCCGACGACGTTGCGGCCAGAGGCGAGCATCTGCATCGCTTCCGATTCTGGAATTGGTTGCATCAGGTGGCTGAAGGAACTCAAGACTGTCATGCAGCCAGTTTTTTGTAAACACCGGGCGCATCCGGTGAGAGGGCCGGACGCCGTTGACGTGTGCCTCCGCCGGCCAACGTCCGACTCGGGCTTCGCCCGGCCTCTACGCCAGTGCCGCCGTGACCTCGTGTAACAGCTCGCTGATCGGCAGGTGCGACGGGCAAACCTCTTCGCACACGCCACAGTTGGTGCAGACGGCCGCCGGGTCGTAGCCCAGTCTTCGATACAGGCTTTCCGCCAGTTCGCGATCCTTGTAGTCGTTCAAATAAGCGTAATAGCGGATCATGTTGGTCACCGCGATGCGCTCGGGGCAGTTGAGATCGCAGGCTCCGCACAAATGGCAGGCGGTGGCCATCTGGAGCTTCACGATCGCCCGCAGCTCGCGCTCCGCCTCGGCGGAAAGCTTGACCTGAGCCAGAGGCAGCATCGCTTCCATGTCCTCCATACTGCCCATCCGTGCGATAACCGCGTCGATCAGATCGTCCGTCAGGTGCAGCATCCACAGCTTGGCCCGCTGATCGTCGTTGTACTCCTTGCCGCCCATGAGAGCCTTGAATTTCTCCTCGCGGGCGTCGGCCGGGCGGGCCTTGATGCCCTTGGTCTTCATCGCAATGATGCCCACGTCCTGTTTCTTAAGGGCTTCCAGCTCGGGCCTGAGGTTATCGAAGCTGCCCGGATCAATGGCCGGCATGATCAGGTCGATCCTCCAGGGGCCTCGTTTGTTGGCCTCGACGCTCGCGGCCAGGACGTCTTTCTGGTGCCGGTGAACACTGTATCCGAAGTGCTTGACCTTCCCGGCTTTGTGGACCCGTTCGTAAGCCTCCCACAACTCCAAACAGTCAAAAATCCACGGAATCTCGATCCCGTGCATCATGTAACAGTCGACACTCTCCACCTTCATCTTTGCCAGGGACTTGTCCAGTTCGTCCAGGTACATCTTGGCGATGCGCTCGCCGACCGGACGAAGGTCGGGCTTCCTGCCCGTCTTCTTCTCTTTCTCGATAGCCTTCTTGTGAACGTCAAGCAGTTCTTTCCCGGGGCCGATGCCTTTCTCGTCGTCGAGGAATTCCGAAATCGCCTTCGCGTACAGCTTCCGCACGTCTTCGTCGATCTTGGCATAACCGGCGATGTCGGAGGCCTTGCTGGTAATCCACAACTTGTCGCGGTACTTCACGAAGGTGCCGCTCAGCTCGATTTCATGGTTGCCTCCCCCGTAGTTGGATGCCGTGTCGAAGTAATTCATGCCCGCGGCCATCATGCGACGCCAGAGGGTCTCGTTTCCGGCGTTGCCCGCAACCACGCGGCTGACCATGTAGTTGGTTCGGCCGAGCCGCCGGTAGTCCATGCTCGGCGCCTTGCTCCGCCAGATCAGCTCCTTGGGATCGACCTTAAGCGCCGGGGCCGAGGCCCCGATCTTTTCCTCTTCGGTCGCCTTGAGCGAGGATGCCGCGATTGCCGCAGAGCCGATGCCTGCCGCCGTACCTTTCAGAAACTCCCGACGATCGATGCGCGTGAGGTCATGCATGGGTCCACTCCTTATCAAGCTGCAAATTCGCCCCTGACGGACACTGTCAACGAGACTTGCCCTGGTCATCAAACCGCAATCTTGAGAGCGCCAACAGCATAGCGATTGTTTCCGGCAAAGGACAATAATCCGCCGTCGGCCGATGCTGTTGCCCGATCCGCGAGACAGTCGGCGGGGTGAACTGCGGGCCTCGCGGCCGGCTGATCCCATCGTGCAGGTCCAGCCGACACGCCGACGGACAAGCCGCCGATCGTACCCCAGCCTCGACTCTCAAAGAGCCGTTGATGCCGGGAGCATTGCCGACGACCTACTTGACATTAGGGCGCGGGGCGGCCGACACCACGGCGATGAAGAACTCCTGCTGCTGCTGCGGGTCGATCCCGGCCTTATCGAGCAGTTGCCCCATGTACCGCGAGCTCATGCGGCTGTATTCCTGCTCTCGGATTTGATCGATGATCCTGGCCTGGGCCTCTTCGAAAGTCAACCGCTCTTGAGGCGTCTTACGGCCGCACTTGACGATGAAACTCGATTCCTCCGTTTCAATGATCTCGCTGAATCGGCCTTCCTCGAGGGTGAAGAGAATCTCGGCCGCCTTGGCCCACGAACCCGTCAGGCTGCCAGGCGTGATTTCGCCCCACGATCCGCCCTTGGCTCGCTGAGCACCCTTGGAATAGCGCCGCGCAACCGCGGCAAAGTCCACTCCGCTTTCGAGCTCCTCCGCGGCGCGACGCAGTTCCCGGCGGGCCGCCTCGCGGGCTTCGGCGATCTCGCTCTCGCTGGCCTGCGAAACGGGTTTGCGCAGAAGTTCCCGAAGCGGGATTTCGATCATCAGCAATTCAGCCTTGGCCGGCGTCGTGAAGGCATCAAGATGAGCCTGGTAATACTTGAGCAGATCGCGTCGGGGGGGAACGGCGACCATGGGCGAGAACCGCTCTTCCAGGAAACTCGAAACAAGAAGCTGGCGTTTGATGCGTTCTTTCACGTCCTTCATTTCGAGACCGAGGGCTTTCAGTTGGGCCTCGTATCGGGCACGGACGCCGCCATAGTTCGTGTTGATGGTTCGCTGGATGGCCTTCTCGGCCTCCTTGTCGAGCAGTTGTTCAACGGTCTCGTTGAGCTTCTTCTTGGCCTGCTCATAAACCACGATCGTGCTCGATTGATATCTGATCTGGTCGGCAATCAGCCGCGAAATGCCGCGATAGTACTCGCGCTCCGACGTGGCGGCGCCGGCCATTTTCAGGATCTCGGGCATGAGCGGTTCGAGAACGTCCGAGACGGTGATGGGCTGGGAATTGACAAATAGGACCGGCGTACCCGTGTAACCGGTTGGAAGCTCGGACGGCACGATCACCTCGGCAGCCTGCTGCGTCGCCGTTCCGGTCGCGGCCGCCTCTCTGGTGATGTCCGGGTGGTATCGGGGGGTGTGGGCGGCCTTGTGGTCCTCTCGCTTCGGTCCGGTTTCCTTGTCGCCGCAGCTCGTGACACACACGATGGTCAAGAACAAGCCTGACGCCGTAGCAATTCGATTGATCCGTCTGGCGTTTCTCATCGATGCGGCATTGTAGATACGGCGGTTTGAGGCTGCAACAGACGCCTCAGGACGGCCAGAAGCGTCGCGGTCTCGAAGTAGGCGGGCGCCAACCGCAGGTGAACGGTGTGGGCATCGGCCATCCGGGCCGAACCGGGACCGTCCGCGAAGATCGGCTCGACCAGGGCCAGCTCTTCGACGGTGAAAATCAGGTCCGGCGGCTGCCGGTTGATCGCCTTGATCCTGAACGGTTGAGCCAGAATCCGAATTTCGGCCAGGGCCAGCAGATCGGCCACCGCTTGCGGGTAGGGTCCGAAGGCGTCTCTGATGTCCTTGTCAAGCTGCCCCAGATCCGCAAGTGAGCGACAGCGCACGACGCGCCGGTAGATCTCCATCCGTTGTCGGTCGGACTCGATGTAGTTGCGGGGAATGAAGGCCGGAACGTCCAATTCCAAATGCACCGGCCTGAAAACGTCCGCCGGTTCGTTCCTGAGTCGCCGCACCGCCATATCGAGCAACTGGCAATAGAGCTCATAGCCGACCGCTGCGATGTGACCGCTCTGTTCGGGCCCCAGGATATTGCCCGCGCCGCGGATCTCCAGATCGCGCATCGCGATTCGGAAACCGGCACCCAGATCGGAGTATTCCTCGATGGCTTTCAATCGGCGGGCCGCGTTCGGCGTGATGGTCCGGTCGGGTGAAAGCAGCAGATAACAGTAAGCGCGGTGCTTGTATCGACCGACCCGCCCTCGAAGCTGGTGAAGCTCTGACAACCCGAATCGGTCGGCCCGATCGATCAGGATGGTGTTGCAGTTGGGAATGTCCAGTCCGGACTCGATGATCGTGGTGCAGACCAGCACGTCGGCCTGATGACGGACGAATTGGAGCATCACCCGTTCGAGCTCGCGTTCGGGCATCTGGCCGTGACCGACAATGACGCGGGCCTCGGGAACGATGCGACTGACCCTCTCGGCGAAAGACCGGATGTCGTGCACAAAGTTGTGCACGAAGAAGACCTGGCCTTCGCGGTTCAGCTCCCGCAGGACGGCGTCGCGGATCAGTTGGTCAGACCAGTTGACCACCTGGGTGACAATGCTGCGGCGATCCATCGGGGGTGTCGCTAGCGAGCTGATGTCGCGGATACCCAACAGCGACATGTGCAGCGTCCGCGGGATGGGCGTCGCCGTCATGGTCAGCACATCCATGGTCTCGCGGAAGCGTTTGAGCCTTTCCTTGTGCTCGACGCCGAATCGCTGCTCCTCGTCAATGATCAATAGACCGAGGTCCTTGAACCCCACGTCCTTGCTCAGCAATCGATGGGTACCGATGAGGATGTCGATCTGACCCTTGCGCGTACGGTCGATGATTTCGCTCTGAGCTTTCCGCGTCTTGAAGCGGGAGAGAGATTCGATGACGAAGGGATAATCCGCCAGTCGTTCTCGGAAGGTGCGTTCGTGTTGTTCGGCAAGCACGGTGGTCGGCACCAGGACGGCCACCTGCTTGCCGTATTCGACGGCCTTGAATGCCGCCCGGACGGCCAGCTCGGTCTTCCCGTAGCCGACGTCGCCGCACAGCAGGCGGTCCATCGGCTGAGGACGGCACATGTCCTTCTTGATGTCGGCAAGGCTGGAGAGCTGGTCCTCCGTTTCCGTGTAGATGAAGCTGCCCTCGAACTCCCGCTGCCAGACCGTGTCGCCGGGATAGGCGATGCCCGGGCGGCTGGCCCGCGCAGCCTGAATGCGCAGGAGGTCGGCCGCAAGATCGCCGACAGATTCCTCGACTCGCTCCTTGGTTTTGGCCCAACGGGTGCCGCCGAGCTTGCTGAGCGGCGGTGGGGTGGTTCCGATGCCGACGTATTTCTGGACGAGGTCGATCTGACTTGCCGGGACATGCAGGCGCGCACTGTCGGCGAACTCGAGGGTCAGGTATTCCTCCTGTTTTTCCGAGTCCCCCTTGCGCATCGTTCGCATGCCCTGGAATCGGGCAATGCCGTGTACGACGTGTACGACGTAGTCGCCCGCGTTCAGGTCGAGCCATGATTCCACCGGACGGGCGGCATGCCACCGGTGGATTCGCCGACGCTGCGTGTAGCGGTGAAAGACCTCATGATGCCCGACCACGGTCAGGCCGCCGTCGGGCCAGTCGAATCCGTGGTGCATGAGCCCGACAGGTAGCGACAACCGCGGGGGCAGATCGCCGATTGTGCTCCGCCACAACTCAGTGAACCGTTCCCGCTCGGAGTTGTTGTCGCAATAGAGCAGGACGTCGCGCTCAGCGGCAATCCTGGCCAGTTCTCCCAGGGCCTCCGTCGGCTTGGTCTCGAATCGGGCCAGGCTCTGAACGTGAAAGCTGAAGCGGTTCTCGGCGTCGCTACACGCCAGGCGATGGAGGTGTAGTTGGAGAAATCCGCCGGCTCTCTGGAACACTCTGTGGACCGGCATCATTCCCGCCGGGCCGTTAAGGCGATTCCAGAACGTCTTGCCGATCTCTTGGATCTCCAGAGGCTCGTCGAACGCGACAATCGTGTTCGGCGGCAGATAGGACAGGAAGCTGGTAGCGCTTCCCTCCGAGAAGAAGGGCTCGGGATGGCTCCTCTGAGAAACCACGCCTCTGGCCTCGACGGTCTGGTGCTTGTGTGGAGAATGGTCCTGCCTTCCTCTTACCGAGGCGGCCGCGATCTGGATGGTCTCGAATTCGGTATCGGATCGCTGCGTGCTCACGTCAAAGCCGCGGATCGATTCGATCTGGTTGCCGTAGAAATCAATGCGGTACGGATCGGTCTGGGCGGGAGGAAAGATGTCCAGGATGTCGCCCCGCAATGCGAAATCGCCCGGAGACTCAACCTGGTCCAGCCGTTCATAGCCGTGGTCCATGAGCCAGCGTGCGATTCGCTGCAGGTCATGTTCCTGGCCCACGCAGAGAGTAAGCAACTGGCCGGCCAAGGCCCGTTCCGAGGGAACGCATTGCATGAGTGCCTGGATCGGGGCGACGATGAACGAGGGAGGCTCTTGGTCGCCTTGGGAAGCGCGCTGCAATTGGGCGCACAGCCGAATGCGCTCAGCGTAAATCTCGTCACTGGCCGCCCCCTGGCCCGGGGCGGCTTCGAAGGCGCTCAGCAGCTCGGGCGTGCGACCACAACACAATTCCAGGTCGTCGCGGATCTCGTCGGCCGGGTCCAGATGGGCGGTAACGTATAAAAGGGGACACTTCAGCTCCAGAGCCGCCGCGCCGGCCAAAACAGGCGCAAACGATCCCCACAGCCCGTCCACGGATACCACCCCCCCCTGCGCACCGCTCGGCGAATGTGTTTCATCGCCTGATCCGGCGGCCAAGGGGCTCAATTCGCGGATCCGGGCCACCAAGGCACGAAAGGTGCCGTCGCCGGAAATCCGATCGACGACATTGACCACAATTCTATTGTATCGGTCATCTCCGCCCTCGGCTAGACTCGCTTGCCTTAAGGTCCGAATGTTTGTTCTTTGGACCGGTTACGGTTAACTTTCCCGCCAATCGACGATGGTCTGTTCGAAGGTCGTTTATGCCAGCCGATGATCGCAATCGTTGCCAGGGCCGGCCCGACGACGGCCCCGGATGCCGCCGGAGCATGGCCGAAAGAAAAGGCTCCTCTGCCGCCGGTGCCCCGACGGGGATCGTCCGCGAGGTGCCGCCGCTCCAAGAAAACGCCACACCCGAAGAGAAAGAACTGCACTGGTACCGGCACGTCTACCAGGGCGAGCGCGTCCGGCAATTGACGCTCCGCGCCGTTCTCACGGGAGGAATCCTCGGAATGTTCATGTGCGTCTCGAACCTCTACACGACGCTGAAACTCGGCTGGTCCTTCGGCGTGGCGATTACGGCGTGTGTCCTGTCCTACGTGATCTGGAACGCGGTCCGCGCGGTTTCAGGCAATCGATTGAGCGAGATGACCATCCTCGAAAACAACTGCATGCAGTCCACCGCCTCCGCCGCCGGCATGTCTACCGGCGGGACTTTGGCCACGGCCGTCGGCTCCCTGTTGCTGATGAGCGGCACACATCTGCCCTGGACCACTCTGGTGGCGTTTACGTTTCTGACCGCAGCCCTGGGCGTGTTCATGGCCATTCCACTCAAGCGGCAAATGATCAATATCGAGCAGCTTCCGTTCCCCAGCGGGATGGCCGCTGCCGAAACACTTCGCAGCCTGCACAGTCGCGGGGCCGAGGCCGTCAGGAAGGCCTACTCCCTGATCATTGCGTTGGGCTGTGGCGCCGTCACAGGTTTTTTCCGCGGCCCTGAGGGCGTCATCACCACGCTGGACAAGATCTATCGATACGTGCACATTCCGGAACTGCTTCCTTTCGGCGGAATCTTCAATCCGATGAGCTGGCTCAGACAGGGTGCCGCGAAGGCCGGCCTGGCGGGTTTGGGCTTCGAGCCGGGGACTCTGATGATCGCCGCCGGCGCATTCGTCGGAACACGGGTATCGTTCTCGATGCTCGCCGGTTCAATTCTGCTCTACTACGTCACGATGCCGTTGCTCGTCAGCCATGGAGCTCAAGTGGCAGTCGCAGGCTCTTCGGGTTACGTGCCGGCTGGGGACTTGCCGCCGGGAGCGATCCTTCTCCCAACACGATGGGCCTTGTGGGGCGGAACGTCGATCATGGTTTTCTCAAGCCTGGTGTCCGTGGGCCTCCAGTGGCGCACCCTCGCGCGGTCGTTTCGCGTGTTCCGTCGCACAACTCACGCGGATTCCGGGCAAACGGTCCGAGACTCACGCGGGTCGTCCGTCGACTTGCAGAAGGCCATAGACGCGATAGAGGTTCCCAGCTCGTGGTTGATCGGCGGACTGATTCCCATCGGCGTCGCCATTGTTCTCCTCAACTACTTCGCGTTTCACATGTCGATCCTGCTCGGCGTCATTGCGGTGGCCATGTCGTTCGTCCTGTCGTTGGTCGCCTGCCGGGCAACCGGTGAGACCGACACCACCCCGACCGGGGCCATGGGAAAGGTGACTCAGCTGGTCTACGCGATCCTGGCGAAGGGCAATTACGTCGTCAATCTGATGTCGGCCGGTACCACCGCCGCCGCGGCCGGCAGTGCCGCAGATCTGCTCACCGACCTGAAGTCGGGTTACCTGCTGGGTGCCAATCCGCGAAAGCAGTTCCTGGCCCAGTTCTCCGGCATCTTCTTCGGCGTCGCCGCCATCATCCCCGCGTGGTATCTGATGGTGCCCACCGCCGAGAGACTGCACGCGTTCAATCCGCCGGCAGTGTACATGTGGAAAGCAATGGCTGATGCGCTCACCCAGGGCCTGCATACCATCCCGATCACCGCCCAATGGGCGATTCTCATCGGTGCGGTGCTCGGCATCATCTTGCCGGTACTTTCGGCAAAACTGCCCAAAGCAGCCCCGTACCTGCCCTCTGCGATGGGGTTGGGTCTGGCGTGGGTGGTGCAGTTCCAGAACAGCCTCTCGTTCGCGATCGGCGCGGTGATCGCATGGGCTTGGGCCAGGACGCACAAGAAAAGCGCGGAGACCTACACGTTTCCCGTTGCGGCCGGGATGATCGCCGGAGAGTCGATCATGCTGGCCATGATCGCGATCGCGGCGACGGCAACGCAATTGTTCGGCCACCAGTAGTCCGCGCCGCAATTCCCTGTCTCTCGCCCCAGGATGTGCGGCAGGTTACACTGGTTCCGGGTCCGTGAGAGATCCGACGTGGAACGGCTGCGGTCTCTTCGCAGGGTTCTGAACGAGCGGCGACCGTTTCAGAACCGCGACCGTGAGGGAGCGGCGGCGCTCCTTCTGGCCCTTTAGCCTCTTCCATCGGGACTGGTGTGCGTTTTGCGCGCATGTTTCTTGTTCGCGGAGCGCTTGGGTTGCGGCCCGCAAAAAGGCGGTCCGCCTTAGCCTCTTCCATCGGGACTGGTGCGCATTTTGCGCGCATGCCTTTGCAAGAGTGCAGAACTCGTTCAGTACCAAAGACCTGCAAACGTAATCCGCCTGCCCGGTTTTGGTTGCGGCTAAAGACCGCCTTGGAGCCTTACGACCCGACATCGGTGCGCCGGTAACGTGCTATCCCGTTTGCTCCGCCTTGGAGCGACTCTGCCGTTGTTGTCGCCGAGGTTCGACGCCCGTGGCTTGTCAGCCTTTCAGCCCCGTCGTCGCGATGCCCTTGATGAAGGTCTTCTGGGTAAAGAAGAAGAGCACGATGATCGGCAGGCAGATGAGCGTACTGGCGGCCATCAGGCTGGTCCAGTCGGTGCCGCCGTGCTGGGACTGGAAAGCCTGGAGGCCCAGCGAGAGCGTGAAGGTTTCCCGGCGAGTCAGGAACAGCAGCGGCCCCATGAAGTCGTTCCACGCGTACAGGAAATGAAACAAAGCGACGACCGCCAGGGCCGGCTTGCTCAGCGGCAGAATGACCCGCCAGAAGATGCCGAACTCGCTGCATCCGTCGATCCGGGCCGCCTCGGAAAGGTCCTTTGGGATGGTCAGAAAGAACTGCCGCAGCAGGAAGATATTGAACCCGCTGCCAAAGAAAGCCGGCACCCACAGCGGCAACAACGTGCCGATCCAGCCGAATCTGGCGAACAGCGTGTACAACGGCACCATCAGCACGGCGAAAGGCACCATCATCGTTGCCAGCGTAAGACCGAACAGGACGCCACGGCCGCGCCAGGGAATCTTGGCCAGGCTGTAAGCCGCCAGCGACGAACTGCACACCGTACCGGTCACGCCCAGAAGGCACACAATCAGGGTATTGCGCAAATACAGCCAGAAGATGGAAACCTCCCGCTCGCCCAGCAACGGCATCCAGACCCGCGCCGTACCCATCTTATTGATCGCGGCCGGAAAGTTGCCCCAAAATAGCTTCGCGCGGCTCTCGACGGCTTCCGGCGGCACGATGTCCCACACGGCCGGGGCGTTCATGTCCACCAGCGTCTTGCGCTCCTTGATGTAACACCACCCCGGCTCGGCTCTGCGCAGAACCGTCACTGGTATCCGTTGTTCGATTCCGGCGACTTTGAGCGGGATCGTGCCGTCCTGATAGTCGCTTTCCGGTACAAGCAGCTTTTGCCCTCCCCGCGGGTCCGTCTCGTCCTCGATGTCCAGTCGAACTACGAGCATCCGCGCGGCAAGCGTCTCGCCGCGAACCACTTCGCACTCGCGGCCGTCGATGGTTGCCCGGTACTGGCGGGGAATCCACTGCGGCGGCATGGCCGTCGATTGCTCAAGCGGTTTGAGCGACGTGCTCAACAGCCAGATGAACGGGAAGATGAACAGGAAGCTCCCAAGCACCAGGAGCGCGTACGCCAGCACCTTGCCGAACAGAGTCCGAGGTTCCATCAGCACTCACCCAACATACGTCACCCGCTTGCCGGCCGTCCGGTGGGCGATGAGCGTCAACACCAGGATGATGACAAACAGAATCCATGCCATCGCGCAACCATAGCCCATCCGAAGCCACTCGAACGCCTGGGCCCACATGTACAGGGCGTAGAACAAGGTCGACTGCGCCGGCTGGCCCTGGGTTCCACCCTGCGGGCCGCCGCCCATGATGTACGCCGGCGTGAAAACCTGCAGGACGGCGATGATTCCGATGATCAGCGTGAAATAGATCACCGGCGACAGGCAAGGCAATGTGACGTGAAACAGTCTCCGCCACCAGCCGGCCCCGTCGATCTCCGCCGCTTCGTACAGTTCGGCGGGCACGTCCTGCAAACCCGCCAGATAGATCACCATCGTCCCACCGCAGCCCCAGATGCTCATAATCGCCAATGCCGGTTTGGCCCACAGCGGATCGGCCAGCCAAGTGGGCGGCCGCAGACCAAGCGGCCCAAGCAGAGCTCCCAGGGCATAATTGAGAATGCCGAAATCCCCGTTGAGCACCCACAACCACAACATGGCTGAAGCCACGGCCGGCACGAGGCACGGCAAGTAAAAGATCGTCCTGAAGATCGGCAACCCGCGCACGCCCGAATTCAGCAGCAGGGCCAGCATCAGAGCCGCCGTCAGGCTCCCGGGCAACGCAATGGCCCCGAAAACCAGCGTGTTCCGCAATGACTTGAACATCACCGCATCCTGACCGAGATCCTGATAGTTCTGCAACCCCACCCAGACGGCCGGTCGCAGCGTCGAGTAATCGCAAAAACTGTAGTACAGCGACGAAAGGATCGGATACGCAAGGAAAACACTCAGGCCGATCAGCCACGGTGAGGCGAAAAGAATCCCGTTGACAAGATGTCGCCGGTCTGCGCGGGTCATGACAACCTCCCCGAGATCGGCGGACGCAACGAGAGCGACCTTTTGTATCGGGCGTATGCCCGGGTCATCCGTTCCTGGACGATATCGAGCGCCTCCCTGGCTGTGTAGGGCTTGCCGGTCGCCGGATTGCTCTGCAGCAACCGCACCCGCTCGAACGCGGCGAAAAGCTCCGTCTGATACTGGCTCCAGATGCCCACGTGCAGAGGCGAAACCACCCCCTTGCTCTTGGACAGGCTGATGAACAAATCGAGATAACGGTGCGGGTGCTTCTTGAGAAAGTCGTCGCTCACCTTGGTCAGCGGGGTCGCCTTTCGATGTCCCAGGTTCAGCTTCTCCATCGCCGGCTGCGAGATAACGTACTTGACGAACTGCCAGGCGGCTTCGCGCCGCTCGGCCGGCACGCCGCGCGGAATGACCATAATGTCACAACCCACGGTGCTGAAGCGTTCAGGTCCATGTGGCGTCTTGGGCCAGGGCACCACGCCGTAACGCATGCCGGGAGCGTACTGCTGGATATAGTTGTGCATCCACGCACCGTCCAGGACCATCGCCACCTTACCTGAGAAAAAGGGATTCTGCGGCGACGCCAGGTTGCCGAACCCGCTGGAGAAGCGCTTGATCCGATCAACGCCGTATTTGCGGGAGTAGCTCTGGATCCACTCATAGGCCGCCACGTTGAGCGGGTCATCGGCGGTGATTGTGTCGTCCTCGCCGATCAGCTTGCCGCCAAACCAGAAACCCCAGGCCCAGATGAATCGTCCCGGCTCCTGTGGCAGAAAACCCAATTGCACAAGATTGCCCGAGGCATCGTACTTGGTCAGGGCCTCGGCGTAGGCGTCGAGCTCCGCCAGCGTCGCCGGCCCGCGACCGGGATCGAGCCCTCTGGCCCGAAGCTGATCAGCGGACGCCTCGAATAAGGCCGCGTTGTAGTGCAGCCCGCTGGCAAAGGGCGTCGTCGGCACCGCCCACATGATGCCCTTATGCGTGCAGATCTTCACGTACGCCGCGATCCAGTGGTCGCGGCCGATCCCGTCGCGGCTCATGAGCTCATCGAGCGGCGTCAACGCCCCCTGTTCGGCAAAGGGCGTGACATTGTGCTCCCACAACCCCGCCACGTCCGGAGGGTCGCCACCCGAGGTGGCCGCCAGCAGCTTACGGTCGATCACCCCGACGGGCGTATAGTGAACCGTAATGCCGCCCTGCGAGTCGTTGAAGTCCTTGACCACCGCCCGCATGGCGTCGCCTTCGAAACCGTCCCACTTGTCCCAGTAGCGAAGATGGATTCGCCCGTCCGGCGGTTCGCTCCGAAAACACCCCCCGGCCGACAACAGCGAGCCCCCCAGCGAGACCGAAGCCGCGCCGCGAATCGTCTTCCCGAGAAAATCCCGCCGAGTCCTCCGCATGACACTACTGTCGCGGGGAAGGGCTCGTTTGGCAAGGGATGGCATTTCGCCAGGGCGATTGCCTCCTCATCCCCGTTGCGAGGCTCTAATGGACAGAACCGGCGAATGGATCGATGATCTCAATACCCTCTACCCTGCGCCCGGGGACATCTTTTGAGTAGAGCGTCCTCGCGCCTGCATCCAGGGCCGCACCAACAAGCATAGCGCCCCAGAATGACCAGCCTTGTTCAATGTGGAGTCTCTGAGCAAGATCGAGCGTCTGCGCCGATGGCAGAACCAGCCTCAGGAAACCGAGGTACTCGCGCAAATACTGCCATGCCTCAGCCTGGCTGAAACCGTATACGATCAGCTTCCGGGAAGCTGCGATGAATTCGCAGGCCGCCTGCCAGAGCAGAATGCCATCGGTCCGGTTTCTCGGAGCAGGCGGGCCGCGATCGGCTGGCGCACCTTATCCGCCTTGTTACAGGAGTATATCAAGACGTTCGTGTCAAACGCGGTCATGCAGCTCGTCGCGGGTGGGCATGGGGCCCGTATAAGAGAACTCTGAACGGGACACGTGGTCGAAGAACCGATCCAGGGCTGCGGTGTGATTGGTGTCTGCCTGCTCTTCTATTGGCTGGATAATCACTTGCACCCGCTGCTGATCAGGCAAATCGAGCTTCTCCTCAGGCTTGAAGACCCCGTCTGCGTAGATAGCTTTGGTCATGTGAACCATACAACTATTACAGTCTCTCCTGGCATGCCAGAGCAAGACTGCAGGTCCTCAATGCGACCGGTGGACGACCGCTTGTTCCGCATCCCGCGAACCATTCCTTTCTTGCCGCGAAAGAGGGGATTCTTGTTGCATAGAAACGCTCTGGCCCCGCGGCCTTGCCAGGGTTATCCTCACACGATCCGGACCGGCCCTCGCATGGGCGAAGCATCACCGACGAGGTTGTCGGTTTGAGGCTCACTGCGTGCCGGAGAATGTCAATTCGGCGAGTATGACAAATGGCATCATTCGCTCTGCTGGTCATCGTCTTTCTCGTCCTCAGTCGCGCACCTTGAGGTGCGTCTCATCACTGATTGCTCTGACCTCCGGAGCGTACATGGCCGAGCCGGCGGTCGGCAGGGCGTGGAAAGCATTTCCTGGGAGTACGCGTGGAGAGCGCCTGCATGCGGTGAACACTGCTATCGCGATGTGATCATCAGTGGTGGAAATCGCTTGTGGCGGTTGCAGGCTCGTAGCACGACCTCGGTCATCATGTCAAGGAACATCGGATCGTCATTGACGGTCTCGGCCCGAGCCATGGGCAGGCCGATCTCGCGGCACAGGTCGCCGACCTTCACGTCCAGGTCGCACAATACCTCGATGTGATCACAGATGAACCCGATCGGCGAGACCACCACTGCTTCAAGTCCCTTTTCGTGCTCGGCCTTCAGGTAATCGTTGATATCCGGTCCGAGCCACGGGTCCTGCGGAGGACCGCTGCGGCTCTGGTAGACCAACGCCCAGTCTCTGCGGCCAAGATCTTCGGCAACCATCCGGGCCGTTGTCTGCAACTGCTCGCGGTAACGGCAACTCTCGGCCATCGCAACGGGAATACTGTGAGCCGTGAAAACGATCCTTGCCTTGGGCCGCAGCGGCGCCTCAAGCCTGTCAATCGCAGCCCGAACCTGCCGAGCCAGCGTGCCGATGAAGCCAGGATGATCGTACCAACTCTCCACATACGTGACTTCGACGTCGGGAAGACCCAGCTCCGCAAGACGTCGTCGGGCCTCGCGCACGTTCTCCTTGTACTGCCCGCAACTGGCATACGAATGATGGGCGGCGGTGATGAAGCCGATCGCCCGGCGAACCCCCGCCCGGCTCATCTCGGCCATGACATCCGCCAGATAGGGATGCCAGTTCCGCATGCCCACGTACACGGGCAGCTCAACACCCGCGTCTGCCAGACGTTGACGCACCCCGGCCGCCTGACGCCGGGTGATTTCGGTGATCGGCGATACCCCGTTGTATCGCATGTAGTTGGCGATAATGGCCTCGACGCGGCCAGGCGGGGTGGGCCGGCCACGAAGTATGTTGTCCAAAAAAGGACCAACGTCTTGAGGACCTTGTGGTCCGCCAAACGACACAAGCAGGACTGCGTCGAATGGACCGCGACTCGATTCGCTTCGAATCATGGATCCTGACCCGGTAGCTGCCTTGCCATCTGCAGGCGACAATCCTACCAGTTATCGGACAACCGGTCACGGACGCATTTCCCGAACCGAAAATGCCGCTATAATGGGCGGAAGCGCGCCCTCAAGCATCCCCTTGTTCAGGGCAGCCACAGCTACGGACTTGTCTCAAACGAAGGACGCTCGATTATGAGGAAGTCTCTTTGCGTATCAGCGATCATTTCAGCCCTCGCGGTTTGGGTTTTGACCTGCGCCCTGGCGATTGGGGCTCAAGAACCACCCGGCATCGTCCCGCCCGCAACGACCGGCGGCGGCACACCAAGAATCGAGATCGCCGAGCCGAAACACGACTTCGGCAAAGTCTGGGTGGGTGACAAGTTGGAGCACGCCTTCAACATCCGCAACGTCGGTGACGCCGAACTGAAAATCCTGGCCGTCAAGCCCAAGTGCGGCTGCACGACCCCGGCGGGGTACCCGAAAACCATTGCCCCCGGCTCCTCGGCCGATTTCCTCTTCCGCCTGAACGCCGACCGGTACAGAGGAGACTACTCCACCACGATCGACGTCGAGACGAACGACCCGCTAAACAAGATCGTCCACCTCACCCTCTCCGTCCATATGCAGCACCACCTTGAGGCCAATCCCTCCTTTGTGCTTTTCGACAAGTTGCGGCCTGACGCCAGCGCACAGACAACCGTCATGTTGACGAACAAGACCGACAAGGAGCTCAAACTGGCGACCCGGGGGCTGCTCCCCGCCATGCAGGTCTTCACGTGGGAGCTCAAGGAGATCTCGCCCGGCAAGACCTATCAGCTTCTGGTGTCCGCCAACCCCCCTTACCCCGGCAAGCGCAACCAACAGACCATTGAGATCGACCTCGGCATCGAGGGCATTCCTCCCGTAAGGATACCATGCACCGCGGTTGTGCCCGAACGACTCGACATCGAGCCGCGGATGCTGTTAGTCCCTGTCGATAGCCGGCCGAGGACTCGCGTCATCGCTTTCACAAACAACAGCAACAACGACGTCAGACTGCTGGAAGCCGTCTCGGCAGACTCGAACATTGCAGTGAATGTCAGCACCCTCAAGCCCGGCAGAGACTATCGCGTCAATCTGACGTTCCCGGCGAACTACGTGGCGCCCGCCGAAGGCACGTTCATCACGCTGAAGACCGACGACACGGAACAAGCGGAAATTAAGATCCCCGTTCGCAGCCCTGCGACGGCCACGCGGCCGACGGGCGCCCCCCCCGACGTTTTCGCCGACGCCCAGCGGGCTACTCTCAGTCCACAGGCTGCGGAGACACCGTCAGATTCACAGCCGGCCATGCAGTTGATCGGAATACCGGCGCCGGTCATCAATGCCGCCACCTTTGACGGCCGGCCCCTTCAGATCGGCGGCCCGGCAGGCAGGGTCAGGCTGCTGACTTTCTACACCTCGTGGTGCGGCTATTGCAGGCAAGCCCTTCCCGGTGTTGAAGATCTCCACAAAAGATACAAGGATAAGGGCGTTGAGGTGCTGGCCATCAACCTGGACGTGCGCACGGGCAGGCAGCCACGTACCGAAGAACAGGTCTTGGCCCACTACAAAGAACTGAACTTGTCCATGCCCATGATTATGGATCCATACCAGTTGATCGGGCCGAGGTTCCGGGTCAGGAGCCACCCGACATTCGTTCTCATCGGCAAGTCCGGAGTCGTCGAGGCAGTCCACTTCGGACACACCGTGCCCTTCGGTTCCACGCTCCCGACGCAGATCGACCTGCTCCTGCAAGGCAAGACTCGCTCCGACTTCCCGCCGGCCGTCGCCGAGGCCCTGCCGCCGGCCGCAACTCAGCCGACCGCCACCCAGCCGGCGGCACGCCGCGACCCGGTCATGGAACTCGTCGGCAACCCCGCTCCTTCGGCGACCGTGAAAACCATCGACGGCAAGGAAACCAAGATCGGAGCCGGAAGCGAACGCATCCAACTGTTGGCCTTCTATGCGTCCTGGTGCGGGTTCTGCAAGAAAGCCATGCCCACGGTCGAGCAGATCCACAAGGATTACGGCAACAAAGGTATTGAGGTGATTGCTATCAACCAGGACAGCCGCGAAGGAGCCCGAGGCAGAACGGAGGACCAAACGCTGACCACATACAAGGAGTGGAATCTGTCCATGCCGATGACCATGGATCCGAGGCAGGCGATCGGCCGGCAGTTCAAGGTCAGAGGTTACCCCACCTTCGTCCTTGTTGGCCGAAGCGGTATTGTTGAGGCCGCTCATGTGGGAGCCGCCCCGACTTTCGACTCGACCGTGCGAACCGAGCTGGATCTGCTGCTGAAAGGCAAGAACCGCGAGGCCTTCCCGCAACAGCCTGCTGCTCCGGTCGCCACCCAACCAGAACAGCGAGACCCGGCGATGCAGCTCACAGGCAAGCCGGCACCGTCAGTGTCGGCCCAGACACCTGACGGCAAGGAAATCAAGATCGGCAGCGCCAACGGCAAGGTCCAACTCCTGGCCTTTTACGCCTCCTGGTGCGGGTTCTGCAAAGCCGCCATGCCCGCTGTCGAGCAGTTGCACAAAGAGTTTAAGGACAAGGGCGTCGAAGTCATCGCCATCAACCAGGATGCCCGAAGCGGCCGCGGAGCCAGAACCCAAGAGCAGTCGCTGGCAACCTACAAGGAATGGAACCTCTCCATGCCCGTGACGATGGATCCCGACCACAAGATCGGCGAGCAGTTCTTGGTCCGAGGCTACCCCACCTTCTTTGTCGTCGGCAGTAACGGAAAGGTCGAAGCGGTCTACGTCGGCGGCGGAGCGGTGTCGGGTGGCACGGCTCGTTCCCTGCTCGACTCTCTTCTCAAAAACAAGCCCTTAACAGGAACACCCGGGGCCGGCAGCGGAGCACCGGCTGCATCCCAACCAGCCACCTAGAAAAACCGCCGACAATCGCCCACGCCCCTCTCCCATCCCAGCTCGCCCGCTCGCCACGGGCGATCAGAACCGGCTCGTTTCCCAAGTCAAGTGACTTTAGCAAAAACCCGAGAATGCGGACCTCTGGCAGCCCCGGTCTTCTGAAGTCATAACCCATTACCCAACAATGAGATATGACGACCAGAGTCCCCTTCCTCAAAAAAAGATTCCGGACCGCAAAATTATATCTTACGGTTGGGGCGACGTTTCGACCGGCCGGCCGACAGTCGGCAAGTCGATCGTCGGGACAAGTGCACGCGAAAACCGGCTCGGGTCACGGGCGGAACGTCCGCTCGCCTCCGGCCGGGAAGGGTGAGACAGCGACGGCGGGGACGGCGACGCGCGCTCAAGCGGTCCGCCCCGGCCAGGGCTACCCTTTGCGCGCCATTAAATGGGGAAACGAAGCAATGTCCATGACCATTGGTTCCAACGCGGGGCTCTATCAACTCCTCCACACCATGAACCGCCTGGAGTCCGAGCGAGCCGTGACCATGGCCCGGCTTTCGACAGGCCGGCGCATCAATCGTGGCGCCGATGACCCGGCCGGGCTCATCGCCCTGAACTCGTTACGTTCCGAACTTGCGTCCGTCGACGCCGCCATCAGCGTTAACACGAGGAATCAGTCATTCTTGAATGTCGCAGACAGCACTCTGATGGAAATCGGCAAACTGACGGCCGAAATTGAGGGACTCGTGGTGGCCGCACAGGGCTCGACGGTGACCACCGAGGAAAAGGCCGCGTACCAGGCCCAGATTGATGCAAACATCGAGGCCATCGATCGACTGGTCAACAACGCCGAGTTCAACGGGCAGAAGATCTTTAATGGTGAAAACCGCATCAATGCCACAACCGATGACGCCGACGCGATCAAGGATATCAAGGTCCACAGCCGCAACCCGAGCGTGACGGGAAACATATCCCTGAGCGTCACGATCAGCACCGCGGCCGCTTTTGCCTTTTCGAATTCGTCAACCGGATATAATCTGGCAAGCGCTTTGTCAGGTGACGCCGTCATCCAGGTGACCGGCAAGCTCGGAACAGCCGTCATCACGCTGACCAGCGGATCGGACAGCGCCGCCATCCTGGCGGCCATCAACGCCGAGAAAGAAACGACGGGCGTCAGCGCCTTCGCCGGCGACAGCGGCAGGCTTACCTATGCATCCACCGAAAAGGGCTCGGAAGCCTTCGTCACCGTCTCGGTCATCTCCGGGCCCCAAGCCATGGTCACCAACGGCGGCACGACGAAGGTCACCGGCTCGGATGCGGTGGTCAGCATCAACGGTCAGAGCGCGATGGCCTCCGGCACCGAGGTTTACTACAACGGAAATGGACTTAGCCTCAGCTTCACGCTCAACGACGACACGCCCGACACCCATACCGTCACGGTGATCGGCGGAGGCGCCGTCTTCAGGCTGGGAACGGATCTCAACTCGCGGACTGCCCTTGGCCTCCAGGGAATGAACACCTATGAACTGGGCCGGGCCGATCTGGGATACCTCAGCTCGCTCAAGAGCGGAGGTGCAAACTCCCTGATCGCCTCAGGCAGTAAGGCGCTCGCTATCGCCAAGGAAGCCGGTCAACAGGTTGCGGTCATGGCCGGCCGCATCGGCGGGTTCAACAAATACCAGATCGGATCAACGCTAAACGCTTTGAACGTAGCCAAGGAAGAGCTGTCCGACGCCGCCGGCCGGATCGGGGATACCGACTACGCCCTCGAACTGGCGACACTCGAACGCCAGAATATTGTCATGGAGGCGGCTGTCTCGCTCCTGAGCATCGCGAATTCTCAGGCCAGAAGCGTGTTGAACTTGCTGAAATAGGCGCGTTCCGGTAGCCGGCAGGCGTTCAAGCCAAGCCGAGACCGGCGGAAATGGGGACCAGACAGGCTTGCTTTCCGGAGGGGTGCTGCCGTCTTGCCGGCCCAAGAGGGGAGAGCGGTCGGCACGGCGGATAGCCGGGGTGCGGGGGAAATGCCCCGGCCAGAGTCAACTCGAAGGAGAGAAGTACCGAAAGGCCGGTGGCAACACAAGCCACACGGCCTTTCGCGTTTTCCCGACCACAGAAAAGTTGCATCCAGCCTGCCGGTTTCTACACTACTTGCCATGGTCAACTACATCCGGCTACTGCGGCCCGCCGATTGGATCAAGAACGTCTTCGTTTTCGCCGCATTGCTGTTCGGCAAGCAGTTGGAAAACCGCCAGGCGGTGATGCTCTCGCTCTTGGCCTTCGTAACGTTCTGTCTGGCTTCCTCGGCCGGCTATGTGTTAAACGACATCCTCGATCGCAAGCGCGACCGTCTCCACCCCACCAAGAAAGATCGCCCGTTGGCCTGTGGGACCGTATCCGTGGCCTCGGCATCCGCCATGGTTGCGGTGTTGGTTGCCCTGTGCGTCATCTTGTGTTGGTTGACCCTTCCACCAGCATTCTGGTTGACCGTGGGCATCTACTTGGCCTTGAGCTGGACGTATTCCGTGGCTCTCAAGCACCGGATGTTGCTGGACGTCATCGTCATCGCCATGCTGTTCGTTCTCCGGGCCATCGGCGGTGCGGAAGCCATCAGCGTCGAGGTATCGCCCTGGCTGCTCACATGCACGTTCATGCTCTGCCTGTTCCTTGGATTCGGCAAGAGACGCTGCGAGGTAGCGATGATCGACAACAGCCACGCCATGCGCGGCCACCGGCCCCTCCTCGTCCGGTACACGCCGGATTTGCTCACCCACCTGTTGAGCACCTCCGCGGGCGTAACTATCATCACCTTTCTCCTGTACACGCTCGACACCACGAGAAAGTCGCCTTTCGAGGCCACCAAGCAGAACCTCATCTACACGCTGCCGCTGGTGGTCTACGGCGTCTACCGCTATGCGATGCTGATCGAGCTGGGCAAGGGAACGGGACCAACCGACCTGATCCTTAAGGACGCCCCCTTTCTGGCGGCCGTTCTGCTCTGGGTGCTCTCGGCCTGGGCCATTCTCTATGGCTTCCCTCAACTCGGCATCACTCTCCCGAGCCTCACGACCGCCCCGGCCGGCTAGTTGACCACACGCATCGCCACTTTTCCGACGGCTTGGCCGAGGGAAACCTGAGGGTACTTTCAGAACCGGGACCCTCGTTCGGCAACACGCCCGTGCCTGCCCGGCGCGGCCCGCTGACCAAGCTGCAAGGGAGCGGTTCCCGTGCGGTGTTGACCGCTTGGCGGCTTGGCCGCTCATTCAAGCTCGGACATTCTGAAAGAGTCGTCCGCGCTGTCACCGACCCCCGCCCCCCAGACACGGCGGTTGGCCCATTTGACTGCCCCGATTCAAAGAATAGAATCAAGATGGAAGGTCGCTGATGCCGACCTGTAGCGGACCGGGCAGTGACCGCCTTTCTTCGTCCCTTCGGGCGCGAGCTACTTCGGTCTTGGCGGAGTCATGAAGTTGGTTCTCGGGTTCCGCGTCCGCCGCGAGAAGCCCACGGCGGGTTGCGGGGTCAGGCCGGCGACCGAAGGCCTTGGCGCCTTCAGGAAAAAGTCGAGGATCGCACATAGTGCGAAGCTGATTGTGGTCAGGAGTTGATCGTGGCGACGTTTCTGGTCCTTCAGGGACCCGACAAAGGACGCACCTTCCGAGTAATGAGCGAGTCCGCGGTTATCGGCCGCAAGGGCGACCAGATCCCGCTGTCGGACCGGACCGTGTCGCGCCGCCACGCGGAAGTCCGCCCGGAAGACGGCAGTTGGGTCCTGGTCGACCTGCAAAGCGCCAACGGAACATACGTCAACGGCGTGCGCGTTCGCGACCCGGTTCGTCTCAAGCACGGCGATCAGATCAAGCTCGGCTCGACGCTCATCATCTACAGCGGCGATCAGTCGATGGAAAAGCTCAGCGGATCCAGTATTCCGTCCGACATGATCGACCTGAATACCAGCGACCTCAACATGGACTCGGCCATCCTTGCCAGCGTGGGAGCCGACGATTCCATTATCATCGCCGGCCCTGAACTGGCTGACGCCGCCCGTGCCTGGCGCGTGATGTCGGAGCTGACCAGCGCCATCGGCGTCATCATCGACCCTGATCAACTGCTGGAACGCGTGATGGACGTGATCGGTGAGGAGCTTCCGATCGACCGCGGCTTCATTCTCCTTTACGACAAGAAGGGAGAGGAGCTGGTGCCGCACGTGGTGCGGTATCGCCGCGGCGTGCGGGCCCGCAAACAGAAGATCACCACGTCGCACCGGATCATTAAGCACGTCCTCGAACACCGCGCTGCCGTCCTGTGCACGAATGCCATGACCGACTCGCGGTTCGCCACCGATGCCGGCCAGGACAGCATCCACGATTTCGGGCTGCACTCGGTGATCTGCGCCCCCATCATGGTGCGGGACCTTCTGCTTGGGGTCATCCACATCGACAGCACGGCCACCACCCACACCTACACCGAAGAGCAGCTTCGGCTCATGAGCGCCATCGGCCAGATGACCGGCCTGGCCATCCAGAACGTCCGGCTGGTACAGCAGCAGATGCAAACCGCCCGCCTCGCCGCCACTGGCGAAACCGTCGCCTATCTGTCGCACTATATCAAGAACATCCTGCAAGGCATCCAAAGCGGGGCTGACTTGGTTGATATCGGCCTCGCCAGGCCCGACCTGGAAACGGTGAGCAAGGGCTGGGAGATCGTCAACCGCAACCTCGACCGGATCCTCGGCCTGACCACCAACATGCTTGCCTTCAGCAAGCAGCGCGAACCCAACCTTCGCCAGACGAACTTCAACAAGATCGTTCAGGACGCCTTGTCGCTGGTGCAGAAAAAGGCCCAGGAACATAAGGTCGTCCTCAAGGTCCAGCTCGAAGAGTCACTGCCCCCGATTCCGGTGGACGCCGACGGAATGCATCAGGTGGCCCTCAATATCATCAACAACGCCATTGAGGCCGTCACACCAGGAGAAGGCGTGGTCACCGTCAGCACGCGGTTCAATACCGAGACCGGCATCGCGGATCTGATCATTTCGGACAACGGGCCCGGCATCGAACATGACCAGATCGAGGAGATTTTTGAGCCGTTCAAATCGACCAAGGGGCATGGCGGCACCGGCCTCGGGCTGGCGGTGGCTCGCAAGATCGTCCGCGAGCACCACGGGCGGATCGTCGTCGACAGCCGCGTCGGCGAAGGAACCGCGTTCATCATCCGCTTGCCGGTTCAGGAACTCACCCGCGAAAGCGAAGAGACCTACTCCACGATGGAGTAGAGATGCTGTCCAACCTCACGCAAACCAGGCGGCTGCGCGGATACCGGTGCGCCACGGCATTCAAACAGGGCAAGACAACCGGCAAAGAGCTACGGCGTGTTCAACGGCAGGAGTGTGTCAGTGGTCATGTCGTATTCGATCCGCGTCTTGAGTCGCAGAGACATGCCGGCCATCGTTGTAGCCAGGGCGTGATAGAACGCAGCGTCGATCGAGGCCCGGGGCTGCTTCCGCGAACGGACGCATTCGAAGAAATCCACCATGTGATCGCCGTCCGGCTCGGCCTTCAACATGACTCCCCCCTGCCTCCGCTCCGGAAGTCGCCGGTTGGCGACAACCGTCAACTCCGGCACACCATGCGTCCCGGGCTTCATCACCACTTCGCCAAGGCCACCCTCGCCATAAGCGACTCCGGCATGCAAATCCAAGGTTCCGTTGGTGCCGTAAAAGGTCAGGGTGCGCCCGTTCGCCGAATTGCCCAGCCGCATGTGGTAGCTGAAAATGCAGCCGCCAAGGTACTCCACCAAGCAGTGGGCGGTGTCAGGATTGGACCGGCCGTCCTTCCACACAAGAACCCCCCCGGTCGCGATCGCGGCCTTCGGCACGTCATCCAGCACTAAGTTGACCAAGTCCACCGCGTGACTCATGAACTGACAGAAGATCCCCGTCGAATAGGGCCAAAAGAGCCGAAACTCCCGGTACTTGCGAGCATCAAAAGGAACCTCAGGCGTATACGAGAGAAACTCTTTCCAGTCCGTGTCCTTTTCGCTGAGCGAGGTCTCCGAGCCGGGAATCCGCCACCTCTGTTCAAAGAGCGAATTCGTCACCTCCACAAATGAAACCTTTCCTAGCTTACCGCTCCGGATGAAGTCCCTGGCAGCCCAGGGTAGACCCTCCGCCCGACCCTGGGTACCCGCCTGGACAATCCGCCCCCGGGCCTTCGCTGCATCGCGCGCGAGCTTTATCTGCTCAAAATCACAGCCGAACGGCTTCTCTACGTACACGTCCTTGCCCGCTTCAACGGCTTGACGGGTATGTGGGGCATGCTGGAAGTCGGCAGTCGCAACGACCAAGGCATCCACGTCTGCCAAGTCGCAAATCTCAGCCAGATACCTGCACTTGCGCGGCCGGCGCCCCGTAAGTTCCTCAATATAGTCCGCCCCGGCGTCACGAGCGCGGTTCCAGATGTCGCAGACGGCGGTCAGTTCAACGTTCTGCTCGGTCGCGAGCTGGCTGATCCACCTGGCTAAGGCCAGACCCCGATTGCCGGCTCCGACGATGCCAACGGAAATGCGATCATTCGAACCGAGCAATCTTTCGGCCGACTGGGCATCAAGTGTCGTTAATCCGACAGTTGCCAGCCCCGCCGATTTCCCAAGCAGCGCACGTCGGGTCAAGCCTGCTCTTGCCATAGGGCCTATCCCCCTGTTGCGGTCAGCGCCACGCCGTGAATTCAGTCGTCCAACGAACCCAGCAGGTCATTCTACAACTCGCGACCCGGTTTTGGAAAAAAACGCAGTCCGTTCCGAACCGCTATCCCCCGCCCGAGGTCCTGACAGCCGGGAAGCGGACAAAGCGACGCCGATGCGAATGGAATGTCGTGGATGTCCGTCCTTTCAACGCTCACCGCGATCGGCAACCTTCAGAACAGACGTACTTTGTGCGGCAACCGTTTGACACTCCGATGAACCGGGGATATGCTTATTCCGGTCGATGGACTGCGGAGCGGCCGATCAAGCACCACCGTCCAGGCGGCTCGGCACAACAGCCCAGAAGGGCGGTGCCGCGATCCGGCGCTCCCTGCCCACGGCTGTCTCGAAACCGGACCGAAGCGTCGAGGCGCACCTTAATATGGCGCGAAGGTTCGGGGACTCTCAAGACCGGCGGGGATAGAGGTGATAGGTTCTGCCGACGCCGGGGCCATTTGGGTGTGCTGTCAGGCGCGGTAGCAGCATGGACAGTGAGGACCATGGCGCGTGCGCTGCGGCGTCTTCCTCGAGAATGAGACTCGTCTCTCAATCGAGGGACAGGATGTCGGCCCGCACTTGCCCGTGTCCCTTCTGTTTGGGGCGTTTGAAGCTCCGTGCGTGAGGTTGGTCCAAAACTACGATCCTGTCGCTCCGATGGGAGTATCTGAGCCATGAGAGTCCTGATGCTTGGTTGGGAGTTTCCTCCATTCATCTCTGGAGGATTGGGTACCGCCTGCTACGGGCTGACCAAAGGTATGAGCGAGATCGGAACGGAAGTCCTGTTTGTGCTGCCTCGACCCGTGGAGGCCAGCTTCGCGACGCACGTTACCCTCTTGACCCCCCTGGGCGCCGGCTCATCCATGTATCGCATCGAGGGATTTAAGAACATCCTCTTCCGGACGGTCGATGCCGGGTTCGGTGTGTCCGCTTATCAGGTGGCCGCGGCATTGGCCGCCTCCCGACAGGGACAGCCTTCAGGATTCCTGAAGGTACCCAAGGGAGAAACCGTCGGGCGGCTTGGCGAAGAAGCTGCAAAGCTGGCCGGTACGGCCACGACGCAGCCTGCTTTCAGCGGCGGGCAGTACGAAGGCGACATGTTCGCGGAGGTCGAGCGATACACGCGCTTGGCAACACAAGTGGCCATGCAGGAAACGTTCGACGTGGTCCATGCCCACGACTGGATGACCTACCGCGCGGGTATTGCGGTCGCAGCCCTAACGGGTAAGCCTCTGGTGGTGCACGTTCACTCGACGGAATTCGACCGCAGCGGCGAGCACGTCAACCAGCGAATCTACGACATCGAACGCCAAGGCATGCACATGGCGACCAAGGTCATCGCCGTCAGCTATCTCACCCGGAACATCATCATTTCCCGCTACGGCGTGCCCCCCGAGCGCGTTGAGGTCGTGTACAATGCTATCGACCTCAACGGCAATTCGCTGGGAATCACCCCCACCGCCATTGACCGCAACGAGAAGCTCGTTCTTTTCCTGGGCCGGATCACCATGCAGAAAGGCCCTGAGTATTTCCTCCGAGCCGCCAAGAAGGTTCTGGAGGTGATGGATAACGTCCGCTTTATCATGGCCGGCTCGGGAGACATGGTTCGCGGCATCATCGAGATGGCCGCCGGCTTGGGAATCGGCCACAAAGTCCTGTTTACCGGCTTTCTCCGCGGTCCCGACGTCGAGCGCGTCTTTCGCATGGCCGATCTTTACGTCATGCCCAGCGTCTCCGAACCGTTCGGCATCGCCCCGCTCGAAGCCATGTCCAACGATGTGCCGGTGATCATCAGCAAGCAATCGGGAGTCTCTGAAGTCCTGACCCACGCGCTGAAAGTCGACTTCTGGGACATCAACGAGATGGCCAATAAGATCATCGCGGTCCTCCGGCACCCGTCACTGCAGAACACGCTGCGGCAACATGGACGAATCGAAGTCCAGAAGCTGTCTTGGGCGGACTCAGCCAAGAGATGCGTCGAAATCTACCAGGACGCCTTGGGCTGGTCGGCCAACTGACGTCGTACCCAATCCGCCGTCCAGCGTCCCTTTACCACGCGACCGAGTCAGACCCGCCCATCGGCCTACAACGACAAAGATCTTATTCTGCCCATTTTAACATGACCGTACCTTCGGGATGGTCGCCGAAGCACCCTGTGTTCCGAGAGGGCTGTTCGAACCACCACCGAGTTGGCCAAGGGTGCGTGACAGCCTGGACGGGTATGCCGACCGGTCCAGGTTGGGCGATCGACCCCGTTCAGCGGGGTTCCCGCCAAAGCCCGGCCCTCATACGGCCGGTTGGTGGTCGCCTGCGGTTCTTCTTCCTTCCTTATGGTCTCAGCCCGTTTCAACGGGCTTACCGGACAAGGACAGGCCCCTTAAAACGGGCTGGATGGGAGGAAACGGAGAGAAGAGGAATGATTGCCTGGCCGCAAGCCGGCCATAAACAGGCCGGCCTATCTGCCCTTAAGACCGCTGAAATGGTCTGCTTTCGGCTTGCGTTCACGACAACCGGGTCAGCCGCGAGGAGTGCCACCGCTTCTGTCACGCACCCGTCGGCCAAGCCCCCGTCGCACCGATCTTGGCAATCAGACCCACAACGGCTATACTGGTTGTTTTCCGGGTTCGGAAACCGCTATCGACCGGCCAAACGGCGGTCGCGAACCGAAACCGAACGTGCAATTGGGAGTCGGCAATGACGTCGCAAGTAACGCCCGGTCAATGGATTAACGTGAGAGTCACCGCCCTGCCGAAATCGGTGGCAGGCCGTAAGACGATGGTTCGACTTTTCGAAAAGGACCGCAAGGTCAAGGCGGAGCGCGCCCGGCTCGCTCGTTCCCGTAAACCCTCATCCCATCGGCGAGGCGGTCGTCAGTGGTGGGACCGTCCCCCCCGGCTTCAAATCGTTTCCACGAAGCCTGGCGCCACTTACAGGATCTTCGGTTCGGTCGATGTCCTGCGAGAGCTGGAAAGTCTCAAGGAGTACGTTGAGATCAGCCCGGCCTGACGGTCCGGTCGCGAAACAGAAATCATAACCTCGGACTCTGCCTGTGTGAGCCCCCGTCAATCAGCAAGCACTGGCAGAGTCCGGGTTTTTCTCCCGGTTGGCCTTCGGTCCGGACAAGGCGACCGGGTATCCTGGTCGGTCTATTCAAACCCCGTTTCCGCGATTTCGACGGCCCGGAGCAGGGCTTTCGCCTTGTTGATGGTTTCCTTGTATTCGAGCTCGGGTTGTGAGTCGGCCACGATTCCTGCGCCGGCTTGCACATAGACGGTGTTTTTCCCGAACACGTCACCGGGCGTGATCACCATGGTCCGCAACGCGATACAGGTATCCATGTTACCCGAGAAATCAACGTAACCGACCGCCCCGGCATAGGGTCCGCGGAGCGTCGGCTCAAACTCGTCGATGATCTGCATAGCCCGGACCTTGGGGGCTCCGCTGACCGTGCCCACGGGCAACGTCGCCCGCATGGCGTCAAAAGCAGTCAAGCCCCGCCTCAGTCGGCCGGTAACCGTGCTGCTGATGTGCATGACGTGGCTGTACCGCTCGATCGACATGACGTCGCGGAGTTCCACGCTACCCAATTCGGCAACCCGCCCCACGTCGTTTCGACCGAGGTCGACCAGCATGATGTGCTCCGCCCGTTCCTTGGGGTCTGCCTTGAGTTCGGCTTCCAGGACCTTGTCTTCCTCTTCGGTTCGACCGCGACGCCGGGTCCCCGCCAACGGACGATTCGTGATGACACCATCCTCAACCCGGCACATGATCTCCGGCGATGAACCAACCAGCATGACCCGGGGGCTCTTCAGAAAGAACATAAAGGGAGAGGGATTGACTACCCGCAGGGCCCGGTAGATGTCGAACGGGTCAGCCTTGGTCTTCACGCGAAGTCGCTGCGACAGAACTACCTGGAAAATGTCCCCTGCCCGGATGTATTCCTTGCACGCCTCGACGGCCTCCTGAAAGCCGTGCGCCTCGAAGTTGCTCGTAAACGGAATTGTCGGGTCGCCCAGACGGTCAATGTGGCCGGTTCGGGTCTGCCGGGGCCGGGTCAGCCGTTTGACTGTCGCGGCGACGCGCTCGCAGGCCTTCTCGTAACCGGCTCGAACCCCGTCGATCTCGACGTGGGCGTGGCTGATCACCAGGATGGTCTTTACCACATGATCGAAAACCACCATGCTGTCATACAAGCCAAAAAGCATGTCCGGCAGGCCCCGGTCGTCTTTGGGCGGGTTCGGCAGCGGCTCGTAGTAGCGCACGATGTCGTATCCCGCATAACCCACGGCCCCGCCGGCGAAACGAGGCAACTCCGGCAAATGGACCGCCTTGTAGCCTTCCAGGGTACGGGCCAGCCGTGCCAACGGATCAAGGGATTCCTCGACAGACTGGCCGCCGGGACCGTCCAGCGTGATTCGGCTGTTCTTGGCCTCGAAGGTCGCCTGCGGATCAGCCGCCAGGAACGAGTAGCGGGCGATGTTCTCTCCGCCGACCACGCTTTCCAGCAGAAACGCATGTGGGCTCTCCTCAGCGATAGCGGAGAAAGCCGTGACAGGGGTCAGATTGTCCGCCAGCAACTGACAATACACCGGGATGGTGTTGCCGCCGGCGGCCAAACGCTCGAAGTCCGTGAAAGTCGGCAGGATTTTCAGCATCGCGTCATAGTATCCCTTGAGGTAGTCAGCGGTCAACGGTGTGGACGACGTCATTCAGACGGCTCAGGTTGCCGGTTGCCGTAGAATATGACCGGGCCGGACGCAGGCCAAGGCACGATGCCCGCATGCTTGTGCCCGGCAGCCGCCGGACCACCCGCAAGGCCGCCACCCGCCGGCGATCCGTGTCGCAAGTCCTTGACAGGACGGGGAGAAGGGCCTGAAGGGTCCGCTTTGCCTTGACGATATATATGAAGACGCCTAACATTGAAGCGTCCTCCCGGGTATTGCAAGACAGGTACTGGGTATGTTGTGCCAGCGGTGCAAGAAACAGACGGCAACCGTTCACCTGACGGATCTGGTCCAGGGCGAGAAGCGAGAACGGCACCTCTGTGAAGACTGTGCCAACGCTGAAGGCGTCGTGGTGAAGCAGAACGTCTCGATCAACGACGTTCTCAATTCGTTTCTGATGTCCCAAGCCAGCATCCAGGAGATGGCCCGTCTCAGATGCCCCGAATGCGGAATCACTTTCGTCGAGTTTCGCAACCAGGGTCTGTTGGGTTGCCCAAACGACTATGACGTCTTCGGCAAAGCTTTGACCAGCATCATCGAGCGGGCACAGGACGGTCAGACGCGACACACGGGTAAGACACCAGGCCAAGTGGTCCGGATCGACCCGGTTCAACAGGAGAGATTCCGGCTTCAGCGCGAGCTGCGCGAGGCGGTGGAACGTGAGGACTACGAACAGGCCGCCAAGATCCGCGACCGGCTGGGGGAACTGCAGTCACAATGACCATTGAAGACCTTCTCCACTCGCCAGGCGAATGGCTGAAGACCGGGGGAAACCTCGGTGACGTCGTCGTTTCGTCGCGCATTCGATTGGCCCGCAATCTGAGCGGCTTCCGCTTTCTGACCAAGGCCAGTGCCGCCGAACGTCGGGACATCGTCCGGACACTCTGCGAGGCCATCGACTCGGCTGATTTCGGCGTCGAGACCTTCTATATCGACGTCGAGAAAGCCGATCCGATCGATCGACAATTCCTGGTCGAGCGGCAGCTCATCAGCCGGCAGCACGGTGAAGGCGAGGGAAGCCGTGGGGTGGCGGTCGGAGCAAGCGAACAGATCTCGCTGATGATCAATGAAGAAGACCATCTGCGGATGCAGGTGCTCCGGCACGGGTTGGATCTTGACGCCGCCTGGAATCAGATTGCCGGCATCGATGTCGCTCTGGAGGGGCTCGTCAAGTTCGCCTTCCACGAGGACTATGGCTACCTGACGGCCTGCCCGACCAACGTCGGTACCGGTCTGCGGGTCTCGGTTATGCTGCATCTCCCGGCCCTCAAAATCACCAACGAAATCGAAAAGGTTCTGCGCGCCGCCAAGGACATGCGTCTGGCGGTCCGCGGTTTGTACGGTGAGGGAACCGAGGCCCTGGGCGACTTCTTCCAGGTTTCCAACCAGGTAACCCTCGGCCGAAGTGAGGAAGAAATCCTCACCGATTTCAAGAACAACGTGATCCCGTCCATCGTCCGCTACGAGCAGGAAACCCGAAAGGCTCTCAAGAAGGATCGGCTGACCGCCCTCGATGATAAGATCTGGCGGGCGTTCGGCATACTCTCCAATGCACGGGCCATCAGCAGCGAGGAGGCGTTGTTCCTGCTGTCACACCTGCGACTCGGCGCGGTCATGGAGCGCATCAAGCACATCGATCTCAGCGTGATCAACGATCTCTTCCTCTTCACCCAGTCAGCCCACCTGCAGAAGCGATGCGGGAAGCGGCTCGACGGTGAGCAGCGCAGCATTCTGCGCGCCGATTACATCCGCGAACGCCTGGCCAAGGCCCAACCAAGTACGAATTGAAAAAAGCATCCGGATAGCCAAAACCGCCGGGCAAGCAGGCGCCGCTTTGATTGCCATGCGGCTTGCGTGCGAGGATCGCCTCCTCCCGAGCAATTCGACTGCGGTTGCCTTTGCCGAGAGATGGCGGCTCGCCCCGACGGAGCTCGGTACGTTCCGCTCAGCAGCGTATCCCGAACATGGGCCCCGTCTTCGCAGTCGATCGGTGGCGGTTGTGTTTCTGCGCCTTCGACGGGGCGGTTTGTTGACGAGATCTGCGGTTGGATGGTATTCATTGGGGCGCCGCGTTCAGTGGTTCTCTCGGTACTTCAGGTGGCATCGAGGTTCAAGCCATGCGCATAAGCATTTCTCCGTCGCCGATCACGATTGTTCCGTGGTTCATGCTGTTCTCGACGCCGACCGTATGCGGCGAGGAGATTCGAGGGCGCTTGTACGATCCCACAGGCGGGTGGAAGGAGTTGTTCGTTTGGACCGGCCGGGTTGGAGAAAACCGCCTCACCGGCAATTTCACCGACATGGGCGGCTACTTCAGCATCGGCGTTTCGGAACCGGGCACCTACACGGTCGGTTTCTCGCGTCGCTTCGGCCTTGGTCCGGTGATCTCACCCGGAGTAGCGGTCGAGCACGGCAAGACGGCTTATGTCCTTCTGCTGCAATCGTGGCCTTTGGATGTTCGCGGCGGCAAACAACGACTTGAAGGTCACAAAACCTACGCTCAAAGCTTTGTCTCACGAGGCGAGTGTGTCCGCAGAGCGCGGCTGGACGTGGACGAACCCGCAGGTACCGAACTGATCTACGCCGTGCGCGAAAGCCGTCCCGACGGCCGCCAGATAGGGCCTGATAGTGCCGACGGGCAATGGCCGCCGGGACAAGTCCGTCTTGCCCGCGACAAGACCTGCTTCCTCACCGTTCGCCGCAAGGATGGCCAGGCACTGGCCGTCCTCACGACAAAGGCCGACAAAACCCACATGGCATTCGCCGACGGCCAGGAGATTACTGACGCGATCATTTGCGGACGCGTTGTGACCGACCGGACGGGTATCATCGTTGACAATTTCAAGGCCGAGGGCGAGTTTTTCGGTCCGTGCAAGTCGGGTTTCTGTCAAACCTTTGTGGCTCGCGGAACCGGCCTGGCTATGATCGATTTCATCCCGGCGGTTGGCGGCGGCCGCCGACAGACGACTCGATACACCGTCCGGATCCTGGAAGACGGCCCCGGAGGTAGGCAGGTGGGCCCCACGAAACTTTCATCGGGAAGCGACATGATTCCAAGCGCAGCCCTCGGATTTGAGCTTCGTGCCGTGCTGTACGACCGCGCAGAGCTGCCGCTGGTCCCGGGCCGCAAGTACTGCATCGACATTGTTGGAGAGCCAAAGAGCTTCCGCATCACGACGCATCCCGGCAACCTCATGGACGGCGAGTTCCTGATGGATGGCCGGACGGTATCGGACCGTTGCCTGGATGCCACAATCATCGAGTATGAGCCGGATGACTGTCCGCCCCCTTCGGCGCGTAATCTCCGCGCGGACTTGGCGGGAACAGCGGTGCAACTCTCTTTCGATGTCCCTGCCGACATGGACGTCAACAGCGCGGCCATTACCCGTTCCGCAGGCACCAGGACAAAGCAACTGGCAAAGCTCTACTCGTGCCCCGGCCGCATGGCCCTCTATGTGGATCGCTCAGCCGAGCCGAATCAGACATACGTGTACCAGGTGGAACTCGTCGATGCCGCAGGCAACAAGTCCGAAGCCGTCAGCACCCGGGTGGAAGTGAAGCCGCTGACGCCTGAAAGCAATCTGCTGATCAACGGCGACTTTGTCGCCAGCACGTCCGCGTCTGGCGGTCTTTGCCCGGGATGGGATACGGCCGGCTTGGCTCAAAACGCCCGCTGGTCGATCCAATCGCCCGGAAAGAAAGGGGATTCGTACGCCATCAGCGCCTGGCAACAATGGTCAACCTATGACGTCGTGACATACCAGAGAGTCCCGGTGGTCAAGGGCACAACATACCTCTTGAGCGCAATGACCAACCGTAAAGAGCCGTTCAACGACGGTAATGTCAACGAGACGACCCTCGTGGGAATCGATCCGCTTGGCGGTTCCGATGCCTCAACGGATTCCGTCGTCTGGTCGTCGGCCGAGTATGCACCTGACAAATGGACGCTCCAGAAGGTCCGCGCAAGAGCCGAGGCCGACACGATCACGGTGTACTTGCGGGCTCGCTCGCTGCAACCAGGCTTCGGAATGGAAGGCTTGTTCTCGAAGGCCAGTCTCAAGGTCGCGACTGATTCTCCCGGAGATGCGAAATGAACCCACACGTTCTCGTCGCGTGCGCGGCAGTGCTGAGTGCTGTCCCGGTAACGCCAGGGGTCGGCGGTGACGTACTGATGAACTGGACCAGCCGGTATGGTGACTGGTCGAAGGCAACGGAGACGGGCGAGGTCCCGTCCAACTGGTACAAGACGCCGGCCAACGGTCGGGTCTTTCTGAGAAATGTACCGGCCGGAAACCACACCTTCGGCGTCTCTCGAGCGTTTGGCTTCGGACCGCTGGTCGTGCCGAACGTGGTTGTCGCGGATGGCAGAACCACTCTGCTCGATATGCGCTTTCATACCGATTACCATGCGATACCGGGGGACAAAACACTGAAAGGCTCGGTGTTCACTCAGTCCTTCGTGGCCAGAGGTGATTCGATCATAAAGGCGGCGGCGCTGTTCGCGACCGCGCCGCAGGCCCGCAGCGTGAAATACACGATACACGACGCCGGCCCCGACGGCCCGCCGGTGGGGCCGACCGCTCTTCGGCCTCCCAATCTGAACGCTCTCGTGGCTTCGTGGTGTCACGGACAAGTCCCGGTGACACCCGGGCGGCTCTACTGTCTCCGCGTCGAAGGTACAAAAGGAACGCAACTTGACCTCCGGCTCAGCGACTCCGCCGACCCGATGCTGCCGTTGGTGGTCGACGGCAAAATGGTTCCCGGCGCGTCTCTGGCAGGCTGGGTTGAGTCAGATCCGCCCGGCCTTGTCTCGACCATGGTCTGTGTTGAAGGCAGGATCAACCCAAAACCCGACAAGGAACGCTGCAACGCCGAGTTCGGCCAGACATTCATAGCCCGGGGCAAAGGACTCGCGATGATCGACTTCCGCCCCCAGGTTCCCGACGCCGACGGCGAAGTCACGATCGAAATCGTCGTCCGACAAGGAGGCCCCAAGGGAAGAGGATTCGCCCACCGGAACGTCCGCGGCCCCAACGGTTCCGTGCTTCAAGCCGTCTGGCCGCCGGGCGAAGTCAGGACCGTTTCCGGCGAACAGTATTGCATCGAATTACGCAACCCTGCCGGGGGCGGCTTCAAGATGTCCACGGTGGCGGGCGTCCTCTATCCCAGCGGCTGCCTGGCGATTGACGAAGTTGAGGTCTCACATCTCGACGCAGACATGAATATTGTCGAATACGGAGACGATATCCATCCCCCTGCTACTCCGCGTTCTCGAATCCTGTCCGGCGACGGCCTGGCCAGGATTGAGTACGTCGCCCCAGGTGACCCGGACGTTCGCAAGCTGCAGATTCGCGGCCGCATCGGTCCCCATAACGAGAACTGGCCGGTAAGCGTCTCCGAGAACACCTTGCTTGCCGAACTGGATGTATTACCCGGCGGAACCGGTGTGTTTCATCTCTTCGGCCTGGAGAACTTCAACACCTATTCCTACGCAGTCTACGCCGTGGATGTAAACGGGAATTACTCGAAAGCCCGCGTGGATTCCTCGTTCCCGGGCAAGGGGCCTGTGATTCCGCCACAAGCCACCGTGCTGAACGCCGATTTCGCGAACGTCGCGGCAATGGGAACGCGAGCCGAGAACTGGGACGTTCGCATCGGCGGCGGCGATCCGCTGTTCCAGGGCTTTCGAGACCGCGACGGCATTACATCGTTCGGCTGGAGATGCAACGAAGATACCAAAGCCTGTCTCCTGCAAACGGTCACACTGCATCCGCGCCGCACGTACGAACTTGCCGCTAAGGCAACGGCCACCGGTACGGCTTCCGCCACGATTCGCCCTGACGACTTCCTGGACGTGACGCCCGTTCCCTTATCCTCTGAGTGGAAGCTGCTCACGACCAGGTTCACCGCCAAACGGGCCGATACCGACATCATCCTCTGGGGTGAAACGGCGGCCGGCGCAGAGATCCGGTTTACCGAGGTGCGGATTCGAGATTTCACAACGGATTAGCCCAAGTTGAACACTTGTGAGCCAAAAATGGCCTTAGCGATAGCGCCAGG
>ERZ795050.287-NODE-287-length-81112-cov-6.321403_pt1 | contig 81112 bp, 67 predicted proteins | sample MGYA00375134_ERZ795050 | MGnify/ENA primary metagenome ERZ795050 (study PRJEB30179, sample SAMN05720221) | activated sludge metagenome | isolation source: Anaerobic digester | place: Japan | collected 2015-05-26 ... | reverse complement strand
GGTGGCTTTCAAAACTGGGATTCACGAGGGTCTGCCCGAACGATTGCGGCGCACCCGCGCTCAGCAGGGCCACGATCAGAACAGTCCGCCCAAGCCGCTCAATTGGCATGGTAGCCTCCATCTCGACTCCGATATGGTTCCCCACAACCGAATCCGGTAAATTAAGCAATCATCCGCTCTCAGGTTCCATTGTAAACAACTTTCCAGTCAGACAAAAGCCTTCGGCGGCGATCCGCTCTCGTGTACACGCGACGTTCCAATAAGGACTGGGGATGCAGACTCTTTCTGAACTCGCTCTCGGCTAGACGATTACCTCTGAGAGCCCAACTTTGGCCCATAGCCACCGGCCTGCCCGAGAACCGTTTGGCTCGGAGGTTTGCCACGGCCACCACGGCGACGTACGGGTAGCTTCCGCTGGCGCCAGAATCCACTCTGTGGCCTTCCGTGTGGAGGATTCCTATCCTCATGATCGACGAATGCCGAACGGATTCGGCAAGACTAGGCGGCCCGGAAGGGATTCCGGGCCGAGCGGAGAGGATTCCGGGCCGAGCGGGCCGAGTGGGAACGTGATCAGCCGCACAGAACCGGGGCGGGCTCGGGCGGTATCTCGACAACCGGTGATGGCCGGAGTTGAACACCAGGCGTGGTTTCGCGCGAGTTGATCCATTCGCGCACCTGCGGGCAGACGCGGGCGTAGATCGACTCGACCCGTCGCAAAACCACCGGCCAGGCATGGCGGCGGGCATGATCGCGGACTGTCTCGTGGTCAAATTGGATCCGGCCCGTGAAGAACTGTTCCAGGGCACGGGCAATGGCCTCGGGGCTGGCATCATCTGCGAAGAAGCCTGACTCGCCTTCCGCGATGGCGTCCGTCGTGCCGCCGAAGCGGGTGCCGAGAGACGGCGTTCCTGAGCCGGCCGCCTCCAGGTAGACCAGGCCGAAGCCCTCCACGTCGCCGGGCGTTGGACGCGGGGTCAGAACAAACAGACTGGCTGAGGCGTAGGCCGCGCGTAGTTCCTCCTGGGTCAGCCGTCCGAGGAAACGCACGCGATGCGAGACAGCCAAGTCCGCTGCAAGCTTCTCCAGTGCGGGCCGTCCGGTGCCGTCGCCGACGATACAATACTCAAGATCCAATCGGTCGCCGACCAGCGCCATCGCCCGAATCACGCCGTCGATGTTCTTGCGCTGCCAGCCATACAAGGCCGCGACCGACATCAGGCGATTGGGCCGCCGATCGACTCCCTCGCATCTTCCAGGTGTATCCCCGAACGAACGAACCTCGCCAAGCGCACCGCCGCAAGCCGCCCCGGCAGGGGCGAAGGTGTGTAGCCAGGGGCGCGAGCCCCCGGCAACCGTGTCACATTGGCTGGTCAGCCCCAGTGGGGCGGCAGATGCTCCTGAACGGATCGGGTCTTCTATTGCCCCTTCGGGGCACGAGGGCTGCCGGCACGGTGGAGGCACGGAAGAGTCGAGTAGCTGAAGGCGAGTGTCGCCCTCCTGAAGAAAAAACTCCTCGACGCCATTCGGCACGACCATCGGAGTCTGTCGCACCCGGCAGGTCCGCTGGAACAGGTCGCTTGTGAAGCGGCTGACGGCGATAATCTCATCCACGCGAGGCAGCGAAACCCAATCGACGAGCCGCTGGGTCCAGCCTCGCCCCCGCTCGCGTCGGGCCATACGCCACAGGAGCGGAGTCTTCTCGAACTTGAAACGCACCCAGGGGCTCAGAAAATCGTTTCCGTGCACCGTCAGGACCAGCGGTCGGCATCGCAGCGACAGCGGCGCATACCCGTAGTTCAGCGAGTGCCAGAGATCCAACTTGAAACTGGCCAGACGCGGCAGGTCGCGGGCCAGGTCGGTGGTCAGGATCGGGTATGTCGGAATGACCGGGTCGGGCTCGCATTGCTGGTTGGTGAACAGGTGCAGGTCGTACCCGCGGGCATACAGGTATTCGGCCGTCGCCCTCGCAACGGTTGACATGCCGCCGATCTGCTGCGAGTACTCGTTAACGACCAGTCCCAATCGCGGCCCGCGATTCACAGGCAACTCCTGCATGAATAGAGGCACTGGCGGCCCCGGCTTCGCACAAGGGCCCCGCGGGGGGCAAGCAAGCCGCCAGGGGCGCCCTCAAGGCCAGTGACGAACTCATGGCAGGTCTGCGTCGCCTTCGGCGACTTCGACCATGCGCTACCGTTTCTCAGACCATGGCCGGCTCTGGTACAGACGATCCGACCTCGCGCCCTCTGTGACCGCCGCCAGGTATCTTGCACGACTGCTCCAGCAGCAGCGCGTCGATGAAGAACTTGGCTCCCCAGTTGACTACCGATAGCGGCATGTAGTCTCCGGTTAGCGGGTACGAGCCTCGCACGCCGCCTCGCAACGCCGGTTCTGGGTTGTCCAGGTCGGCCAATCTTTCCAACACGCCCAGAGTCCGCTCAGCCGCCTGCTGCAGTATCGGTAATCCCGTCCGTTGGTAAATCCGCAGCCACAAAAAGGCCATCTGCGCGTATCCGGTCAGGCAAATCGACTTGCCCACCGGCTCGAAGCCCGGACCATATGCTCCGGACAGACGATCCTCGATAGCGTGCTCGGCCAATATCTCGACCGCGGGGAACACCGCCCGCCGATACGTTTCATCGTCGAGCAGTTCGCCCGATTCCCACATGCCGCCGAGCGTGTACTCGATCGGATGAAGAATCGGCGGCTGCCCGGGGGTCATCTCCATCTGGTCAAACCAACCATCCGAGCGGCGCTGAGCCAATACCCAGTCTAGATTGCGACGGGCTGCTTCCACGAAGTCCGTCCGCTCGGCTTGACGGCCCAGCTCGATCAACGGCCAGTCGACCCTCGAATGATAGGCATGCGGGAGCCCATGATACGAGGCGGTCCGCCACGCCCCGTCAGAATCCTGAACCTGGCACAACCACTCGCCTGCGGCAATTGCGGCGTCGAGATAGCGGGCCACGCCGAACTCGCGATAGCCGGCAACAAGTCCCTGGATAATCTGTCCGGTGTTGAAGATGCGAGGCTCGCGCGGCTGGCCATCGAGCGGCAGACCGGCCGGAAAAGCTCCGCTCTGCATTTGCGTGGTCAGCAGCCAATCCAGCATCCGACCGGCACGATCGCGCAGGTCTTGGCGGCCCAAATGCCTGGCCGCCTGCAGAAACGTCGGAACGATGTAGCCCGTCGTCTCCGGGTACGGCGGCGACCAGCCCTTGAGCAGGTCATAGAACCCCGCCACACCCCCGCTACCAGTTTGATCTTGTGCACGGCACAGCCAATCGATGGCGGCCTCCAGACACTGGCGGGCGGCGCGGCGATCCGCCTTGCGGCGTCGCAGGTCTTGCCACAAGAGCCGGGCATGTCCGGCCGGACGCTGCCGCAGCCACCACAGAAGCCGAAGATCCGATAACTTCACGTGCATCTGACGGGTACCTGAACAGCTTCAGGATTTATCGGAGTGCCGGCGACTCCCATGCAGCTATCGTCCGTCAGGAACCAAAACCAACTGCCTCTTCCCACTTCGTATGTGGCCCGCGTCGCCCGAGTGTCCGATAAGCAAGGGAGAACCGAGGCCGTTGCCCGGATTGAGGCGGGTTGCACGCGCAGAGACTCCAATGACGATGGTCGCTCCAGTAGCACAAGCGAAACGCACCGCAAAGCGGTGGGCCAGAACGTGCGCCGACGCCGTGGGACGGCTCGTTCGATCCACCACGCCGGCTGAGTTGACGGCAGCCCTGCGCGGCTTGGGCATCCGGCCCGGCCAAACCATGACCGTGCACAGTTCGTTCGACGGCATGCGGTATTTTAAGGGCACGCCGTTCCACGCCTTGCAGGCGATTCTCGATGTCGTTGGCCCCCAGGGCACCGTGGTGATGCCGACCTTTTCGTTCGACGGCCGAAGCTACGACTACCTCAGGAGCGGTCCCTCGTTTGACCTTCGCCGAACGCCGGCTCAGACCGGCCTGATCTGTGAGCTCCTGCGACGCCGCAAGGATGCGATTCGCAGCCTGAGTCCGACGCATTCGGTCGCGGCCGTGGGCCCGCTGGCCCGGATGATCGTCTCAGATCATGAAAACTCGCTGACCCCGTTTGACGAACACTCGCCCTGGCGATACCTGCTTGAACTCAATGCGTGGATGGTGTTCGTGGGCGTTCCAGACCGCCTTCTGCCGGTGTCGGCGTCTCCCCATTTCGATGAATTGCTGGAAGGCGAATTCGGGGTGCGGATTTACCACCCGGAACGTTTCGAGGTCCGCGTGCTCGATGGTGAAGGCCGCGAGCGATGCATCGGCACCTATGCCCACGACCCGGAGACCGGGCGGCACCGAGACTATGATCGAGTCTGCGAACACCAGGCGAGGATGGGTGTCTTGAAGCGATCGCGCGTCGGGGCAATCAGCTTGTGGGGGGGGCAGCTCCGGCCGTTGTTCGAATCCTACCGTGATCTGGCTCAAAAGGGCATCAAGGCGTATCGCTGAGACATGTCATCGCGATACCAGCTCTCGAGAAAGTGGGTCAGCCGAATGGAGGGCAGTGGGTTGCCGGTTGTCAGCGACGCACGAGAATCAGATCTTTCGTGTCCGTCCGACGGAACCCGTAGTGCTCGTATCGACGAATGGCGCTCTCATTCTCGGTACAGACCCACAGGACGATGCTCCTGCAGGTCCGACAGCGATTGAAGAAAACCTTGATCAGCTTCGCACCTATCCCCTGATCACGCCATGCCTCATCAACGCACCAGTATCGCAGTGTGGCCATCGCGCCGGCGGCCTCAAAGAACACCAGGCCCGCAATGGCGGCATCCCGCCGAACGATCAGGATTCTACCCGCCGATACGGCTTGCAGGATCTGATCCTGGTCCGGGATCTGCTTGGAATACGGGTCGAATGTCGTCTCGAGGAGACTGAGGATGGCAGGCGCATCGTCCGGCAAGGCGATTTCGACGTCCGGACTATCGCCGTGGCCCATCGGGTTGGGATCCATGCTTCGGACCATTCTCACCAGGACAGCCCGGTCGGCAAAGCCGTGCTTGCGGAACACGCGCGCCACCGGCGCCACGATGGCATCCTGGCCGACCAGATCGATCGCCAGCACGGCCCCCTCGGCAATCGCGTCAACACTTGCCAGCGACTCCTCGATCGCGTCCGCATCGGCAGCGAAATAGTAGAGATGGAAGAAGCCGCGGTCGCGGCGCCGGATCCAGACCCAGCGCTCGTCCTGCAGGAATGACAGCTCTCCACGGTTCACCCAGCTCTCGATCTGCTTGGGGCCGGCGAAGAAATTCGTCACAAAACCCCGACCGCCGTGCTTGACCTGCCGGACAGCCGCGGCAATCTGGTCGCCTTCGGTCACCTGAGCGACCGCAGGCAAATTCGCGGTTTCGGAAATGGTTTGCATCGGTTTTGCCCACGCTTTGCGAGGCCCAAGCCCGCGAACCGGACGGACGCCGCATTCATGCCGCACAGGGCGACACGACCGAAGCCACCAGGCCCCCCAAGGTAGTGAAGTTGTCCGAGCAGAACTGCCCGAAATCGACCTCGCAATTGAACCGTCTCTCGATGGCCGAGATCAGCTCCACAAATCCCATGGAGTCGACCAGGCCGCTCTCCAACAGGTCCGTATCGTCGGCAATGTCCGGCAGCGTCATCGCCCTGGCTTTCGCGTACTCCTCAAGTTGCTCGATGATGAATGCACGAACGTGTACCTGATCGGTCATCACACATTCTCCAGACTGCTTGCCAGCACGTCTCGATCGATCTTGCCGTTGGAGTTCAACGGCATCATGTCGCGGAACTGCACCGATCGCGGGATCATGTAGTCCGGCAGCCTTCGACCACATTCCGTCAGAACTCGTTTGCGCACGACGTCATCGGCCCGTCCGCAGATGAACACGTGAATGCCTTCCGCGCATCCGTCGCGAACCGGATAGGGGACAGCAACGGCCAGTTCCGTGCCGGCGGCCCGCCGAACCACGTGTTCGACTTCCTGCAGTTCCACACGGTACCCGCGGATCTGCACTTGGAGATCAATTCGCCCCAGGTAGTGAATGCATCCGTCCGGGTCGCGAATGACGCGGTCGCCCGTTCGATACCAGATTGCGTCGCCGCCGCCGGGGAGATGCACAAACTGAGAGGCGGTCTTCTCCGGTGCGTTCAAGTACCCCCGTGCTACCTGCGAGCCCGAAAGGCAAAGCTCACCGGGCCGGCCGTCCGGCACCGGTCGGAGATTCTCGTCTACGACCGCCGCCTTTTGCGTCGAGAACACCGTCCCGATCGGCACATTGCCGTTCAGACATCGGGCCATCGAGTCAGGTGTCCATCGATAATGTGTGATGGTGATCGTTGCTTCCGTCGGCCCGTACAGGTTCTCGACGATCGAATTCGGCGCAGCCGCCTGCCATTGCGAGGCCAGGCCGGCGGGCAGCACTTCCCCCGCAAAAAAGCTCATTCGTAGCGTCGGAAACATGCCCGGCTTGAGCATGCGCATCCGCGACAAGAACATGATCACCGACGGGACCGAATACCACAGCGTCAGGCGATTGTCCTGGATGAAACGGGCGGGAGCCATCAATTGCCGGTGCGGAATACTGCACAGGCATGCTCCGTGGCTCCAAGTCGTGAACAGGTCGTGGACGCTGACGTCAAAGGTCATCTGGAAAGCCTGGCTGGCGCGGTCTTCGGGGGTGATGTCATACCGCTTGGAGATGTACTCCAGGTACGAGCCCACGTTGCCGTGGCTGACCGGCACCCCCTTAGGTTGCCCGGTCGAACCCGAGGTAAACAACATGTAAGCACACGCATCGGTGTTGACCCTGTCGGGGACGACCAGCTTCCCAGATCGGACCAACTCACCGGCGCCGACAAATCGGTGCTTGTTCCACCGCTCTCGGAAAGGCGAGACATCCGTGGTATCCGGGCAAATCAGCAGCAGCTGCCGATCGATCCCCTCCAGTACCTGGTCCAGCTTGGCAGCCGCCTCAGCGCCGACGATAACCGTATCAGCTCCCGAAAGCATCAACATGTATCGGGTTCGCGCAGGCGGAAAGTGCGGATGAAGTGGAACGTAGCCCTTGCCGGACAGCAGAGTGCCGAGAACACCAGCGTAAGCGGCAACGCTTCGATAGCCATACACTGCCCCGACAGGCTGAGTGCCGGGCTTGAACGTCCGGATGGTTGCCGCCAGATCAGAGGCCCGCGCCGCCAGTTCCGCGTAGGTCAGAATAGACTCACCGACCTCCAGCGCCGGCCGCCGGTCGTGGGCTTCCACCGACTTGACGAAGCCCGTAACCAGGCCTCTATCAGTACTGGGCATTGCCAAATCCCCGATCCGTCGGGCTTGTTGGTCATGACGGGCGGGAGCGCGCCTTCTCGACGCGGACTACGAGACTCTCCTCGTCTCCGTCGCATACCGGGTTATCGGCACAAGCACCGGGCCGGTTAAGTAACCAGGCGCAGGCGGGAGCGACGGATCGTGCGGACCGAGAAAACACATAACGTGCACACTGATAAGTACTTGCGTGCATTCGTTCCCCCGGCAGATAGTCCGGCGACGGCATCGGTCGCGCCGGCGTTGCACTGGCAAGGGCGGAAGGTAAAACAGGCGATGTCGGCCGGCCGCCCGGACGCATCGAGCGCTCTGGCGCGGTCGAACGGCAGCCGGTGCCAGATTATGACCGCAGCGCATCGTGGAGTCCTGAATGGAAAGAGTCGGACCAAACCATGTAGTTCGCCGCGGGAGTCGCCGCAATCAGGCGGTCTTTTTCTGTATCCTCGGCCTTCCGGCCCTGTCTCTCGCGGCGTCGGCCGTCCCGGCAACGGAGCCGACGTGCAGTATCAGACCGGTACCGGCCATTGGCATGTGGTATACCGTGTGGTGGACAAAGGACGATCAGTTCAAGCACTGGGTCAACTGCCACGTGTTGCCCACGCGCGGCCCGTACACCGCCGGTGATCCACAGGTCATTGCCGCCTACTACGCTCAGCTTCGCGATCTCGGTGTTGACTTCCTGATCATGGACGACACCAACTGTGTCGGGAACGACGGCGGCCGAATCAACGACAACATCCGGGCATGGTTCGATTTCATGGACCGGCTTCCCTCCGCCGAGCGCATTCCCATCTGCATCGGCGGCGGGGGAGAGATGCGGGAGGAGGGAGTGAAGGGCCAGAGCCGGGCGGCGGATTTCTACTGGCAGGCATGGGCACAACGACCAAGCTACTTTCACCTCGACGGCAAGCCGCTGCTGTTGGTCGATACGGACGACAACTATGGGCCGGGCGACTGGGACGACTCGCGGTTCGCCGTTCGCTGGGCCTACAACGGCGACAACTACGAATCCATGGCCAAGCGCAAGACGTGGGGATGGGGATCATACGAACCGGCGCCGATCCTCGCCGAATCGATGAGCATCTGGCCCGGCCACCGCTTTCCCAAGCACGTGGCCGAGCAGGGACGGGATCCGCTGGAAGAGTCTCGCGAAGGCGGCCGGCTTTACGTCCGCATGTGGCTGCGCGTTCTCAAGGCGCGCCCTCGATTCGTTACCATCGCCGACTACAACAACTTCGAGGAAGAGACGGCCATCGAGCCCAGCTACACCTGGGAGGATCCCCATGGCCATGCGGTGCCCGACCTGTACCTTCGCATCACGCGGGCCTATGCCGCACTCCGAACCGAAACACCGGTGCGGGGCGAATACTATCGCGACGAGGCGAAACCGGAGGTGTTCCTTTTCGACGGCAACCGGTTCATCCATCAGCACGCCATGCCTCGGCGGGCCGTGATCATGCTCACGCCGACAGGTGTGCTCGAGCGCATGCGAAACAAACTCGGCGGCGGCTCGCCTTCGTCACAGCCGTCGTCCTGATAGGGTCGGGCCCGCCAATCAGGGACATCATCTTCACGGCGGCACGAGGAGGTGCCGGTGCGTCATGTGACAGGGGTCTCCGGTCGATAGAGACTATCGGTTTGAACCCGGGGGCAAACCGACGCACTGGCGTTGCGTAAAATACTCGGGTATGTTATCGGCCGCTTGAAGGGATCGGTCCGCAGTCGGAGGAAGCAGCAAACGGACATGGCACCAGTACTCCAGACCCCCGAAATGACAACCGGAGGCGCGCAGGTCAGGGTCGTGCTGCGCCCGGAAACCCTCAAGCCCGACGACAAGAGAGTCATCACGCGACTGTTTGATCCGCACAATCCTCGCCGGATACGGGCCATGTTCAACCGCGTCATGCGTCTGGACAAGCCGACGGTCGCAAGACTCCTCGCTTCGGTTATCGAGGACTTCGGCCCGCGACATCGCGACATCGAATCAGTCCTCCAGGAGAACTTCGAGGCCGTCATTCTGCCGCACTACCCGGACCTGAAGATCTCTCGCGAAAGGCAACTGCTCCTGGGTTCGTATTACACGATGGAGTACTCGATCGAATCGGCCGCTCTGTTCAACCCCGCCATCGTGCCGCATCCGGACCAGAGCGGTCTGCCGGCCGGCTCGGTCCGCTTCCTGATGAGCCTGCGGGCGACCGGCGAAGGACACGTGTCTTCCATCGTGTTTCGATGCGGCGTGCTCAGCGCCGACTGCGACATTCAATTCGACCCGCCGCCTCGATACGCCTATACGGCCAAGCCGACGCCGGATCGCTTCTTCGACAAGCACCTGTTCTTCCGTAAGTTGATGGAGATGGGCGTCTATGAGGAACTGGTCGCCCGGACGCTGGAAGGCCTGCCCGACCAGTTTATCCTCGACCAGTTGCGGGAAGCGATCAATCAGGTGCGCCAGCAGCCGGACACGCCGCGGGCTTACCGCAACGTGGCCGCCGACATGCTCTGGCTGGCGTATGCCAACTATGAGTTGGAGTTCCCGGCCGACTGCCCGGCCTCAGAGATCGTCATCTTCCCGGCCACCAAGAGCGAGAGCCACGGGATGGAGGATCTGCGCCTCACCTGCTTCACCGATGGGGACGGACAAACGCGTTATTGCGGCACCTACACCGCCTACGACGGCTTCCGGACCCTGCCGATGATGCTCGAAACCAGGGATTTCAGGCGATTCCAGGTCCATACGCTCAACGGTCAGCACGCCAAGAACAAGGGTATGGCCCTGTTTCCCAGGAAGGTCAACGACTGCTACATGATGATCGCCCGCCACGACGGCGAGAATCTTTTCCTGTTGACCTCCGACAACATTCATTTCTGGAACGAGGCCCGCAAGCTCCAGGGGCCGGTCGAGCCGTGGGAGTTGGTGCAGATCGGCAACTGCGGGTCGCCGCTTGAAACCGACGCCGGCTGGCTGCTGCTGACTCACGGTGTCGGACCGGTGCGGCAGTATTCCATCGGAGCACTGCTTCTCGACCGCGAAGACCCCGCCAAGGTTATTGGACGCCTCCGCACGCCGCTGCTGAGTCCGGTTCACGACCAGCGACAAGGCTACGTGCCGAATGTCGTGTACACCTGCGGTTCGATGATTCACCACGATCAGCTCGTGATTCCCTATGCCGTCGCCGATTCACGGACATCCTTCGCGATGGTCAACGTCCGCGAGCTGATCCGTGCCCTGTTGGACAGCGGCCCGTGATTCATGAGGAAACCTCACGATGAGCACCCGGAAGCTGACGAGACGAAAGGTTCTCAGGGCCGCCGCGGGAACCGCGATCGGTCTGCCGTACATGATCACCTCATCGGCGTTGGGCGACGCAGAAACGGCGCCGGCCGGCGAGCGGGTGACGCTGGGGCACATCGGCGTCGGAAACCGCGGAAAGGAGCTCTTGCGAGGCTTCATGACCTGCAAGGGCTGCCAGAGCGTGGCCGTCGCCGATGCTTACAGTGACCGGCGGGAAGCGGCGGCTCAGATGATCGGCGGGAAGGCTTATGCGGATTTCCGCGAGTTGTTGGCCCGTCCGGACATCGACGCGGTGGTGATCGCAACGCCCGACCACTGGCATGTGCCCATCGCGATGGCGGCCGCTCGGGCCGGCAAGGATGCCTATGTCGAAAAGCCCCTGGGCGTCAGCATCGAGCAGAACCTGGCCTGCCGGAAGCTCTTTCGCGAGAAGAAGCGGGTTTTCCAGTACGGCACGCAACAGCGGAGCCTCAAGCACTGCCGCTTCGGCTGCGAGCTGGTGCGCAGCGGGCGGATCGGCAAGGTCCACACGATCGAGGTGACCGCTCCGGACGGCAGCGCCGGCGGTTCCACGGAACCCGCGGACGTTCCCGACGAGCTGGACTACGACATGTGGATCGGTCCGGCTCCGATGAAACCCTACACCGAAGACCGCTGTGTCGTTCCCGGCACGTATTTCATCTATGACTACTCGATCGGCTATCTGGGCGGCTGGGGGGCTCATCCGCTGGACATCATGGTCTGGGGTTCGGATGCCGATCTGGCCGGGCCGGTGACGGTCGAGGGAACGGGGGTCATTCCGGACAAGGGCCTGTATGACACGGTGATTCATTGGGATCTCAAGGTTCAGATGGCCGACGGCGTCCGGATGACGTTCAAGCCAGGGGGCGATTCCACAAAATACATTGGCCCCGACGGCTGGGTGCGCATCTCGCGAGCAGGCATCGACGCGGAGCCGAAATCGCTGTTGGAATCCAAACTCGGCTCCGGCGACGTGCATCTTCCCGTAAGCGAGCGACAGGATCAGAACTTCATTGACGCGGTCAAGTCCCGCAAACCGGCGATCAGCACTCTCGACGATGCCGTTCGGTCCGACATCATCAGCCACCTCTGCGACATTGCCATCCGCACCAGAAGCAAGGTGACCTGGGATCCCAAGAAGGAAGTCATCGTCGATAACGAGGCCGCCTCGAAAATGCTGACCCGGCCGACGCGAGAGAAGTGGAGGCTTTGAACCAGGGTCTGTGCCAGTTCGGGCGGCTCTTTTAGAACCGCGACCGTCAGGGAGCAGCCCCCTGGAGCCGTTGCGGCTGCGAGAGAGGGTGCAAACGGGTCGGACCGAAGGTATAATACCAACAAGGAGGTACGCCATGACCTATCGCGGACGTGTCAAGAACGGCGTGGTCATCCTTGATCCGCCGGCCTGCTTGCCGGAAGGAGCCGAGGTGGAGGTCGTGCCTGCACAGCCGGAGCAGCCCCCGCCGACACTGGCGGAGCGTTACCGGGACATCATAGGCATCGCCGAGGGCCTGCCAGCCGATTCATCTCAGAATCACGATCACTACCTGTACGGTGCCCCTAAGCAATGAGCCCCTGCTTCGCCGACAGCTCGTACTTCCTTGGCCATACTCATTCCCGATGACGCGAATCATGAGGCGGCCATCAACCTCGCGGACCACATGACGCAGCCCGTCATAACAACTGAGTTCGTGGTGCTTGAGGTGGGCAATTTCTTGTCGGCAACGTCGGTACGAAGCAGGTTCGCCACTTTCCTTCGGGTCCTGCGTGAGGATCCGAACACCACCGTAGTCCCGGTGTCGGCCGAACTGCTTCGCCGAGCCATTGAGCTGTTTCTTGCCCGGCCCGACAAAGCCTGGTCGGTCACTGACTGCACATCGTTCGAGGTCATGCGAGAACACGGCATCACCGATGCTCTCACGGCCGATCACCATTTCGAGCAGGCGGGGTTCACGACCCTGCTCAAGTGATCTGCCGGGGCCCGGACAATCAGCGATGTCCCCTTTGGGGCCCCTCCGACGGCCGTCCTCCCGCGTGGCCATGAACGGACCGACCTTCTTGTTTAGTCCCTTCCGTCGCGACTGGTGCGCGTTTTGCGCGCATGTTTCTGGACCGCGGTACGCTTGGGTTGCGGCCCGCAAAAAGGCGGTCCGCCTTAGAGAATAGGACCGGGAGTACACTGTACCAGGGAACCGACCCGACAAGGACGAGGGCCGGGGGGATGACAGCCGCTGGATTGCCGATGGCCGTCAGGCGATCTCAACCGGAGAAGGAGAACAGCGATATGCCGACTATATCAATGTTTTACGGCATCGTTATTCGGCTCTATTTCGCGCCGGGCGAGCATAATCCCCCGCACTTTCACACGTTCTAGAACGAGTACAAGGCTTCCGTGGACATCCGCACGGGCGACATCATCGAGGGCTCCCTTCCCCCTCGGCAGCGCAAGCTTGTTGCAGCATGGGCCGAGCTGCACCAAGAGGATTTGATGGCAAACTGGAACCTGGTCATGAACGGTGATGAACCGTTCAGGATTCAGCCTCTGCAGTAGAGGACGCACCGATGCATCAGTCAATCGTGAGCGTTCGTCCGAACGAGGACTTCTCTCTCGCTGTCACTTTCGAGGATGGCACCGAGGGCGTTCTTGACATGAAACCCTATCTGGACTTCGGCGTGTTTAAGAAACTCCAGGACCTGGAGCAATTCAAACGGGTCCGCATCGCTTTCGACACGGTCCAGTGGGACTGCGGGGCGGATCTGGATCCCGAGTTCATCCGTGCGAGTTGCAGGGTGACCGAGAAGACGTGAACCCCGCCGCGAGCGCGGTCCGTCGCCGGCGACTGCTGAACCGCTGAATACGCGAACCACGCGAAAGAAGATACCATCCCCGGTCCCCTTTCGCGTATTGGGCGTATTTCGCGGTTGCAGGGTGCCCCATGCCGCGGGGGTGGGGAACCGAATCGTCAGGCTGGGCAATCGTAGAGATTACTGATCGATTTGGTAGTCGAGCAGATTGCGTTCCCACCGTTGCGTGACGAGGCACCCGCCGTAGTCTGCCGGTTGAGTGCCGCCGGGGCAAGCCCGGTGGCTCGCTTGTAGGGGAACTTGGCGCCCCGGGCCGATCAATAATCGTTCGGCAGCGTCTTGACCTGCTCGAGCGTGAAGACCGGGCCTTCCTTGCAGATGTAGACCGGGCCGGCGTTGCAGCGGCCGCACTTGCCGACGCCGCACTTCATGCGGTTTTCGAGGCTGGTGTAGATGTCCTTGTCGGTCAGGCCCATCTTGGCCAGGATCGGCAGCGTGAACTTGATCATGATCGGCGGGCCGATGACCAGGGCGGCGGCGTTCTTGGGAGTCAGACCGGCCTTCTCGACGACCGTCGGGACGAAGCCGATCTCGCCCTTCCAGTCGGGCGTCTCGCCGCCGGGGTCGACCGTCTGGATCACGCGCGTCTTGGGGCGCTTGGCCCACTCCGCCAGTTCGTCGCGAAAAACCAGATCCCCCACCGTGCGGGCGCCGTAGATGATGGTGATGTCGCCGTACTTCTCACGGTGTTCCAGCGCGTACCAGATGGCGCAGCGGATCGGCGGCATGGCGATGCCGCCGCCGATGAACATCAGGTCCTTGCCTTCCCACTCCTTCATCGGGTAGGCGTTGCCGTAGGGCCCGCGGAAACCGATGGTGTCGCCTTCCTCGAGCTGCCAGAATGCCTCGGTCACCCGTCCGGTGCGGCGGAAACAGAACTCGATGAAGTCCTTCCAGTCGGAGCTCGAACAGATGTTGAACGTCGACTCGCCGTGGCCGAACGCCGAGAAGATGCCGAATTGCCCCACCTTGAAGGAGAAGTTCTTGGCCCGCTCCGGATCGGCGAACTTCACTCGCATCGACTTGACGTCGCTGGTGTGCTGTTGAATCTGGATGATTTCCATCAGCTCCGGCTTGTAGATATTCTCCATGATCACGCTTTGGTCCCACCTGCAACGGAGAGGGTCTCAATGGTCTCCAGAACGGGGCGAACGCCCAGCTCCACGGGGCAGTTCCTCGTGCAGTTGCCGCAGCCCGTACACAGGATCTCGCCGAACTTGGTCGGGTAGATCTCGAACTTGTGATAGATCCGTTGGCGCTGGCGTTGGCCCTGGTTGGTTCGTGGGTTGTGGCCCGAGGCATGCGCGGTGAACATGCAGAACTGGCATGCGTCCCAGTTCTTGACCCGCGCCCCGCCGGCGGCGTTGCCTTCGTCGACGATGTCGAAACAGTGGCACGTCGGACAGGTGTACGCGCACGCCCCACACCCCAGGCAACGCAGGGTCATCTGCTGCCATTCGGGGTTATCATAACCGCCGGCGAAAAACGCGTCGATCGACTCCTTGGTGAAGATCTTCTTCGGACCGGGCGGAACCGTTCCGGTCTTGTCCGATGTCCCGGTCTTGCCCGCAAACAGGGCCTTGCCCTTCTCGGTCAGACAGCGAACCTCATAGCTGCCGTCGCCGAGATCCAGCAACATCGCATCCGAGCCCGACTCGGCGGCGGGTCCGAGCCCCACGGACGTGCAAAAGCAATTCCTGTCGTATTCCTTGCACGCCAAGGTGACAATCGTAGTCGCCTGCCGGCGACGGTTGTAGAACTCGTCCTTGTAGTCCCAGTTGAACACGTGGTCGAGAATCGGAAACGCTGCGGCATCGCAAGGCCGCGCGGCGATGATCAGTTGTTCGCCCACGGCCGGCTCTGCGTCAAAGAGCTGAATCTTGCGACCTTCCACCTTGTAGCCGTAGAGCTTCTCGTGGCGGGGAAAGATGAACTCCTTGATCGAGTTGCGGGGGCGGATGAACCCGTCCAACTGCACGTCGCTGGAAGAGCGGATCGGGGCATACAGAACCACGTCGGACTTGATCCGGGTCGGCCCGGCCGTCCGCTTGCCCTGCCCGATCCATTGATCGACCAGCCGCAATAGATCTTCTTTCGAGATGATCTCGCTCACCGGATGAAACTCTCCTTATCCTTGAGCGAGTACGAACCGATGATCGGCTCGGCCTCGCGGTCCACTCCAGCCCGGTAGCCGAACTCGTCCTCAGCCGCCTTGGCCAGGGACATATTCAGCAGCCGCAAATCGATGCCCGCCGGACAGACGCGCGTGCACTCATCGCACCCGACGCAACGGCCCGCCAGATGAAACGCCCGGGCGATGTGCCAGGCGAAATTGCCCTTGAGCGTCGGCGACGTATCGATGGCCTGGGGACGGTTCTTGTCCACGATGCATCGTTCACAGTAGCACATCGGGCAGGTCGCCCGGCAGGCATAGCACTTGAAGCATCGCGACAGCTCGTTCATCCAGTAGGCCATCCGCTCGGCCGGTGACCTCTTCATGAACGCCTCCAGGTCGGCATACCGGCGGTCGGCCTCGACCGGCGTATTCGCGGCCTGCCCAAGGACATGATCCGAAAACCTCGGCATGTGTACGTCGCAGGCGGCGCATTTGGGCTCGCGCGGTTGGCCGACGCCCTCGCAGGCCACGCCGATCACCACCATTTGCGTGCGGTCGATCTGCGATTCCTTCTCCAGCACCGCCAGGGCCCGCTCGTCGCAACCTTTGACAATGATCGCCGGCTTGCCCAGCGCCTTGACCTCCTTGCGTTTCAGATAAGTGGTCAGGTTGGCGAAACACTGATCGTTCCAGACCAGCCGGTCGACGTCAGCCGCGTCGGTGACGAATACCGGGTACGTTGGACCGTCGTCGGAGGACTGTCCGTACCCGATCACCACCTGGACGGTGCCGTCTTCAAGCAACCGGCGACAGAGTTGACGCAGTTCGTCCTGTATCACGACGCCTCACACACCTTCCGATAGTCCATGTAAGGACCCATTTGCCGGGTCTTCTCGGTAATCTCCGTAATGATCTGCTGGAACTTGCGACCCTCAGCCGCGGATATCCAGGTGAAGTGAATGCGGTTCATGTCGATGCCCATGGTTTCCAGCAGCTCGCGAAACAGCATCCAACGGCGGCGAGCGTGATAGTTGCCGGCGGTGTAGTGGCAATCTCCGGGGTGACACCCGGAAACCAGCACGGCGTCGGCCTTCATCTCGAACGCCTTGATGATCAGGTTGAAATCGATACGGCCGGTGCAGGGCAGGCGGATGATCCGCACGTTCGGCGGATATGCCAGCCGGTTGGTCCCCGCCAGGTCGGCGCCCAGGTAGGTGCACCAGTTGCACACGTAGGCGACGATCTTGGGCTCGAAGCCGTTTCCGTTGTCTCCAGCATGCTCACTCATACGAGGCTCCCGATCTGGGCGTAAATCTGCTGCTCGGTGAAGCCCTCCAGTTCAATGCTCTTCGACGGGCAGATCGCGACGCACGTGCCGCAACCCATGCACAGGCCGGGGTTCACGCGGGCCGTGCGTTTGACCAGGTTGCCCTTGCGGTCGCGAATCTCCGCGCGCTCGATGGCGTTGTACGGGCATGTTCGCACGCAGGCGAAACACGCCGCGCACGTCTGCTCGTTGACGATGGCAATTTCCGGCTCGCGGGTCAGTTCGGGCTTGCTGAACATGCCCAGGACCTTGCTGGCCGCCGCGGAGGCCTGAGCCACGGCCTCGGGAATGTCCTTGGGGGCCTGGCAGGCACCGCAGACGAACACGCCGGCGGCATTGGTCTCGACGGGGCGAAGCTTGGGGTGCGACTCGGACAGAAAGCCGTACTCGTCGTAGCCGACGTTGAGCTTCTGAGCCAGTTCCTCGACGCCGTCGGCCGGCCGCATGGCGCTGGCCAGCACCACCAGGTCCGCTTCGATCGTCACCGGTTCATTGGCCAGAGTGTCAACGCCGCGGACGATCAGCTTGCCGTCCTCTTCGGTGATCTTCGACACGCGGCCGCGATGATACTTGGCCCCGTCCTGTTCGATCGCCCGGCGGACGAACTCGTCGTAGTTCTTGCCGCCGGCCCGGATGTCCATGTAAAAAACGTGGGCCTCGCCATCGTGCACCTTGTGCTTGTAAAGCATGGTGTGCTTGGCGGTGTACATGCAACAGATCTTCGAGCAATAGGCCATGCCTTTGGCGTTGTCGCGCGAGCCCACGCACTGGATGAAAACGACGGTCTTGGGCGTCTTGCCGTCCGACGGCCGCTTGATTTCGCCGTTGGTCGGTCCCGACGCGGACACAATCCGCTCAAACTGCAGCGAGTCGATCACGTCCTTGTACTTGTCGTAGCCGTACTCGCCGTAGCCGGCCAGTTTGGCGCTGTCCTGCTGCTTGCCGATGCCGTAGAGCCTGTAACCGGTGGCGACCACGATCGCCCCGACCTCCTCGGTCACCACCTGGTCTTTGTCGTCGAACATGATCGCCTTGGCGGCGCATTTCTTTTCGCACAGGCCGCACTTGCCCTTGGTCAGCATGAGGCAGGCGTTGGCGTCGATCACCGGCCTCGCCGGCACCGCCTGCGGGAACGGCACATAGATCGCCGTCCGCGTGCCCATGCCGAAATCGAACTCGCTGAGCGTCTTCTTCGACGGACAGGCGTTCCAGCAGGCCCCGCAGCCCGTGCACTTCTTCATATCCACGTAGCGGGCCCGCTTGAGGATGTTCACCTTGAAGTTGCCGACGTAGCCTTCGACGCTCTGAACCTCCGAGTAGGTGTGCAGCCGGATCTTCGGATGCTGGCCCACTTCAACCATTCGAGGCGTGAGAATGCACTGTGAGCAGTCCAGCGTCGGAAAAGTCTCGGACAAACCGGCCATCTTGCCGCCAATGGACGGCTCGCGCTCGACCATCACCACTTCGTAACCGGCGTCGGCGATGTCCAGGGCCGCCTGAATGCCCGCCACGCCTCCGCCGATCACCAGGGCCCGCTTGGTCACCGGCACTCGGATCGGATCAAGAGGATGGTTGTACATCACTTTGGCGACGGCCATACGGACCAGTTCAATGGCCTTGGCCGTGGCTTTTTCCTTGTCATGGTGCACCCACGAGCAGTGCTCCCGGATGTTAGCCATCTCGACCAGATACGGATTCAGCCCCTCTTGCTCGGCCGCCTTGCGGAACGTCTTGAGGTGCATGTGCGGCGAACACGAAGCGACCACCACGCCGGTCAGCCTGTCCTTGATGATTCGTTCGCGGATCATCGCCTGGCCGGGATCCGAGCACATGTACTTGTAGTCCACGGAACAGACAACGCCCGGAAACCGGCTCGCGGCCTCGGAAACCTTGCCGCAGTCGACGTTCCGGGCGATGTTCTCGCCGCACCAGCAGACAAACACGCCTATTCTGGCCATAAGTCCCTACCGCTTTGAAACATAGTGCCGGTTGATGCCCAACGCCTCCTCATCCAGGCCCAGCGCCAGGCCGACCAGATCCGACAAGTAATAGATCATCATCCCATGCTGAACCCCGTAGCGTCGCTCGACGTCCGCCTGCTTCATGTCCAGGTTGACATGACACATCGGGCAGGCGACGACAACGCAGTTGGCTCCGTGTCGGGCCGCATTGCTGAGAATCTTGTGCGACAGGTTGAGCACCGTGTCTTCGTTGCACATGGTCATGCCGGCGCCGCAGCATTCCGTCTTGTAATTCCACTCGACCGGAGCGGCTCCCAGGGATGCCAGCAGCGTCTCCATGGAGCTCGGCTGTTCGCAGTCGTCGAATCGCAGAACCTCCGGCGGCCGCGTAAGCAGGCAGCCGTAGTAACAGGCCGGCTTGTAGCCCGACAGCGACACCTTCGCCGCCTCTTTCACCTTGTCATAGCCGATCCTTTGAAAAACCTGGATCAGATTAAGAACGCTGGTGCGGCCTTCAACGGGCAGTTCGACAACCTCGGACATCTCCTTCCGCAACGCCGCATCGCCCGAGATCAACATCTTCGCCTTGAGAAGTTCCATCGAGCACATCGGGCAGGGGGCCAGCAGATCGTCGTAACCGTCGCGTTCGGCGATTCCGAGGCTTCTGGCCGGTAACGCCACCGCCAGCTTCTGGTTGAGCGAGTGGGCGGCTGTAGCCCCGCAGCAGATCCAGTCGTCAAGTTCGCGAAGGTTCACGCCCAGCGCGTTCAAGCAGGCCCGAACCGACCTTTCATAGTCGTTCGACGAGCCGTGAAGCGCACATCCGGGGTAATAGCCAATCTCCATCGGTTCAACCCTTGTCATTCTTGCCCGACGAACTCATGCAGCGGTCAAAAATCCGACGCACAACGTCGCGGTCGTTCACACTTTCGCCGATCGGATGAAACTTGCCGCGGGCTATCATCTTCGGGGCCAGAAGCGAATCCTTGAAGAGGAAGGCAATGCTCGGATCCTTCACAAAAGCCCCTACCTTGAACAAGCCCACAAGTTCAAGTTCCTTCAGCCGGCCGTTGCGGCGGATGTTGCTCAGAAACGCCTTCTGGAACACCACTGTTCGCTGCTGCGCCGGCGAGGCCACATTCTGTTCGACCGAGAGCTGCCGCAAGGCGTCAATCACGCCCGCAACGTTCACCGACTTGGGACATCGAGTCGAGCACGTTTGACAAGAGACGCACAGCCAGATCGACTCGGCCTTCATGGCCTTGTCCAGTCGTTCCATCTGCACCAGCCGCATGATCTGGCTGGGAATCACGTCCATGTGGTCGGCCATGGGGCAGCCGGCGGAGCATTTACCGCACTGGTAACAGTCGTGTACCCGCGTGTGAGCGAGTTCCTCGATGACGTCGACCATGCTCGGCGACTTCTGCATCACGTCGTCACTCCCGAAACCTGCGAGCTCAAGCCTCGCGACCGTTTAGCCGCCGCCGTTCCGCGACGGCGACGTCTCGCTGACGGCGTTTTCCCCGATCGGCTGAGCCGCGGTCGCTCCAACAGCATTTCAACGACCACGTGCTCGGCCAGCGAGGCGGCCGTGAGCACCTCCGTCCGTCCGACGGCACCGCCCGCCGGATCCGGCTGGACCACCAGGCCGATCACCTTGCCCGCAAGCTCGGGCGGGACCGTCACGAGTTCGCCCCTGCTGTCTCGGACCAGACTGCCCGGCAGTCGTCCCGTGTCCCTGGCGGCCAGGACAACAAGACGGTCGCACCTATTTGCCTCATCCCGGATCACGGCCGGAGTGAGACCGCCTTGCCCGGAGATCATCTCGTATGGGATCAGTCGCTGCCGCAGCTTACGGCAGATCCATGCACCGAGTGCGTTGCCCTGCTGAAGCAGCCCCCCCGAAGTCAAAAGGCGAACCTCACGTCCCTCGCGGTTCGCAATGCGGATCCCACGGTACGATTCCGGCTTCCAGTCGCAAGTTTCCAGGGTCTCGACCGTCGGCCGGAAAGTCGCGCCCAGTATATCACTAATCTCGCCGTCTGCAAAAGGTTCGATCGCATAGTAGAATACGCCCAGACGGCGATATGCCGCCTCCCGTTGCGCGCCCACCGATGCGACAACCACTATTCTTACCTCCGGCGCTGCGGATCGCAATCTCGCGGCGATTTCAGGACCATTCTCGGCCACCGAAGCCGCATCTATGACGATTATAGTGCTATCGCGTTCCCAGAGTACTTGAATCGCCTCCGCCCAGCCCGAAACCACTTTGACCTCACAGCCCAGTTTCATCAGGGCGACGCGCTGCGCCGCCGCCGAAACCGGGTTGCTGTTCACCAAGACCACATGTCGCAGTCCGCAATGCGGCAGTTCCTCCGCCAACCGAGTCGGAAAAATCCATGCAAGCCAGGACTCGTCACATGAAGCCTCAAGCAATGCTTCAGGACGACAATCCAACTCCGCATTCACGTCGACGATCACACCCGTCAGCGGTGAGGCAACCAATCGCGGCGCCATTCCCTCGGCTTGGATGCTTGCTAGGGGTAAACCCTGATAAACGATTTCGCCGGTGCTCGGAAGACTCACCGATCTGAATGTGCCCAGTGGATGGACCGGGGGAAAAACACCGATCACCGCCAGACCGGTATGCGACATCTGGAACCAGGACTCATTCCGAAAGCAGTACTTGTCGCCCCGAATTCCTTGCTTGGAGGCAAACAAGGGGTCACCGCTCGCGAGCGACCCGGACACAGTGTTCCGCCTGCGAATCAGTCGCCACAGGGCTTGGGCCATCTCCTCGGGACTGACCGGTTCCGTCAGACATTGCGAGATGCCCGGGCTGGCCATGGAGAGAGCCAGTCCGCCGCCGCGAGAATCGGCCCAGAGAATAGTCGGTGTCTCGGGTTTCTTCTGCGCCAGGATGCGCAGACACCTGTCTCGATCCTGCTTCACCCGGGACGTTCTAAGGAGAATCCCGGCCACATCGGCGCTCGCCACAAGACGCAACGCCTCTTCGGTCCGACAGACCGTGCGGATTTCCGCCCCGCAGGCCTGAAGCAGCGCAAGATACCCCCGTCCCAGCGGATCCTTTTCGTCCGCCACAACCAGGAGCGTGCGCCGGCTGTCCATGCTTTGCCTCCGTGTCGCCGCCACAATCGCCTCTTGGTACCCGAGGCAACAAGCGTGCCAACGACTCCTGTTTCGGATGCCGATGTTTTCAGCGGCCGATGCCGGTACGGGCTCACCTGAGGCCTCGGATCTGACGAAACACGATGAAACGCGAGATTCAAACGCGGTATCTTGCGACGCAAGGACGAGCAGGACGTCGCGGCCTTCAAGCGCTTGCCCTGGAAGCTGTAAGACCAGACCGTACAGGTGTCCGTCGCGCGTACACGCTTTACCCGCCCGGTTCTGAGCTCAGATTGTGCTTGCGCATCAAGGCATGGAAGTGAGTTCTCTGCATGCCGACATGCTCTGCCGCCTTGCTGACGTTACCCTCGCATTGCTGAAGAGCGTTGCTCAGGAAGCGACGTTCCAGTTCCTGCACCGCCGCATCGCGAACCTGCTGCTTGAGATTCTTGAACTCTTCCCATGTCTTCGGCAGCGGAGCGGTACCGGCCGAAATCGGCGCTTGTCGAATCTCGAGAGGTAGATGCCTGACCTCGATCCGGTCGGAATCACAGAGAATGGCCAGCCGTTCGACGACGTTTCGCAGTTCCCGGACGTTGCCCGGCCAGGAATACGCCTCCATCATCGCCATCGCCTCGGGTGTAAAGCTCTTGAAGCTGATCTCATTCTGACGACAGCAGCGTTCCAGGAAAACCATGGCCAGCTTCGGGATGTCTCCCTGCCGTGCTCGCAGAGGCGGCAGGTCAATCGGCACGACGTTGAGACGGTAGTACAGATCCTCCCTGAAAGCCCCGTCTTTCACCATCTGCATCAGATCGCGATTTGTGGCGGCAATCAGCCGGATATCCACCTCCCGTTCAGAGGTGTCGCCGACCTTGCGAACTCTGCGCGTCTCCAGCACCCGCAACAGCTTGCCTTGCGTCTCAAGGCTGAGGTTGGCGACCTCGTCGAGAAACAAGGTGCCCTTGTCGGCCACCTCGAACAAACCCTGCTTCGTGGCAATCGCACCGGAAAACGACCCTTTGACGTGACCGAACAGCTCGCTTTCCAGAAGGGTCGGAGCCAACGAGCTGCAGTCGCAACCCAGCAGCGGCTGGTTCCTGCGGCGGCTGAGGCGGTGGATCGCTCTTACCACCATCTCCTTGCCGGTACCGCTTTCACCCCTCACCAACACCGTGCCGTCCGTCGGTGCAACCCTGCGAATCAGGCCGAATACGCGTTCCATGGACCGGCTTTCGCCGATGATGCCTTCGAACCCCTTATCGATTTCGAGAGCCCGGCGAAGCGCCGCGTTTTCCCGGATCAGGGCCGATCGCTCCGCGGCTTTTCTGAACACCAGACGCAGCTCGTCCGGAGTGAACGGCTTGCTGAGATAGTCGGCCGCTCCCTGTTTCATGGCCTCCACGGCGGACTGGACCGTCGAGTATCCCGTGATGATGATCACCTCCGCCGCGACGCCGGCGGCCTTGACCTGCTTCAAGACGTCCATGCCATGCAACCCTGGCATCATCAGGTCGAGAAAAATCACGTCGTAATCGCCCGTCAAGGCGGCTTCCAGGCCTCGCCTGGGGTCTTCGATGCAATCGACGCGGTGTCCATCCGGCTCCAGGCAACGGCGGCAACTCAAACCGATGACCACCTCATCGTCGATCACCAGCACACGCTGGCTTGCGAATGTCTTCTCCATGTCAGCCATGAGCATCGGCCTCCTGCGCCGGCTGCCGGCCCTCTTGATCGTTCACGCACAGCGTTATCGCGAACGTAGTCTCCGTTCCGGCTCTGCTTTGACACTCCAACATCCCTTGGCGCGGCAACACGATCGCGTCACTCGGGCCGAGCCCCTGGTCCCCGCTTTGATCGGCTATCTTGCCGGTGAGAAGCGGCCTGGCGGTCCGGTCCGCGCGCACCGACCCGAATCGCCGGGAGCAACTCGTCGGTGGCAGGCGATCTGACAGCCGTGCGCCGGCTGCCCGGATGCAACGGCCCTTAAAGCCGGCTGAACGCGGCTGTGCCGCCGCATCAGGCGCGTTCGATCTGAGCTGGTCAACGACCGCGACGGACACGGCTGACTTGCCGCCCGCCAGAGCGGTGTGGCCGCAAGTGCCGTATCTCAAACTGGTGGACACACCACTCTCCTGGCCTCGCGCGGGCCTCAAGTCGGCTACGACAACATCTGCACGAACTCAATGCTGGAAACATCAGGCCAGCTTGGCCATACACTGTATGGGCGAACCATACACAAAACCACCCCGAGACTGAGAAAAACGAGCCCTTCAAGGCGCGTGATTAACGTGCAAGTTCCTCTAGTGCAGAAATCGTGTTAATACCTTGCGGATTATCGGACCTTGTGGCCATTTGTCCGAACCGAGCAAGCTTCGGGGGCTAATCATTCGATCTGGCATGCAGCTTGCTCGTGAAAAAAGGTACGAAGTCTCGCCGCATGCTTGGGCGGGGGCTCGGGCTCCTGCCCGGTGCTGTGATCGCAAGGCCCGCTTCCGTCGCGGCCGGTGATCGAATCAGCCAATGAAAGGAGAGGTGTTGACTTGGTGACGCCGGACATTGATGCCATTCTGGCAAAACATCGCGACGCGAAACGCGACGCGCTGATACCCATCCTCCAAGACGTGCAGGAAACGCAAGGGTATCTCTCTCGCGAAGCCGTCGTTCGCATTGGCAGACATCTGGGTCTGCCGGCGAGCAAGATTTACGGCGTCGCCACGTTCTACAACCAGTTCCGGTTCCAACCTCAGGGACGCTTCCACATCCAGGTTTGTCGCGGGACGGCCTGCCATGTGAAAGGATCAGCGGCCGTCCTCGATGCGATCAGACGCGAGCTGAAAATCGAGCCCGGCCAGACCTCACGCGACGGCACGTTCAGTCTGGAGGTCGTGGCTTGCATCGGAGCGTGTGGCCTGGCCCCGGTGATCAATATCAGCGGTGAGTTCCACGCCGGCGTCACCACTCAGAAGGTCAAGGGGATCATCGATTCATACAGAGCCAGAGCGGCAGGAAGGGGCAGCAATGACCAAGCCGCCTGAGACAATCAGCGCATGCTGCCACGAACATGCCGCGGACCAGGGCTACCCGACCGTCCTCGCACACGTGATGAGCAGCGATCCCGCTCAACAGGATCGGCTTGCACTGCTCAGACACGACAGGGTGACGCGCCCGACGATCTACGTCGGCACGGGAACATGCGGTTTGGGCGCGGGGGCCCGGTTTACCGTCGGGGCGATCAAGGAGTATCTGAGGCAGAACAACATCGAGGCCGACCTGATCGGGGTGGGGTGCATCGGCTTGTGTTCGGCCGAGCCGATCGTTGATGTCCAGCTTCCCGGAAAGGCACGCGTCTCATTCAAGGGAATCACCGAGGACAGAGTCCCGACCCTGCTGGATGCGATGATGCAGGGGACCGTGCCCGCCGAGTCGGTCATCGGCCAGCATCGCACCGAGTTCGGTGAGATGTGGCCCGACGTTCCGTGTCTTGATGAGCACCCCTTTTTCGCTCCGCAGATGCGATGGGTGCTTGCCAACTGCGGGATCATGGATCCGTCCAGCATCGACGAATACATCGCCCGCGGCGGATATACCGCCCTGGCCAGGATGCTGTCCGCCCAAACCCCCGAGCAGGTCTGCGATCTCGTTGAAGCAAGCGGTCTTCGCGGGCGCGGCGGCGGAGGCTTCCCCACGGGCAGGAAATGGAAATTCGCGAGATCGGCTGCCGGCTCAGGGAAATACCTGGTCTGCAACGCCGACGAAGGCGATCCCGGAGCGTTCATGGATCGCGCGGTCATTGAAGGCGATCCACACCGCCTGCTTGAAGGCATGGCGATCGCCGCGTACGCGATCGGAGCCGACAAGGCTTACGTCTACATTCGGGCGGAATACCCGCTGGCAATTGAAAGACTCAAAGCGGCCATCAAACAGGCCCGCGATTATCGCCTTCTCGGGAACAACATCCTCGGCCGCGGCTTCTCCCTGGAAATCGTGATCAAAATGGGAGCAGGCGCGTTTGTGTGCGGAGAGGAAACGGCCTTGATCCACAGCATCGAAGGCAAACGCGGGATGCCCCGCCCTCGTCCTCCGTTCCCGGCCGTTCGCGGGCTTTTCGATAAGCCGACGATCATCAACAACGTTGAGACCCTCGCCAACCTCCCGACCCTGCTGACCATCGGGGCGGAACGATTCAGCGCCGTCGGCACAAAAAGCAGCAAGGGAACCAAGGTTTTCGCTCTCTCCGGCAAGGTCGCCCGCACCGGCCTGGTCGAAGTCGCCATGGGTACGACCATCCGACGGATCGTTTTTGACATCGGCGGCGGCATTCCCAACGGCAAGGCATACAAGGCCGTTCAGATCGGCGGTCCTTCCGGCGGTTGCATCCCGACCCAACATCTCGACATCGACGTGGACTACGAGTCGCTCAAAACCGTCGGCGCCATGATGGGTTCGGGCGGCCTGGTGGTCATGGACGAAGACACCTGCATGGTCGACGTCGCCAAGTTCTTCATGGATTTCATCCAGCGGGAAAGCTGCGGCAAGTGCATTCCGTGCCGTGAAGGGACCCGCCGGATGCTCGAGACGCTCCAGCGGATCACCCGCGGCCGCAAGAGCGAGAAGGATATCGACGCCCTCACCCGGTTCCAGAGCGTCATGCACCTGCCGAGGCTGGCTGAGGTGATCCGCGACACCAGCCTGTGCGGCCTGGGACAGACGGCTCCCAATCCGGTGCTCAGCACGCTGCGCTGGTTCAGAGATGAGTACGAGGCGCACATCTACGAGCGCCGCTGCCCGGCGGGCGTCTGCCAGGATCTGGTAACGTACCGTATTATCGCCGAGAAATGCAGAGGCTGCACCTTGTGCGCTAAACGATGCCCGGTGCAGGCCGTCATGGGAACGCCCAAAAGCCCGCACTACATCATCACCGACAAGTGCATCGCGTGCGGATCGTGCCTGGAGAGTTGCAGGTTTGAAGCCGTCGTCAAGGAATGAAACGGCAGCGCATTGAGACATCCTGCGGTGGTCGAGGGTCGAAGCGGCGGTGCAACAGCCGCGGAAAACGTGCCTCGATCAAGCGGCGGGAAACGGGAGCCTGAGAACGCCAATGATCACCATCGAAGTAAATGGCCGTCCAGTGGAAGCCGAACCAGGCGAAATGCTTCTTGCGGCGCTGCGACGTGCAGGCATCAAGGTGCCGACGCTCTGTCAGATCGAAGGGCTGTTTCCCACCGGCGCATGCCGGATGTGCGTCGTTGAAGTGGAAGGGCAGCGCGGACTGGTGCCGAGCTGCGCCTTTCCGGTTTCCGAAGGCCTGAAGGTACAGACCCACTCGCCTCGGGCTCTGCGAGCCCGCAAGACCATCGTCGAGCTTCTGCTGGCCAACCACCCCGACGATTGCCTCTACTGCGTTAGAAACGAGAACTGCGATCTCCAGCGGTTGGCGGCCGAGCTCGGCGTTCGCAGCCGGCGGTTTTCCGGCGGAAAGAACCGGCACGCCCTCGACACGTCGAGCCCGTCATTGGTCCGCGACCCGGCCAAATGCATCCTGTGCGGCAAGTGCGTGCGGGTCTGCGAGGAAATTCAGGGCGTCGCGGCCATTGACTTCATCGGTCGCGGTTCGAAAACCACCGTCGGCACCGCGTTCAACGAAGGCGTCAACGTATCGAGCTGCGTCTACTGCGGCCAGTGTGTCAGAGTCTGCCCGACGGGTGCGCTCCGCGAGCAGAGCCACATGAAGGAGGTGGCGGACGCACTCAACCATCCGGACCTCATGGTGGTGGTTCAGCACGCTCCCGCGATCTCAGTGACCCTGGGGGAGGAATTCGGGATGCCGCCAGGCTCCGACGTCAACGGAGCCATGACCACGGCCCTGCGTCTCCTGGGTTTCAAGCGGGTGTTCGACACCAGCTTCTCCGCCGACCTGACGATCATGGAAGAAGCCTCCGAGCTGGTTCACCGAATCAAGAACGGCGGGCGTCTCCCGATGATGACAAGCTGCTCTCCCGCCTGGATCAAGTTCGTCGAAACGTTTTACCCCGATTTGATGCCCAATCTGTCGACCTGCAAGAGTCCGCAACAGATGCTGGGGGCCGTCATCAAGAGCTACTTTGCCGAGCGCGAGGGCATCGACCCCGCCAGAATCTTCAGCGTCAGCATCATGCCCTGCACCGCCAAGAAGTTCGAGGCCGGACGCCCGGAAATGTGCCGCAACGGCCTGCCCGATATCGATGCGGTGTTGACCACGCGCGAACTGGCCCGCATGATCCGGATGCGGGGACTCGACTTGCGCGAGCTGCCCGGCGATACCGCCGATACACCCTTCGGTGAACGCACAACCGCAGGAAAACTGTTCGGTGCCAGCGGCGGAGTCATGGAAGCCGCGATCCGCACCGCCCATTACCTGATCACCGGCAAGGAGCTTGCGGACCTCACCGTGCAGCCCGTTCGCGGTCTGGCGGGCGTCAAAGAGGCTCGCCTGCAGATTGCCGGCATGGACATCGGAGTCGCGGTCGTCAGCGGCCTGGCAAATGCCCGCCGACTGCTCGATCAGATCCTGGCGGGACGCAAGGACCTGCACTTCATCGAGGTCATGAGCTGTCCGGGTGGTTGTGTGGCCGGCGGCGGCCAGCCGATCAACACCGACATGGACGCCGTTCGAACCAGAATGCAGGCTCTCTACCGGATTGACTCCGTCGAAAGCCGTCGGACCTCGCACGGCAACGCGTCCGTGCGGCGCATTTACGAGGAGTATCTCGGTCGACCGCTGAGTGAAAGGAGTCATCACCTGCTGCACACGCACTACGTTAAACGGGAAGTACTGGCCTGACGCGGCCGGAGAGCTGTCATGGGCACCGCATTCATCAGCACGATCAAAGAACACTGCCGTATGTGCTACACGTGTGTGCGCGAATGCCCCGCCAAGGCGATACGCATCGTGGACGGCCAGGCCCAGGTGATCGGAGACCGCTGCATCGCCTGCGGCAACTGCGTCAAGGTGTGTTCACAGGGAGCCAAGGAGGTGCGCAGCTCGATCAAGGAGGTCGAGGCTCTTCTGGCCTCAGGCCGAAAGGTGGCGGCCTGTGTGGCACCCAGCTTCCCCGCGGAGTTCGTCGACGCCGACCCCCACCAGGTGGTGGGCATGCTCTGGGCTTTGGGGTTCGAGTTGGTGAACGAGGTGGCCTTCGGCGCTGATTTGGTCGCCCGCGAGTATCGCCGTCTCCTGTCCCGAAACGACGACAAACGATACATCACCACGAGCTGCCCGGCCATCGTCGGCTACGTCGAACGCTACTATCCGGATCTTCTCGACTCTCTCACCCCGGTCGTTTCGCCCATGATCGCCACGGCCAGGGCGCTCCGACAACTGCACGGCAACGACCTCAAGATCGTTTTCATCGGCCCTTGCATTGCCAAGAAGGCTGAGGCCGAAAGCAAGCCTGTGGCGGGCGAGATCGATGCCGTCCTGACGTTCCCCGAGTTGCGGGAAATGCTCGCCGCGCGCAACATTCGCCCGGACAACGTGGAACCCTGCGAATTCGATCCGCCGCACGGAGCGACCGGCGCAATGTTTCCCGTCAGCCGCGGCGTCCTCCAGGCCGCCGACATCCGCGAGGATCTGATGACCGGCGAGGTCGTCGCCACCGCCGGCCGTATGCATACCTTGGAAGCCATCAAGGAATTCGCCTCCGGCGACCTGGGAGCCAGACTACTCGAGGTCCTGGCCTGCGAGGGTTGCATCATGGGGGCGGGCATCAGCAACGACCTGCCGCTGTTCAACCGCCGCCGCCATATGAGGAAGTACTTCTGCAAGCGGATCGAATCGCTCGATCTGGCACGCTGGCACGAAGATATGGAACGCTTTGCCGGGCTTGATCTGCGCCGCTCCTACGTGGCCAACGATCAGCGCATTCCGACGCCCGCCGACGAACAGCTCAACCAGATCCTCATCCGCATGGGCAAGTTCTCGCCGAAAGACGAGCTCAATTGCGGGGCCTGCGGCTACGACACGTGCATGGAGCACGCCATCGCGATCTATAAAGGGCTGGCCGAGACGGAAATGTGCCTGCCGTACACCATCGAGAAGCTCAGGCAAACCATCAAAGAACTGGCCGCGTCGCACGAACAGTTGGCCAGCACGCAGGAAGCCCTGATCCAGGCCGAAAAGCTCGCCAGTATGGGCCAGCTTGCCGCGGGTATCGCCCACGAAGTGAATAACCCCCTCGGCGTCGTCCTGATGTACGCTCACCTGATGCTCGAGGAGTACAGGGACAAAACCAAGATGCGCGAAGACCTGGCGATGATCGCGGAACAGGCCGATCGCTGCAAGAAGATCGTCGCTGGCCTGCTCCACTTCGCACGCCAGAACAAGGTGGTGCGCTATCCCACCGATGTCCGGGAACTGGTGCGGCGATCGATCAAGACCTTCACCATCCCGCCCAACGTCACGGTGAAGATCGACACGGAGATCGCGGACCCCGTCGCCGAGATCGACCGGGATCAGATCATCCAGGTGTTGACAAACCTGATCAGCAACGCCGTCGCGGCCATGGAGAAGGGCGGCACGCTGACCGTCCGGGTCACGGGCGATGCCGACAATATCAGATTCGTCGTCGGCGATACCGGCGTGGGCATTCCTGAACAGAATATGAAAAAGATCTTTGAGCCGTTCTTCACCACTAAACAGATCGGCAAGGGAACCGGTTTGGGACTGGCGGTCACATACGGTATCGTGAAGATGCACTGCGGAGATATCCGCGTGGAATCCAACGCCGACCCGGCCGCCGGCCCGACCGGGACAACCTTCACGGTGACGCTGCCGAGACGCGAACAGAGAGAGATGAACCAGGTTTCGGGGACCGAGATGATACGGGGCCTCGGACAGGTCGAATCAGCCCCAACGGGGCAGAACTGAGACGGCATACGGGAACATACGAACATGGCTGACACTAAGAAAACAATCCTTCTGGTGGACGATGACGCGGACTTCCTGATGCAGGAGGAAATCGCCCTGAAAGCCGGCGGCTATGACGTCCTCACCGCGGACAGCGGGAAACGTGCGGAGGAAATCATCGCCCGCACCCGTCCCGACGCCGCCATCGTGGATGTGATGATGGAGGATACCGATGCCGGCTTCATGCTGTGCTACCACATCAAGAAGAAAGACCCGTCGATTCCGGTCATCATGGTGACTTCCGTGACCGGTGAGACCGGCCTGGACTTCGACGCCGCCACCGACGAGGAGAAGTCCTGGATCAAGGCGGATGCGTTCCTGGCCAAACCCATCCGCATCGAGCAGCTTGAAGCCGAGCTCACCCGGCTGTTGAAGGACAAGACATGATGGATACGCTGCGGATTCTGGTTACCGACGACGAACGGGGCATGAGGCTCGGAGTCGAGCGCACGTTGCGAGACTTCAGGGTGATGGTCCCCGACGTCCACGAAGAGGTGGCCTTCGTTGTTGACCAGGCCGAAACCGGCGAGCAGGCCATCGAACAAATGGCCACACGGCCGCCGGATATCCTGCTCCTGGATCACAAGCTCCCGGGTATCAGCGGGCTGGAGGTCTTGGACCGGGTGTCCGGGACGCGCCCGGAGCTGCTGACGATCATGATCACCGCCTACGCCTCGATCGAGACGGCGGTCGTCGCCACCAAGAGAGGAGCCTACGATTTCCTGGCCAAGCCGTTCACCCCCGACGAGCTGAAAAGCACCGTCCGCAAGGCGGCGATCCGAATCATGCTGGCCCGACAGGCCCGCAAACTCGCGGAGGAAAAAAGGCAGGTCCGCTTCCAGTTCATCCGCGTTTTGGGCCACGAGCTCAAGGCGCCCCTGAACGCCATCGACGGGTTCCTGCAACTCATTAAGAATCACACCCTCGGCGGCGACGTCGGAGCCTATGATGAGATCGTCGGCCGGTGCAGCGTCCGCGTGGACCACATGCGGAAGTTGATCGTCGATCTGCTGGATATGACCCGGATCGAGTCCGGCCAGAAATCCCGCGACCTCGGCACGGTCGACGTCCGCGAGATCGCCCGGACGTCCATCGAGACGATCCTGCCCACCGCCCAGCCGCGGAATATCGCCATCGAGCTTCATGCGGACGGGCCGGTGACCATGACCGCCGACCGCGGCGAGATCGAGATGATACTGAACAATCTGATTTCCAACGCGGTGAAATACAACCGTGACAACGGCCGGGTCGACGTCCGAGTCGACCGCTCCGGCCAGGTCGTGACCATCGCGGTGACCGACACGGGCATCGGAATGTCCAAGGAGGAAACCGCAAAACTCTTCGGCGAGTTTGTCAGAATTAAGAACGCCAGAACCCGCAGTATTCTCGGCAGCGGCCTGGGATTGTCGATCGTCAAGAGGCTGGCCATGCTCTATGACGGCAGCGCCACCGTCGAAAGCGAACCGGACGTCGGCAGCACATTTACCGTGGTCCTCAAGGATTCCCCCGGGCCGCCCCCGTCGGCGGTCCCTGCGGCAACAACGATGAACGAGGCTTGATGTGATGAGACAGGAGACTGTGGGCTTACCCGCTTCGGATATCATCCGTGAGAGACGGATCGAGGAGATCCTCGCACACAACCGCGACCAGGACGCGTCCCTCGTGCGAGAGATCCTCGCCAAGGCCCGGCAACTCAAAGGCTTGCCGATGGAGGACGTCGCGGTCTTGGCCGAGATCAGCGATCCCGAACTCCTCGCCGAACTGTTCGCCACCGCCAGGCAGGTCAAGCAGGACATCTATGGCATGCGCCTGGTTCTGTTCGCCCCGCTCTATGTATCCAACTTGTGCGGCAACAACTGCCTCTACTGCGCTTTCCGTTCGGGGAACAAGTCGATCAAACGCCGGGCGCTCACTCAGGACGAGATCGCCCGCGAAACGAGGATTCTGGTGGAGCAGGGGCATAAGCGGGTGCTGCTGGTTGCCGGCGAGTCTTATCCGAACGAAGGTTTTGATTACATCCTCAGGGCGATCAAGACCGTCTACTCGGTCCGCAGCGGCCGGGGCGAGATTCGCCGCGTTAACGTGAATATTGCTCCGCTCGAACTCGATCAGTTTCGCCAACTCAAGGACATGGGTATCGGCACCTATCAGCTTTTCCAGGAAACATATCACCGCGAAACGTACGCCCGCGTCCATACCGGCGGCCGAAAGAGAGATTACGATTGGCGGGTCACGGCCATGGATCGGGCCATGGAGGCCGGCATCGATGACGTCGGCATCGGCGTGCTGTTCGGATTGTTCGATTGGCGATTCGAGATACTCGCCCTCTTGCAGCACGTTCAGCACCTCGAAGCCGCGTTCGGCGTCGGACCCCACACCATCAGCGTGCCGCGCCTGGAACCGGCGACGGGGGCGGATCTGGCCAGTCACCCCCCTCACCCCGTATCGGATGTCGATTTCCGCAAGATCGTCGCCATCCTGAGGCTGGCCGTCCCCTACACCGGGATTATCATGTCCACGCGCGAGACGCCGAACCTGCGCCGGGAGACTTTTGCCCTGGGTGTGTCGCAAATCTCGGCCGGCAGCCGAACCAACCCCGGCGGTTACACAGAGGACGAGGACATCGATGCCTCGCAGTTTTGCCTCGGAGACCATCGACCGCTGGATGAGGTCATACGGGACGTCGCGCAACTCGGGTATATTCCCTCATTCTGCACGGCCTGCTATCGGCTCGGCCGAACGGGCCAGGATTTCATGGACCTGGCCAAGCCCGGCGAGATCAAGCATCATTGTGACCCCAACGGACTGTCAACGTTCTTGGAGTATCTCTTGGATTACGCCTCCCCGGCCACTCGCGAGGTCGGTGAGCAACGAATTGCGTCCGTACTGGCTGAGATGGACGATCGGGCCCGGCGAACGGCGGAAAAGCTCATCGAGCAGGTCCGCGCGGGGAAACGCGACGTCTTCGTCTGAGCCGATGCCCGCAACAACACGGGGGACCCGCTATTCATGAGCAGCGCGTGGCGCACCGAGCATGATCTGATCGGCAGCCTGCCCGTTCCGGCCGATGCCTTGTACGGCATTCACACCGCCCGGGCACTGCGGCATTTCACGCTGGCCGGCCGGCCCGTACACCCTCAAATGATCCGGGCCTACGGAACCGTGAAGCTCGCCTGCGCGATGACCAACCGGGCCTTGGGATGCTGGACCGATGACCCAGCCAAGGCCGACGCCATCGAACGCGCATGCCGCGAGATGGGCGAGGGATTGCTCGACGGCGGCGTACAGGTTGACCTGCTGCAAGGCGGAGCCGGCACCAGTACCAACATGAACGTCAATGAAGTCCTGGCCAATCGCGCCCTTCAAATCCTGGGCGAACCGCTCGGTGAATACCGGCGAGTCAGTCCGCTGGACGACATCAACCTTCACCAATCCACGAATGACACTTACCCGACGGCCCTCAGACTGGCCGCCATCCGCATGCTTGCCGGGCTGGAAGAACGCGTAGTCGGTCTACAAGAAGCCTTCCAGGCCGCCGAGAAGCGCTTTGCCCACGTGGTCAAGGTCGGACGCACCCAGATGCAGGATGCGGTGTTGATCACGCTCGGGCGGGAAATGGCCGCGTATGCCGAAGCGTTCAGCCGTGATCGCTGGCGCATCTACAAATGCCAGGAGCGGCTGAGAGTTGTCAATCTGGGCGGCACGGCAATCGGAACGGGGCTTGCAGCCCCTCGGGATTTCATCTTTCGAGTTGCAGAGACGCTGCGAGACCTGACCGGCATCGGCTTTGCGCGAGCCGAAAACCTTGTCGATGCCACACAAAACGCCGATGTCTTCGTTGAGGTCTCCGGGATTCTCAAGGCTTGCGCGGCGTCGCTCCTCAAAATATGCACGGACCTTCGTTTCATGTCTTCTGGCCCGGAGGCGGGCGTGGGTGAGATCCGTCTGCCACAGCTTCAGGCAGGCTCTTCGATCATGCCCGGCAAGGTCAACCCGGTCATCCCCGAGGCCGTCAGCCAGGCGGCGATGCTGGTCATGGGGCATGACGCGACCCTGACAATGGCTTGTGCCGCCGGAAACCTGGAACTGAATCCCTTTTTGCCGCTGGTGGCCTGCTGCCTGCTGGAGAGCATCGAACTACTCGAGCGAAGCTGCGACGCGCTGCGAAGGTATTGTGTCGAAGGTATCGAAGCCGACGAGGCCCGTTGCCGTCGCCATGTGGATGCCGCCACGGCCACGGTGACCGCCCTGCTGCCGGCTCTGGGCTATGAACAAGCGTGCCGCATCGCGCTCAAAGCACGCCAGGGCGGACGTTGCATTCGCGATGTCGTTGTCGAAGAGGGGTTGTTGACCGCCCAGGCATTCGATGAGATGGTCAGCCCCGAGGCCGTCTGTCGTCTCGGCTCGCCCATGATCAGGCGGCCGAACGCTGAGTATGGGCCTGTCGGCCAAGGCGGGGCGCCATGACCACTTCGACACCCAAAGGATTTCGGCTCCATATCGGCATTTTCGGACGCCGAAACGTCGGCAAATCCAGCCTGCTCAACGCCGTTACCCGGCAGAACGTGTCCATCGTGTCCGAATTCGCCGGAACCACGACCGACCCGGTCGAGAAGCCCATGGAGCTGCTGCCGCTCGGTCCGGTGTTGTTCATCGACACCGCCGGAGTGGACGACGCGGGGGCCTTGGGCGAATTGCGCGTCGGAAAAACGCGCCAGGTGTTTGATCGCACGGACCTGGGCGTGATCGTCGCCGAGCCGTCAATCTGGAGTGATTTCGAGGAACGCATCCTCAATGAACTGGCCTCGCGACAAATCCCGGTGCTCGTGGTGTTCAACAAATGCGACGTGGCGATGCCGGACGCGGCGGTTGTCGAGCGGCTTGCCGCTCGAAAGGTGCCCGTGGTTCGGACGGCGGCAACCTCCGGCCAGGGCATCCTCGATTTCCGCCAGGCCCTGCTGGACAACGCTCCGGCCGACTTCGTGAACAACCCGCGTATCCTCGCAGACATCGTCGGGCCGGGCGAGATGGCGGTGCTGGTCGTTCCCATCGACAAGGAAGCCCCAAAGGGTCGGTTGATCCTGCCGCAGGTTCAGGCCATTCGCGACCTGCTGGACGGCGATGCTTACTGCATGGTGGTCAAGGAGCGGGAGCTCCGCAATGCCCTGGACCGGCTGAAATCGCCGCCCAAGCTCGTGGTCACCGATTCGCAGGCCTTTCTCAAGGTCGCGGCGGATACGCCCGCTGAGGTCATGCTGACCAGCTTCTCGATTCTGTTTGCGAGGTTCAAAGGCGACCTGATCACCCAGGTCGAAGGGACGCTGGCCGTCGACTCGCTGGTTGCCGGGGACCGGATCCTCGTCGCCGAAGCATGTTCGCATCATCCCATCGGCGAGGACATCGGTCGGGTGAAGATTCCTCGGTGGCTGACGCAATACGTCGGCGGGAAGATCGAGTTTGTCACCGTTCAAGGGCACGATTTCCCCGAGGACCTCTCGTCCTACAAGCTGATTATTCACTGCGGAGCCTGCATGTGGAACCGCCGCGAAATGCTCAGCCGAATCATGCGATGCCGGCAGGCCCGGATACCCATCACCAACTACGGCCTGGTCATCGCCCACAGCCTGGGAATACTGGAGCGGGCGTTGCAACCATTCCCGGCCGCACTCGAAATACTCCGTCGTGCCCGCGATTTCGGTGCAGCCGCATCGCGTCAAGCGCAGGGCCTGCCGTGAACCGGACTCCTCCCGCCGCCGCACCCACACCCACACGCGAGGAGCTCTTGCGATGGCTTCGCGAGGATGACGCATCGCGGCTGGGGCAATTGTGGACGATGGCCGATGAAACGCGCCGCCGAAACGTGGGTGACGCCGTCCACCTGCGCGGGTTGATCGAAATATCCAATCACTGTGTGCGCGAGTGTGCCTACTGTGGCCTGCGGGCGCCGAACCGATCCTTGCGACGATATCGGATGACCGCCGACGAGATCATGGCCTGCACGGCCGCCGCGGTCGAGTTCGGATACGGTACGGTCGTGCTCCAATCCGGCGAGGACGATGGCATCAGGCAACAATGGCTGGCCGACGTCATTCGCAAGATCAAGAGCGAAACGAGTCTAGCCGTCACGCTCAGCCTCGGCGAGCGGCCCGAGGAGGACCTGGCTGCCTGGCGCCAGGCCGGCGCCGACCGCTACTTGCTGCGGTTTGAAACGTCCGACCCCGTGCTATACAAGCTCATTCACCCGCCGCGCCCTGGGCGGTTATCCGACCGCTTTGCCATTCTGAACCAGCTCCGGGAACTGGGCTATGAAGTCGGCAGCGGCGTTATGATCGGCATCCCTGGACAGACGTACGACAGCCTCGCGGATGATCTCGAAGCTTTCCGGCGGCTTGACCTCGATATGATCGGCGTGGGACCGTACATCTCTCACCCCGCGACGCCTCTGGCCAAACACTCAGGCCTCCGCCCGATACCCCCCGAGCAACAGGTGCCGAACACCGAATTAATGACCTACAAGGTCCTTGCCCTGACGCGTCTGGTCCGCCCCGACGCGAACATCCCCAGCACCACCGCCCTGGCAACGCTCAACAAGGACGCCGGACGGGAACTGGGCCTGTCACGCGGGGCCAACGTGGTGATGCCCAATCTCACCCCCCCGCAATACCGCACCCTGTACGAAATCTACCCGTCGAAAGCCTGCCTTTTTGAGAATGCGGAAGACTGCCGATCCTGCCTCAAGAACCGCATCCTGGCCATGGGACGGACCATCGGCCAAGGACCGGGCAGCCGGCGGCAGACCGCCTGATTGACTGCCCCCTCGTAAGTTGTGTCAACCGCCCAATCCGCTAAACTGTGCATGGCAACCATCACCGGAGCACAGAAATGGACATGCAGCAGATCGCTCGTTTTTTCGACCGTGACAAGCTGGCCAAGCACCTGGACATCGAGCTGGTCGACGTCTCGCCCGGCCAGGCGACGACTCGGATGACCATCCAGGACAAACACCTCAACGGAGTCAACATCACCCACGGCGGGGCAATCTTCTCACTCGCCGATTTTGCCTTCGCGGTGGCCTCGAATTCCCATGGCACGCTGGCGGTCGCGATCAACGCCAACATCTCCTTCCTGAAAGCCACCACCAGTGGCGTGCTCACCGCCAGAGCACGGGAAGTCGCCCGCAGCAAACGGCTCGCCACCTATCAGATCGAGGTAACCGACGAGGAAGGCGCGACCGTCGCCGGCTTTCAGGGAACCGTCTACCGCAAGCAGGAACCGCTCCCGCTCGAAGAAGACCTTACTCCACCTTCATCTGGCGGCGGTCGATGACCCGTTTGGCCTTGCCCTGAAAGCGCTCCAGCGACTGCGGCTTGACCAGCTCGACGTTCATCCGCAGCCCGGTAATGGCGTGGATCTCGCGATCGATGCGGTCGCGAAGGGCCTGCATTTCCCGCATACGGTCGGAAAAATCCTCCGGCCGGACCTCGACACGCACGGTGACCTGGTCAAGGGCCCCCGGACGCGACAACTCGATCTGGTAGTGCGGCGAAGTGCCCTCGACACGCAGCAGAGCCTCTTCGATCTGAGAGGGAAAGACGTTGACGCCGCGAATGATCAGCATGTCGTCGGTCCGACCGATGACCCGGCTCATCCGCACCGTCGTCCGCCCGCAGCGGCAGGGCGTATCGTCCAGTCGGGCGATGTCGCGGGTGCGGTAGCGGATCAGCGGCAAGGCCTCCTTGGTGATGGTGGTGAAAACCAGTTCGCCGGCTTCGCCCGTGGCCACGGGCTCCAGCGTGTCGGGATCCACGCACTCGACGATGAAGTGATCCTCCTGAATGTGCATGCCCTGCTGAAGAGTGCACTCTCCGCTGACGCCCGGACCGATCACCTCGCTGAGCCCGTAGTTGTTGAAGGCTACGATGCCCAGCTCCTGTTCGATCCGGGTCCGCATGTCCTCGGTCCACGGCTCGGCGCCGAAGTGCCCGAACTTGAGCGGTATCTGCTCGGGGGTCATGCCCTGATCCCGGGCCGCCTCGGCGATGTTGAGGGCGTAGCTCGGCGTGCAGATCAGCACCTGCACGTTCAAGTCGCAGATCAGCATGAGCTGACGAGGGGTGTTCCCGGCCGACGCCGGCACGATCGCCGCCCCGACCTTCTCGACGCCCTGGTGCAGACCGAAACCTCCAGTGAACAATCCGTAACCGAACGCAATCTGCACGAAGTGCTCCGGCCGAAGCCCGCCCGCGACCAGGAAGCGGGCGCACAGATTCGACCAGATGTCCATGTCCTGGGCCGTGTAGGCGACAAACGTCGGTTTGCCCGTCGTGCCGGATGAACCGTGAATACGGACCAGTTTTTCACGCTCTACGGCCAGGAAACCCAAGGGATAATAACGTCGAAGGTCGTCTTTAGTGGTGAAAGGAAGACGTCGAAGATCGTCCAGCGAACGAATCGAATCGGCGCTCACGCCGGTGCTGGCGAATGCCTCCCTGTAGAAGGGAACGTCTGCGACGCGCCTGACGCAATCCTTGAGCCGCTCAAGCTGCAGCCGACGAAGCTCGGCCCGCGGCATCGTCTCGGCAGGATCCCAGATCCGATTCTCCACCTTGAACTGGGCCATCACACTCACCATCCGCTTTCCCGGGCCGGCGGCACAAGCCCGACGGAAACCCCGATCGCAGGACTTCGCCCGTCGGATTCGCCCGACTAGACGTTCGCCTGTTCGTATATTTCCACGCTCGATACCGGGTTGATACCCTTGGCTTGAAAGGCCTCCACCGCCGCGTCCATGTCCTCGAAGCGGAACACCAGGACCGCGCGGTTGCCCCGCCGGAACGTGAACGAGTACGTGTACTCGATGTTCAGCGAGAATTCCTCGATCACCGCGAGGATGTCGTCCAGCCCGCCGGGATGGTCGGGAACCTCCAGGGCGATCACCTCGGTGACATTGACCACGCAGCCGCCCTTCTCCAGCGCCGCCTTGGCCTTCTGCCAGTCCTGCACGATCATCCTGAGAATGCCGAACTGCTGGGTGTCGGCCAGGCACAGCGTCAGGATGTTCACCCCCGCCTCGGCCAGGATGCGAATCGGGCTCCGCAACTGCCGCGGTTTATTCTCAATGAACAGTGAAAGCTGGTGAAGTTTCATGGTCCGACCTCTTTCTACTCGTTCCTGCGATCGATGACTCTCTTGGCCTTGCCCTGGCTCCGCTCAATGGTGTGCGGCTCCACCAGACGCAGGTTGACCCGAATTCCGATGATATGCTCGATCGAACTGGCCAGCTTCTGCTTCAAGGCCTCCAGCGACCGCACCTTGTCACTGAACCACTCGGCGAGCACCTCGACCTCGACGGTGATCTGGTCGAGCCCTTTCTCGCGGGTGAGAATGATCTGGTAGTGCGGCAGGGTACCTTCCACCGCCAGCAGGGCGGCCTCGATCTGAGACGGATAGACGTTGACGCCGCGAATGATGAACATATCGTCGCTGCGCCGGGAGATCCGGCGGATCCGCCGGATCGTGCGCCCGCAGCGGCTCGGGCCGCTGATGAACGCCGTGATGTCGCGGGTGCGGTAACGAATGACCGGCATGGCCTTCTTACTCAGGGTCGTCAGCACCAGCTCCCCCTCCTGGCCCTCCGGCAGAACCTCACACGTCTCCGGATCGATGATTTCAGGATAGAAATGGTCCTCGAAGATGAACAGGCCCTCCTGGTACGGCGTCTCGGACGCCACGCCCGGACCGATGATCTCCGAAAGACCGTAGATGTCCATCGCCTTGATGCCCGATTCCCTCTCGATGTACTGGCGCATCGCCTCGCTCCAGGGTTCCGCTCCGAAAACACCGGCTCGCAGGGGCAGTTGGCGAATATCCACGCCCAGTTCCTTGGCCCGCTCGATCAGGTGGATGAAGTAGGTCGGCGTGCAGCATATCGCCGTCACGCCGAAATCCTTCATCACCATGATCTGCCGGTCCGTGTTGCCCCCGGAGATGGGAATGACGGTGGCCCCGAGGGCCTCGCCGCCGTAGTGGGCCCCCAGACCGCCCGTGAACAGGCCGTAACCATACGCGTTCTGAATGATGTCGCCCCGGTGCAGTCCGCACGCCGCGAAGGTGCGCACCATGACGCTGGCCCAGACCTCCAGGTCTTCCTGAGTGTAGGCCACCACGATCGGCTTGCCCGTCGTCCCGCTCGACGCGTGTAACCGGACGATTTCCTGCATGGGGCTCGCAAAAAGACCGAACGGATATGTGTCCCGCAGGTCCGTCTTGACCATGAACGGCATCTTGGCGACGTCGTCCAGTGACCGGATGTCGGCCGGCGTCAGCCCTCGCTCCTGCATGCGCTGGCGGAAAAGCTCGACGTGATCGTAGGCCCGCCGGACGACGGCCGTGAGCCGACGAAACTGCAGATCTCGCAACTGCGGTATCGGCAGAAAGTCCGGAGCGCTGGCCGGGTGAAAACCGCCCGGCAAATCATTCCACATTTCCTTGTACATTGGTCTTCTCCCGTGCGATAACGCCGGTCTCAGCAGGCCGACGAAGCCTGTTTCTCGCGCCCGACCGATCGACCGAGCAGAAAAGCCTTGATATTCGCTTCGTGCAGTTTCTCCGCAAGGCTGCCCTTCACCGCCGATAACCAGGTCGACTCCGGCAGCGGCAAATACGCGCTCAGCACGCCGAGCAGGGCAACGTTCAGGCTGCGCGGGCTGTCCAGCGATGTGACCGGCACGTCGTCCGGGACGATCATCACCCCTCCCGGCTTGAGATGCCGCTTGCTGCCCTCAACCTCTTCAGGGGCCATCACCACGACGAAATCGGCCTCGCCTGCCGGAACCATCGGGCTGAAAACCTCGGCTCCAAAGCGAACGTCGCTGGTCACCGATCCGCCTCGCTGCGCCATGCCGTGGACCTCGCTCTTCTTCACGTCGAGGCCCTCGTCGAAAGCCACTTGGGCCAGGATATCCGAGGCCTTGAGCACTCCCTGACCCCCGAGTCCGGCAATCACGACGTTGGTCACACCACTGGCCACGTTTTCCTCCGTCATCTATTTGTTGCCTCCCGACGAGGCCGCCTGTTCATATGCCTTGATTCTGGCCGTGGCCAGCAGACAAGGACGTCGCGCGATGATCAACGTCAACTCGTCGGCCGCCAAGCTGTCGCTCACCAGCTTCTCGAACGCCGACTCGTCCTTGGTGGCATCCACGACGTGGACATTGCGAATCCCCAGCGACCGGGCCAGGTCCTCGTACGAGACTTTCCCCGTCGGTTCGTGCATGAGCGTGCGGCCGGTACCCGGATGCTCCTGCAGGCCCGTCATCGCCGTCGTGCCGTTGTCCAGAATCAGTATAACGTGGCCGGTGGGAGGAGGATTGTAGACCATCTCAACCAGGCCGGTGATTCCGCTGTGAACGAAGGTGCTGTCCCCGATGACGCTGACCACCCGCCGCGCCTGCTCGGGGGGCAGTACCTGCCGCAAACCCAGACCGACCCCGATGCTCGCCCCCATGCACACGCAACTGTCCATCGCTTGGTAGGGGGGCAGAACGCCCAGCGTGTAACAGCCGATGTCGCCCGCCACGATGCATTTCAGCTTGCTGAGCACGCCGAAGACCGAGCGGTGCGGGCAGCTCAGGCACAGCGCCGGCGGCTTGCCTCGCGGCGGAGCCGGCTCGGGCGTGGTGTCACCGGCCAGGATCCGGCGAACCCGGGCAACGTTCAATTCCCCGAAACGATACATCTCCGGCTTGCCCGCAACCTCAATGCCGCCGGCCCGGAGCGACTCAACCAGGTACGGATCGCCTTCCTCGATGACCAAGCAGCGATCGACTCCGGCGGCGAACTTGCGAGCCGTCTCCATCGGCAGCGGATGGGTCATTCCCAGCTTCAGCACGCTCGCTTGCGGGGCCGCCTCGCGAACGTGAACGTAGGAGATGCCCGAGGTGATGATGCCCAGGCCGTGATCTCCGTCGATGACCCGATGAAGCCCCGAGGTCTCATTCCATGCCGCAATCTGGGCGATCTTTTCCCGCAGCCGCCGGTGTGCGGGACGGGCATGGGCCGGAATCATGACCCGACCTGCGATATCGTGTTCGAACCTCGGCGCCGGCGCCGGCATCTCGCCGACCGGCCGCACGACGGTTTTGGAGTGGCATACCCGCGTGGTCATCCTCAGGATGACCGGAATCTTCCACTTCTCAGAGATCTCCACGGCCCGCAGTGTGAAATCAAAAGCCTCCTGCGAATCCGAAGGCTCGAGCATCGGCACGGCCGCCGCCGCCGCATACCTGCGGTTATCCTGCTCGTTCTGGCTCGACGCCATCCCCGGATCGTCGGCCGAAACCACGAGCAGCGCCCCGACCACCCCCGTATAGGCGGCCGTAAACAGCGGATCTGCGGCCACGTTCAAGCCGACGTGCTTCATCGTCACCAGAGCTCTGGCTCCGCCGAAGGCCGCCCCCAGGGCTACTTCCAAGGCCACCTTCTCATTCGGCGCCCACTGAGCCTTGCCACCCATCTCCCCGAAGGTCTCCAGGATTTCCGTCGATGGCGTGCCAGGGTAGCCGCTGCCGAGGGCCACACCTGCGCGGCGGGCGGCTAAGGCAACCGCTTCGTTCCCGCTCAATAACACACGATCAGTCTGCTGCATTTACTGCTCCGAACTGGCCGAAAAGATACGGACCAGCCACGAGGGAGGCCGAACCGGCTTCCCATCGGCGCCCGTAATGGCGTGAACAGTATAACCTTCTGCCACGCCTTGGCCATTGTGGGCCTGCCTTATACGAACGTCGAATCGAACGCTTGCCTTCCCTGACATGCCGGCCGATACGCACATTTCCAGCTCGTCATCATAACGAGCCCGGCCAAGATAGCGAACATGGGCCTCCACCACCGGCAAATATGTGCCGTCGGCTTCCATCTCCGCGTAGGGTATCCCGACGCTCCGCAGCCATTCCGTCCTCCCGCATTCGAACCATTCCAGAACGCGGGAGTTGTAAAAGGTGCCCATCTGGTCGGTCTCACTGTAGCGTACTCGAAACCGAACCTGATGCCCGTCACCTGCCACGCCGCATTCCTCGTCCGCGCCAAGGTTCGCACGCCTGTGCCGCTCGGCCCCTTTTCGCCCGATGGAACCGCGTTCTTTTAGCAAATCGCGCCTCCGTTGGCAACCGCCGCCAGACCCGACCGATGAGCCCCGCTCCCTGACCGCCATCGTGCGCGGCGGACATCGTATAAGATCGCCGTCTTGCCGGTCGACGCGCGGACAATGTGATAGAAGGGAGGGTCATTTTGCCGGTCCAATGAGAGGCGCGAAGGGGGCCCTGAAACTCGAGGTCGTTCGGAAACAACCCCCTGAAAAAGACGATGGCGATTGCCGGTCAGTCCCGTTGCGACGCTCGGGGCAGATGATGCAATCCCGGCCTGGCTGTTCAAAAAAAACAGAGCGGCAGGAACGGCGCATCTGCCGCTTCTGCCGCTTCTGTTTCCGAGCCGTCGGGAGCGCGCCCGACGCCACGCCTATTCCAGATCACTTACCAGGTGAGGTTCAACTCCAGACGCAAGAACGTCAGCGGATCGTTGCGAGCATCCGTGTAGTAGTTGCCCGGGAAGACAAACTCGGGCATGACCCTGAGGAACGCATGTTTGTTGAAGACGTACTTGAAGTACGGCACCAGAATCTGCCCGCGGAAGCAGCCGCTGTTGCTGAACCCGGCCCTTCCAGCGTAGGTGTTCTCATCGGCAAACAGGAACTGGTAGTACAGACCCAGGTCCATATCCTTCGTCGGCTTGCATCGCCAGCCGGGGCCGACGCGATGCGTATTGCCCAGATCCCAGATGCGATTCTCGATACCGTATGAGAATCCGTAGCCTTCCGTCCATCTTGGATACCGGCCCCACAGAATGTCGAAACGCTCGTCCGTTCCCCGAGTGCTGGGATCGTCACCTGAGGTGAACTCGTACTCCAGGTAGACCTGGTTCTTGTATTTGTCATTGAAATGATAGGTCAGGCTGTTGAGCGTGCCCAACGCGCAGATGTCGCGCCCGTCACGCTGGCCGAACTGGCCGGCCAACTGGACATCATATTTCCAGTTGTCCGTAATGTCACCGGCAACGCGGCCGCCGAAGGTGTAAATGTCTGCGTTGTCGCCCGACCGACGCGGTTCGTCGGTATTCGGGTTATTCCTGACGGGGATAAGCTCGGCTTCGTTATGCTTGTAGAAGAAATACCCGTCGATCTGAGTCTTGGCCAGCGACTTGTTGGTCACATATACCATCACGCCTTGCTCATCCTGCTCCGTGGCCAAGGCCGGGACGCGCTTGTTGGCGATCCGCGGAAACCAGTGGTCCCACTGGGCGTCCACTTCGAACCACGCGACGTCGAATTTTGTCTTGATGTCTTCGGCATCGTATTCGAAGCGGACCCCGTCCACGAAGAACGTCCTGGATCCATCCAGCGGAGTCCCATCACCCGTAAGCCACGCGAACGGCAGGTCCTGCCGGCCCGCGGTGATGGTCAGCGGCAGTCCGAACGCCTTCTTGTACTTCAAATACATGTTGTCAAACAGAACCTGGTCGCGGGCCTGTTCCTAGTCGCTGATCGTCGGATGCTCGCACCAGCTTCGGCCTTCCCAAGTAAGCTTGAGGTGGAACTCGAGATCCTCGAAGTTGAGGGGTTTCAGGGGCTGCAACGTGCCCCACCATCTGCCGCGGAAGCGCAGGTAGGACGTCTCATGGCCCGTGGCATGCTTGTCGAACCCGGTGTTGTTGAGGTACTCCCAACGATTGCGAAGGTCCATGCCCCAGTTGAAACCCGGGAAAGGATTCTTCGTCTTCTCGACAAATTCATCAAAAGGATCTTCTGCTGCTGCGGCCGGCTGGGTGGCCGGCTGGGCCGTCGCCATCCTGGCCGTACAGGCGACCAGCAGCGCCACCAGAAACACAGAGGTCACGACTGTCCACTTGCTTCTCATAGGTTTTTGCGCTCCTGTGCTAGAATTTCTCCGTGCTTGATCCGTCGTTCCTGAGCCGTCTCCGTCACGACGGCGTTATTCGGCTACCGTTCCGATTGTGCGACAAACCCCCGCGTTTTCTGATCGACTGACCGCCCTAATCGACCAACGCCGGGATCGAAGCCGCACCGCTTCGATACGAACCTGAATACTTTCAGGTTACATCGGCAATTGAATGGTGCCTATCGTTAGAAGATTTCATGGTTTCTGTCAAGTAGTCCCTGCATCATGGCGCGAAAAAATCGCCCAGACGGAATACCGACGACCTTCCGGACGCTATCGTGTCTGACCAAGTCTGTTGACGCACATCCGTCTCTCGGAGCACTTGCCGGGAAAGAGACTGGTCCTTTCTTGCTCCCTTTCTTGGGTTCCGCAGCCATGCCAAGCCAGCAGACGCCTACGCACCTCGGCCATTTCGCCGTATCATGAGGACCAACCTGACACTCTATGGATCTGAAAACATCCACAACCATTCGGCTCACCTGTGCCCCCGGATTGGCACCCCTGCTGGAAACCGAGGTTCGCCAACTGGGCTGGCCGATCACATCGGTGGACGACGCCGGAATCAACACCACCGGCACCCTGATCGACGCCATGCGTCTGAACCTGCATCTGCGAACCGCGTTCTACGTGCTGTACCTGATTGATGAGTTTCCCTGCCAGACGCCCGAAGACCTGTACCGTCACGTTTCTTTCCTGGAGTGGGAAAAGCTGCTTCCCTCTGACGGGTACCTGAGCATCATTTCCCGAACGGACACTCCGGCGATCAACAACTGGACCTACGCGACGATGAAGGCCAAGGATGCCATCGTGGACCGACTGGCCGAGAAGACGGGTCGCCGTCCGGACTCCGGGCCCCAGCGGAACCGGTGTGTGATCAACCTGTATTGGCGAAAGGATCATTGTTGGATCTATCTGAACACCTCAGGGCAGAAGCTCTCCGATCGCGGTTATCGCCGGATCCCGCATAAGGCCCCGATGCAAGAGACGCTGGCGGCCGGCGTCATTCTGTCGACGGGCTATGACGGCTCAATGCCGCTGGTTAACCCGATGTGCGGCAGTGGTACGCTGGCCGTCGAGGCGGCATTGATCGCCACGAATCGTCCGCCGGGACTGCTGAGAAGCAACTTCGGTTTCATGCATACCCTGGGGTTTGACCGCGACATCTGGGATCGGCTCCGCGCCGAGGCCCGCAAGCAGCGGTCCAAGTCCCCGCCGGCCCCGATTATTGCCACGGACATCGATGAAGCCGCCTTGCAGGCCGCCCGCAAGAACGCCATGACCGCCGGTGTCGAGCATCTGATCCAGTTCGAGAAATGCGACTTCGCCGACACGCCCCTGCCGCCGAGCCCCGGAATCGTCATCCTTAACCCTGAGTACGGTGAGCGGATGGGCCAGGTCAGCGAGCTTGAAGGCACCTACAAGCGAATCGGCGATTTCTTCAAGCAGCGCTGTCCCGGATGGACCGGATACGTGTTCACCGGCAATCTGGACCTGGCCAAGAAGATCGGCCTGAAAGCCAACCGTCGGATCCCGTTCTTCAATGCCAAGATCGAATGCCGATTGCTCAAGTACGAGTTGTATGAGGGAAGCCGAAGAACAAATGCCCGGTAGAACCGCCTCCCGCTGCCTGGATCCTCCAGTTGCGTGCTACCCGACCAAGGACAATCAGAGGGAGCCCTGGAGAGGGCCTTCTTGCCGCGTTTCTTGGCTTCAACCGAAACACTACCCCCCAGTGTATTTCACCCTTCGCCACAGGACATGCCCTCTTCAATCTCCGTTCGCCGTTCTTCATAAACCAGCCTTGCCGTGTGCCAGGTAGGAGTGGACATCGAACCGCTCTCCCTTTTGTGCTCAGCCTTTAATCCTTTTCGTCGGGACTGGTGCGCATTTTGCGAGCATGTTTCTGGATCGCAGATCGCTTGGGTTGCGGCCCGCAAAAAGGCGGTCCGCCTTGGCTTTCCTTCCTTCTCCCCGCTCGGTTCCCGCCGGTTTCTCCGGAGCACCCCGCATGTTATGCCGGCAAAATACCCAAAGGAGATCCTGCGCGCGGGTCCCCTGGCCCTACGGCCTTCAATTAAACTGATTTCCCGGCGGCTCAAGGAGCCCAAAGCATGCCCCAGGCAACTCGGACAACGGCCGCTTTCGACATCAGTAACCACGCTGCGAAAAAGCTGTTACATGCAATACCCGTCACTCGTACCGCGTCCCGCTACCGGCGAAAACTGTCTTGGCGCCAAACGAACCCAGGTTTCAGTTCCACGTTAATCCGCCCACCATCCGCAACCTGGACTGTGGCTCACCTTTGGCCTCCAGGGCCGCATGAACATGGTCGCACACAGCGCGGTCTGCAATCTCATTCGCCTGCTTATGCGGCTTGCTGCCTGCGAGCAGGGGGCCGGCGTGCGGCGGTTGAGCCCTGCCGGCGAGCTTTATCCTCACGTTCTCCATCCGGCTTTGGCACATCATTCGCTGCTTCACCTTCAAGCCTTCGTTTCTTTTGTGATCCCCTTTCGCAGCCCGCAATCCGCCTGGATTCTCCCAATTCCGAAAATAGCTTGCCGTGTTGTCGGAAAATGTGGTACACTACCACCGCGTCAGATGACCGATCGCATCATTTCCGCGGAGGATCAGACATCCCCGCAAGACCAAACAAGTCGAGGAGAAGAAGCATGAGCACGTCTCGAATGCTGATAGGGTTTTGCGTTTTGGCCGCCGGCCTGCTCGGCGGTACGGCCGTGGCTGTGGTTCCGGCAGACTTCGACGGCGACGGCGATGTGGATTCCGTGGATCTTGACCTTTTTGAGGACTGCGCTACAAGCCCCGGGGTGCCTTGGGCAATCGGGTGTGACGACAAGGATCTGGATGCCGATGGGGATGTGGACCAGGCAGACTTTGGCATCTTCCAGCGGTCCTTGGGTTCGGGCGTGCCTATGGTCTTGATCCCTGGCGGCGAGTTCGTGATGGGCGATTCGTTCGATGAGGGCAATGCCGACGAGCTGCCTCGGCATGTGGTCTATGTCGACGCTTTTTATATGGATCGCTACGAGGTCACCAATCAACAGTACGCTGATGCCCTCAACTGGGCGAACAGCCAAGGCAACCTCATCACCGTGACCGGCGGCGTCGTCTACAAGTATGGCGGCGATGCCGGCTACCCGTATTGCGATACCACCGCCAGCTCCTCCGGCAGCCGGATTACCTGGGACGGCATGACGTTCGGCGTGACGCCTGGAAGAGAAAACCACCCAGTAGTCAGGGTTTCCTGGTATGGTGCGGCGGCCTATGCCAACTGGCGAAGCGCGATGCAGGGCAAGGCGCCGGCGTACGACCTGTCCACGTGGAACTGCGAGTGGAACGGCGGTTACCGACTTCCGACCGAGGCCGAGTGGGAGAAAGCGGCTCGCGGCGGCGCGGCCGAGACTCGGTTTTCATGGAGCGACAGTAACGACATCCGGCACTCCCGGGCAAACTATTACAGTGATTGGTCCGACGGCGTTCCCTACTACCCCTACGACAAAAGCCCCACTCAGGGGTATCACCCGGCCTTTGATACGGGCGCGCCTCCGTACACCAGCCCGGTAGGCTACTTCGCGGCCAATGATTACGACCTCTGCGACATGGTGGGCAACGTCTGGGAGTGGTGTAATGACTGGAGCAGCGGAACGTACTACGGCAGCAGTCCGTACTCCAATCCGACCGGTCCAAGCAGCGGCACGTACCGTGTTCTTCGCGGGGGAGCTTGGGACTACGACGCATTTCACTGCCGGGTTGCGTGCCGCTACGGCTTCGGTCCGGCCTACCGAAGCTTCTACATCGGCTTCCGCCTGGTCCTGGATTCTCCGTGACGCTTTGCGCCCCGTTCTCTTGTGCGTCTTGTCTCGCTCGCAAGCGGGGGACCACCGATAAGCCCGGTGTGCGTCACCCGGCGGCGTCAGCGATCCGACGACCGGTTTGCCGAACGGGGCGCGGCGGTACGCGGAGCGGCTTGTCTCGCTTCCCGACGGCGGCCGGGTTGTGCTCGCTTCGCCTGTGTCCGACCGAGCCCGATCCCGGCAACCCTCCCGGTCCACGCTCCGAGAGATTTCCTGCCTTTTTACACTTTTGTGAGATACGACGGGCAACTGGGGGCTTCTCAGTCCCCAATGATCTTTACCAGCACGCGCTTCTTTCTCCGTCCGTCGAACTCGGCGTAGTGGATCTGTTCCCACGGGCCGAGGTCAAGCTGCCCGGCGGTGATGGCCACGACCACCTCGCGGCCCATGATCTGACGCTTGAGGTGGGCGTCGCCGTTGTCCTCGCCGGTCCGGTTGTGGCGGTACTGCGAAACGGGCTCGTGCGGGGCGAGCTTTTCCAGCCAGTCGTCGTAGTCGGCAATGAGTCCCGACTCCGCGTCGTTGATGTACACGCTGGCCGTAATGTGCATGGCGTTGACCAGGCAGAGGCCTTCGCGGACGCCGCTTTCCCGGACGGCCTCGGACACCTGGTCGGTGATGTTGATGTAGTCGCGGCGACGGGGAGTGTTGAACCACAATTCCTTACGATGAGATTTCATTGCTGGGAATCCTTTCTGGATGTTGGCTATTAGCTATTACAACCTTACGGCCAGATATCTGTGCGACTTGCGCGCATGCTTCTGGATCGCAGAACGTTTGGGTTGCGGCCCGCAAAAAGGCGGTCCGCCTTAGATCTCAGTTATTGGGTCTTGGCTGTTAGCGGTTGGTGCTTGCCCACGGTCGGTGCCCTGTTCATCCTTCATCCTTTCGCCTTCAGCCTTTCGTCTTGCTCCTCGCCCCTTTATTTGTCCCGGCCTTCCCGCTTACACTGTTGGGCCCGTTAAGTAGTGTATTGTCCGGCTCGGGGCGGGAACATCAAGAGCAAGAGGCTGATAGTGGTACTCAAAGAGAAACTGGCGGGTAGATTCATTGTTTTTGACGGTCCTGACGGCTCGGGCAAGGGCACGCAAATCGAGTTGCTCACCCGCAAGCTGGTGGGCGAGGGTCTGCCCGTTGTTTGCACCCGCGATCCGGGCGGCACCGCCATCGGCGATCAGATCCGCGAGATCCTGCTGCACAGGAACCTCCTGACCGCGATGGATGTCCGCTGTGAGACACTCCTGTTTATGGCATCGCGGGCCCAGCTTGTAGGTGAGGTGATCGGCCCGGCCGTCCGTGAGGGCAAGACCGTCCTTTGCGACCGGTTCGTATCGGCAACGTGCGCGTATCAGGGAGCGGCCGGGTACGACGTCAGGAAGATCATTGAGCTGGGACGCTTCGCGGTGGGGGACCTCTGGCCGCAGCTCACCTTCGTTCTTGATCTCCCGGCCGATGAAGGTCTCAAGCGGGTCGGGCGGCGGCAGGACAAGACGACCGGTGCTCGCCACGACGCGATGGAGGCCCGGCCGATCGATTTTCACCGACGTGTCCGCGAGATCTTCCTGAAACTGCCCGGGCTTTATCCCGGCCGCGTCGAGATCGTGGACGGCGGGGGCTCACCGGACGACGTTCACCAGCGCATCACGGAGGTGTTGAAACGTGTCGTTTTTTGACGTTCGACACCAGAACCGGGCCCACCGCGTTATTCAGCGGGCGCTGGACTCCCGGCGCATGCCACACGCGTACCTGTTTGCCGGGCCCGAGGGCGTGGGCAAGGAAATGCTCGCCATGCGCCTGGCGAAGCTGCTGTTGTGCGGATCGCCCAGGCGGGTGCCGATGCCGGAAGAGATCTTTGCTGAGGAGCTCGATGGCCGAGAAGACATGCCCACGCAAAGCCGTGGACATGGCACCCGTGAAGCAGTGGACGCCTGCGGGCAATGCCAGGACTGTATCCTCGTCGATGCCGGGACCCACCCCGACTTATTCCTGATCTATCGCCGGCTCAACAAGCACCATCCCGACGGCACAATCCGGAAGCAAAAGGCCCTCGTTCTGGGCGTCGAAATCATCCGATATTTCTTGATTGAGCCTGCGGGCAGAAAACCAAGCCGCGGGCGTGCCAAAGTGTTCGTGGTTCGCGAGGCGGAGCGCCTGAACGAGTCGGCCCAGAACGCGCTGCTCAAGACGCTTGAAGAGCCCCCGCCGGATACGTTCATCATTCTTTTGACGGATGCCCTCGACCGGATGCTCCCAACGACGCGGTCGAGATGCCAGCAGGTACTCTTTCAGTCGCTGCCCGGCGAGTTTGTGGCCGATCGTCTGAAAGCTCTTCGGCCCAAGGCGGGGGCCGAACAAGTGACCTACGCCGCCCGCCACGCGGGGGGCAGCCTCGGGGGGGCGCTCAGGATGATCGACGACGGCTTGTTTGAGCTGAAACGCTCCTGGGGCGACCGACTCGTCAAGTTGCGGAACGACGCCGGGATCGCCCCCAACGAGTTGGCCAAACCTTTCGTGGAAGATGCCGGCTTGCTGGCCAGGTGCGCGGCGGAGCGCGACCCCGAAATGTCTGATACGGACGCGTCTCGCGTCGGGTTGCAGATGCTCCTGGCAGCCCTGGCGGATTTCTACATGGATGCCTTGCGGCGGCGTTGCGGTGCGGCTATGGTGCCGGTCAACGAGGATCAGCCGGCTGTGATCGACTGCTTGTCCGACATGAGCGAGCGGGCCTTGCGCGGTTGCCTCAAGCATCTGGCGGACGCCGATTCGAGTCTTGGCCGCAACGCGAACATCGAGTTGACGATCGAGGCCATGTTCATCGGTCTTTCGCAGGGCCGAACGCTCGCACAGGCCGGCAGCCGGGCTCATTGACAGGGAGGTTGCGGATATGATGCTGATCCAGTGGCTGTTGCAATTGCTTGTGATGTTGGCGTATATGTTGGTCGGTGGGGCGTGAGCAAAGAGACCCGCCCCGCTGATAGTGCACGGAGGTACAAGGCGATGTTCATCGCGCTTTTCCGGTGCGTTTGGTCGCACGGATGAACCGCCAGGTTTCTTAACGTGAGGGCTTCGTGATGCCTTGGTTTGAATGGCTCGTTCAGTTGTTGACGTTGCTGCTGAGTATCTTCGGCGGCGGGAGCTGCGGGAGCTGCGGATGACGCCGCGGATCTGTCCGTAACCCATCGGGCCGGCAGGGGCATGTGAGGTGTCTCTGCCGGCCCGATAGCGTCTCAGCGCACAGACGCCGATAATGTTCGCTCGAAGCACAAAGATCTGCTTGCGTGGGCGGTCCGCGAGGGACTATAATAGATGACACAAGTGCCCTTTTTGGGGGCGATTTGGGCTCGACCGGGCAAATGAGGTCGAGGCGGCGTGTCCAGGTTGTCAGGAGGCCTGGCTAAACACCTGGCAAAAGAACACAAATGCCAACTCACAGTTGCGCATGGCCGCCTAAATGAGGCGACCCGTCTTGTCAACGACGCCTGCTAGTTGACCGGACGCAGACAGCAGGCACGCCCGCGAGGGTAGGCGACGTGACACGCGGGTAAGACTACCACGACGCTGGGACGGCCGAAGCCTGCCGCTGGGCGACGGGCGTCTGAGAACAAATCAGACGGCTACACACGTAGAAACCTCGGTCGAATTGTCACGGGACGCGGGTTCGATTCCCGCCGCCTCCATCCTGCATAGCTGCGGCCCGGTTCCGGTCCGGAGCTATGCAGGATGCCCTGCGTAGCGCGAGCGAAGCTCGAGCGAAGCAGGGCGGGCACAGGCAGAATCCAGGCGAAGCAGGGCGGGCACAAGCGGAGCTCGGGCAAAGCAGGGCGACCCTCGCGCTATGCAGGGGCTTCGACCGATTGGGTGTGCATGAAGTACGTGTACCTGATCGAGAGCGTCTCACATCCCGGGAAGCGCTGCGTGGGTTCGAGCACCGACTTCAGGCAACGCCTGGCTGAGCATAACGCCGGGAAGTCTCCGCATACCTCTGAGTACAGACCCTGGCGGGCGGTGGTTGTCCTTCGATTCCACGACGATAGGAAGGCAGAAGCCTTCGAGGAGTATGTCAAGCAGGGCTCTGGCCACGCGTTCGCCAAGCGGCATTTGTGGTAAAACGAGGTCCGCTTCCGTCCGGGCGTTCGCGAGGAGGCACCTCCGACCATCTGTCCTCCTCGCGATCTCCGGTTACAATCTCCCCAGCCGGCGCGTGCCCGTTTTTGTCAACTCACTGGAGGTTCTGCGATGCGACGAATCGTGCTTTCGACGACGGTGTTCTTGTGGGCGGCTGGTGCCTGTGCGGCTCAGAGCGCGGCTCACAGTGATTCAGACCCCCGATGGTCCGATTGGCCGGATACCGACACGGTGTTCAAGCCGACAAAGTACGGCTCGCTGGACGAGTGGAAAAAACGGCGGGAGTGGCTGCGCGGGCAGGTGCGGTTCGCTGCCGGGTTGGATCCGGAGCCGCCGCGGACGCCGCTGAACGCCAAGGTCTTCGGCAAGATCGAGCACGACGACTACACCATCGAGAAAGCGTACTTCGAGAGCATGCCGGGGGTGCTGGTGTGCGGCAATCTTTACCGGCCGAAGAACGCTTCCGGCAAGTGCCCGGCGGTGGCCTGTCCCCACGGACACTGGGACAAGGGACGCATCACCCACGAGGAACGCGGATCGATTCCCGCACGATGCATCACCCTCGCTAGACTTGGCGCGGTCGTATTTGCCTATGACATGGTCGGGTACAACGACAGCGGCAAGCAGTTCGAGCATCGAGCGGCCGTCTGGAATGAACCCTCGAACGCGTTGTGGGGCTTCAGCATTCTCGGTTTGCAGACCTGGAACAGCATACGGGTGATCGATTTCCTGCAGTCGCTTCCGGATGTCGATCCGCAGCGGATCGGCGTAACCGGAGCCTCGGGCGGCGGGACGCAGACGTTCATCCTGTCGGCGATTGATGATCGGGTTTCCGTGGCCGCACCCGTGAACATGATCTCCAGCACCATGCAGGGTGGTTGCATCTGCGAGAATGCGCCGCTGCTTCGGATTGGGACCGACAACATGGATATCGGGGCGCTCTTTGCCCCCAAGCCCCTGCTGATGGTCAGCGCCACCGGCGACTGGACCAAGCTCACGCCGCAGGTCGAGTTCCCGATGATCCGCCACATCTACGAGTTGTACGGCGCCGCCGATCGGGTGGTCAATGTCCACGTCGATGCCGAGCACAACTACAACAAGTCCAGCCGCGAGGCGATGTACAGGTTTTTCGGCAAGCACCTGCTCGGCCGGCCGGACGCGGATTCTTTGAAGGAAGGCGACATCCGGGTGGACAAGGACGAGGACATGCTGGTCTTTGCCAAGGATGCCCCGCCCGCGAACACGTTGACGTTTGATGAGTTTCGGCAGCATTGGAAGGACCTGTGCCGCCGGCAGATCGAGGCGATGAGGCCGGAGAGTGCTGAAAGTGCCCAAAAACTCGGCGACTTCGTGCGACGTGCATTGGGTTACATGGTCGGCAGTCGCTTCCCGAAGGCTGGTGAGGCCGTTCGCAAGGAGCTCAGCTCCACCACAGACCAGTTGTGGCCCTGCAAGGAGTGCGTCTACGTTCGGGACAGCCGGCCGGTGCGTGTAACAGAAGTGAGCTCGATGATGGCGTCGGATGGCCGTGGGCATCGTGTAACGATCATCGTGCCGGCCGAGGGGCTCGCGGTGTTGGAGGGGATGAAGACTGCAAAGGCCGGCGACGGATCACAAACACTCGAGCTGATACGGCGCCGGGCCAACCTGTCGGACCGCGTGCTGGTGGTTGAGCCTTTCGGTCTCCGCAAGCCGGCCACCCAGCCCGCTCCCGGCCGTGGGGCGACGAAGTTCTTCACCTGCTTCAACCGGACGGACCCGGCCGAGGCGGTGTACGACATTGTGACCGTGCTGGGAATGGTCATGAATGAGGACCGTACCAGACGGGTGACTCTGGTCGGGTTCGGCAAGATGGGACCGTTATGTCTCGTCGCCAGGGCGATGGTCCCGGACGAGCCCGTCGAGGAGAAGAACGTGGCCTGCATCGTTGATATGAACGAGTTCGACGAGGGAGCCGACGACGCGTATCTCAAGCATCTCGATATCCCAGGCATCAGGCGAATCGGCGGACTGCAGGCGGTTTCGGCGGCGGCCGCGACCGGACCGATGTATCTGTTCAATACCGGTGGCAAGTTCGATGGAACCTGGACGCAGAAGGCCGGCGAGGTTCATAAGGCGAGTGTTCGCGTGGAGCGGGAGGCGGTCGGCTTCGAGGAAATCAGCACCGCGATCAACAAACTGTCCGAACCGTGATCCTGGTACCCCTCCTGCAGCAGTGCCCGGCACCGTCGCTTGGACCCGCGCCACCGGCGTGTCGCATCAGCCTCCGCTGCGTGATTGAGGTGCGCCGTTGCCGTCGGCCAGTTCCGGCACAAACGGCCTGAAAGGCTGAGCCTGATATACTTCGCGCAATTGTTCGGTGGCCATGAGTCTGCTGCCGCGGTTCGATCCTGCCGCGTCCAGTCAACGGATGTCAACCAATTGACTCTCCGCTTTGTATCGCCTCAAGAAGAGCTAAGCAATGACGGAAACAGAACTTCCGTTTGTCGGGGGATTCGCGACCGATTGCTCTTGCCAGATTCTCGCACTTGGTGCTATGCTGAAACCCCAATCGCCGCGTGAAGTACCGCGGAGCCGCCATGAAGAGCCATTACCTTGAACGATTATCATAAACGGGTCCTCATCGGGGTCGAATTGGAAGCCTACAGCATCGGATCGGCGGACTATCAGATCGGTCGCCGTCTGTCCCGGCCACGACCGGGCTTGTCCGAGGATGGGGAGCGCTTCAGCCGCGATACGTCGATCGGCAGCGAATACAACAGCCGGCCATTCGAGACCGTGCGCGAGGCCTCCTTCCTGTTGAAGTCGGGGCTGCGCAAGTACATACGGAAGCTGTACCGAAGCCACCATCCCGACCGCAAGCACACGGTGCCCCTGCTGGTCGGCGGCTGGAGCGACCGTTTCGCGGGTGCCCACCTCCATATCTCGCTCGCGGGGCGGACACTCGAGCGCCGCGAAGCCTGTTCACTGGCTTGGCACATTCACGACCACATTCCTTTCCTGATCGCGATCGGCTCCAATTCGCCCATCTGGGCCAAGCAGATTACCACACAGGCTTCCAACCGCTTTTTGCGGGCAACAGATATCTACTTTCGCCCGGTCATGCGCGGCGAGTTGACCTCGGACAATACTCATGAAATGGTTTTCAGCCCGGGGCGCAAGCGCAAACCGCCCACCCTGGAGCTTCGTGTCCTCGACTCCAATCTGCCGCAGTACGTCGTCGTGGCATTGACCCTCGTTAAGGCCATCGCGCTGCGCTGGTTGAAACATAAGGGGGCCACCAATCGTATCCGTCACTCCGAGTACATCTGGGCTCGGCTCGACGCCGGCGTTCGTGGAATACGCTGCACGCTTCCGTGGCAAGGTGAGTGGATACTTGCCCGGCAATACCTCGACCGGTTTCTGTGGGAGTATCGCGAGGAGCTGCAGCAGATGGACGTTCCTCCGGAGGTCTACGATGTGCTCCGCCTTATCAAGCGAGGGTACACCGGTGCGCGCCTGATTCACGAGGCGGCCCTGATTGCCAGGCGCGAGCACCCCCAGACGTGGCAGCGGCGCTTCGCCAAGCGCTACAGCGAAGGGCTCGAGGACTTGTTGAGCGGCAACTCTCTCTGGGACTTCGCGGCCGCCCTGCAGGTCAACCTTCCCGACGTCAGTAACGTCTGGCTTGGGCGTCGCAATGCGCCGATAGGGGGGTAGCAGGGCGGCCCGCTGGCGCCGTGAGATGATCACGGCCTTTGCCCGCAACCCAAGTGAATGACGAATGACGAAACCCGAATGACGAATGAATGACGAAGGCAGGGTGGCCCATTCTCGCCGCAGCGAGGGTGGGGTCTCGATGATGTGTGGAGAAGGGTGTATCGAGAGGAACGTCACCCCCGTTGCTGAGTTCGGCACCACCAGTAGGGCCGACGCCCTCGTCGGCCATTGTCCGCGAATAGCCGGATACGACTTCGTGGCCGCGAAGAGGCACGAAAAGCACGGAGAAGACTGCCCGGAGACTGTGGCGGCCGCGCGCCGGCGTCCTCTGCGGTCAAGAGGGTTTTATCCCCCGCCCCTTGTCATGGCGAGCGATAGGGCAGCCGCATGCGTTCCTGCCGAACATGGCCGCGCAAAGGCCGTAGCCATGGCACTCGGCACCCGGCATGGCAAGGATCAGGCACTCGCCAAGAGTTAACAGCGTCCTCTTGGTATCGTTGCCCCCGGAACGGCAGGTCTCCGCCGCCTCGGCGGCTCCGACCGTGCCCTACCTCGTGAACACTCAGAACAGTCCGGTGATCCGTCCGTCTTCGTCGACGTCAATGTCCATCGCGGCCGGGTGGCGCCCGAAGGCAGGCATGGTCTGAATCGTGCCGACCAGCGGCGTGAGGAAGCCCGCGCCGCCGGCCAGACGAACGTCGCGGACCGGTACGCGGAACCCGGTGGGGCGGCCGAGGCGAGTGGGATCGTGTGAAAGCGAATACTGGGTCTTGGCCATGCAGACCGGCAGGTTGCCGAAGCCCAGCCGTGTCAGCGACTCGATGGCCGCGTTGGCCGTTGGTTCATAGTCGACCCCCTCTCCGCCGTAGATCTCCTTGACGATGGTTTCGATCTTCTTCTTGACGGGCCAGTTGTCCTCATAGAGCATGCGGAAGGGAGCTCTGCCAGGTGCGTTTGCAGCCTTGACCACCGCCTCAGCCAAGGCCTGCCCACCGCCGCCGCCGCGGGCATGGACTTCGCTGACGGCCACTTCGAAAGCCCCGGCCTGGCGCGCGGCCTCCGCGATGGCCGCGATCTCCTCGTCGCTGTCGGTCGGAAAGCGGTTGATTGCCACGACGCACGGAAGATTGAACTTGCCCACGTTCTCGAGGTGCTTTTCCATATTGGGCAGACCGGCCCGTAGGTTTTCGACGTTTGGCCGGAAGATGGTCTGATCGATTGGACGGCCGGGCACCACGCGGTACTGGCCGCTGTGGGCCTTCAGTGCCCGGACGGTAACCACCAGCACCGCCGCGTCCGGCGCTCGGCCCGAGACCCGACACTTGATGTTGCAGAACTTCTCAAAACCCATGTCCGCGCCGAAACCTGCTTCGGTGATGACGTAGTCGACGCAACGAAGGGCGATTTCGTCGGCCAGGATCGAGCTGTTGCCGTGGGCGATATTGGCGAACGGTCCGGCATGCACGAACGCAGGAACGTGCTCGATGGTTTGAAGGACGTTGGGCATGATCGCGTCTCTGAGCAAGGCGGTCATGGCCCCGGCGGCGCGGATCGCCTCGGCAAAGACGGGGATGTCCTGGTTGGTGTAGCCGATGACGATCCGACCGAGACGGTGACGCAGGTCTTTGAGTGAACGGGCCAGGGCCAGCACGGCCATCACCTCACTGGCGCTGGTCAGATCAAAGCCGGTTTCCCGCGGAAAACCGTGGCCCCCAAGCCCCACCACGATGTCCCGTAGTGCCGCATCGTTCATGTCCACGCAGCGGCGCCACACCACTTTCATCGGATCCAGGCGGCCGGGGTTGCCCTTCACCATCGTCGTGTCGATCAGGGCGCTGAGCAGGGCGTGGGCGCTGTTGACTGCGTGCATGTCGCCGGTGAGATGGAGGTTCAGGTCCTCCATCGGCAGGACCTGCGAATACCCGCCGCCGGCGGCGCCTCCTTTGATTCCAAAGACCGGCCCCATGGATGGTTGTCGGATGCAGCACGCGGCGCGCTTTCCGATGCGCGCCAAGGCCTGGGCCAGCCCGACCGTTGTGACGGTCTTGCCTTCACCGAGCGGCGTGGGAGTGATGCCCGTCACGACGACGTACTTGCCGATTTGCTCTTCTCCGAGGCGCTCGATCGCCGACAGCCGGACTTTGGCCTTGTATCGGCCGAACGGTTCGACTTCCTCATCCAGCAGACCAAGCCGCGCGGTGATCTCGTGTATCGGCAGCAGTTTGGCACTCTGTGCAATCCCCAGATCGGAATCCATGGCAAATCATCCAGGAGGTTCGGAAGAGGGAGCGGAAGCTGCGGCCGGCATGGTCTCTGTCCCGCCCATCGGTGATGCAGAAGCTTCGACGCTCAGTGCGACAACGATCTTCTGCGGGTTGTTCGTCGCCGCCGGGTCAACAATACTGATCGTCGCATGATGTGCACCCGGCTCCAGCCACGACGTCGCGTAGTTGATCGTGATGGTCACGGCTTCGCCGGAGCTGGTTCCGCCGGCCGGCGAAAGGAACAACCAGGTCTGGTCTGCGCTGAGCGAAAACTTGAGGACACCCCCGCCGCTGTTACGCACCGTGAAGCCCTCGCTTTTGGCGTCGGTGCCCCGGACGCAGGAAGAAGAAAGCTTTGTTACCGAACAAGCGATCGTCGGCTGCGCGAAGGTGACTTTCGCCACCCGCCAATACGACAAGGCGCCCTCCGGCTCCATTGTCAGCTCGATGTCGATTGTCGCCTTTTGCTGCCTGGCGGGGTCGGTTTCGGCCGGGTCGTGGCACACATCGTACAGGACATGGACCGCGCTGGCGGTTTGGGAGTGGATCCGCATTTTGCGACCGGCCGCCTCCACGTCGGTGTCGAAACTGCGGATATAGTGGGCGGCAATCGGGGCCCAGTCCTTGACGAAGCTGTAAAGCCGCTTGTCCCGGGCTTTCGATCGGGCGGCATCCGCCGGTTTGGCCGCGGATTCGCCAATTCTTGGGGCGATGGTCGAGTAGGCCGCCAGTGCGTACGTGAGCTGCAGGGCTTCCTTTTGCCGCTTGGCGTCCTGCGCCTGGGCGGCCCGCACGTCATCGGCAATCGAGCGAAGCAGAACAAAGGCAACCTGCTGCGGTGTGGCGGTGGTGTCGAGACTCAGCCCATAGGCCGTGACAGGTTTCACTACGGCCGGCGGAATGTCCTCTTCCGGAGCGCTACAACCGGACAAGCCGGCCACAATCATGACGCCAACGAGCCCCGCCACGGGCAGGAGGAGCAACCGTGATCTCGATGGCAGGATCGATAATCGCACTTGTTTACTCATAATAGGCGGGAAGTCTAACAGATCCGCCGACGACTGCAAAGGCTTGCCCCTGCGGATGCCGCCAGTTAAACTTCAGCTCGTTATGGCAGAGTTCAGTCGCAATTTGTGGGCTCCCTGGCGCATGGAGTATATCCGTTCGCTCGGCGGCGATCGGCCGGATAATGGCTGTTTTCTTTGCCGGTATGCCGCTACCCCCCAAGCCGACGGCGAGAACCACGTAATCTGGCGCGGCTCATGCTGCCTGACGGCATTCAACAGCTTTCCGTACAACTCCGGACATCTGCTCGTGGCTCCCCTCGGGCATGTGGCCGATCTGGACTTGATGGACGACGTTTCGCTGAGCGAGCTGATGTGCCAGATCCGTGATGCCAAGCGCCTCCTGACGGCCGTACTTGCCCCGCAGGGGTTCAACATCGGAATGAATTTCGGAAAGTGCGCCGGTGCGGGCTTGCCTGGCCATCTTCACGTTCACATCGTTCCTCGTTGGGAGGGAGACACGAACTTCATGCCCGTCGTGGGCGACACCAGAGTGATCCCCGAAAGCCTTGCGGCCATCCACGATCGAATGAAAGCCGCGGCCGCCGACCTGGGTCTGCCGGGAATTCGCGGATGAGCCAATTCCGCCCCTGAATCACCTGCATCCAGCGGTCTTGCGAGGCGCCGGTTATGAACGCCAGTATCGGTTTCCAGATCAGCCCGAGCGAACAAGGGCTCAAGCCCTATGCGGTTACGTCGGTCAACACCCGCGGCCGGGATCATCCGGAACGGTTCGGTCGGAACATGGATCCCTATGCCATTGACCGGCAGCGAGTGTTGCACTCGGTTGCCTTCCGGCGTCTGGCTCACAAGACTCAGGTCTTCGTCACCGGCGAGCATGACCATCTGCGGACCCGGTTGACCCACACGTTGGAGGTGACCAGCGTTGTCCGCCGGTTGTGCGTGGCACTGCAAGTCAACGGGGCGGTCGGCGAACTGATCGCCATGACTCACGACCTCGGGCATCCACCCTTCGGCCACGCCGGGGAGGTCGCCCTCCACCGACTGATGGCCCATCACGGCGGTTTCGAGCACAACGCGCAGTCGCTTCGGATTGTCGAGTATCTCGAGCATCCTTATCCGGCCTTTCGGGGACTGAACCTGACCTATGAAGTGCGCGAGTCCCTGGCCAAGCACTGCACGATCTATGATCGGCCGGGTCTGCATCGGTTGGCCGACGGTTCTCAAGCTCCGCTGGAGGGGCAGATCGCCAATCTGGCCGACCGCGTGGCATACGATTGTCACGACCTGGAAGATGCGATGGGCGAGGGGCTCCTGGACGAGGCCGTTTTGAAAGAGGTCGACTTGTGGTCTGAGGCCGCGGCTCCGATCCGGGCCGAGCACTCCGATTTGCCCCTGGCGGCGGTCAGACGTCCGATTCTCGACCGGTTGGAGGCGATCTTGCTCGAAGATATCGTCGCGGAATCACGGCGGCGGATCGCCTCAAGCGCGGTCGCGTGCGTCGATGATGTGCGGAACTGCCGACAGCCGCTGATTGCCTTTTCCAGGAGCATGGAGCCGCGCGTTTCCGGTCTGGAAGCCTTTCTGTCCGAACGAGTCTACCGGCATAGTCGGCTGATTCGTATGGACGACAAGGCCGGCCGTCTGATCGATCAGCTTTTCAACGTATACCTGGCGGAGCCCAAGCTTCTTCCTCCGCGGTTCGAACGCCGAGTCAAGGAACAAGGGCTGCACCGGGTCATCTGCGACTACATTGCGGGCATGACCGATCGCTTCTGCCAGGAGGAGTTCCGTAGGTTGTTTGAACCTTTCGAGAGAGTGTAAGATACCGAACCCGGCGGCCAGGGTGTCGTCGGATTGTCCATGCGATAGGAGACCGCGACGTGAGTGATGCTCAGGCGACCGCACTGCTGGAGAAGCTTCATTCCCTTCAAGGGGTGTTGAGTCAGGTGTACGGCATGATCAATATGGTTCGCCCGGTGGCTTCAGATGTCTGCTTTCAGTGTATGCAGTCGGCGACGCTGGCGAACACAAGCGCCATCCCCGGCCGGACTCTTGCTCAGGTGGGGGAAGAATTCGCGGATGCCGTTGAATCGGTTGCCAATTCCATGGCGACGGCTTCGGGCAGTCTGGCCATCCTGATCGGGGCGCTCAGTGCCGGTAATGCTGAAATGGCGTGATTGCTCCGGGGGACGTCACAGTCCGGACCTTCGTGCCGCAACCCGTGAACGGCACATCAGCATAATCCCACTTCCTGATGCGAGTACTTGATCGCCTCCTGACAGACCCTTTCGTCGGCCAGTTCGAACTCGCACCCGATGAGGTGGCCGTGTTCCGTTGGCGTCGAATGGCGGACGACGGCCGGCACATACGGGCAACTTTCCTCATAGCAGAACAGTTTGATGAATACGATGCGACCCGGCTCGATCGGTCCGCAGGACAGAAAAGCGATTCCTTCGTCGGAGGCATTATGCAGGGCGGCACTCATCTCCACCCCGTCGTAAAGCACGGCCAGCGGCCAGGAGCGGTGGTATCGACGCCTGGATCGCCGGCGATGCACGGGATCGCATTCGCTCCTGCGGCGGGCGGCATCCGCGAATCGCTCGATTTCAGTTCGGATCAGATCGACGGCACGGAGTTCTACTGCGGTGGCCATGCTTGTCCCCGGATATGGATATACGATTCGAGCGGGACCGATGCCAAACTGGGAACAGACGTCCGGTAAGAGCGGCCGGGAGCGGCCCGAGGGGCCGCAATAGGGGCTTAGCCGCCCGCGCGAGACGAGATTGTCATTACCTCTTGAGTCCGATACACTCCATCCGGCCGCTCGACGATTCCCGTGGCGCGACAGGAGGGCACGATTCTGCACACGATCAAGAATGATTCGTCCATGCCGGTCGAGACGGACTCTTCCCCCGGCGGAAAACCACGAGGAGCAAGACGGGCGGTCGTGCGCCTCCTTGTGTCGCTGACGGTCGCATACCTCGGCTGGTGCGCCGTGCTTTTCTTCTGGCAGGATGAGATGCTCTTTCCACGCTACAGCGCTCCCTCGCCGTCGTCGCCGCCGCCTTCTGCAAACGTCCAGATTGTGCGGATCGACGTCGGCGAAAAGCGGCACATGGAGGGTTGGTTCTTCCCTGCGGCTTCGGCGAGTCTGTCCTCGCCGGCCCCCGTGGTGATCTACTGTCACGGTAACGCCGAGATCATCGACCAGCAGGAGTGGTTCGTGGAAAACTACCATCGGTTGGGTTGCTCCGTTTTCCTGCCGGAATATCGAGGCTATGGGCGTTCGCCTGGCAAGCCCTCCGAGAAAGCAATCGTTGAAGACTGCGTTCGATTCCACGACGAGCTGCTCAAGCGCGAGGACGTGGATCCCGGCAGGATCGCGATTCACGGCCGGTCGCTGGGCGGCGGGGTGGCGGCGCAGATCGCTGCCAGACGCAAGCCCGCGGCCCTGATCCTCGAATCCACGTTCACCAGCGTGGCCTCGTATGCGCAAAAGTACTGCGTGCCCAAGTTGTTGGTCAGGCATCCTTTCAGAACGGATCTGGTGCTGCCCGAGCTGGATGTGCCCGTCCTGGTATTTCACGGCACACGCGACGATATTGTGCCTGTTAAGCACGGGCGTCGGTTGGCGAAACTGGCTCGCAACGCGGTGTACGTCGAGTACGATTGCGGGCACAACGATGCTCCCGGCCCCGGCAATGAGGCGGACTATTGGGGGAGAATCGAAGCGTTTCTCGAAGAAGCGGGGATCACTCGGCCGACTGCCGCCCAAGCGGTCGATTGAGGCTCGATCACGTGGAGTATCGACCGGTTTTTCCGGTTCCGCTTTGACCGGCGATCATTGGTTGCCGTGCGCGCCGCCGCGGACTAGCATAAGAAGCGTGTCGGCCTGGATGTGACACGGTTGTTTCGGAAGGGGGCATATGAGTACCATTCGTCGCCGTGAGTTCCTGGGCAAAGCTGCGGGGGTGTTGGGGTCTGCTCTTGCGCCCGCCGCCTTCGGTGAACCGCCGATAGCCGCTCCGGCGTCCCGCCCGACGAGCGCGCCGGCAAAACTGAAAGCTGGCGACGTGATCACCCTTGGCCGAACGGGCATAAAAGCTTCTCGTCTCGCCATCGGCACCGGCACCGAGTCCGGGGCGGAGCAGCGACGCCTGGGCATCGAAGGGCTGGTCAAGTTGCTCCGTCACGGATTCGACCAGGGCGTTCGCTGGTGGGACGTGGCGGATTCATACAAGACCCATCCCCATGTCAAGGCGGCCCTGAAGGAAATGTCCCGCGACGAGGTCACGATTACCTCCAAGACCTCCGCGAAGGACGCCGGAGGCATCAAGGCAGACATCGAGCGTTTTCGACGGGAGATGGGCACCGACTACATCGATATCGTCCTTCTTCACTGCATGATGGACGGCGATTGGCCCGAGAAGCTCAAAGGGGCGCGGGATGCCCTCAGCGAGGCGAAACAAAAAGGGCTCGTGCGAGCCGTCGGCTGTTCGTGCCACACGTTTGACGCCCTGCAAGCCGCCGCCGACAGCGACTGGGTGGACGTCGATCTGGCGAGGATCAACCCGTTCGCTGCCGTCATGGACATCAACAGGAAAGATGACGTGCCGCAGGTGTTGCAGATTCTGCAGCGCATGCACGAACGAGGCACCGCGGTTTACGGAATGAAGATTCTGGGGGCGGGCACGTTCAAGGGCAATATGATCGAGCGGTCGATCCGGTTCATCTTGCAGCAGAAGTGCGTGAGTGCTTTTGTGATCGGGTTCAGCAAGGCCGAGGACATCGACGACATCGTCCGTCGTATTGAACGGGTTCAATAGCGGGTGATGCGTCGCAGCAGGTCAGTTCTCGGTCTCGTCGTCGTCGCCTGGGTCGACTCCTGACAGTTCTTCCCATGGGGCGGGCACCGGTTGCGGGACGGCGGGCTGGTTCCTCTTGCACAATGCCGCGTGACACGCCAATCGGATCGCGGACTTCATACTCTCGGGGTTCGCGATGTTCTGGCCCGCGATGTCGAACGCCGTTCCATGGTCCACGCTCGTGCGGATGATCGGCAGGCCGAGCGTTGTCTGACATGCACTCTCGAATGCCAGCAGTTTGACGGGTATGAGCCCCTGATCGTGATACATGGCCACCACGCCGTCGAACCGGCCGCGGGAAGCGTGCCAGAAGACCGTGTCGGCCGGGTAGGGGCCCTCAACGAACCATCCGGCCTCGCGGGCCATGACGATCGCCGGCTCGATGACGCGCTTCTCCTCGTCCCCGAACAGCCCGTTCTCCCCGGCGTGAGGATTCAGCCCACACACCGCGATTCGCGGATACTCGATGCCGAACCAGGTCCGCAAGGCGCCGGCCATGAGGTCGATGGGCTGGAACACGCGGCCGATCGTAAAGGAATTACGCAGATCAAACAATGCCTGATGAATACTGGCCAAGGCTACGCGCAGCTTCCCCCCGACGAACATCATGGTAAGACGCTCCGTCTTGAAGGCATGGCCCAGCTTCTCGGTATGGCCGGGGTAACGATATCCGGCCAGGTGCCAGCTTTCCTTGCAGATGGGAGCGGTCACGATGGCTTCGATCACCTCCTCGCGTGCCGACTTGATGGCCGCGTCAAGAAAACGCATCGAGGCGTGCCCCGCCTCGGCGGTGGGACAGTGGGTGTGCGGGTTGAAGACGGGGCAATCGTCGAAGTCGGCCACGATGACGCCGCTCTCGATGCGGGTGGCCGCCTCATGAGGCACTCGGAACCAGAAGGGGTTGATCTCAGCCTGGTCGGCGGCGAATTCAAGCGATTCGTCCAGGCCGAAAATGATGAAGCGCCCAAGGCGGCGAACCTCGGGGTCGCACAGGGCCTTGACGATGACCTCCGCGCCGATTCCGGCCGGGTCGCCCATGGTGATACCCACCAACGGCTTGGGGTTGCTTTCATTGGACACGGAGTTGGTCGGAGGCGCCTCGCTCATGATGAGGTCACGCGTATCCTTGCCGCTGGAGCAGATCCATCGTGATCCCGTGCCCGCAGGACCCGTCACGCCATCGCCGAAGAGTGGTCACGACCGTACGGGCCAGGATATCCGTTTCGATATTGACACGGTCGCCGACGCGCAGGTTGCCCAGCGTCGTTTCGGCCAGAGTGCTCGGGATGAGTGCCACGCTGAAGTGTCGTCCGGAGACGTCCGCGATAGTCAACGAGACGCCGTCGATGGCGATCGAGCCCTTAGGGATGATATACGTTCTGAGGTCCTCGGTGGCTTCGAACGTGGCGGTGTGATCGCTGCTGATACCAGAAACGATGGCGGTGCCGTCAACATGCCCCTGCACTATGTGTCCATCAAGGCGGTCAGCAGCCCGCAGGCTGCGCTCAAGGTTGACGCGGTCGCCCGGTTTCAGCCCGCCGAGCGTGCTGCGCGAAAGGGTCTCTGCGACCACGTCGAATTCGATGGTCTGGGCGTCGCACCGGGTGACAGTCAGGCAGACCCCGCTGACACAGACGCTGGCGCCGTTGGATATCGGACGCGGCAAACCGGGAGCGTCCAGCACCAGCCGGACTCCGTTACCGGTGGGACGAACCGAACGTACGGTTCCCTTGGCTTGTACGATGCCCGTGAACATGGCCTTTCACCTGTTGACGACTGGATGCGGCCTGCCACTTGCCTGCCTCATGCTAGCTCCGTGCGCATTGTAGTGTCAAGGTTGGAGCTGACTGCCGAGGCTGACGATGACACTGCCCGAGGAACAGTGTCTTTGGAAGGTGCCGATGGCCATGGACATTGACGTTCTGTTTTCAGCCATCTACTTCATATGGTATAATGCCTGCGGAGATCGGGGATCGTCGTCTCGGGGAGGCGGAGGGATGATTTCATGCAAGTGCGGCATGGCTGTTGGTGTCAGTGTTGTGTGACAGCGGTTATCGGTCTGGCATCAAGCGCCGGGTTGTGCTTCGGTGAGGTTTCGCCTTCTTACGTACTTGCCGATGCCGACGGGAATGCCCTGGGAGCCGCGGAGGCCGGAATCGAGGACATCGAAAACCGGCTTGCGGTCGCTGTCGAGCGCGCGGGCGCGCCGGATCCACAAAGCGGCGAATCGTTACTCCCGGCCGGAACCGGTCTGGATAGGTTCGAATGGGTCGATGACCGGGCTCACGTTGACTTGACGTTCCCGGCCGAGACGGCCCCGGACACGATTGGGCCGCTTCGGCTTGAGGACATTTACGAGGTTCTGGCCAACGCGGTCGATCCGTTTCGGATGAGCCGCGGCCTGGTTATTCGAGCCCGCCGAGGGCCGACAGCCGAATACCTTCCTCTAGAGGCGTATACCCCCACCGTTGTGCTGCCCCCCGAGCAGGATGTTCGCGAGGAGTCCGGAATCGTCATCGAGGAGCGGTCCCGCGCGTTCGCCGAGGCTTCCACCGGCGAGCAGGTCGTTGAGGCCTGGATCGGAGGCCCGGTTGAGCATGCCGGAACCCAACCGGTCGGCGCACTGACCGGCGTGACCGTGTTCTGTTCGGCCGGCCACGGCTGGACCGCCGGATCGTCGTCCTGGTATCTCCAGCGTTCCCTGTTGCTCGACATGGTCGAGGACTACGGCAACATCGATCAGCTCAACTATTTCGTCCAGTATCTCTACAACGCCGGGGCCACCGTCGTGCCCTTCCGGCCCGTCGGATACCAGGCCGTCGAGGTTGTTCTGGACAACGATGACCCGGGCGTGACCTACAGCGGAACGTGGACCAATAGCACTGCGACAACTGAGTATTACGAGAACGGCACCACCGTCAGCGGTGTACCCTACCGCTGGGCCACTGCCGCGGTCACCGAATCGGCCACGGCTCGCTATACGCCCAACATACCTGCGACCGATTTCTACCCGGTCTATTGCTGGACACGCGATGGCACCGACCGCGTGCGCCAGACCTACCGCATCGCGCACAGCGGCGGGGTCAGCTCGGTTACGGTGGACCATCGCCTGGTTGGCAAGGGCTGGATCTGGCTGGGCGACTACTATATGCTGGCTGGAGCCAGCAGTTACGTCGAGATCACCAATGCGTCGCCGGACACGGGCGTGGTCATCGCCGATGCCATCCGTTTCGGCAACGGCATGGGTGACATCGTCCGGCCTGGCCCGGGCACCATCAGCGGCTACCCTCGCGAGGAGGAGTGTTCCCGGTATTGGGCTCAGAGCGAGGCGGGCAACAACGCGGTGGGCCTGCCCCAGGTGTGGGAGACAAGCGGAGACGACGGAAGCGACAACGTCGGGACGGCGGCCCGCTGGTCCGCCGTTATGAACCGCCAAAACGTTAACAACGACCGCTGGCGGCGCATTTACATCGAGTTCCACACCAACGCCGCCGGGTGCAGCCCTCCGCCGTGCTCGGCCAAGGGGACCATTTGCCTGGTCACCAACACCGGTGCCACCACTTACCAGACTGAGTACGCCACCATTCTCGGCGACAAGGTCGAGGCCGACATGAGGCTGATCGACGACGACCTGTTCGAGTATCTCTGGGGGTTGCGATCGAATCCGTACACTTCAGCCTATGGCGCGATCTCCACTAGCAACAACAACGACGAGTTCGACGCGACCATCATCGAGGTGGCCTTCCATGACAACGTCGAGGACACCGCCAACCTCCTCAACGCCAAGGTCCGCAATGCCGTTGCCCGCTCGACTTTGCAGGGCATGATCATGTTCCTCAACTCACTGCCCGGCAGCACGGTGCCGTTGGTCTTCTTGCCCGATCCCCCGGAGAACGTCCGGGCGGTACACAACGGGCAGGGGAGTATTGTCGTGTCATGGAACGCTCCGCCAAGCGGTGGGGCCAACGGCGGGGCGGCCGCCGGATATCGCGTGTATCGCTCGAGCAACGGCTACGGGTTTGGACAGGGATTGGATGTGGGTAACGTGCTCACCACGACGTTGACCGACGTTCCTGCGGGTACAACGACTTACCTGCGAGTCACCGCTTACAACGCCGGGGGCGAGTCGCTGCCCTCACGGACAATGGCGGTGCGTCGGGAGCCGGATGCGTCTACGCAGCTTTTGATCGTGGACGGGTACAATCGCGTGAGTCGGCATCAGAACGTCGTTCAGGTGATACCGGCCGGACCGATGCAGCGACCGATCGCCAGGAAAGTCAACTCGTTTGACTACGTCGTCCAGCACGCGACGGCGATGTCGGACAGCGGCGTCGCGTTTGACTATGCCGAGAACAGCGCCGTCGCCGGCGGGGCCGTTTCCCTCAATAACTACCGGGCGGTGATTTGGATCCTGGGCCAGGAGTCGACCGCGGACAAGACGTTCGATTCGAACGAGCAGATGATCGTGACAGCCTACCTGAATGCGGGCGGGAACCTCTTCGTGACCGGGTCCGACATCGGATACGAGCTGGACGGCCAAGCAGCCGGCCGGCCGTTCTATGAGAACATGCTCAGAGCGAACTACGAAGCCGACAACGCCGGCACCTACAGCGTGCTGGGAGCGGGCGGCATCATGGCCGATGTCGGGCCGTTTGATTTCAATCCGAACAACGGCGCCGCCTATGTGGTCAAGACGCCGGACCGAATCTCGCCGCAGTCCGGTGCGGCGGCCATTCTGTCCTACGGCGGCGGTAATGGGACGGCAGGTATCCAATACGATTCGGGCGTATACCGAGTGGTGATGTTCGGATTCCCCTTTGAGGCGATCAGTACGTCTTCCGCCCGGTCGGCCGTCATGCAACGCGTGCTGAACTATATCCTGCCGCCTATGGGTTGCCCGTATGGGCCGGATGCGATCACGGGTTTCGAAGGATATGCTGACGGGACACACGTCATGTTCCAGGATCCTCGATATTCCGGATCCACACTGGCCCACCTTGCCGCGACTCCGAACTCGGCCGTCGTGACCAGCGAGGTGCAGGCATACAGCGGGGGCAAGACATGCAGAGTGGATTGGGCCTGGCTCGACGCGAGCCCGACCCGGTGGCTCCGTCTCACGACGCACAACGTTGCCAATGTGCCCAACCCTACCATCGATCTGCGGCGCCCGGTGAGGGTGCGACTGAGACTCGACAGCGGGTCGTTCCGAATCAGTTTGGGCGTTCGCGAGACGGGGGCCGACGTGCCGATCGGCGAGAACGGCGGCACCAGCGGGACCATCGAGTGGGTGGGGGCCACGTCGGTCGTGCCCGGCGGCGGTCCGGTGGGGACGCTGGTGTCGGCCGCGCCGGGTGTCTGGCAGACCATCACCTTCGCCCCCTACGTAGGTTACATTCAGCCCATGACCGGCGACGGTGTTCTGAACGCTGCGCATGATAAGGGTGTACTCGAACACCTGGCATTTACGATCACCGACACGGTCGGGCCGATCACGGTGTACCTGGATAGCATCGAGCAGCCCTGCCCGCCGAAGGCGGACTTCGACCTTGATGGGGACGTCGACCTGATCGACTTCGGCCTTCTCCAGGCATGTATCAGCGGCGCCAGTAAACCACAGACTGCCGCCGAGTGTCAGGTGGCGAAACTCGACGGCGATGGCGATGTCGACCAGGATGACTGCAGCCTGTTCCTGATGTGTCTCAGCGGGCCGGGCGTTCCCGCGGTTCCGGAATGCCTGAATTGAGGGGTCGGGTGGGGGCCGCGCTCCCGGACCTTCGTCCCTGAAGGATTCGCAACCGCAAACGTATCCGTCGCCCAGCCTTGGCGAAAGAGGAAGCGAGCAGCCCCCGCCGCATGGGCTTGCGACCGCCTCGCGCGTTGGCTTGGCGCAAGTCCCTCTGTTTTCGCAAGTCAAGCAGCTCCCTGCGACCGCCTCGCGGGTTGGCTTGGCCTTGACCGACTTACGGGGATTGGGCAATGGTCCGTCGCTTACGTTTCGGTTTCTGTAACAGGCAGCCAGGTTAACCGCCCCAAACGGCACAGCCTCCCCCATCGCTGCAACAAACCGAAGTTGGCGAGCCGCCCGGAAACGGTGTAGAATGACCTTGCTTAGGCCCTGCGGCCAGCGGCCCAGAGCCTGCCGATACCAAAGGACGCCGGTTGTCATGCCCACAAGCGGCCTCTAGCCGGACCGCTCCACGCATGTGCGGTAAGTCCTTATACTGCAAGATCTTGAGGGCGTAGCTCAGTAGGTAGAGCAACGGCCTTTTAAGCCGTGGGTCCAGGGTTCGAGTCCCTGCGCCCTCAATCCTTTCCCCTCGGTGCCAGTCGGTGCAAGAGCGTGCAAGTGGGTGTCCAAGTTGTCCATCTTCCTGATGGCGTAAGGTCAGCCACCGGAAACCCGGGCGGTGGGCCTCACCCGACGGTAATGGCCGCTACGGGCCTTGCCGCGAGTACCGCCGCCGCATCCCCAGCCCCCGAAGGCCACGAGCAGGGGCGTGGCGAGTCTGTTCTCGGTAGCGGCTGGGCACGAGACGATTACGCTTTTCGTCGCCGATGCGATATCCGCACCAGACAGCTTCCCAGCAACAGCCATCCCTGACTCGGCAACACTGCGGCGGGCGGTCTGCTTGCCTTGTTGCCGCGTGATCGCTGCATTCCCATCGTCCGAAGGCCGAAGGTTTCCAACCAAGCGTGGTTTAGGCCTTTCAGGGACGAGTGCTCCGGCCCCGGCCGGAAACCTGGTTATCGATCCGCCCGAGCTTCCTCGGCAAACGCGACAACGTTGGCCCACGGCGTCTCCGGCTGAATCTTGTTCGACGGGCAGAGAATGCAGCGACGATCCGCTTGGCAGAGTTCCTTCAGCCTTCGCACCTGCTCGCGAACCTGCTCGGGTGTTCCGAAAGGGAAAAGGTGTTGCGAGCTGATGGTGGCACAAAGCGCGATCTGCCGGCCAAACTCGCGGTACACCTCCGCGAAGTCCATACACTCCGGCTGTATCGGATGCAGGATGTCAAAGCCAAGCTCCACGATGTCGGGAATGATTTCGCGGATGTTGCCGCAACTGTGCAGGAAGGCCCGGACGTGAGGTGCGTTGCGTCTGAGGTGCTCAAGAATCGTGTGCCATCCCGGCTTGATAAACCGCCGCCACATCTCAGGCGAGATCTGCATGCCCGTTTGCATCCCCGCGTCGTCATAGAAGCACAGCACGTCGATTCCCGCCTGGGCCGACGCCAGTGCAAGCCGCAGGGTGTAATATGTGACTTTGGCAATGATCGCCTCCGCCAGCGCCGGAGCAAGAATCAGGTCCTCCAGAAACTGTTCCATCCCTCGGAGCCACCAGGACCACTCATAGATGCTCCCGGCATAGCCGAAGACCGGGTATCCTCGCGCGTGATAATCTGCGATTGGCGACCGATCGACCGTCCCGTCGATGGCCGGGGAGGGATAGGCTTCAATATCCCGCACCGATGTCGCCGTCGCCAGGGGCGGATAAGTACGGCCAACGGTACCCTCGACTTCACAAGATCCGTGCCCGATGCCCCATTCATCAAAGGTTGTGCCCGCCTCGGTGCCGGCATGATAGCTGCGAGGATCGTCTCCGCCGAATGCGGTCTTGAGCGAGAAAGTGCGGAAGTCGTAGTCAAAGTACTCGGCCGGGTCGGTCTGGCCGGTCATCTCTTCAAACTGCCGCAGGATCGGCGAGGTCAGCCCCCCAATCGCTCCGACATCCAGCGTGAAGGGCATCCAGCCAGGCGAGCCATGGTCCAGCAGCTCTCGCAGATTCTGCATCGGGCTGGTGGACATCTCGCGTTGACCTCTCCTGATGAGTTGCCCGGAGCAGGCCGGCCGTGAGCACGGTACTCCCGCCCGACAAGCCGCCCGTGACACGCCACGAGAAGGCTGCGGCTATGTTGGATGCCGGCGGTTACCGGCCGTATTCGGCCAGCACGGCCGCCGCTTTCACGGCCGTCTCCCGTTCAACGCTGTAAGCCAGGCGTATATGTCCCGGACGGCCGAAGCCCGATCCCGGCACCACAATGACTCCCTTGTCCCTCAGTGCGGCACAGCAGGCGACGTCATCCGGTTCCGGGCACTGCGGGAAGATGTAGAAGGCGCCTGTCGGCTCAACCAAACGGAATCCTCCGCGCCTCAACCCGTCGCAGAGAACCGCCCGGTTGTGCCGATACAGGTCCATGTCCACCCGCGCGTCCAGACAAGCCAGAATCGACCGCTGCATCAGCGCCGGCGCGTTCACGAACCCCAGAACGCGCGTCGCCGTCACACAGGCGCTGAACAAGGCCTCCAGCTCGCCGACCGCCGGAGAGATGGCGATGTATCCGATCCGCTCGCCCGCAAGGCCGAGATCCTTCGAGAACGAACTGACGATGATCGAACTGGGGTACTCCGCAAAAATGGCCGGCAAGGGAGCATCGTCATACACGATGTGGCGGTACACATCGTCGGAAATAAGGTAAATCTCCCGCCCATGTCGTTGCGACGCCTCCATGAGAACCGCCGCCATCTCTCTTATCAGTCTGCCTGAGTAGATGACACCCGTCGGATTATTGGGACTGTTGATGATGACCGCTTTGGTGCGATCCGTAATCGCTTCCGCCAGGCGACCAGGGTCCGGCTGAAAGCTCGCGTCCGACTCGACGATCCTGGCGACGCCGTTGTGGTTGTCAATGTAGAAAACATACTCGACGAAAAACGGGGCGAAGATGATCACCTCGTCTCCCGGGTCGAGAATGGCCTTCAACACCACGTTCAGTGCTCCGGCCGCACCACAACTCATGATTACGTGATTCTCGTTAAGCTGAACGCCTTGTTCCCGCGAGACCTGTTGAGCGACGGCCGCACGCGTTTGCGGATACCCGGCGTTGTTCATGTATCGGTGGGTTCCTGAAGCAGGGTCGCCGGCGGCCGATCGCATGCTTTCGAGAAACCGGGAAGGGGGTTCCTCGATCGGATTGCCGAGTGACAAATCAAAAACGGCACCCGCCCCCCGTTCCTTCTTGATTCGCTCGGCGTCCTCGAACATCCTGCGAATCCATGACGAGCGCTGCATCTGTTCCCGCATCTTCTGCGAAATGCTCACGGCTGCCGTCTCCTGCGGCCCAGTTGTAACAGTGTGCGTGAAGACCGTAGGGCATGGTCCAAGCCTTGCGAAGTCCTATGGACGAAGCAGCGCGCAGACCTGCCGGTTCTCGCTGCGGAATCTGGCAGGTCCCGGTCGCACCCGCGACCCCGCCCGTGGCGAGGCAGGCTCGACGTTGCCCTGTCGAACGAATCCGTCGACTTTCGCACACATGCTCGGGCTGCCGGCCGATGGGCGGCGGTCGGCAACCGACATCAGACAATCGGCGAGACGCGCCGCCAGGCCTTCTCGCCGCACACTTGGCATATTACTCGCTGTGATACGGGCAATCCAGCCGGCCCCATGGTATCCTTTTCCGGAAGCTTGGCGGCTTGCCGGCCGCAGCATCAGCGGCCCGAAAGCCCTGTCGCTGCATACGCCCCTACGTGAACGGCTGCTTCCGGGGTGCACGGTTGACTTGGAACATGGAGCTGGCACGAGGTACACTCGCAATGAATCGTGGAACAAAGGGTTTACGGCGCTTGCTTGTCGCCTCGGCGATGGGTGCGGTTGCCGTTGTTCTTGGCGGCTGTTCGGCAGCGCAGTCGCCCGGAGGGCACGCGGTGATCACCCCCGCGACAGAACCGAAAGCCGTCGTCATGACACCAAAGGGCACGGAGCTTCATCGTTCTCTCCTTGTGATAGACGGCCACAATGATTTGCCCTGGCAGATAAGGACCAAGGCGGACTCTTCGTTCGACAAGATGGACCTGCGTCAACACCAGGAGTCCGTCCAGACCGACATTCCGCGACTGCGGCAGGGGGGTGTTGGGGCTCAATTCTGGGTCGTTTATGTCCCCGCGGAGACTGAGAAGAATGGCGGCGCCGCAAAAATGGCCCTCGAGCAATTTGACCTCATCGACCGAATGATCTCGAGGTATTCCGACGTCTTCGAACTGGCACGAACGGCGGCGGACGTCGAGCGCATTTATCGACAAGGCAAGATCGCGGCCCTGATCGGTATCGAGGGCGGCCATACGATCGAAAACTCCCTTGACAACCTGTCGCTGTTCTACGGACGCGGCGCCCGCTACATGGGGCTGACTCACTCGGAAACGACCGACTGGGCGGACTCCGCCACCGATGAGCCTCGTCACGGCGGCCTGTCGGAGTTCGGCAAACGCGTGGTTCAAGAGATGAACCGCCTGGGCATGCTTGTCGATCTGGCCCACGTCTCGGCTGACACCATGCGCGACGCCCTGCGAATCAGCAAGGCTCCCGTCATCGTTTCGCACGCGTCGGCCCATGCGATCGCCGCCCATCCGAGAAACGTGCCCGATGACGTCCTTCGGATGATCGCAGCCGGCGGCGGCGTCGTCATGGTGACTTTCTTCCCCGGCTACGCACATCCGCAAGGCGCACGCGCCATGGCCGGTTACTTTGAGCAGGAACGGGCACTCAAGGCAAGGTACCCGGACCCCCAGGAGTTCAAGAAAGCCTGGCAATCATACAGAAAAGCCAATCCGATTCCCTCCGGCGACGTAGGCATGGTGGTCGATCATATCGACCACATCGTGCGCGTGGCCGGCATCGATCACGTCGGTCTCGGTTCCGACTACGACGGCGTGGGCATGATGCCGCTTCAGCTTGAGAACGTGTCAGGCTATCCGTATATCACGCAGGAACTGCTCAACCGCGGATACTCGGTCGCCGACATTCGCAAAATCATGGGGGAAAACTCGCTTCGCGTCCTGCGCCGCGCCGAGCAGGTCGCTCGCCAATGGTCGAAATAGCACGTCGGTGATCAACCGCACGCCGCATATCCGGAACCGGATGATCTCACCCGCTCAGTTGAGGCAGGCAGCAGGTGCCGCAATTCCGGGACCCGAGAGGCATGCCTCGAAAATCCCGAAATCCGCCTTGTCGACGTCGCTGTCGCCGTCGAGATTGGCATTCTGACAATCCGGATTCTCCTGAGGAACGGACAGGCCTGATAGACAGGCCTGGAAATGACCGAAATCCTCCAAGTCCACGTCGCCGTCGCGATCGAAGTCGCCGGTTACGGGCGTCGGACACCCATGGGCGTCAACGGGCGCCCCCGTAGCGGTGCCAGGGCAGGCGTCGCAGGCGTCGCCCAGTGCGTCGCCGTCGGAATTCTCCTGTTCCGGGTTCACGATCAGCGGGCAGTTGTCCTGCGGGTTGAGGATCCCGTCGCCGTCTACGTCGTCGTCACAAACGTCCCCGACCAAGTCCCCGTCCAGGTCTTCCTGGCCGGGGTTCGCGACGGCCGGACAATTGTCGCACGCATCGCCCAGACCATCTCCGTCTTGGTCTTCCTGCCCGGGGTTGTAGACGCCCATGCAGTTGTCCAGGTGGTCGAATACGCCGTCCAGATCGTCGTCCACCGGCGCAACCTCCAGCACCAGCAGAGTGATCTCGGCATCCTCCATCGTGAAGGCGAAATCCTGCGGTGTAAAACCGGAGGTCACATCCTCCTCCTCCCACCCCAGGCCGCTGTAATCCGTCAGGCTGGTGTCGCCACCGGCGTCGTCGTCGCCGGGCTTGCCAAGATGCCTCAGCTTGGCTGACGTGACCTGGCAGGGGATCAGGCCCATGTTCACAGTGATGGGTTGAGTGTCGTCAAAGTTGAGCCCCCAGATCATGATCGTCGAATCGTCGCCTTCGTTCTTGGTCACGTAAAACCGGAAGTTGCTGTTCGCGGGGTCAAACCCCATCTGCGCGCCGGTGGTGATCAGAACGTTGCCCATATGGCTGACCAGCCCTTGAAACGCCAGCTTTGGGCCAAGTTTGCTTTGCGGTTGCTCCCAGAAGGTGCCTGCCAGCACGCCGTCCTCGGCGAAGGTGAAACACGTCTCAACAACGCCGATGGCATTCGCCACGGAGGCCTGCAGCGTGCCAGGGGCGTCCCAGTTGACGGGGTTCCATTCGGAGGCGATGAAATCACAGCTTGTACGGCCGTTCTGGGCCAGGATCGATCGCATACCGGCCGTGTGGTCATTCAGATACTTCTTGTAGTCACGCAAGGCCGTTGCCAGGCCTTCGAACCAGCCCCAGTTGCTCTTGATGGCCCCGTAGTAGGGATGGTAGGCCACAAAATCCAGTCGAACGCCCGGGTCCGCCGCGAGCGCCGACAGCCACTGTCCGCTGCCGTTCGGATCGGACGGATTGATCAGGCAGGGCCCGAACTTCAGTGAAGGATCCACCGCCAACATCGCCGCACTGATCGTCTTGTACCGGTCGCGATAGTCGGCCGGGCCCAGATAGTGGTTGGTGAGGAAATCACCGTAGCCCCCGAGCTCGGGCTCGTTGCCGATTTCCCAGTATTTGACCGGAGGAACGCTGCCTTCAGCCGGCGTCAGCAATTTGGGCTTGGTGCCCCAATTCACGATCGAGTTGTAGACCCGCAGATCCTCTCCAGCGAGACTCGCCTCGTCACCCTGCCGGTACGATTGAACGATGAAGTTCGTGTACCGAACCCAGTCGGCGGCCAGCCCCTCCGGATTGGCGGTCTGGCAGACGAACACTCCAGGATAGTTCGGGTTCGACCAGTCTCTGTACCCACCGCCGAAAAGGTTGGCTGTCAGCACCGGCGCGGCATTGCGGTCGCGTGCGGCCTGCAGGAACTCCAGGGTGGTGAACGCACCGCTCCAAGTGGGCGTGCCCCAGCCGGAGCCGCTATCGACGTTTCGCCAGTCGTAGGTGTCCGCATCCAGACCTCCGGCCAGGCCGCGTCCCATCGAACCGGCAGCCAGGTCCCACAGCGGACTCCACGCCGAGGTGCTGACTGACCGGTAGGGGCACTGTCCGCGAACCCATGAGCTGAACGCCTTGCCCTGGTAGTAGTCGATAATTGGAATATCGCCCGTCGTGGTGACTTGGCTGCCGGGCCCCCACGCCGAGGGACAATAGCCGGCCAGACTCCTTGAGGCCCGCACGCTGAATGTGTACGTCCTCCGTGGCAGCAGGCCGGTAACGGTTTTGTTGCCCCAGGTGCTTTTCGTGCTCCACTGCGGCCGGGGACCCAGTGTCCCGTCGGACTGAACGTACGTCTTTCCGCCCAGACCGGGTGAAATCATGATCGCATAAACGTCGTCAGGGCTGTCACCGGGATCAATCGACACGTCAACGGCGTTGTTTCTTGGATTCGACACCACGGGTGCTCGCGGCGTCGTGCAAGTGGCGGAGCAAGGCTCGGAAACAACGTCAAAGGACATCTGCCCGTCGATCCAGCCGACAATGTACGATGTTCCCCCGATGACACCGTCGGCAGCCCATGCGTCAGCGTCGTTCATCACCGGGTTGAACGCCCAGGCCGGTTTGACGGTGAAGGTCCAGGTCACCGTCCGTGCGCCGCTTCCGCCCGTGGCTTTGCCGGTGACGGTCGTTTCGCATGAGAGGGGCGTGATGTACGTGATGCCACCCCAAGCATCCGTTCGGTAAGCCCAACGCCCGCCGCCCGTGGCATCCGCAATGACCCACGTTCCGCCCCATTGGGTGACGTCGGCATCCGTCTTGCCCCAATTCATGTAGCCGCGGCCTTGGCTCTGGTCGCCGCCGGCCTCGGTGTAATTGAAGAGCACGCGAATACACCGAATGCTGTCATATCCGTCAGGGTCGGAGAAGGTCGTTGAGACCGTGTAAGGAGTCGCGTCGTCGGCAACCACCGTTGAGGAGTTCACGACCGGGAAACTGGTCATGATGGGCGCGCCAGCCCCCCAGCTTGAAGCAGCGAACACCGTAAGCACGACGCATGCCTGCGTCAGCCAAGCCCAAAAACCTTTGTTCACCGGCTCAGTCTCTCCGACATCCGCGACGCGACTACCATGAGTATTGTAACACATGGAGCAAAAACGTCTTGTGGGTGAGAAGGATCTGCGGCCGGATTCTTTGCCTGACCGAAGCCAGGTTATCAGCCGTCCGTCATTCGGCTGGCGAGAGGGCAGAACTGTCGGCTCCTGCTACGCCTGCGCCATCGTCCTTTGCGGACCTTTGCCATGCGGACACCAGGAGACGATCTTAACATACTCCCGCCAAAGGATTTAGGTTGATTGCCGCAAAGTGCTCTGCGTTGCAGGCGAATGCCGGACTCAGCTTGTTTCCTAGGCCCTGAAAATGATATCGAGCCTCTCCTCGGTTTTCAGGACGTGTACTGCGTCGAGAGTGATGGTAACCCGAGAACCATCCTGGCTCATGCTGGCCGGCAGAGATTGACCCGCTGCCGAGACTGCGACGGACCCCGGGCGAAAGCCGGCGGCCAGGTCGAACGCCAGTTTGCGAAGAGTCAGACGGCCGTGCCGAACAACGATAGTTTCGGTTTGGGAGTCGTTCTGCCTGTTCTGCTCGAACGTCCCCCAACCCTCAGCCGATGTGAAGGCGGACCGGAAGTGATCGGGCGACATGCGAGGGGCAAACGCCAGGTAGCCCTGCGGCCCGTGATACTCGAAACCGCAGACGGCAAGGAAAACCCCGTAGCTGGCCATAGCTCGGGCATAGTGATCACCGCACTCAATCTCGTTCCAGGGGTTGCGCTTGCGGGCATGATAGCGGTCGTGGATCATCCGGGTGATGGCCAGGCCTTCCTGCACCATCCCTTCCCAGATCATATGAGCCGCGACCTGGTACTCGAACCCAGTCATGCACTCGTTGAAATAGCCGGCGAAGCCCGCATCCTTGCCGCCGCCGCTGGCGGTTTCCATGCCGCCCTTGGGCCACGTGCACATGAGCAAGCCGCCCTCGCCGGGCATGGCATACCATCGCCCGCCGGGAATCTTGTCCGCAGCCATCAGGCGATAAGGGCCGACGTCGGGTGCGAAGTTGTATCGCCACAACGATCGCAAAGCAGAAAGGGTCGGCTCAAGGGGCACTATTCGTCCCAAGCCGACTTGGTGAGCCCATGATTGCCCGAACAACTGGTCAATATGGCACCCATCGCCCGTGCGAACCGTCTGTGGCTTGTCGGGATCAGGAATGTGAATGAAGTACTCGCCGTTGTAGAGGCGTTCGACCAGTCGCTTTCCGCCGCGATCGACAATCTTCCTGCATCGCTCGGCGAACCCGGCATCGCCCATCTCGACGGCCATCTTCGCGCCGGCGCGCACGGCCGCGAGGTCATGCGAGGAGATCCACGCGATCTGCCCGTACCAAGCGGCGTCGAGGGTGTTGTA
>ERZ795050.286-NODE-286-length-81233-cov-21.177487_pt1 | contig 81233 bp, 68 predicted proteins | sample MGYA00375134_ERZ795050 | MGnify/ENA primary metagenome ERZ795050 (study PRJEB30179, sample SAMN05720221) | activated sludge metagenome | isolation source: Anaerobic digester | place: Japan | collected 2015-05-26 ... | reverse complement strand
CAGGGGACATTCCTATCGAGTCCACCAGGGGACACTATCAAGGAGTCGCGACAGCTTCCTCGGAGGGCGGCTCCGGCGGGATGACGGATGCATAGTCTGCACCGCCGTGTCGGGCGGGTGCGCTCAGGCGGCCACGAGCCGTTTGGTCAGAGCCAGGCGAGGAGGCGGTTGAACGCTTCGCGGGTGGCGTGGGGAACGCCGAACATGCAGTTGTCGTCGACTAGCGCGCGAAACAGGACGATGGGCAGGCTGGAGAAGAAACGGCGGGACCGGGGGCCGCCTGTCGTTGCGCCGTGCGGCCCGGCTCAGTCCACCTTGAAACCGGCGTCGAGAGTGACCTGGTACTCGAGGACCTTGCCGTCGCTCACGGCGCCGCGCACCTCCACGACCTCGAACCACGAGATCCCGTGCACCGTCTCGGCGGCCTTGCCCAGCGCCAGGTTGATCGCTCCCTCGACGCTCTCGCTCGAGCAGCCGACCAGCCGGACCTTCTTGTAGACCTTGTCACTCATCGCATCCTCCTGCGGGAATGGTAACCCGTTCCCGGTGCTTGCAAGCGGGGAGGGCTGCCGCCCATTCCCGACCTGCGGTACACTGCGCCCGCGCAGCCCCACACGAGAGCGCACCCGCGCGGTGCGCGAGGAGGATGAAGATGGCAAGCAACGTTCCCCCGCCCCCGGTCCCGCCGCCGCCTCCGGCCCCCCAGGCCCCGGTGCCCCCGGCCGGGATCCCCGCTCCGGCGCCCAAGAAGACGAGCCCCCTCGTGTGGGTGCTGGTCGGTTGTGGCGTCATCGTGCTGCTCGTGGTCCTGGCCCTGGCCGTCGGCGGCTTCATCATCGGCAAGAAGGTGAAGGACTTCGCCAAGGAGGCCGAACGCAACCCGGCGGTCGCGGCGGCCGAACTCGTGGCGCGGGCCAACCCGGAAATCGAGGTCGTGGACAAGGATTACGACCGCGGTACCATCACGATCCGCAACAAGAAGACGGGTGAGGTGCTGACGCTGGACGCCGAGGACGTCAAGAACGGTCGGATCCGCGTCCGCAACGAGAAGGGTGAAGAGGTGACGTTCGAGGGCCGGGGCGAAGGCAAGGACGGCCAGTTCAGGATCACAACGAAGGAGGGCGAGGCCACGTTCGGCGCCGGTGCCGAGGCGAACCTGCCCTCGTGGCTCGCCGAGTATCCGGGCGCCGAGACGCAAGGCGCCTACGCGGGTTCTGACGGCGCTGGGGCCTCCGGTGGCTACACGTTCCAGACCGGCGACACGGTCCAGGAGGTGCTGGACTTTTACAAGGGCCACCTGGAGGGCGAGGGGTTCAAGGTCACGACGTCGACGTTCCAGCAGGACGGGCGGACCGCCGGCGGCTCCCTCACCGGGGAGGGACCGGGAGGGCGCGAGGCTTCGGTCGGGGCGATGCGTGGCGACGACGGGCGCACGGTTGTCACCGTGACCTACAAGCAACCGAAGTGATCGTGTCGTCCCTCGCGAAGTCCGGCGGGTCGCTGCGCCGCGGCGGCCCGCCTGTCACCTGACATGGCCGACGCTCTCCGCCTGGACGTCTGGCTCGACGTCGCCTGCCTGGTGCGCACCCGCTCGCAGGCCAAGCAGCTTTGCGACGGCGGCAAGGTGGAGGTCAACGGCCAGCGCGCCAAGCCCCACCGAGAGCTGCGGGCGGGCGACCGCATCCGCCTCACGCTGGGCCCCGGCCACCACCGGGAAGTGGTGGTGAAAGGGCTCGCCGACCGCCACATCGCGAAGGCCCAGGCGCGCGAGCTGTACGAGGACGTCACCCCGCCGCCGACTCCTGAGGAACTCGAGCTGCGCGAGCTGCGGCGCTACGCCCCGCCCCCCGCGCCGCCACGCGGCTCGGGCCGCCCCGAAAAGCGCGACCGGCGCCAGATCGAGCGCCTCCGCTCGCGTTGAGCCCGCCAGTTCTGTTCGCGGCTCGCAGTTCACAGTTTGCAGTCGAGAACCGGCAGGTGACCGCTCGTGGTCGCGAGACGCGCGGTGCGAACTGCTGACTGTCAACTGCGAGTTGCACTCAACGCGAACCACTCGGCGGTGCGGCGCAGTCCCTCGGCCAGCGGCACGGCGATGCGGACGCCCAGCTCGCGCTCGAGGCGGGCAGCGGTGATGCACGAGCGGCGCTGCTCACCAGGCTTGGCAGGCCCGTGCACGGCGGGGCGGTCCACGCCGGCGGCCCTCGACAGGCCCTCGTAGAGCTGCACGACGCTGGTCTCGATTCCGGTTCCGACGTTGAAGATCCCGAACCCCGGGCGGCCGAGGGCCGCGAGGTTGGCGGCGACGACGTCGGACACGTACACGTAGTCGCGGGTCTGCAGGCCGTCGCCGTTGATCGTGGCTTGCCGGCCGGAGAGCAGGCGGTCGAGAAAGATCGCCACCACGCCAGCCTCGCCGTGCGGGTTCTGGCGCGGGCCGTAGACGTTGGCATAGCGCAGGCACGTGGCGGCGAGGCCGTACTCGACGTGGAAGAAATACAGGTAGCGCTCGACCGCGAGCTTGGCCACGCCGTACGGCGACAGCGGCCGTGCCGGGTGGTCCTCGTCGGCCGGGAAGCACTCCTGCTCGCCGTACATCGCTCCGCCAGTGGAGGCGAAGACCACCTGGCGGAGCGCGCCGCGGCGCCCGGCCTCGAGCAAGTTGAGCGTGCCGACCACGTTGACGCTGGCGTCGAAGACGGGGTCCGCCACCGAGCGCCGCACGTCCATCTGCGCCGCGTGGTGCACCAGCACCTCGACGCCGGCCTCGCGCACCAGCGCCGCGGCTTCGGGCGAGCGGATGTCGAGAACGTGCAGCTGGGCGCCGGCCGGGACGTTCTCCTTGCGGCCCGAGGAGAGGTCGTCGACAATCAGCACCCGATGGCCGGCCGCCACCAGCGCGTCGGCCACATGGGAGCCGATGAACCCCGCCCCCCCTGTCACGCAGACGGTGCGCGAAGCCATGTGGTCACCCCTTTCCGCTGCCGAACTCGAGGCGCTCCCGCCCCTGGAGCGGGGATTCTACCAGCGGGCCACCGCGGTGGTGGCCGAGGAGCTGCTGGGCAAGCTGCTGGTGCGCCGACTGCCCGAGGGGCTGGTCGGTGTGCGGCTGTACGAGACGGAAGCGTACCTCGGCGTGGCTGACCCGGCCTGCCACACCTTCGGGGGACGCCGCACGCCACGCACCGAGGTGATGTGGGGCGAGGCCGGGCACTTGTACGTCTACTTCACGTACGGCATGCACTTTTGTGCAAACGCCGTGACCCGCCGGGTGGGGGAGCCGGAGGCCGTGCTGCTGCGGGCCGGGGTCGTGGTGTGCGGCGCCGAGTTCGTGGAACGGCGCCGCCGCCGCCGTGATCCGGGCGGCCGGCTGGACGGCCCGGCGCGGCTGTGCCAGGGGCTCGGGCTCGGGCGGGCGGAAAACGGCGCCGACCTCACCTCGGCCGGCGAGGTCTGGGTGGCCGACGACGGGGTGCGGGTGCCGCCGGCGTCGCTCGCGCGCGCCCCGCGCGTGGGGGTGGCGTACGCCGGGGAGGCGGCGAGCTGGCCGCTGCGGTTCCGGCTCGAGCCGGGGGGGGTGGTGGCAGGGGATGCGGCAGGCGGCGGCGCAGGACGCGCAGTACGCGCTCGAGGTCGGGCGGCAACGGTGCGGTGAAGCGCAGCCTCGCGCCGGTGCGGGGGTGGACGAACCCCAGCACGGCGGCGTGCAGCGCCAGCCGGGGCGCGGCGACGGGATCCCGCCGGGGGTCGCCGTACACCCCGTCGCCGAGCACCGGGTGGCCGAGGTAGGAGAGGTGCACGCGTACCTGGTGGGTGCGGCCGGTCCCGAGCGTCGCCTCCACGAGCGTCGCCACCCCCAGCCGCTCGATCGGCGCGAACGAGGTCGCCGCCGGGCGCCCGCCGAGCCCCGGCCCGAGCGCGGCGCGCCGTGCCCCGGGCCGGGGACGGCCGATGCTGCGGTCGACGGTGACAGGTTCGGCCATGTCCCCCGCGGCCAGCGCCAGGTAGCGGCGCTCCACGGCGTGGACCCTGAGCTGGGCGTGCAGGTGCTCGGCGGCCTCGTGGTTGAGGGCGAGCACCATCACGCCAGAGGTGTCGCGATCGAGCCGGTGCACCACCAGCACGCGCCGGTGCGAGCCGGTAGCACGCTCGACGGCGGCACCCACCCGCGCCAGTACCGTGTCGTCCTCCTCGTCGAGCGTCGGGTGGACCACCACGCCGGGGGGCTTGTCAACCACGACCACGTCCTCGTCGAGGTGGAGGAGGCGGATCGGTGCGGTATCCGTTGCCCGCCGGCGCTTGGGGAGGTGCGGGTTGTGCTCGACCATGTCGCCGGCGCCGACCATCGCACCGGGATCGGTCACCACGGCGCCAGACACCAGCACATGGCCGACCTCCACCTCGCGCCGAGCCCGCGAGTACGAACACCCGAGCATGAGCTGCACGCGGCGCGCCAGGCGCACGGGCCGGTCCATGCGGGGAGAGTAGCACCGCGCGCCCACCTGACCGAAAGTTCAGGGTCTTGCGCCGCCGGCCACCACGCAGCACGTGCGCCACGTGCCAGCGCTCCGCTGTTGAGCCAGCAGGCGCCGGGCTGGTTTACATCCCGCCGGAGGCGGGCTAGGGTGGCGCCATGACGGACCGTGACACCGGGGTCGGTGTCCTGCTGGCGCGGGCGACGGCCGCCGGGCTGGCGTGCGGCTGGGTCGCCGCGGCGCTGAGCGAGGGCGAGGAGGGGCCGTACTGGGTGTCGGGCCGGCGGGCCATCGACGGGGACGAAGTGCGGGCCGATCTCTGGTATGACCTCGCCTCGCTCACCAAGCCGCTAGTGACCGCCACTTTGCTGCTGCTCGCCCGCCGCGACGGGCTCGAGCTCGCCACCCCGCTGGCCGAGCTTCTTGGCGAGCTCGACGGCTCGCCGTGGGGGCGCGTCACCCTCGAACAGTGCGCGACTCACACCGCCGGCTTCCCCGCCTGGGAGCCGCTGTACACGGCCGGGACAGGGGCTGCCGCCTACCTCGAGCGCCTGGCGGGCATCCCGCCGGCGGCCGCGCCGGGGGAGCGCTGCGTGTACTCCTGCCTGGGTTTCGTGGCCCTCGGGCTGGCGCTGGAACGGGCCGCAGGGGCCGACATCGCGACGCTCGCCGAGGAGCTGCTCGTGGAGCCGCTCGGCCTGCAGGGAGAGTGCGGCTTCGCACCCGGGCGCGGCGTGGAAGTCGCGGCGGGGGAGCGCGAGTGGTGGGTCGAGCAGGGGCTGCTCGCCGAGCGGGGGCTGGCGGTGGCGCCGCCCGTCGGGCGCGAGGACGCCTGGCCGTGCGGCGACGGCAACGCCCGCGGGCTGGGCGGGGCCGCCGGCAACGCCGGGCTGTTCGGCAGCGCCGCCGCGGTGGCCCGCCTGGCCGCCGAGTACCTGCCGGGTGGCGGCGAGATCCTCACGGCGGAGGAGGCGGACCTCGCGACGCGGTGTCGCACCGCAGGGCTCGCCCAGGCCCGCGGGCTGGGGTGGCAGCTCGCCTCGACCCCCTCCTGCTCGGCCGGGCCGGCGTTGTCGCCGGAAGCGTTCGGCCACACGGGGTTTTCCGGCGTGTCGGTGTGGGTCGAGCCGGCCCGGCGGCTCGTGCTGGTGCTGCTCGGCAACCGCCTGCACCCCGGCGGCCGCACCCCTGACCTGCACCCCCTGCGGCGAGCCTTTCACCGTCTCGCCCGAGCGGAGCGGGAGGGATGAGGCGCGCCTCGTGCCTGGCCCTGGCCGTCCTGCTGGTGCTCGGCTCGCTGGCCGGTGCGGCCGGCGCCGAGGAACCGCCGGCGGAGCTGGTGCGCATCCGGCGCCAGATCGAGGAACTGGAAGGCAGGCTGAAGGCCGTCGAGGCGCAACAGAGCGACCTGGCGGCCCAGCGCCAGCGCCTGGAGGGCGAGCTGAGGCTCGCCGGGCTGCGCCTGCGCGAGTGGGAGGCGGAGCTTGGGCGCGCCGAGGAGGCCGCCGCCGCCGCCGCGGCCGCCGCCGAGCAGGCGAGGCGTGAGCTCGAGCACGCAATCGAGCGCCTGCGGCTGCAGGTGTCGATGCTGGCGGTGCTCGGGCGGGCCGGGCTGTCGCCGCTCGTGCTCCATGCGATGGGGTCGGCGCGCGACGTGCCGGAGCGCATGACCGTCACGCTGGCGCTCGTCGAGGAGGAGCGGCGGCGGCGCGACGAGGTGACGAGGCTCGCCGAGGCCCGCGCCCGCTCCCTGTCGATGCTCTCGCAGCGGAGAAGCGAACTCGAGGCGTTGCGGGCGGAGGGCGCCAGCCGCCGCAGCGCCCTGGAGGCCACCCGCCAGCGCGTCGAGGCCGACCTGCGGAGGCTCGAGCAGCAGCGGCGCGCGGGTGCTGCCGCGCTGGCGGAGGCGCAGGAGGCCGAGACGCGACTCGAGCGGCTGTGGGGCGTGGTGACCGAACGGGACGTCACGGCCGGCTCGTCGGCCAGGCTGCTGCGCGGCGGCATGCCGTGGCCGGTGCGCGGGGCGGAGATCGTGTCGCGTTTCGGAGCCCGCCGCGACCACCGGTACGGCACGGTGACGGTGTCGCACGGCGTCGTGATGGCGGCGCCCAGGGGCGAGCTGGCCCGTTCGGTGGCGGCCGGGAAGGTGGCGTACGCCCAGTTCTTCAAGGGCTACGGCAACCTCGTGATCGTGCAGCACGGCGGTGAGGTCTACTCCCTGTACGCACGGCTTTCGAGTATGCTGGTGCGCGCCGGCGACCGGGTCGCCATGTCCGATCCGGTCGGCGTGGTGGGGCCAGTCGAGGATGAGGAGGGCAACTTCTACCTCGAGATCCGCGTGGGCAAGCAGGCCCAGGACCCTCTGCAGTGGTTGAGGCCGGTCGGCAAGTGAGGTCGGAGTGAAGCTGAGAGCGTGGTTTCTGATCGTTTCGGTGGCGCTGGTGCTGGGCGTGGTGGCGGTGACGATGGGGGCGAGCGCTCCAGCCGGAACGGGGCTGTATCGCCTCGTGGGGCTGGTCGGGCAGGCGGTGGCGCTCGTGCGCTCCTCGTACGTGGAGGAGGTCGACACCGATCGCCTCGAGCTGGGAGCGCTGGCAGGGATGGTGGAGGCGGTCGACCCGGGCGGCGCCTGGGTGCCGGCGGAGGAACTCGAGGCATTCGAGCGGGTCGCCGGTCGCGAGCTGCCGCCTTTCGGCCTCGTGCTCGGCAAGCGCTCGTCGTACCCGTTCGTGCTGCAAGTCCTGCCCGGGTCCCCGGCCGCGGAGGCCGGGCTGAAGCCCGGCGAGATGATCGAGAGGGTCGAAAGTGTTGCGGTGCGAGCCCGCCCGGTGTGGCGGGCGCTGGTCGCCCTCGGCGACGCCGAGCGGGCAGGGCGGGATGTCACGCTCGTGGTCATCGACCGCCAGCTCTCGGGTACGCGCACGGCTGTGCTGAAGGCGGGCGAGCTGCGGCCGGCGGTTCCGACCGTGGAGGTGCGCGACGGCGTGCCTTTGGTGCGGCTCGGGACGGTCGGGCGCGAAGCCGCGGCGGCGCTGAAGGGCCAGCTCGAGGCGCACCGCGATGCCGAGGGTGTGGTGGTCGATTTGCGCCAGCTCGCGCTCGGCGACCCTGCCGCTGCGCCCGAGGTCGCGGCGCTGCTCGTGGGCGGGCGGGTCGAGACGAGGCTCGGCAGGCGCGACGGCGAGGGCAGGACGCTGGCCGCCGAGGCCGAGGCGAGGAGATGGCGGGTGGCCGCCTGCGTTGACCACACGACGGCGCGGGCCGGCGAGCTGGTGGCGCTGCTGCTCAAGGCGAGGGGCGTGCCGCTCGTGGGGTTCCAGACTTACGGCGACACCGGCGTCCGGAGGACCTACCGGACGAGCGAGGGCCGACTCTGGCTGGCCGAGGAGTGGGCGCTCGGTGCCGACGGCAAGCCGCTGCTGGGGAGCGGCCTTGCGCCCGACGAGCTGGTGCGCATGCGGCCCGATGCGGACCCTGTCCTCGACCGCGCCCTGGAGCTCGCGCGTGGCGCCGCGCCCAAGAAAGCGAGCTAGTTCCACTGCCCGCGGCCGCGGCAGCGGCAGCGGCTGGCGCGCCCTGCTGGCCATCGCCTTGCTCGTGGGCGGAGTGTCGGCGGTCGTGGTGCTGTCCCGCCACCAGCGGCGAGAGCCAGAGCCCGTGCCGGCCGCCGAGCAGCCGATCCGCGTGGTGCGCGAGGTGGCGAGCCGCCACGGCTGCCCGGCCGAGGCCGTGTCGGCCGAGGAGCAGGAGGAACCGGGCGGTAGCCTCGTCGTGGTCACCGTGCACGCCGGCCGGGCCTTCCCGGTGGAGCGTTTCAGCCTGGACCTGCAGGCTGCCGTGCACAACCTGGGTGGGCGTCTCGCGCCGAAGCCGCTGGCGGAGCGCGGCGGGTACGGGCTGGCGCGACTCGAGGGCCGGGTGGGCGACACCCGCTGGCGGGTGGTGGTCCTCGGGGAGCCGCCCCGGCCAAGCCCCAGGACGGTGGGGGCGAGACGCTCTCCCGCTGCGCCGGCGCTGCTTCCGGCAGGGGAGGTGAGGGGCCGTCTCGCCGTGGTGCTGGACGACGCGGGCCACAACCTGGAGGTGTGCGAGCAGGCCCGGGCGCTGCCCTCCGACGTGGCGTTCGCCGTGCTCCCGAACACGCCGCACGCCACCGCCGTGGCCGAGTGCCTGGCGGCCCAGCGCCGCGAGCTGCTGCTGCACCTGCCGATGCAGCCGATCGAGGAGGTCGGCGACGGGCCGGGACCGGACGCCATCGAGGTGGGCCTCTCGTCGGCGGAGGTGCGGGCCCGCCTGCAGCGCGCGCTCGGGCGGGTCCCCGGTGTGCGGGGGGTCAACAACCACATGGGCTCGCTCGCCACCGCCGATGCCACCACCATGGAGGCGCTCGCGGTCGCCCTGCGGCCTACCGGGCTCTACTTCCTGGACTCCCGCACCAGCGCCGACTCGGTGGCCGGGGCGGTGATGCGGGAGGCCGGCGTTCCGGTCTTGCGGCGCGACGTCTTCCTGGATGTCGTCGACGACCCGGCCGCCATCCGGCGGATGCTCGCCGAGGCCGCCGAGCTCGGCGAGCAGCAGGGCCAGGCGCTGGCAATCGGCCACGTGCACCCGACGACGCTCAAGCTCCTCGCCGCCGAGCTGCCCCGTCTCGCCGCCCGTCTCGCGCTCGTACGTCCCTCGGCGCTCGCGGCGGGGAAATAGCACCAGGCAAGACGCACGAGCGGGTCGTACTGCCTGATGCCTGGCGGGCGGGGCGGCTTCAGCGGCGCATGATCGAGTCGAGGATCATCATGAACGCCGCCTGCTGCTCCGGCTCGGCCTTTTCGATCACGGCCAGGCAGCCGGAGGCGTCGAACACGCGGTGCAGCTCGTCGGCCGGGTGCGAGGACGAGATGATGACGCGCTTGAGGTTGACGCCGCGCCGTCTGGCCTCGGCCAGGACCGCCTGGCCGTCCATGACCGGCATTTCCCAGTCGAGGAGCATGAGGTGGATGTCCGGCCGCAGCATCTCGCAGGCCGCCACCGGATCCGTGTAGGTCTCGACCGCCGCCCGCGGTCCGTACCGCCTCTCCAGCATGCGGCGCCAGGCCGCGCACTGCAGGGGGGAGTCGTCGATGACGACGACGCGGCGGGGCCTATCTTCGCTCACGCTGCCAGGCGATCCTCCCCCCCACTATCGTAGCAGCCGGCCAGCCGCGCAGGCGCTTCCCGCCGAACGGCGTGTTGCGCGAGAGCGAGCGGAACCGGTCGGGGCTCACGACGGCTGTCTTGTCGAGGTGGAGCAGTGTGATGTCGGCGGGCGAGCCCGGCTTGAGGGTGCCGCCGGGCAGCTTCAAAAGCCGCGCCGGGTTCGTGGACCAGAGCTGGATCCACAGCCGAAGCGGCAGCTTGCGCCGGAGCACGAGAAGGTCGTAGGTGACTGGGACCGCCGTCTCGAGCCCCACCATCCCGAACGGCGCCACGTCGTACTCCTGCGCCTTCTCGTCGGCGTGATGCGGGGCGTGGTCGGTCGCCAGGCAGTCCACCAGCCCGTCCATCACCCCCTGGATGAGCGCCTCGACGTGCTCGGCGGAGCGCAGTGGCGGGTTGACCTTGGTGGCGGTGTCGAAATCGGAATCGGCCACCGCCTGGTCGGAAAGCGCGAGGTGATGGGGCGTGACCTCGCACGTCACGGCCAGCCCCCTGGCCTTGGCCGCCCCGACCATCTCCATGGCGCCCTTCGTGGACAGGTGGGCGATGTGCACCCGCCCGCGCGTCAGCTCGGCCAGCACGATGTCGCGCGCGACCATGACGTCCTCGGCGGCGCTCGGAATCGCCCGCAGTCCGAGCCGCGTGCTCACGGCGCCCTCGTGCATCACACCCCTGGCTGCCAGGTCGGCGTCCTCGCAGTGGTCGATGACCGGCACGTCGAAGAGCTGCGCGTACTCGAGCGCCCGCCGCATGAGGTAGCTGTTGCGCACCGGCTTGCCGTCGTCGGAGAACGCCACCGCCCCGGACCGCACCATCTCGCCGAGCTCGGCCAGCTCCTCGCCGGCCAGCCCTTTGGACACGGCGCCGATCGGGTGGACGCGGGCCAGTCCCGCAGCCTCGGCGCGGGCACGGATGTACTCGGTCACGGGCGCGCAGTCGTTGACGGGTTGGGTGTTGGCCATGCAGCACACGGCGGTGAACCCGCCAGCCACGGCCGCCGCGGCGCCGGAGGCGATCGTCTCCTTGTGCTCGAACCCCGGCTCCCGCAAGTGCGCGTGCATGTCGATGAACCCCGGGGCCGCCACCAGGCCCGCGGCGTCCAGAACCTGCGCGTCCCGGTCCTCGATGCGCTCCCCCAGCCGCGCGATCTTGCCGTCGGCGACCAGGATGTCCAGCCCTTCGTCGAGGCGCTGGGAAGGGTCCACCACGCGTGCGTGCTTAATCAGCAGTCGGCTCACCGGAACCTCCAGCCAGCAGGTACAGCACCGCCATGCGAACCGCGACCCCGTTGGTGACCTGCTCGAGGATCACCGACTGTGGGCCGTCCGCCACCCTGGAATCGATTTCCACCCCGCGGTTCATCGGCCCGGGGTGCATCACCAGCGCGTCCTTCTTGGCGAGCTTGAGCCGCTCGGGCGTGAGGGCGTAAAAGTCGTAAAACTCGCGCGCCGTCGGGAAGTTCATGCGCCCCTGTCGCTCGAGCTGGATGCGCAGCATCATCACCACGTCGGCGCCCGCGATGCAGTCCTCGATGCGGTGGTGGACCTCGCAGCCGAGCGCCTCGATGCCGACCGGGATGAGGCTGGGAGGGCCCGCGACTCGCACCGTGGCGCCCATGCGCGACAGCAGCAGCACGTTGGATCGCAGCACCCGCGAGTGCTGGAGGTCGCCGATGATCGCCACCACCTGCCCCTCGAGCGTGCCGCGGCGGCTGCGGATCGTGAGCGCGTCGAGCAGCGCCTGCGTGGGGTGCTCGTGCGCTCCGTCGCCGGCGTTGACCACCGCCGAGCGGAGGATCTTGGCGAGCTGGTGCGGCACCCCCGGACTCTGGTGGCGGATCACGATGAAGTCGGGCTGCATCGCTTCGAGGTTGAGCGCTGTGTCGATGAGCGTCTCGCCCTTGGTCACCGCCGAGGTCGAGGCCGCGAAGTTGAGCGAGTCGGCCGACAGCCTCTTTTCCGCCACTTCGAACGAGAAGCGCGTGCGGGTGGAAGCCTCGAAGAAGAGGTTCACCACCGTCTTGCCGCGCAGCGCCGGGACCTTCTTGATCGGGCGCTCGGCAATGGCGCGCATCTGCTCGGCGGTGTCGAGGATGAGCTGGATCTCGGCAGGGGTGAGAGGGTCGATCCCTACCAGGTCCTTGCCGCGCAGGCGGACAGCCGGCTTGACGCTCATGGCGCCACCTCCTTGAACAGCCACACGCCCTCCTCCCCGTCCACTTCCTTGATGCGCACCTGGACGTCCTCGGCTCGGGCGGTCGGCACGGTGCGGCCCACGAAGTCGGCGGCGATCGGCAGCTCGCGATGGCCGCGGTCGACGAGCACCGCCAGGCGAATGGCGCGTGGCCGGCCGAAGTCCATCAGCGTGTCGAGGGCCGCGCGCACGGTGCGGCCGGTGTAGAGCACGTCATCGACGAGACAGACGATGCGGCCCTCGATGCTCTCGTCCAGCCGGGTGTCGCGAATGACGGGCTGCTGGTGCGCCGGCCGCCACGGCCCGATGTCGTCCCTGTACAGCGAGATGTCGATGGCGCCCACGGGCGGCTTGTGCCCGGTCGCGGCGCCGATGAGCTCGGCCAGGCGCCGGGCGATCGGGACTCCCCGGGTCTGGACACCCACCATGTACAACCTCTCGTCGTCCTTGACCTGCTCGACGATCTCCGCCGCGAGCCGCTCGAACACGCGAGCAAGCTCCCTCGCGTCAAGCACTTGCACTTTGTGCATGGCACCTCCCTGCGCCTTCGGTTCACCTCGCATCGGGGCTGGATCGTAGCACACCGGGCAGTCGGGCGGCGGAGGGTGGGTGTGGGATAGGATGTGGGGCGAGAGGAGAACGAACATGCGGGACATGGTGTTCGGGTGGCTCGGGGTCCTGCTGCTGGTGGCGGGGAGCGCGGCGCTGGCGGAGGAAGGCGCGTTCGCGACCGCAATCGTCTGCACGGGCGTGCAGGATCGCGCGCCGGTCGGGGCGGCGGAGAGCTTCCCGGCGACGGTGGGGCAGCTCTACTGCTTCTCGGAGGTCAAGGACGGCTCCGGCGCGGTCGTGCACGTCTGGTACTACGGCGAGAAGGAGGTGCGCCGCATCGAGCTGCCGGTGAAGGCGGCGCGCTGGCGCACCTGGTCGGCCAAGAGCATCCCGGCCGCGTGGACCGGAGCGTGGAAGGTGGAGGTCCTGGACACCGCCGGCAACGTGCTCGCCACATCCTCGTTCACGGTCGAGTGAACCGGCCCGTGGGGCGGCCGACCGCGAGCCCCGGACCGCAACCCCTCAGACGCGCCGCAGCCTTCCAGACGGGCCTGTTCGCGGGCTTGCGTTTGGCGGCGGCGGGGCGTATCTCTGCTGAGGGGGGTGCCATGAGCGAGCCGCTGAGCCGCCGGGAACTGCTGGCCGTGGTAGGTGCCGGGGTCGTGGGCGCGATGAGCGCGGGGGCGACGCCGGTGCCTGGGCGCCGCGGCACGGTCGGGGTGGCACGGCTCGGGGGCGCGGCCGACGGCGCAGGGCCGAGCATTGAGGTGGCGCGGCAGGCAATCGGGAGCGCGCTCGCGGCGGCGACCGGCGAGGCGTCGGGCACGGGGGCGGCCAGGCGGCTTTTTGCCGCGAACGACACGGTGGGGATCAAGCTCAACTGCCTGGGCGGGCCGCGCATGTCGCCCCGCCCGGTGCTCGTGGAGGCGCTGGCGGCGCTGCTCGGGGAAGCGGGCATCCCCCCCGAGCGCATCGTCGTGTTCGACCGCTCCTCGCGCGAGCTGGGGCGAGCCGGTTTCGCGATCCGGCGCTCCGGCGGGCCGTTCCTGTGCTTCGGCATCGACAACGACTTCGATCGCGAGCCTTCCAGTCACGGCGCAATCGGTTCGTGCTTCGCGCGGCTGGTCTCGACGACGTGCACGGCGCTGGTGTCGTTCGGTGTCGTCAAGGATCACGACCTGGCAGGCGTGTCGGCAGGGCTCAAGAACTGGTACGGCGTCATCCACAACCCCAACAAGTACCACGACTCCAACTGCGACCCTTACGTGGCCGACGTCGTGAGCCATCCGTTCGTGCGGGGCAAGTTGCGGCTGACCGTGCTCGACGGAGGCGTGGCCCAGTGCCACGGCGGCCCCGCCTACCGTCCCGACGCCACCTGGCCGCTCGGAATGGTCGCGGTGGCCACCGATCCGGTGGCGATCGACGCCTGGGCGTGGAAGGTCATCGACGAGGAGCGGGCGAGGCGCGGCCTGCCGCGTCTCGCCGAAGCCCGGCGGGCGCCGCGCTTCATCGCCACCGCGGCCCGGTACGGGCTCGGTGTGGGCGACCCGGCGGCGGTCAAGGAGGTGCCGGCGTGAGCAGTGAGCTCGACCGGCGGCGGCTGCTCGGCCTGGCGTGCGCGGGGCTCGGGACGTGCCTGCTGCGCCGGGGTGCCGCGGCCGAGCCGGTGGTCGGCGCCACGGTGCCGGGGGACGAGATCCCGGCTCGCGAGGCGTCGTGGTATCGCTCGCTCGGGGAAAGGCGGGTGGAGTGCCAGCTTTGCCCGCGGGCGTGCCAGGTCGCTGATGCCGAGACCGGCGGGTGCGGCGTGCGCGAGAACCGCCGGGGTGTGTACCACACGCTGGTGTGGGGGGCGGCGTGCGCGGTGCACGTCGACCCGATCGAGAAGAAGCCGTTCTTTCACGTGCTGCCGGGCCAGCGGGCGCTGTCGTACGCCACCGCCGGCTGCAATGTCGAGTGCAAGTTCTGCCAGAACTGGGAAATCTCGCAGTTCCGGGCCGAGCAGGTGAAGGCGGTCTACCTGCCTCCCGAGGCGCTGGCGAAGGCGGCTCGGCAGGCCGGTGCCCCGCTGCTTTCAGCCACCTACTCGGAGCCGGTGGTGTTCTGGGAGTACGTCCGCGATGCTGCCGTGGCCGGGCGGCGGCTCGGGGTGCGCTCCACCGTGGTGAGCAACGGGTACATCCAGGAGAAGCCCCTGCGCGAGGTGCTGCCGCTGCTCACCGCGGTCAAGGTGGACCTCAAGGCGTTCCGCGAGAAGTTCTACCGGGACCTCGTGCGTGGCGAACTGGGGCCGGTGCTCAAGGCGCTCGAGATCATCAGGGGCGCGGGGGTGTGGCTCGAGATCGTGGTGCTGCTCATCCCCACGCTCAACGACTCCGAGGCGGAGGTGCGCGATCTCGCGCGCTGGGTCGCGGGCACGCTCGGGCACGAGGTGCCCGTGCACTTTACCCGCTTCCACCCCACCTACCGCCTCACCAACCTGCCGGCCACCCCGGTGGCCACGCTCGACCGCGCCTGGGCGATCGCCCGCGCCGAAGGCCTGCAGTTCGCTTATGTCGGCAACGTCCCCGGGCACGCCGGCGAGAAGACCGTTTGCCCCGGTTGCGGCGAGGTGCTCATCGAGCGCGTCGGCTTCCGGGTCCTTTCCAACCGTCTCCGCGACGGTACGTGCCCCTCCTGTGGCCGTGCCGTTCCGGGGGTGTGGGCGTAGCGAGGCGCCGGGCGGGTGCCGGCGGCTCGGTGATACACTCCGCCGCTGTGGGTGGGGGTTGTATGTCCTATTCGAACCCTGATGTGAACTCGATCATCCGTCGTTCCAGAGACCTGCTCGTGGAGCTTTGTGGCGTGTCGTCGGCCAGCGGGGAACTCGAAGGGCTGCGGCGGGTGGCGATGCGTCTCGGCGAGGAGCTGCGCGCCCGGGGGCTGCAGGCGGAGGTCGTGGAGGAGCCCGGCAGCGATGGCGACCCCCAGCCCGTGCTGGTGGCCAGGGGGCCGGCGGCCGACGAACGGTACCTGCTGCTGGTCGGTCACATGGACACGGTGCTGCCAGCCGTGCCGCCGCGCATCGAGGGGGACAGGTTGATCGCCACCGGTGGGCTGGACATGAAGGCCGGCCTCGTCATGCTGCTCGGCGCTCTCGACGTGCTGGCGGCGCGCGGCCAGCAGCCTCCCGAGGACCTGCTGCTGGTGGCGGTGCCGGACGAGGAAGTGGGCGGGCGGATCTCGGAAAACGTCGTGCGGAAGTGGGGTGCGGGGGCCCGGGCGATGCTGGTGCTGGAGCCGGGCGAGCGGCAGGGGGAGGCGGAGACGCTGGTAGCCGGACGGCGCGGGATGGCGGAGTGGCGGCTGGATGTGACCGGCAGGGCCTCTCACTCTGGCCTGGCCTACTGGGAGGGCCGGTCGGCCACTGCTGCGGCTGCCGACTGGGCGGCGCAGGCACAGGCGCTGTCCGAGCGGGGATCCGGTGTGACCGTGAACGTGGCGCGCCTGATCGGCGGCGATGCCGACTTCGTGAGCAACCTGGCCGCCAACCACGAGCTTCTGGGCTCTCCGCGCCGGCGTAACGTGGTCTCCGACCGCGCGGCGGCCGAGGGCGAGGTGCGGTTCCTGTCGGTCCCGGACCGGGAACGCGTGCTGGGTGCGCTGGCGTCGCTGGCGGAGCGGGTCGCCGCGGCGCACGACGTGAAGATGCGGTTCGAGCGTGGGTTTTCGGTGCCTCCCGTGGACCCGAAGGGACCCGGGGCAGCGCTGGTCGCAAGGACCGTTGCGCTGGCTCGGGCGCGGGGGTGGGACCTCGTGGTCGAGGAGGACCGCGGCGGGATCTCGTTCCCCAACTACCTGGAGGATCCCGGCAGGGTGCCGCTGGTGGACGGCCTCGGCCCGGTGGGGGAGGGCATGCACACCCGCGAGGAGTACGTGAGCTTCGCGTCGTTCGCGCGCCGCATCGAGCTTCTGGCCGACCTGCTCCCTTCGGTGTAGCGGCCCGGCGGCCATGCTGGCACACGCCTGGGCAGCCTGGTCCTCGGCAGCAGCGGCTGCAGTCCTGGCAACGACGGTGCTGGCGGGCTCGTCGCTGGTCGGGTTCTCGCTGCTGCCGCGCCGGACCCGCCGGTGGAGCGGCCGTGTCGTCGTACCGCTGGCCGTCTCGGCGGGGTGGCTGGCCGTGGGCTGGAGCGTCTGGGTCGTCGGGACGCTGGTCGGGACCACTGCTGGCACTTTCGCGGCTTGCGCCCTCGCCGTCCAGGCGCTGCGGGTGGCGCCGGCGTTCGCGCGGCGCCTGCGCGAGTTGGGGCGCCACCTGTGGCGGCTTGCCGCCGCCAGCCCCGTGCTGGCGGTGCTGACCCTGGCCACGGCGGGCGCTGCGGTGCTCCAGGCGGCGTTGCCGGTCGTCGACTCGGACGGGCTTCGTTACCACCTCGCGCTGCCCAAGCTTTACCTCTTGGAGGGGAAGATCACCTTTTACCCCCACGACGTCGTGGGGGGGTTCCCCCAGACCGCCGAAATGCTCTATCTCCTGGTCCTGCGCCTGGATTCGGCGGAAAGTGCGAAGTGGCTGCACCTGATGCTGTTCCTGGGGAGCCTCGCGGTGCTGGCGGGGGCCGTGCACGGCGGCCGGCGCTCGCGCGGGCCTGCGCTGCTGGCGGCACTGGCGTTCGCCGCCACGCCGGTGGCGCTGGCCCAGGCCGGGGCGGCTTTCGTCGATCACGTCGCGCTCTTTCACGTGGCTGTGGCGGCGTTCCTGCTGATCCGGAAGCGGGCCGCCTGGGCGGGGCTGCCGCTCGCCGCGGCGGCGGTGACGAAGGTGACGGTGTGGCCGGCCGTGCTCGTGATCGGGGGTGCGGCGCTGGTTGCGGCGGGACGCGGGCGCCGGCTGCGGGCGGCGGGCGCCGTTCTGTTGCCGGCGGTGCTCGCCTGGCTGCCGTTCGGCCTCCGAAACACCGTGGCGACCGGGGATCCCTGGTACCCGGTGGGGCTCGGCCTCCTCGGCAAGCCCATCCCGGGGCTCGCCGAGGGCGCACTCCGGTATGCGACGCAGTTCAACGCAGGCGTCGGCGGCTTTCTCGGCATCGCGTGGGGCGAGACGCTGGCCGCGCGGGGGGACGAGATCGCCGGCTGGCACCACCTCGTTGGCCTGCTGGCGCTGCTCGTCGCCGTGAAGGTCCGCCAGGCACGCTGGCTTGCGGGCGTGATCGTGGCGTATGGAGTGCTCGGGTTGTGGTTCCACCCGCCGACGCGCTACTTGCTGCCGGCGATGTGGGCACTGGCTGCCTGTGAGGGCATGGCGGTGGCTCGCCTGCCGGGGAGAGTCTGGGTGCGGGCTGCAGCGCTGCTGTGCGTGCCGTCGGCGATCGTCGCCTGCACGGTGGTCGCGACAACGTTCGGTCCCTGGAAGTACCTCGGCGGGGCGCTCGACCGGGAAGCGTTCCTCGCTGCGACGGTTCCCGCGTACCGTGCTGCACGGCTGGCCAGCCGCGAGGCCGGAGCGGGGAAGATCATGGCGCTCGACTTTCCGGCACCGTTTTATCTCGACCGCCCCTGGATCGCCGAGGGGATCCTGCTCGATCCGCCGCTCCGCGCCTGGCTGCGGGAGGTGCGCTCGGGCGCCGAGATCCTGGAGCGGCTGCGCGCCGAGACGGTTTCGGTGGTGATCGTGACTCCGGGGTACGGTGGCGGCACCGTCCGGAGCCTGCTCCCGCTCGCGGCCGACGCCCGGGAGGGACGACTGGTCGCAGACTTGCGTCGGCGGCTTGAGCGGGTGGCGACGGTGGACGGCGTCGACGTCTACCGCGTCCCGAATCCGTAGCCGCGGGCGATCGCGGCAGCCTCTGGCACGCCGGCGAGCGTGGCCAGGGCCGCCAGCGCGACAACCTCCGCATCGAGCGTTGCAGCAATGTCCACGCCCGGGGAGCGGCGGCGCGCAGGTCGAGGGGAACGGTGGGGGAGCGCCCCGGGCTCTCGACCGGGCGGGGGAGGGGCTTGACGCGCCCGTATAATGCGCCCGCCCGGGAGGCGGATCGTGAAGAAGAGCCCCGATGTGTTCGTCATCGCCTTTTGTCTCATCATCTTGGCGGCTGTCCTGACGTGGGTCCTGCCGGGCGGCCGTTACGAGCGAGAGCAAATCAAGGTCAAGGAAACCGTGCGGGAGGTCGTCAAGACCGGCTCCTTCCAGACCATGCCCTCGAAGCCGCAGATCGGCGCGATCTTCACGGCGCCCGCTCACGGGTTCCTCAAGCTCGGGTCGGTCATCGTCTTCATCTTCATCGTCGGCGGGGCGTTCAACATCCTCAACGACACGGGGGCGATCGCGGCCGGCATCCACCAGCTCGTGAGGGCTCTGCAGCAACGCGCGTACTTGATCATCCCGATCGTCATGACAGTTTTCTCGTTCTTCGGGGGAGCGTTCGGGATGTGCGAGGAGGCCATGCCGTTCGCCTTGATTCTGGTGCCGATGGCGATCAGCCTGGGGTATGACTCGATCGTCGGGGTGTGCCTGTCGTTCGTGGCTGCCGGCGTGGGGTTCGCGGCTGGGTTCATGAACCCGTTCACGGTGCAAATCGCGCAAGGCATCGCCGGCCTGGAACCGCTCACGGGTCTAGGCTACCGGCTGGTCGTGTGGGCGGTGGCGACGGCGTTCACGATTGCCTGGGTCATGGTCTACGCCGCCCGGATCAAGGCCAACCCGGAGCGCAGCATCATGTACGAGCTCGACCAGGCGCGCCGCGCCGAGCTCGAAAGGAGTGAGGAGGAGCACAAACACTTCACGTGGCGGGACGCGGTGTGTCTCCTCATCCTCGGGGCGGCGATCGTCGGCCTGATCGTCGGCGTCACCAGGCTCAAGTGGTACATGCTCGAGCTCGCCGGGCTGTTCCTGGCCATGGGCGTGGCCGCAGGTCTGGCCGCGGGGATGGGCCCCAACAAGGTGGCGAAGTCGTTCATCACGGGAGCCAAGGACATCGCCGGGGCGGCGCTGATCGTGGGGTTCGCGGGGGGCATCATCGTCATCCTCGAAAACGGCCAGATCCTCGACACGATCCTGTACGGCATGGCGTCGGTGACGTCGCGGCTCGGCGGCGTGCTGGCGGCGCAGTCCATGTTCCTGCTGCAGACCATCCTCAACTTTTTCATCCCCTCGGGCTCCACCAAGGCGGTGCTGACGATGCCGCTGCTCGCGCCGCTGGCCGATCTCTCGGGGGTGACGCGCCAGACCGTGGTGCTCGCCTACCAGCTGGGGACCGGGTTCACCAGCATGATCATCCCGACCTCCGGGGTGACCGTCGGCACCATGGCGCTGGCCAAGATTCCTTACGAAAAGTGGGTGCGGTGGCACTGGCCGCAGCAGGTCGCGTTCGCGGTGCTGTCGCTGCTGGCGCTGGTGTGGCCGGCGCTGTCGGGGTGGAACTGAGCCGCGCGGAGGGGGGGACGAGGGAGAGGGGTACGCCCCTCGACCTTGACCGGACGGGCCGCCCCGAGGCGGGCGGTACGCCGGGCGGTCCCGTGAGCGGCCGGGGGGTGTGGAGCCTTGCAGCGCTCGGGGTCCTGGCCGTGCTCGTGGCGGGCGCCAGCGGCGAGGCCGACTCGCTGCGTGCCAGGCGAAAACTCGATCGGGGGGCGGGGCGCGAGCGGCTCGTGGTTGGCAACCCCGGCGAGGTGACCACCCCTGTGGCGGGCGGGGCGGTTCTCATCGGCGGCGGGTCGGACCGTGTTTCGGAGGCAGCGTTTCGGCTGCTGATCCAGCAGTCGGGCGGGGGCGACCTGGTCGTGCTGCGGGAAGACAAAGACCCCGGCTACAACCAGTTCATCTTCGACCTCGGAGGGCTCGATTCGGTCGAGACGCTCGGCGTCGGCTCGCGCGAGGAGGCGGAAGATCCCCAGGTGGTGGTGACGGTTGCCAACGCCGAGGCGATCTTCATCGCGGGCGGCGACCAGGGCGCTTACGTATCCGCCTGGGACGACACGGCGCTGGAGGCGGCCGTCGACGCCGCCATCGCGCGCGGTGTTCCCATCGGCGGCACGAGCGCGGGCCTCGCGGTGCTGGGAGCGTTCGACTTCACCGCGCTCAACGGCACGGTGTACTCCTCCGAAGCGCTGGCCGACCCGTACAACCGGTACATGACGCTCGGGCGGACCTTTCTGCAGGCCCCGCACCTCGCCGCGACGATCACCGACTCGCACTTCGTCGCGCGCGATCGGATGGGTCGGCTGGTGGCGTTCCTGGCTCGGATCGTGCAGGACGGGTGGGCACCCGAGGCGCGGGGCATCGGCGTCGACGAGCGGACCGCGCTGCTCGTCGCGTCGGACGGGACGGTCACGCGCGTCGGGGAAGGGGCGGCGTACATGCTGCGCACCCCCGGCCCGCCCGAGTTGTGCGCGCCCGGGCAGCCGCTGCGCTTCCACAACGTGGGCGTCTACCGGCTCACCGGGGCCGCCACGTTCGATCTCGTGACGTGGCAAGGCAGTGGCGGCCTCGCCTACACCGTCTCGGCGGCCGACGGCCGCCTCACCTCCACGGCCCCGGGCGGCTCGCTGTACTGACGCCGCACCGGTAGGCGCGATCCTCGGCACTCGTCCGCCGTGCAGCGGTCGGCGGATGTGAAGGAGGTGGGGAAGGCCGGGCACGGCGTCGACACTCTTGACCGGGAGCACAGGACTCACGGCGTTGATGGCAGGCCGAGGGGAGGCAGTCATGCCATCTCTGGACCGGGCGGGGGGGAGTGGTTCGCCCCCCTTGACAAACGGATGGGCTGGGCTTATGGTTGGGGTGGTTGGATTTTATATCGAATATCGAGGTGCTCATGCTCGCCCCCGGCCGCGAACCCAGCCCGAAGCAGCTCCAGCAGTGGGTGATGGACCGCCTCCGCAACGACATCCTGGAAGGTCGGCTGAAAGCCGGGGAGTGGCTGCGCCAAGAGCGCCTCGCCCAGGAGTACGGCGTGAGCCACATGCCGGTGCGGGAAGCGCTCAAGCAGCTCGCGGCCGAGGGGCTGGTCGAGCACGTGCCGTACAGGGGCGTGCGGGTGCAGCAGTTCACGGTCGAGGACGTGGAGGACCTGTACTCGTGTCGGGCGTACATCGAGGGACAGGCGGCGCGGCATGCGACGATGCACATTTCCGACCAGGACATCCGGGAGATGCGGGTACTGCACCAGCGGATGGCGCGCTGTGTCAGCCCCGAGACGCTGCCCGAATACCGCGAACTCAATCGCCGCTTTCACGCCATCCTCTACGCTGCCTGTGAGCGGCCGTTTTTGAGCCGCCTCCTGAGCCAGCTCTGGAACGCTTTTCCGCGCATGCTGTGGAACTCGTTCGCGCAGGTGGCCGCGTCCTCCGTGCCGGGCCGGGATGTCGCCGACACGGCGGAGCACGAGGCGATCCTGGTCGCGCTCGAGGCGCGCGACCCGGAAGCCGTCGAGTCGGCGATGCGAAACCACATCCTGGCGGCAGGCCGCGAACTGGTGGCGGCGTTGCGCAACGGCGGGGAGCAACCAACATGAACGGCGCGCAGGAGATGGCACAGGGCGAATCTGGCTCGCGTGCCGTTGACGGAATGACCCGCGCGGGCGGGGACGTGAGCGCAGCTTGCGGGGCGGGGCGGTCACGGACGGGCGAGCCCCATCGGGAGGAGAAATGCGCAGCGAGGTCGTAGTCACGTTGTCGCTGGCCCTGGCACTCGCGCTGGGCGTCGCACCCCTGCTCGCCCAGAGCACGACCTCGGGCAGCCTGCAGGGTACTGTCAAGGACACCGACGGTGGCATGCTGCCCGGCGTGTCCGTCACCGCCACGTCGGCGGCGCTGGTGGCCGGAAAGATGGTCACCTTCACCGACGAGAGGGGAGCGTTCAGGTTTCCTTCGCTGCCGCCCGGTACCTACACCCTCGAGGTCGAACTCTCCGGCTTCCGTACCCTGCGCCAGGAGGGTATCCGCTTGGGCCTCGGCCAGGCGCTCTCGCTCGCGATCACCATGGAGCTGGCCGGGGCAGTCGAGGAGGTCACGGTCACCGGTGATGCCCCGCTCGTCAGCGTCGTGTCGAACACGGTGTCCAACAACCTTACCCAGGACTTCATCGAACGCCAGCCCTTGCCACGCGACGTCAACCAGCTCATCAACTACACCCCGGGAGTGAACAACGACCGCGCCTTCGGCGCCACGCAGGAAAACGCCAACGCCTACAACCTGGACGGCATGAGCGTCTCCGACCCGGGGTCGGGCCAGCACTGGCTGCTCCCCAACCTCGACTGGCTCAAGGAAGTGCAGGTCATGGGCCTGGGTGCGGCGGCCGAGTACGGCGGCTTCACCGGGGCAATGCTCAACATGGTCACGAAGTCGGGCGGCAACGAGGTCTCGGGCGACATCCGCGCCTATTACACCGGTGGCAGCCTCACCTCGGACAACGCGCCCGAGGGGTTCAAGTACACCAGCGAGAAGGAGTCGGACTACGACCTCTCGGTCGCGGTCGGAGGCGCCTTCGCCAAGGACAAGCTGTGGTACTTCGTCTCGGGGGAAGAAGTGCGGACCAAGACCAAGCCGTTCCTCTCCTCCGATGTCCCGGCGGCCGAGAGGAAGACGGAGAAGACTGATCTCTCCCGCTACATGGCCAAGTTCTCGATCCAGGCCAACCCGTCCAACACGATCGTGATCCTCGGCAGCTACGACGGCAAGTACGTCGATTACCGCGGCCTCTCGGATGTCCGTCTGGCCTCCGCGGCCACCAAGCAGGAGTCGCCGAACATCACCGGCTCCCTGCGCTGGGAGTCGATCGTCAACGCCTCGAACTTCGCCTCCATCAACATCACGGCGTTCAAGGGCACCGACGACCGCTTGCCGTACCACGGCAACCGCCCCGGGCGGCAGGACGACTACACCGGCTACTACTGGGACAACAACGCCTTCACTCTCAAGCAGGACAAGACCCGACTGGCCGCCGACCTGGCGTGGAACCTTTTCGCCGAGGGGCTGTTCGGCGGTGACTCGCACGCCTTCAAGTTCGGGCTCTCGTACGAGGACGCGAGCCACACCGAAAAGCGCACCCGCAACGGCGGCTTCACGTACTACGATGACTCCTCGTACTGTGGCAGCGTTGCTGCCTACTTTGCCGACCCGTTCTGCGGCGTTTACTCCTCCGATCGCGGCGACGAGATCAACCTCCAGGGCGTGCAGAAGGGGATCCACCTCTTCGCCCAGGACTCGCTCAAGTGGGGCAACCTCACGGTCAACCTGGGCGCCCGCTACACGAAGTACACGGCCGGCTTCGATAACGGCAAGAGCGACGTGTACGAGGTGGACGCGATCGCCCCGCGCCTGGGCATCGTGTACGACCTTTTCGGCAACGCGCGTTCGGCGGTCAAGGCCCACTACGGCCGCTACTACGCCGGCATGTTCACCTACATGTACGACCGCGAGGCCTCGGGTCAGGCGTTCACGCCGTACGAGATCTGGGACTACAACTTCTCGACTGGTCAGTTCGACAAGCTGGTGCGCCGCACCCCCAATTCGGCGGCGATGGACTCCGACATCTCGCACCCGTACATCGACCAGTACCTGCTGTCGTTCGAGCAGCAGCTCGGGCGCGACATGAGCCTGGGGTTCGACTTCACGTACCGCAAGGACTTCGACATCATCGCGATGGTCAACGTCAACGACGACTACGATGCGCTGACGGCTCCCAACAACCCGCTCACCGGCGGCTCGACCCCGTTCTTCGACCTGTTGTCCAACCCCCAGTTCGTCCTCAGCAACCCGGACCAGGCATACCGCAAGTACCGCTCGTACACCGCCCGCTTCGAGAAGCGCTACTCGCACGGCTGGTCGGCGCGCGCCTCGGTGGTGTGGGCTGACCTCAAGGGCAACGCCTTCGCCAGCAACTCGTACGTCTCCGAGTGGGCGGACCGGAACGGCCAGGTCAATGCGGACGGCAAGCTCCCGGGCTTCTCCGAGTGGGAAGTCAAGCTCTCCGGCTCGGTCGACCTGCCGTGGGGGATCGAGGGCAGCGCCTACTACACCTTCCTCTCCGGCGAGTACTGGACGCCGTACGTGCGCGTCCGGGGGCTGTACAAGAACGACCGAACCAACGTTTACATGGAGAAGAGGGGGTCGCGACAGCTCGACGATCGGCACCTAGTGGACCTGCGGTTACTCAAGGCGTTCACCTTCGGGAAGGGGCTCAAGCTTTCGGTGTTCGCGGACGGGTTCAACATCTTCAACTCCAACACCGTGACCGGCGTGGACGCCCGCTGGGGCGAGTACCGGTACAACTACAGGGACCACCCTGCAGGCTCGACGTGGCGACCTCGCGCGGCGTTCGGCGCTCCCACCGAGGTCGAGTCGCCGCGTGAGGTCCGGCTCGGTGTGAAGCTCTCCTTCTGACCCTGCTGTGGTGTGTGGCATTCGGGCGGCCCTCTCGGCCGCCCTCTTTCTTTTCGGGCTCTGTGTGCTCACCTCGTATGCGGCCTGTGACCCCTGACACGCTTCCCGCGTCCGCGAGCTTGCTACGATAACGACCCGCGGGTGGAGGCGGCGTGAAGCGCGAACTCGAGAAGCTGAGCAGGCCGTGCGTCGAGGCGCTGGACGAGATCCTGGGCGTGCCGCTGCCGGTGCTCGACGATGGCTTCGTGAGAGTCGTCGACTACATGGGGAACGACCGGGCGATCGTACAGGCGGCACGCGTCTCGTACGGCGCCGGCACCAAGCACGTGCAGGAGGATCGCGGGCTCATCCGCTACCTCATGCGACATCGCCACACCACGCCGTTCGAGATGTGCGAGCTGAAGCTGCACGTGCGGGTGCCGATGGACGCCTGGCGGCAGTGGATCCGCCACCGCACGGCGAGCGTCAACGAGTACTCCACCCGGTACTCGGTGGCAATCGATGCCGCGGTGCTCACCGAGCCGCACGCCTGGCGGCTGCAGTCCGGCGAGAACAAGCAAGGTTCGGCCGGGTTGCTCGAAAGGGAGCGCGGGGAGGTGCTCTCCCGCCAGGAGCGCGAGCTGCACCGCCTGGCACGTGAGGCGTACGAGGCGCGGCTGGCGCTCGGCGTGGCGCGCGAGCAGGCGCGCAAGGACCTGCCGCTGTGCACCTACACCGAGGCGTACTGGAAGATCGACCTGCACAACCTGCTGCACTTCCTCGACCTGCGCATGGACCTGCACGCGCAGGAGGAGATCCGGGCGTACGCCTCGGTGATCGGCCACGAGATCGTCAAGCGCTGGGTGCCGCTCACCTGGGACGCGTTTCTCGACTACCGGTTCCTGGCCATGCACCTGTCGCGCGCCGAGGCGGAAATCATCGGCTTTGTGGCCCGCGGCGACGTCGGCGCCGCCATCGAGACGGCCCGCGCGCTGGGCTGGCTGGAGCGCAGCTCCGCCGGTCTCAAGCGCAACCGCGAGCGCGCCGAAGCGGAGGAGAAGCTTGCCCGGTTGGGTCTGGCGCCGCCTTGGAGGAAGTAGGCCAGGGGGACGAGTCCGCCGGCGCCTGCGATCCGGGTCGTGCAAGGCGCCGGAAAATGAACGAGGTGGGCCGGAAAGCCCACCTCGGCGTGCTCGTCGAACTGCGGATGGACGCTCTCGCCGCTACGGTCGCCACCCCGCCAACAGTCGCTGGTAGTTGGCGCGGGTGAACGCCTGCGGGCTCGGGGAGCGCCGCAGGCTCATGGAGCCGATCGCCTGCTGTACCGACTCGTACTCGTGCGCCTCGAACCAGTTCTGCATGACGTCGCGGATCACCTTGACCTGCTCTGGTCCGCGCGCGAGCAGCACCGACACGAGCTGCACGGCACTGGCGCCGGCCATGAGCGCCTTGATGGCGTCGTGGGCGGTGTGCACGCCGCCGGTCACCGCGAGGTCGACCTTGACCTGCCCGGACAGGATCGCCAGCCAGCGCAGCCGGAGCAGCAGCTCGGCCGAAGTCGACAGCTCGAGGTGGACCTTCGGCTCCAGCGCCTCGATGTCGATGTCGGGCTGGTAGAACCGGTTGAAGACCACGAGCGCGCCTGCGCCGGCCAGCTCGAGCTGCCGGGCGAGGTTCGGGATCGACGAGAAGAACGGCGACAACTTGACGGCGATCGGGAGCTTCACGGCGCCCCTGACGGTGCGGACGATGTCGAGGGTGCGCCGCTCGACCTCCTCGCCGGTCTCCCACGGCTGGGTCGGCAGGTAGTAGACGTTGAGCTCGATGGCGTCGGCGCCGGCCTGCTCGACGTGCCTTGCATAGTCGAGCCACCCGGCGGGCGTGACGCCGTTGAGCGAGCCGATCACCGGCAGGCCCGTGGCCTCCTTCACCTTGCGAATCTGCTCGAGGTAGCGCTCGGGCCCGAGCCGGTACTCCTCCGGGCTCGGGAAGTACGAGAGCGCCTCGGCGAACGACTCGGCGTGCAGCTCCATGTCCATGATCGTGCCGAGCTGCTCGCGGGTGATCTGCTCCTCGAAGATCGAGTGCATGACGATGCCGCCGACGCCGGCCTCGGCCAGCCGCTTGACGGCGTCCAGGTCGTCCGCGAGCGGGGATGAGCCGGCCAACAGAGGGTTCGCGAGCTTCAGGCCGAGATACGAAGTGGAAAGATCCATGTCGTCCCCCCTTCTCAGTTTCCGGAGCCCGAGGGCTCGCCTTCGGTCCTGACGGGCATGGTGAGCTTGGCGAGGTGCTCGTACCAGGCGAAGCGGTTGGTGACCTCGCGCTGCGCCGCCTGCATGAGGTGGCGGAAGTGCTCGGGGTTGGCCTGCTCGACCATGCGGTAGCGCGTCTCGTTGCGCACGTACTGGGCGAGTGGGAGCTTGGGCGCGGCGGAATCGAGCTTCAGCGGGCTCTCGCCGGCCTCGATGCGCCGCGGGTCGAAGCGGTACAGCGGCCAGTACCCGGTCTCCACGGCCAGGCGCTGCTGCTCGCAGCCCTGGGCGAGGTCGAAGCCATGGGCGATGCAGTGGCAGTAGGCGATGACGAGCGACGGCCCCGGGTAGGAGTCGGCCTCCTGGAACGCCCGCACCGCCTGAGCGTCGCGGGCGCCGAGGGCGACCCGCGCCACGTAGACGTTGCCGTAGGCCATCGCGATCATGCCGAGGTCCTTCTTGGGCTGCGACTTGCCGGCCATTGCGAACTTGGCGGCGGCACCCAGCGGGGTGGCCTTCGAGGCCTGGCCGCCGGTATTGGAGTAAACCTCGGTGTCGAGCACCAGCAGGTTGACGTCGCGGCCCTGGGCGATGACGTGGTCGAGGCCGCCGTAGCCGATGTCGTAGGCCCACCCGTCGCCGCCGACGATCCACACCGACTTCTTGACGAGGTATTCGGCGAGGGCGTCGAGTCGCCTGGCCTCGGGCGACCCGATGGTGGCGAGCCTCGAGCGCAGCGCCGCGACCCGCTCGCGCTGAGCGGCGATCCCGGCCTCGCTCGACTGGTCGGCGCCCAGCAGCTCGTCGACGAGGTTTTCGCCGATCTGAGCGGCCAGCTGACCGAGCAGGTGGCGCGCCTGGTCGAGGTGCGTGTCGATGGCCAGGCGGTAGCCGTAGCCGAACTCGGCGTTGTCCTCGAACAGGGAGTTGTTCCAGGCCGGGCCGCGGCCGTTGGCGTCCTGTGCGTACGGCGTGGTCGGCAGGTTGCCGCCGTAAATCGAGGAGCAGCCGGTGGCGTTCGCGATCAGCGCCCGATCGCCGAAGAGCTGGGTGAGCAGCTTGACGTACGGCGTCTCGCCACACCCGGCGCAGGCGCCGGAATACTCGAACAGCGGCCGGAAGAACTGGGAGCCCTTGACATCCACCTTGATGGCGGCGCGATCGGGGTCCGGCAGCGCGAGGAAGAACTCGTAGTTGGCGCGCTCCGTCTCGCGCAGCGGCATCTGGGGTGCCATGTCGAGCGCCTTGTGCCTGGGGTTGGTCTTGTCCTTGGCCGGGCAGATCACCGCGCAGAGCGTGCAGCCGGTGCAGTCTTCCGGCGCGACCTGGATCGTGTACCGCATCCCCTTGAACTCGGGTCCCCTGTACTCCGTGGACTTGAACGTCTCGGGCGCCCCCGCGAGTTGCTCGGGCTCGTAGACCTTGGGCCGGATCGCGGCGTGCGGGCAGATCGCCGCGCACTTGTTGCACTGGATGCAGACGGCCGGATCCCAGACCGGGATTTCGAGCGCGATGTTGCGCTTCTCCCACTGGGTCGTGGCCGTCGGCCAGGTGCCGTCGACCGGAAACGCGCTCACCGGCAGGAGGTCGCCCTTGTTGGCCATCATCACGGCGGTGACGTTGCGAACGAGTTCCGGCGCCCGGTCCGAGACGATCGGAGGCCGGGTGCGGGTGGCGGTGACGGCCGCGGGCACCGCGACCTCGTGGAGGTTGGCGAGCGTCGTGTCGACGGCCTCGAAGTTCTTCTGGACGACGATGTCACCCTTCTTGCCGTAGGTCTTCTTGATCGCCTTCTTGATCTGGCCGATCGCCTCCTCGCGGGGAAGCACGCCGGAGATGGCGAAGAAGCAGGTCTGCATGATGGTGTTGATGCGCACCCCCATGCCGGTCGAACGGGCCACCTCGTAGGCGTCGATCACGAACAGCCGGAGCTTCTTCTCGATGATCTGCTCCTGCACCTCGCGCGGCAGCTCGTCCCATACGCGGTCGGGGCCGTACGGCGAGTTGAGCAGGAACGTCCCGCCGGGGGCGGCGTACGCCAGCATGTCGTACTTGTCGAGGAACACCCACTGGTGACAGGCCACAAAGTTGGCGCGCTTGATGAGGTACGCCGAGCGAATGCGGCGGGGGCCGAAGCGCAGGTGCGAGATCGTCACGGCGCCGGCCTTCTTCGAGTCGTACACGAAGTAGCCCTGGCCCCAGTTGTCGGTCTCCTCGGCGATGATCTTGATCGAGTTCTTGTTGGCGCCCACCGTGCCGTCGGCGCCGAGGCCGAAGAAGACCGCACGCTTGACGTCGTCGGGCTCGATGTCCAGCTCCGCGTCGAACGGCAGCGACAGCCGCGTCACGTCGTCGAGGATCCCGACCGTGAAGTGGTTGCGGGGCTCGTCCTTGGCGAGCTCGTCGTAAACCGCCTTCAGCATGGCCGGCGTGAATTCCTTGGAGGAGAGGCCGTAGCGGCCCCCTACAACCTTGGGGCAGTGCACGAAGCGGGAGGTCCCCTGCTCGTGCGCCTCGCGCAGGGCGGCAATGACGTCGAGGTACAGCGGGTCGCCGATGGCGCCGGGCTCCTTGCAGCGGTCCAGCACGGCGATCGCCTTGACCGTCACCGGCAACGCCTGCACGAAATGCTTCACCGAGAACGGCCGGTACAGGCGCACCCGCAGCACCCCGATCTTCTCGCCGCGGGCCCGCGCCCAGTCCACGTACTCCTCGGCGGTGTCGCCGCCCGAGCCCATGATCACCACCACGCGGTCGGCCTCGGGGTCGCCGTGGTAGTCGAAGAGGTGGTAGTGGCGGCCGGCGAGGGCGGCGAAGCGATCCATCTCCGCCTGCACGAGATCGGCGCACGCGAAGTAGTAGGGGTTGCACGCCTCGCGAGCCTGGAAGAAGGTGTCGGGGTTTTGCGCCGTGCCGCGCAGGAGCGGCCGGTCCGGCGTCAGGCAGCGGGCGCGGTGCGCCGCCACCAGCTCGTCAGGGATCATGCTGCGCACGTCGTCGTCGGTCAGCTCCTCGATCTTGGACACCTCGTGCGAGGTCCGGAAGCCGTCGAAGAAGTGCAGCATCGGCACGCGCGAGCGGAGCGTGGCGGCCTGGCCGATGAGGGCGAAGTCGTGGGCCTCCTGGACCGAGCCGGAAGAAAGCATCGCGAACCCGGTCTGGCGGCAGGCCATGACGTCCGAGTGGTCGCCGAAGATCGACAGGGCGTGAGTCGCCACGGTGCGAGCCGAAACGTGCATGCAGTACGACGTCAGCTCGCCGGCGATCTTGTACATGTTGGGGATCATGAGGAGCAGGCCCTGCGAGGCCGTGAAGGTGGTGGTGAGCGCCCCCGCCTGGAGCGCGCCGTGCACGGCGCCCGCGGCGCCCGCCTCGGACTGCATTTCCTGGACGAGCGGCACGATCCCCCAGATGTTCTTCCTGCCCTGTGCCGACCACTCGTCGGCAAACTCACCCATGTTGGACGAGGGCGTGATCGGGTAGATGGCGATCACCTCGTTGGTGCGGTGGGCGACGGACGCGGTCGCCTCGTTCCCGTCGAGGGTGATCATGCGTCGGACGGCCATGACGTTCCTCCCTTTCTCTTGCCTGCGCTGCACTTCCAGTTGTCGCTGGAGGTCAGTGCCGGAAACGGTCCATCACGTGGTACGTGAACCATTTCACAGCGCGCAGTCTAGGCGCGGCCCCCCCGCTTGGCAAGCCCACGCCGGGGCGGTGCGAGCCGCGGCGGCCGGTCCCCCTGGCGTCCCGGCGGGACCTCCGGTACTCGCGGTCCCCGGGACGGTGGTACTTTCCTTGCATGGACGTCTGGGTCGTCGCGGCGTTTGCCTTCGTCTACCTCGGCATGATCCTGGGCGAGATCCCGGGCCTGGCTCTCGACCGCACCGGGGTGGCGCTTTTGGGTGCGCTCTTTCTCCTCGCCACCGAGCAGGTCACTCCCGCCGGGGCGTGGGAGGCGATCGACGTGCCGACGATCGGCCTGCTGCTCGGGCTCATGGTGGTGTCGGCGCAGTTCCGGCTGGGCGGTTTCTACTCTGAGGTGACCCGGCGCATCGTCGCCGCCGACGTGCCGCCCCGCATCCTGCTCGCCCTCGTCATCGGCGTCTCGGGCCTGCTTTCGGCCGTTCTGGCCAACGACATCGTGTGCCTCGCCGTCACGCCCCTGCTCGTCGAGGGATGTGCGCACAAGGAGCTGGATCCCAAACCTTTCCTGCTCGGTTTGGCGTGCGCCGCCAACGTCGGGTCGGCGGCCACGCTCATCGGCAACCCGCAAAACATGCTGATCGGCCAGAAGCTCGGTCTGTCGTTCGCCGGCTACCTGCTGGACGGCGGCGTGCCGGCGCTGCTGGGCCTGGGCGCGACGTGGTGGATCATCTGCCGGCTGACCGGCGACCGCTGGCACGCGGCGAGCGACATCCCCGCCGTCGAGCACGTCCCGTTCGACCGCTGGCAGACCCAGAAGGGTCTCGTCGTGCTGGGGCTCGTCATGGCGGGTTTCCTGTTCGCCCCGATTCCCCGCGAGGTGCTGGCGCTGACCGCCGCCGCCGTGCTGTTGACCTCGCGACGCATGGCCTCGCGCGACCTTTTGGGGCTCGTGGACTGGCACCTGCTCGTGCTTTTCGGCGGGCTCTTCATCGTCAACTTCGCCGTCGCCGACCGGGGGCTTTTGGCCGTCGCGACCGGGTGGCTCCACGGCGCAGGCATTCACCCCGAGGCGCCCGCGTTGCTCTTCGTCGTCACCGTCGTGCTCTCGAACCTCGTTTCCAACGTCCCGGCGGTCATGCTGCTTCTGCCGCAGGCCACCCATCCCGTCGCCGGGCCGCTGCTGGCGCTCTCCTCCACGCTCGCCGGCAACCTCCTCCTTGTCGGCTCGATTGCCAATCTCATCGTCATCGATCAGGCCGGCCGGCTGGGGGTGAAGATCACCTGGCGGGAGCACGCCCGGGTGGGTGTCCCGGTGACGCTGGCCACCCTCGCCATCGCTGCCGCCTGGCTGTGGCTGCGAGCCTGAGACCGAGCCCCCGCCCGACCGGGCAGCTGGGGATCGACGGCCGGCCAGAGGACTCCGGAACTCTCCGTTGACCGATCACGGCCATCCGTGCCTTCTCTTGCCTCGTGCTTCGTGCCCGGCAGCGCGGGCGGTGCTCAAGAGCCAAAGCCGGCCATCATGCGCCACGAGACGAGCAGGTCCACCATGTTGCGCAGGCGGCGGCAGAGAATGCAGTCGAGCAGGCGCAGGAACTGCGCTGCGGCCGTGGGCGGGAGGCTGAGGATCTCCTCGAGATCGGCCTGGGTGAGCGTCAGCACCGTGCAGGCGTCGAGGTGGGCGCGGGCGTCGGCGCTGCGCGGCTGGTCGTCGACCAGTGCCATTTCGCCGAACACCTCGCCGCGCTCGAGCACCGCCAGCGTTTCCTCGCCCATTTCCGGCAAGCGCCGCGAGATGCGCACCCGGCCGTCGACGATGATGTAGAGCGAGTCGCCCTTGTCGCCCTCCACGAAGATGAAGGCATCCGCCGGGTAGCGGCGCGCGGTGAGCGTCATCGCCAGCAGCCGCAGCTCCGCCGCCGACAGCCCGCGCTCCTTGAACAGCTCGAGCTTCTTGCCGGGTCCGAGCTCGATGTCCTCGCCTTCGGTCGGGCAGCCGGCGTAGTTGATGGTGTCGCGCTTGGTGAACACCTCGGCCATGAACTGGTTCGCCTGCCGGATCTTGGTCGCCAGGGAGTGCCAGAAGGCGCGCAGCAGCGCGACGTTGAGTTCGAGGTCCCGCTCCGCCAGGGCGTGCACCTGGTAGGCGTCGAAACGCAGCACCACCGAAGGCTGGGTGGCGGTGATCGTGACCGGGCGAGGCTTGGCGTCGAGGTACGACTCGTCTCCGAACATCTGCCCTACCCGGAGCCGCACCGCGAGCTGGCGTCCCACCGGCGTGGCGCGCGCCCCTTCCACGGAGCCGGCGATGATGACGTAGAAGTCCTCGCCGCCGTCGCCCTCGGTGAACAGCGCCTTGCCTTGCGGCACCGAGGCCTCCTGGGCGATGGCCGCCAGCTTGCGCAGCAGCTCGTCCGGAAAGTGCTGGAAGATGCGGAACATCCGCAGGTCGGCGTAGGCCGTCGAAGTGGGCGCTTGCGGAGGAGGGAAGAGACGAGCCATGCAACGATCCGTTATGTTGCCGTGTCCAGCGTAGCGCAAGCCGGGGGCGGACTCAAACGCCCGAGCCATGCCGGGCGCGCGTGTACACTACGCTCATGGCGCGCGTGTCGTGGGATCGCTACTTCATGAACCTCGCGGTGCAGGCGGCGACACGCTCGACGTGCCCGCGCAAGCACGTCGGCGCGGTGATCGTGCGCGACAAGGCAGTGCTCGCCACCGGGTACAACGGGTCGCTGCGCGGGCTGTCCCACTGCACCGACGTGGGGTGCCTGATGGAGAACGGGCACTGCGTGCGCACGGTGCACGCCGAGGCCAACGCCATCCTTCAGGCCGCCAGGCACGGGGTGCGGATCGAGGGAGCGGAAATCTACGTGACCGCCTCGCCGTGCTGGGATTGCTTCAAGCTCATCACCAACGCCGGCATCGTCAAGGTGTTGTACGGCGAGTTCTACCGCGACGAGCGGATCCTCGCGTTCGCGCGCGACGCCGGGATCGAACTCGTCCACCTGGGGCTGGAGGACGCGACATGAGCGGAGTGCGACGCATCGGCGTGCTGACGGGGGGTGGCGACGCCCCGGGGCTGAACGCGGTGATTCGGGCCGTGGTCAGGGCCTGCACCTACATCCACCGCGTCACGGTTGTCGGGATCACCGGCGGCTACGCCGGCCTCGTCGAGCTGAAGGCCCGCGAGCTGACGCTCGACGACACGGCCGGCCTGCTGGTGCGCGGCGGCACCGTCCTCGGCACCTCCAACCGCGCCAACCCGTTCCGCTACCCCTACGTGCGACCGGACGGCGTCGAGGAGATGATCGACGCCTCGTCGGCAGTCAAGAAGAACTTCGAGAAGCTCGGGCTCGACGGCCTCGTGGCCATCGGGGGCGACGGCACGCTGGCGTGCAGCGAGAGGCTGCAACGCGAGCTGGGCATCCCGGTCGTGGGGGTGCCCAAGACCATCGACAACGACCTCTCGGCGACCGAGTACACGTTCGGGTTCGCCACCGCACTCGAGGTGGCGACCAACGCTCTGGATCGCCTGCACACCACGGCCGAGAGCCACCACCGCGTCATGCTCCTCGAGGTCATGGGGCGCGAGGCCGGGTGGATCGCCCTGCACGCCGGCCTCGCCGGCGGCGCCGACGTCATCCTCATCAGGGAAATCCCGTTCCGCATGGAGCCGATCCTCGCCAAGTTCCGCGCTCGGGAGCGGCGCGGGCGCCCGTTCTCGCTCGTCGTCGTCGCCGAGGGCGCGGCACCGGCCGGGGGCGAGCAGGTGTTCTCGGGGCAGGACGCGCTCACCGGGTGGAAGCGGCTGGGCGGCATCTCGGCCGCGGTGGCGCGCAAGATCGAAGAAGTGGGCGGCTACGAGGTGCGCTCCACGATCCTCGGTCACATCCAGCGCGGCGGCTCGCCGGTGCCGGTGGACCGCATCCTCGCTACCCGCTGCGGCGTCGAGGCGGCGCGGCTGGCCGCCACCGGCCAGTTCGGGACCATGGTCGCGCTGCGCTGCGACCAGATCGTGGCCGTGCCGCTCGCCGACGCCATCGGCAAGCTGAAGCTCGTCGATCCGAAGTGCCAGATGGTGGCGGCCGCTCGCGCCGTCGGCACCGTCTTCGGTGACGAGGACCCCGAGGTCGTCGAGGAACTGGAAGGGTGAGGGCTTCGCTCGTCGATTCCGGCGCGGCGGGGCTCGTGGATCTCACCGAGGCCGGCCTCCCGCTGACCTCGCGGGCGCTGTTCGGGTGCGACTGCCCGCTCGAGGTCGAACTCGGCAGCGGGAAGGGGCGGTTCCTGCTCGAGTGGGCGGCCGCGCACCCCGAGGTCGGCGTCCTGGCTGTGGAACGAGCGCGCAAGTACGCGGAGCTGACCGCGGTGCGGGCGCGGCGCGCCGGCGTCGCCAACGCCCGGGTGGCCGTCACCACTGCCGAGGACCTGCTGTTCCGGTGTCTCGCACCGGCCTCGGTGGCGGCGTTCCACGTCTACTTTCCGGATCCGTGGCCGAAAAAGCGCCACCGCAAGCGACGCTTCTTCCGCAACGACAACGTCGCCCGGCTCGCTGAGGTGCTCGCCCCCGGCGGGCTGTTGCGCGCCAAGACCGACCACGCCGAGTACGCCGGCGTCATTGCACAGCTCCTGGGTGGGTGGCCCGGCCTCGAGCCCGTGCCGGTCGACCAGGCGTTCGAGGGTGTGCCAGCAACTTCTTTCGAGATGAAGTACGCCCGCGAGGCGCGCCCGATCCACCGCTTCGCGTACAGGAAAGCCTGACCCCCTCCGCCCGGCCGCCTGTCTGGTCGGTTGAAAGGCGAGAGTCGACAATCCTCTCCAGCGCCGCCCACACGGTAAGCCTGCCCGCGCCTCCTCCCGCGTCCCCCCGCCGCACCGGTACGGGCCCGGGTGCGAGCGGGTCGGGAGCCTGCGGGGCGGCGGGATCGCTCAGCCGGACACGATGCCGCGCCAGTACTCGAGCGTGTCGTGCAGGGTCTGTTCGAACGGGATGCGGGGCGCCCACCCCGTGAGGTCGCGAAACCTCGACCCGTCCCCGTGCAGGACCTCGAGGTCGGCGGGGCGGCGCCGCGCCGGGTCGGCCACGAGGTCGACCCTGGCCGGCGAGAAGGCGAGCAGGCCATGCAGCACGTCCCGGATCGAACGCGCCGTGCCGCTACAAACGTTGTAGGCGGCGCCGGGCTCCCCCGCCATGGCGGCGGCCCAGTACGCGCGCACCGCGTCGCGCACGTCGACGAAATCGCGCCGCACCTCGAGGTTGCCGACAAGGATGTGAGGCTCGCGCAGGCCGGCCTCGATCTCCGCCACCTGGCGGGCAAGCGAGGCGACGACGAAACGGCTCGACTGGCGCGGCCCGCAGTGGTTGAACATTCGAAGCCGGATGGTGTGCAGCCCGTACGAGCGGTTGTACTGGAAGCCGAGGAGATCGGCGGCTGCCTTGGACACCGCATACGGCGACACCGGCCGGAACGGCTGATTCTCGCTGATCGGCAACTCTTCGGGGCGCACGACCCCGTACGCCTCGGCCGAGCACGCGAGCACGACCCGCGCCGCCGACCCCTTAGTGCGCAGCGCCTCCAGCACGTGCAGGGTGCCAAGGACGTTGACCTGCACCATCTCGTTCGGGGCGTCCCACGACCCGGCCACGGACGACGAGGCGCCGAGATGGAAGACGAGGTCGGGGCGAGCGGCCTCCACCGCACGGAGCACCGACACCGCATCCAGCAGGTCGCCTTCGATGGGCTGCACGTCGCGCAACGACCGCCGGGCCGGGTCCTCGGAGCGCCACCGCAACAGCCCCAGCACCTCGACCTCGGGGTGCTCTGCCCGCAGCAGGTCCACGAGGTGGGATCCCACGAACCCCGACACGCCGGTCACCAGTGCTCGCACGCAGCGATGGTAGCGCAACCGCCTCGGACGGCACCGCTCCCGCCCCGATGGCCCGGCCCGGAAGCGAGGTCAAAACACGAGCCTTGACAGTGCGTTTTCTTCATGATTCAGGCCACCAGCGCCGCGCCCGGGAGCGGGGCAAAGCAGATTGGAGGGGGCGGAGATGCCGGGGCTTCCGAGCGGTTGCGCGCAATGCAGGGCTCCCTGCGCGAGCCAGCACGTGCAAGACCTCAACAGCTGCGGTTCATCCCTCGCGTGTGCGCGGCTGGCCCGGGCCGAGTAGGATGCGTGTCTTGGGAACTGTTTGACGGACTAGGGGTATTGCTGATGAGCAGGAAGCTCTGGCTCTGCTGCTTGTCCCTCTGGCTGGTGGGTGCCGTGGCTTGGGCCCAAAGCTCGCTCCAACCTTTGGAGTGGCGGCGCCATTGGTCCTTGGCCCGGGAGTTGGAGGAGCGAGAGGTGAAGCGGGCCTTTGCCATGGGAACTCGGGAGCTCTTCCAGATGTGCCAGCTGGTAACCCACCCGTTGCTGCAAATCCGTGACCAGCCCTGCAAACTACCCCCCAAGCCCGCTTCGCTGGCGCAGGGAGGGAAGCCCGACTGTGGTTTTGATGCCTGGTTTTGGGAACCCTGCTCCTTGTCCCAACAGCTGGACTCCACCCTGCGCAAGCAGCCGCAACTGGCCCCGCCGCCCAAGCCTCGAGCCTCGAGGCGCTGCGGGCGAGACAGTCGAAACCCCTGGCAGCAAGCCGGGGGTTTTCTATCCGCAACGACTCGCCCCACCCCGTCGTGAGAAGCCAGGCTCGCGCTCCAGACCTGGTTGCGGGAGGGGACGAGCATGGACCCGCGGAGCGAGGAGCTTCGCCTCACCATCGCAACGAAGCGGTCGAACTGCGCCGGCCGGTGGTGGCTGACCGGCTGGAGCGGTCCCGGCAGATCGGCGGCACCGTCGAGCTGACCACCTACACCTGGACCCCTTACGGCGCCCTCCAGTCGAGCCAGGGTCCCGGCGGCACCACCACCCTCGTGCACGACTGGCGCGACCGCCTCGTGCAGGCCCAGACGCCGGGCGCCGTCACGGCCGACCTCATCCTCGATCCACTGGGACGGCTCGTCGCCAAGCGCACCACGACGCCCGCTGGCACCCTCCACCGCGCCTACCTGCACGACGGCGACCAGGTCGTCGAGGAGTACGCCTCCGCCCCTGGCCAGACCGGCGTCCTGCTCGCCCGCCGCCACCACTGGGGCCGCTGGATCGACGACCTCGTCGCCGAAGAGATCGACACCGACGGCGACGGCACCCTCGAGACCACCCTCTACCCCGTCACCGACCTGCTTGGGAGCGTCGAGTTGCTCACCGACGAGGACGGCCGCATCGTCGAGCGCATCACCTACGACCCCGACGGCACGCCGCACTTCTGGGGGGAGGACACGATCAGGCCCACGGTCACCCAGCTTGTCTGGACCGGGGAAGGGGCGAGCCCGACGGGTGTCACGGTGGACGCCACCACCCTGGTGGTACGCTTCTCCGAGGCGATCCACGACGCGACCATGGCCGGCCTGACCCTCACCCTCACCCCCGACCCGGGGAGCCGCACCCAGGCGCTCGACGGCGACGGCCGCACGCTCAAGGTCGCCTTCGAGCAGCCCATCCCGGCCACCACCCCGACGGCGCTCCACCTGTAACCGGTCGCCCCACCCCGTTGTGATGGAACCGACCTGGTGCTCCTCGCCAGGATGTCGTGCTGCGGAGGCATTTCCCCACCCCGGGGATCTACGCTGCACCGCGACCGGCCACGGCTTCTGGAACGAAAGGGTCGAGTTTTGCGGAACTCGCAACGGGTCGCGCCCTGCCGACGCTTCGCGAGGCCGGGGGCGGTCCACTGCTCTCGCGCGGGCGGGGTTGGCGAGGGACGCTGCCGGGTGTATCGTGCGGCGTTCACCCGCCCGGCTTGCTGGCGGGTGATCCTGGGACAGGCTTTCGAGCGGGGGGTGGCCGATGCTCAAGAGGTACCACATCGTCGAAGGCAAGATTCTGCCGACAGATGCCGAGCCGGCGCCGATCTGGGTGGTGGTGTGCCCCGACGACGCCGAGAAGCGCCTGCTGGTGGACACGCTCAAGCTCGACGAGCACACTCTCAACTCGGCGCTGGACCCGGATGAGGTGTCGCGCCTCGAGTTCGAGCCCGAGCACTTGGCGGTCATCTTCAAGCGCCCCAAGAGTTACACGGCCGAGGACAACTTCCTGTTCAAGGTGCTCTCGGCGGGAGCGTTCCTCTTCAAGGACCGCCTCGTCATCGTGCTTTCGGAAGACGTGCCGCTGTTCGACGGCAAGCTCTTCCAGCGCACTTCCACGGTCGCGTCGGCGATGATCAAGCTGATCTACCGCACGGTCTACCACTTCATCGAGCACCTCAAGGTCATCAACATGCTGTCCGACTCGCTCGAGAACAAGATCAGCCAGGCGATGGAGAACCGCTACCTGCTGAGTCTGTTCACGCTCGAGAAGAGTCTCGTGTACTACCTCAACGCCATCAACGCCAACGCCAACGTGATCGAGAAGGTGCGGGCGGCGTCCGCGCGCCTGGGGTTCACCACCGAGGACCAAGAGGCGCTCGAGGACCTGGCGATCGAGAACCAGCAGTGCTACAAGCAAGCGGAGATCTACTCGAACATTCTTTCGAGCCTCATGGACGCCCGCGTCTCGATCGTCAACAACAACATCTCGGTGCTGATGAAGACGCTGAACATCATCACCATCGGGATCATGGTCCCGACGTTCGTGGTGTCGGCGTTTTCCATGAACGTGCAGATTCCGTTCCAGCACCACCCGATGGCGTTCTGGATCGTGATGGGCATGTCGTTCTCGGCGATGCTGGCCTTCCTTGCCTGGTGGCGGCTCAGAAGGTGGTAGCCCGCCGTACGGCGCGGTCGTTGGTTGATGGCTGGTGGTTCTCCCGCCCGCCCGTGGGCGCTCAGCGGACGGCCTCGAAGATGCCGAGCTGGCGGTTCTTGCGCACGTTGTCCCAGGTGAAGTACCGGCCGTTCATCGCGATGTAGACCCCGTGGGGCAACGCCTGCGCGAACGAGATTGCCGAGCCGAGGTTGAACAGGCCGTCGGAGCTGCCGAACGCATAGGGGATCATGGCGCCGGTGAGCACCACGGTCTTGTCGACGATGGCCTCGCCGAGCACGCGGGCGGTTTCGGCCATGGTGTCGGTGCCGTGCGTCACCACGATGCGCTCTTCCGGGCACTGGCGGCAGTTTTCGAGGATGATCCTGCGGTCGGCGTCGGTCATCTCGAGCGAGTCGACCATCATCACTGTGCGCACGACGACATCGACGCGGCAGCGCCCGAGCCGCAACATCTCGTGCACGTGGGTGTCCTGGAAGAACAGCCGCCCGTTGATCTCGTCGTACTCCTTGTCGAACGTGCCGCCTGTGATGAGGATACGCAGCGCCATGGGGGAGACGATAGCACACCGCCGTCTCGACCGCCGGGGCGCTCGAGGGTAAGCTAGGGCGGGTCTGGGAGGTGCGCATGCGAATGTCGTGGTTGGTGCTGGTGGCGGTGGTGCTCGCGACTGGGTGCTCGACGGGGTGTGCCCGCGGCGAGAGCGGCGGCGCGCCACCGGCGACCGGCTCTCCCGCGCGCGGCGGATCGGCGGCCAGGGGGGAGAGCACGCTCGCCATCGCGCCCGATATCGCGGCCCGGCGCGCCCAGTTCGTGCGCAAGGTGCTGGCCGCCGACTTGCGGAACCTGCCGGCCAGCGAGTGGAAAACCGTGGACCACGTCGTCGCGGCGGCGAAGGTCATCGACGAGGTGTTCCTGCTCCAGGCGTGGCGGGGCAACCCGTCGTTCGCGCCACGGGTGGCGGCGTTGACCGGGCCGCTCGCGCGTCCCGCCCAGGACTACTACCGGATCATGGGCGGGCCTTGGGATCGCCTCCAGGCGTACGAGCCGTTCCTCGGGACGCTCGCGCGCCCGGCCGGGGCCGGCTTCTACCCCGAGGACCTCACGAAAGACGAGTTCGAGCGCTGGATCGCGGCGCACCCGGCCGACAAGGCCGCCCTGACGTCGCCGTTTTCGCTCGTGGAGCGAAAGGGGAAGGCACTGGTGGCGAGGCCTTACAGCGAGGTCTACAAGTCGCTGCTGGCGAGGGCGGCATCCGAGCTGCGGGCGGCTGCGGCGGCCACCGGCAATGCAAGTCTCAAGAAGTTCCTGAAGCTGCGCGCCGATGCCTTTTCGAGCAATGACTACTTCGAGTCGGACATGGCGTGGATGGACCTCGACTCGGCGGTCGAGGTGGTGATCGGGCCGTACGAGACCTACGAGGACAGCCTCATGGGCTACAAGGCGGCGTTCGAGGCGTTCGTCTGCGTGGCGCAGCCGGCCGACTCGGAGCGTCTGGGAGAGTTCAAGAAGTGGCTGCCGTTCCTCGAGTCCCACCTGCCGATTCCGGACGAGCACAAGAACACGTCGCGCGGCAGCGAGTCGCCAATCCGGGTGGCCGACCTGGTCTTTTCCGCCGGCGACGCGCGCCGGGGGGTGCAGACGCTGGCGTTCAACCTCCCCAACGACGAGCGGGTGCGCGAGGCCAAGGGCTCGAAGAAGGTCCTCCTGAAGAACATGATGCTGGCCAAGTACGAGGCGATCCTGATGCCGATCGCGAGCCGGGTGTTGCCGGTCAGACCGTTGCTTCAGGTGGACTTCGACTCGTACTTCCACTTCATCCTCTTCCACGAGCTGGCCCATGGGCTCGGGCCGGGCCGCATCAAGGTCAACGGGCGGGAAACGGAGGTCCGGCAAGAACTCAAGGAACTGTATCCGGCCATCGAGGAGGCGAAGGCGGACGTGCTCTCCGTCTTTGCCCTCGGCCGTCTGACCGCCGAAGGGGTCGTGCCGGTGTCGATCGTCGAGGCGCTACCGTGGAGCTATGTCGCCGGGCTGTTCCGCACGGCGCGTTTCGGCACCGCCGAGGCCCACGGCCTGGGTGTGGTCGTCCAGACCAACTACTTGCTCGAAAAAGGGGCCATCGTCGTTGACGAGAACGGGCGTTTCGCGCCGGAGCTGACAAAGCCCAAGGTGTTCTCCAGCGCGCTCAAGGCGCTGGCGACCGAGCTGCTCATGATCGAGGCGGAAGGCTCGTACGAGAAAGCAAAGGCGCTGGTCGAGCGGTACGGCACGCCGCGACCCGAAATGACGCGACTCATCGAGTCTCTCAAGGACGTGCCGGTGGATGTCGATCCGGTCTTCGAGGCGGACGGGGAATAGGGATTGTGGCTGGTGACTCATGGCTGGTGAGCAGAGGGCCGGGGGAGAGGAGGACGGGACATGGCGGAAGCGAGGCTGGTCTGGCAGGAAGGGCTGCGGTTCGAGGCCACGTCAGGGTCAGGGCGTGTCGTCATCGTCGACTCGCCGAAGCAGGAGGGCTACCAGGGGCCGTCTCCGATGGAGCTGGTGCTGATTGGCGTGGGCGGCTGCATGGCAATGGACGTGGTTTCGATCCTGCAAAAGATGAAGCAGCCCATGACGGGTCTCGAGGTACGCCTGCGCGGCGAGCAGAACCCCGACCACCCCAAGTACTACCGGGCCGTGGAGCTGACCTTCGTGGTGCGGGGCGCCGGCGTGGAGAGGGCGCGGGCCGAGCGCGCCATCGAGCTGTCGCGCACGACGTACTGCTCGGCCATCAACTCCCTGCGTCCCGACTGCGCCGTGACGACCCTGGTCGAGCTCGTCGACTGAGGGCGAGGCGACAGCCCACGACGCCGGCCTCCGGCGGCCGCTGAGCTACCGCCCGCCCACGCCCTCCCGGGGGGGACGCCTTGACCGGTGGCACGTCTCACCGGCGAGCCGGGGCCGGGGGGGCCCACCACACGACACGCCCGATCACGATCTCGGACAGCGGCAGCCCGGCCCGCAAGCGGATGGCGCGCGGCAGGTGGGCGGGGTTGTCGGAAAGCAGAATCAGCACGCGGGAGTCGCTGTCCAGGACCAGCCGCTTGACCGAGCAGCCGGTTTCGCCGGCTGCTTCCTCCCGTACTGCGTAAACCCCGCGCGGGACGATCTGTCGCACCGGCGAGCGGTCGACCAGCACCGTGGCGCCGGGCGGAATGGTGTCAGCCATGGAATCCTGGTCGGGGCCGAGGCGTACCAGCACGGCGCGGGCGGGGTCCACGCCGAGCCCGCGCAGGAGCTGGCGCGGCAACGGCTCGAGGCTTTCCACGTGGTCGGCCACGAGCATCGGCGGGCCGGCGGCGATGCGGTCGCTGACGAGCGGCACGGCGACGAGCTCGGCGCCGGTGCCGGCTGCCGGCGGCCCCTCCCCGAGCAGCTCGCTGGAGGTAATCCCCAGCGCCGAGGCCAGGCGGGCCAGCGTCGCGACGGTAGGAAGCGATTCCCCGCGCTCGATCTGGGCCACGAAGTTGCGGGACAGCCCGGCGCGCCCGGCAAGCGCCACCTGGCTGAGCCCCCGTTCGGTGCGGAGCTGGCGGAGCAGGCGGGCGAGGTCGTCGGTTCCCATGTGACACCTTTCATGGTCAGTATAGAGCTGAATTTCGAGGTTGTCCACTGTAGTGGTTGACAATCATGATAGTCAAAGCTAGATTGGTAGTGACTGCGATGGAGTACCGGCAACGCTGAAACTCCATCGGGAGGCGGGTCGTGGGGGCGTGCCCGGAAAGCCAGCGCTGGACGGAGTCGCCGGCGGAAGTGCTGCGGTGTCTGCGCGAGCAGACGCGCCGCTGGCGGGAGCACAAGCGCCTGCGCCCCTGCCTGAGCAGCGGTTCGGCCGCTCTCGATGCCTGGTTGGGGGGCGGGTGGCCGCTCGGCAAGGTTGCCGAGCTGGTGGGGCCGCACTCGGCCGGCCGCACCACGGCAGCCGTGAGCACGGCCGCTGCGGCCACGGCGCGCGGGGAAGTGGTGGTCTGGGTCGATGCAGCCGATGCTCTCGATCCACCGTCGCTGGCAGCGGCGGGCGTGGACCTCGGGCGAGTGCTGTGGGTGCGGCCCGCCACGATCGAGCAGGCGGTGCGGGCGGCCGAGCTGGTGCTCGAGGCAGGCGGCTTGACCGTCGTGGTGGTGGACCTCGCTGCAGTCCGCCCGGTCAGGTGCGAGACAGGAGGCGAGAGGCGGCGAGGCCGTGATCGGTGGCTGGCAGGCGGTGAGCCGAGGCCCCACCCGCCCACACTTCACCTTGCTTCCGATCACCGTTCACCGCTCCCCGGCCACCGGGCGGGCGGGCGGGCGGCGCTGGCGCTGCGGCTGGTGCGGGCCGTGGAGCGGGCGCGAGCGGTGGCGCTGGTGCTGGCCGCGTGGCCGTGGCTGGGCGGTCTCGCCGGCGTGACGGTCCACCTGCAGCGGGGCGGTGCGCGCTGGCCGGGGGGCGAGCGCAGCGGTCCGAGGTGGTTTGCCGGCGTGGCGCTCGCTCCCGGTGGACTGGCCGGGGGTTGGGCAGGGGACAGCAGGCAGGAGGAAGACGCCGAGCGGTGGCGGGTGGTCGGTGGAGGGGAGTTCGGTCATCCCTCCGATTGCCGCGCACCGATCCCTCGCCTCCCGGTAGGTCGGTGAGGGGGCGGGCCGTGAGGGTGGCGGCGGTCTGGGTTCCGGACTTCCCGCTGCAAGCGTTGCGGCGGGCTGTCCCCGAACTCGCGGAGGCGCCGGTGGCGGTGGCCGCCGGGCCGGGGCCGCGCGACCGCGTGGTGGCGGTTTCGGCCGAGGCTGCAGAGCACGGGGTGCGGCGGGGGATGACGGCTACCCAGGCGCGCCAGAGGTCGATGCAAGTCATGGTGCGCGTTGCACCGCCGGAGGTGGCGGCCGCGGCCGAGGCGGCGCTCGCAGATGCAGCCCGGGCTGTCTCCCCTCGCGTGCGGCGGCACGGCCCGGGCGAGGTGACGCTCGACGTGGGCGGCTCGGTGCTGCAGTGGGGCGGCGAGGCGGCGCTGGCCGAGGCGCTGTGGCGCGCCTGCCGGCGCGTCGGTCTGGACGTGCGCGTCGGCCTGGCCGGGAGCATCGGCGTGGCGCGCATCGCCGCCCGCGCCCTTCCTCCCGGCTCTCGGCCTTCAAGCCTCGACCCTCGACTGGGCGGGTGGGTGGTCGTGCCCGAGGGGTCGGAGCGCGCCTTCCTCGCACCGCTGCCGCTGCGCCTGCTGGAGCCTTCGCCGCCGACAGCGGAAGCACTGCACCGCTGGGGGATCGCGACGGTCGGCGCTCTGGCCGGGCTGCCGCGCAGCGAGGTGATCCTGCGCCTGGGGCCGGAGGGCGAGACGCTGCACCGCCTGGCGTGCGGGGATGACGGCCGGCCGTTCATCCCCGACCCGCCGCCGGAGTCGGTGCGCGAAGGGGTGGCCTTCGACGATCCGATCGGTGCTCTCGAACCTTTCCTGTTCGTGCTCAACGGTCTGCTGGGGCGGCTCGCGCACCGGCTCGAGCTGCGCGGCGAGGGTTTTGCCGAGGTCTGCCTGGAGCTGGCGCTGGAAAGCGGCGAGCGGTACCAGGCGGTGGTGCGGCTGGTGGCCCCCACCCGCGAGGTGGTGGCGGTGCTGCCACTACTGCGGCTGCGCCTGGAAGCCTCTCCGCCAGGGGCGCCGGTGGAGGGTGTCACGGTGACGGTGTGCCCTGGCGCGGTGCGGCTCGTGCAGGGGCACCTCTTCGGCCCGCCCGCGCCGGCGCCGGGGAAGCTGGCTGCTGCCCTGGCGCGCCTGGCGGCACTGGTGGGACCGGAGCGGGTGGGCTCCCCCGGCGTGGCTGACACCCATGAGCCCGGCCGCTGGGTCGTTCTCCCGTTCGAGCCCCCGCCGTGGGAGGGGCTGTCTGCCTCCCGCTCTCCCGGTGGCCAGTGCCCGGTGGGCGGCAGTCGGAGAGGGGGGCAGGCCTACGGACCCGGATCTCCGACCCTTCCCGACGCTCGCCGGGGCAGGGTGGGAGAAGGGCGGGTGCTGCGAGCGGTGCGGCCGCCGATGCCGGCACACGTGGTGATGGCCGGGCGCCGGCCGGTGGCGGTGCAGGCCGGCGGGCTCGGCGGCACGGTGGTGGCTCTCGCTGGGCCGTACCGCACGACCGGCAACTGGTGGAACGAACGCCCGTTCTCGCGCGACGACTACGACGTGGCGCTGGCCGACGGCTCCCTGATGCGTCTGTCGTTCGATCGCCTGGCCCGGACCTGGGCCGTGGACGGCGTCTATGACTGACGGCAGCCCCGGTGCCCCGCCCCCCGGCTCCGACGCTCGAGGCCCGGCGCTCGGCGCTCCCCCCGGGCAGGGGTCGCCAGTTCCTCCGCTCCTTTCTTCCGGCCTTCGACCTTCGAGCTTCCACCTGCAGCCGGGTGAGCGGGCTCCCTACTGCGAGCTGCACGCCCACACGGCGTTCTCGTTCCTGGAAGGGGCGAGCGAACCGGAGACACTGGCCGAGCGGGCGGCGGAGCTGGGGCTTTCAGCGCTCGCCGTCACCGACCGCGCCGGGGTGTACGGCCATCCCCGGCTGTACAAGGCGGCGAGGACGGCTGGCGTGGAGGCCATCGTCGGCGCCGAGGCGGTGCTCGCCGACGGCAGCCGGCTGCCGCTGCTCGTCGAGGACGCCCGCGGCTACTCGAACCTCTGCCGCCTGCTCACCGACGCTGCCCTGGCGAGGAAAGGGCACGGGGCGAAAGCCGCGAAGCCTTCGAGCTTCGACCTTTGCCTTTCGAGCGGGCAGGCAGACTGGGAGTCCCTGGCGGCGCACGCGTCCGGGCTCGTGGCGCTCACGGGGGGGGAAGCGGGGCCGCTCGTGCGGGCGTGGCGGCGGGGCGGGGAGGAGGCGGCAGCCACGGTGCTGGAACGTCTCGTGGAGGCGTTCGGGCCGGAGCGGGTGGCGGTGGAGGTGCAGCGGCACCAGCTGCGCGGGGAAGAGGAGCGCAACGTTGCCCTGGTGGGGCTGGCGCGCCGGTTCGGCGTGGCCGTGGTGGCGACGCAGGACGCTCTCGCCGTCCGGGTCGAGGACGGGCCGCTGGTGGACGTCTTCACTTGCTTGCGGGAGCACTGCACGCTGGATGCCGCCGGGCGCCGCCTGGACGCCAACCGCGCACGGGTGCTGCGCTCTCCCGGCGCCATGGCAAGGTTGTGGGCCGATCTCCCGGAGGCGGTCGCCGCCACGGCCAGGATCGCCGCGCGCTGCGGTTTCCGCCTGAAGGACCTGCCGTACCGGTTCCCGCGCGCCCGGCTGGAAGAAGACCGCAGCGAGGCCGAGGAGCTGTTCGCCCGCACCGAAGCAGGGGCGCGCGAGCGCTACCGCACGATCACGCCGCGAGTGCGCGCCCAGCTCGATCGCGAGCTGTCGCTCATCGTGCGCCTCGGACTGGCCGGCTATTTCCTGGTGGTGCACGACATCGTGCGCTTTTGCCGCTCGCGCGGCATCTTCGCGCAGGGGCGCGGCTCGGCGGCCAACTCGGCAGTGTGCTACGCGCTCGGCATCACGGCCGTGGACCCCATCGCCATGGAGCTGCTGTTCGAGCGCTTTCTTTCCGAGGAGCGGGGAGAGTGGCCGGACATCGACCTCGACCTGCCCTCGGGGGCGCGCCGCGAGGAGGTGATCCAGCACGTGTATCGCACGTATGGCGAGCGGGGCGCTGCCATGACCGCCAACGTCATCACGTACCGCGGGCGCTCGGCGGTGCGCGAGGCGGGGAAGGTGCTGGGGTTCGCCGAGGAGCACCTCGGTCGGTTGTCGAAGCTCATCGGCTGGGGTTTCGGCGGCGAGCCGCGCGAGGTCCTGGCCGGGTTCATGCGGCAGATCGGTCTCGCCCCCGAGGAGCGGCGCGGGAAGCTGCTGGTCGAGCTGGTGGCTCGCATGCTCCACCTGCCCCGCCATCTCGGCCAGCACTCGGGGGGGATGGTGCTGGCCCGCGGGCGCCTCGACGACGTCGTGCCGCTCGAGCCGGCCGCGATGCCGGGCCGCACCGTCATTCAATGGGACAAGGACGACTGCGCCGACCTCGGGATCATCAAGGTGGATCTCCTGGGGCTTGGGATGCTGGCGGCGCTCGAGGAGGCCGTGCCGCTCGTCCGGGAGCACGAGGGGGTGGAACTGGATCTCGCGCACCTGCCGCCTGACGACCCGGCCACGTACGAGATGATCGGTCGGGCCGACACCGTGGGGGTGTTCCAGATCGAAAGCCGCTCCCAGATGGCCACCTTGCCGCGCATGCGCCCGCGGCGCTTCTACGACCTCGTGGTGGAGGTGGCGATCATCCGTCCCGGCCCGATCGTCGGCAAGATGGTGCATCCCTACCTCAACCGCCGCATGGGGCGGGAAAAGGTCGTCTACCCCCATCCTGACCTCGAGCCGATCCTCGAACGCACGCTGGGGGTGCCGCTGTTCCAGGAGCAGCTCATGCGGGTCGCCATGGTGGCGGCGGGGTTTTCCGGCGGGCAGGCCGAGGAGCTGCGCCGCGCCATGGCCGCCAAGCGCTCGGTGGAGCGCATGGCGAAGCTCGAGCGGCAGCTCCGCGAGGGGATGGCGGCGCGGGGCATCACCGGCAAGGCCGCCGACGACATCGTGCTGGGGATCACCTCGTTCGCGCTCTACGGTTTCCCGGAGTCGCACGCCGCCAGCTTCGCCCTCATCGCCTACGCCTCGGCGTACCTCAAGTGCCACCACCCGGAGGCGTTCCTGTGCGCCCTCCTGAACGCCTGGCCGATGGGTTTCTATCAACCGGCCACGCTGATCCAGGATGCCCGGCGGCACGGCGTGGTCGTTCTCCCCATCGACGTCAACAGCTCCGGGTTCACCTGCCGGCTGGAGGTGGCAAAGGGCCCCGGCAGCCGGGGTGCAGGGGAAACGGCGATCGGCGGCCGGCAGTCGGTGAACGAAGGCTTCTCCCGCTCGAGGATCGAGCGTCCCGAGGCGAGAGCCAGCCCCCGGACCCCCGGCTTGGCGGTCCGGTTGGGGCTGCGGTTCGTGCGGGGGCTGCGCGAAGAGGCGGCGCGGCGAATTGCCGAGCAGGCCCGGCAGCGGCCGTTCGAGTCGGTGCGGGACGTGGCGGCGCGCGGCCGGCTCCGGCAAGCGGAGCTTGAGGCGCTCGCCTCGATTGGCGCCTTCGCCTCGCTCGGGCAGACGCGGCGCTCGGCGCTCTGGCAGATCGGGGCGCTGGACGGGCGGCGGCCCCCGCTGGCCCAGGCGATGCAGCCCGACCCCGGTCCGAGCCCCCTGCCGGAGATGACGCTCGACGAGCGGTATGCGGCCGACTACCTGGGGGCGGGCATGACGGTGGGAGTGCACCCGCTGGCACGCCGGCGCCGTGAGCTGCGGGCGCGGGGCGTGCTCTCGTCCGCCGAGCTCGCCCGCCAGCCGCACGGGCGGTGGGTGCGGGTGGGGGGAGTGTGCATCGTGCGCCAGCGTCCGGGCACTGCGAAGGGGATGTGCTTCGCGACGCTCGAGGACGAGTGGGGTTTGGCCAACGTCGTCTTCACCCCCGACGTCTACGCCGCGCACCGGCAGGTGATCACCGCCCACGCCCTGCTCGAGGTCGAGGGGCCGGTGCAGTCGCGCGACGGCGTCATCACCGTCAAGGCGCTGCGCTGTCGCCCGCTGCTCGTGGACGCCCCGGCCACCCCCTCGCGCGACTTCCACTGACGGTCGTGCCGGCGCCCCGGCCGCCCGCATCATCGTCGCGAACCTCCAGGGCGCGGGAAGCGGTGCGGACCTCGTCGGGCACCCGGAGGCCCACCTGTGGCAAGATGCACGAGGGGCCCCGGTGACGGCTGCGCGTTCCCACTCTGGCATCGACTGGCTGCCGATCTCGCACGCCGACGACGTGGTCGCCACCGGTCCGTGGCTGCTCCGGCTGCGCTGGGGGGCCGGTCTGGGGGTCCTGGCGGCAACCGTGCTGGCGCGGCGGCTGTTCGGCGTCGGCGTTCCCGTGGCGCCCATGGCGGTCGTGGGGCTCGCGATTCTCGCCTACAACGCGGCGCTGTGGCTGGCGTTCGAGCGCCTGAAGAAGACGGGCGGGCCGAGGTCTTCCCTGGCCACGCGCCTGACCCATCTCGAGCTGATCCTCGACTGGGCAGCGATGCTTGTGCTCATCCATCTCACCGGCGGGGTCGAGAGCCCCGTCATCATCTTTTTCCTGTTCCACATCATCGTGGCCTCGCTGCTGTTCGAGCGGGCAACCGCCGCGGTCTACGCGGCAGCCGCCGTGCTGCTCACCATGGTGCTCGCCGCCGCGGAGGGCTCGGAATGGATGCCGCACCGCCACCTCGAGGGGTTCCTGCCCGGGGAGGCGTTCGCGGAGCCGGCTTTCGTGCTCGGCATCCTGGGGACGTTCACGCTGCTGGGGACGGTGTCGTTTTATATCGCCTCGACCCTCGCCGAGCGCGCGAGGCGCGGCGAGGAGCGGCTCGCCACGCTGTACTTCGGTCTGCAAGCAGTGGGGTCCTCGCTCGAACTAGGAGAGGTCCTGCAGCGGCTGGCCGAGGCGACCGCCGAGGCGATGGGCGTGCACGGAGTGGCCGTGGGCCTCGTGGACCCCACCCACACCCGCCTCGACGAGGCGGCCGCGGTGGGGCTTTCCGAGGCCTACCTCGCCAAGGGTCCGGTGCTGCTGAGCCACTCGCCGATTCTCAGCGAGGTGGTGCTGTCGGGGCGGTCGCTGATCGTCCAGGAGACGGAGGGCCTCAGGCGCCTGCAGTATCCGGCGGCCATCGCCGCCGAGCAGATCCGCTCCATTCTCTTCGTGCCGCTGCGCGGCAAGGAGCGGGTGCTCGGGGTGATCCGGGCGTACTCCACGAGAGAGCGCGCCTTTTCCCCCGAGGACGCGCGCTTCCTGGAAGCGATCGCCGCCCAGGGGGCGCTGGCGGTCGAGAACGCCCTGGCGTTCGGAGCGCTGCGCAAGCTCGACCAGGACAAGTCCAGGTTCGTGCGCATGGTCACCCACGAGTTGCGGGCGCCGGTGGCCGGCGCCGACTCGATCCTCCGCGCTTTGCTCGGCGGCTACCTCGGGCCGCTCGACGACAAGCAGCGCGACTTCATCCAGCGCGTGGCCCGGCGCCTGGACACCCTGCGCATGCTCATCGACGACCTGCTGGAGCTGGCGGCCGGGCGTACCGGCATGGAGCACGCCGAGACCGAAGACGTGCAGCTCGCCGAGGTGATCCGGCGCGTGGTCGAGCATCTGCAGCCGCAGGTACAGGAACGCCGCCTCGTGCTCAGGCTCGACCTCGAGGGCGCGGCCGGGGTGGCAGTCCGCGCCAACGCCGAAAGCCTCTTCAGGGTCTTCCTCAACCTGGTCGGCAACGCCGTCAAGTACACCCCGGAGGGCGGCGCCGTCGTGGTGCGGGTCGACCGGGCCGACGCCCAGGCCGAGGTGGCGATCAGCGACACCGGCATCGGCATCCCGGCTGACGCGCTGCCGCGGCTTTTCACCGAGTTCTTCCGGGCGCCCAACGCCAAGCCGTTCGCGTCGGGCACCGGTCTCGGGCTCGTCATCGTCAAGGAACTCGTGGAAAAGATGGGCGGCCGCATCAGCGTCGAAAGCGACGAGGGCCGCGGCACGACCTTCACCGTGTACCTTCCCCTGGTTGCTGCCCCGTAGCAGCCCGGCGCAGCTGCCTCCGGCGCCAGAGCTTGTAGACGGCCGGGTAGACCAGCAGCTCGAGGAGGAACGAGGTCACCAGGCCGCCGATCATCGGCGCCGCAATGCGCTTCATGAGGTCGGCGCCGGTGGCGGTGGAAAGGAGAATCGGCAGCAGGCCCATGAACGAGGCGATGACGGTCATGGCCTTGGGGCGGCTGCGGCGCACCGCGCCGTGCACGATCGCCTCGTCGATCCCGGCCGGTGTGGCGAGCAGCCCCTTGCGCCGATACTCCTCCCACGAGAGATCCAGAAACAGCAGCATGAACACCCCGGTCTCGGCGTCCAGGCCGAGCAGCGCGATCATCCCCACCCAGGCGGCAATCGAGACGTTGTAGTCCAGCAGCCAGAAGAGCCAGATCGCCCCGACGGCCGAGAACGGCACGGCCAGCAGCACGACGCCCGTCTTGAACGCGGAGCGGGTGTTGGCGTACAGCAACACGAAGATCAGCGCGAGGGTGATCGGCACCACGACCTGCAGCCGTTCCCGAACCCGGAGCATGTTCTCGTACTGCCCGGACCACGACAGCACGTAGCCGGCCGGCAAGCGCAGCCGCTCCGCCACGAGCTGCTTTGCCTCCTGCACCCAGCTGCCGATGTCGCGGCCCGCCACGTCGACGTACACGTAACCGGCAAGGAAGCCGTTTTCGTTGCGGAGCATCGAGGGGCCCTGGAGGAGCTGGACGTCGGCGAGCTGCCCGAGCGGCACCTGGGCGCCCGAAGGGGTGGCCACGAGGACGCGGCGCAGCTGCTCCGGATCGTCGCGCAGCTCGCGCGGGTAGCGCACGTTGACCGGGTAACGGGCACGCCCGTCCACGACCGTCGTGACGTTCTCGCCGCCCACGGCCGCCATGATCGTCATCTGCAGCGCCTCGACGGTCACGCCGTGGCGGGCGAGCTGGTCGCGGCGCGGCACGAGGTCGAGGAAGTAGCCCCCCGCCACGCGCTCGGCGAACACCGAGCGGGTGCCGGGCAGCGTGCTCAGCAGCAGCTCGAGCTGGCTTCCCAGCCGCTCGATCTCGGCGATGTCGGCCCCCAGCACCTTGATCCCCACCGGGGTGCGGACACCGGTCGAAAGCATGTCGATGCGCGCCTTGATCGGCATCGTCCAGGCGTTGGTCTGGCCGGGGATGCGCAAGTGCCGGTCCATCTCCTCGACGAGCTCGTCCCAGCCGATGCGGTCGGGCCAGAACGGGCGCAGCAAGCGGGCCAGCCAGGGCGGCGCCCAGGACGAGTACCACGTCGGCTTCGGGCGCCATTCCTCCTCCGGCCTGAGCATGACGACAGTCTCCATCATCGAGAACGGCGCCGGGTCGGTCGAGGTCTCGGCGCGCCCCGCCTTGCCGTGCACCCGCTCGACCTCGGGAAACGAGCGCAGGATGCGATCCTGGGTTTGCAGCAGCTCCTGGGCCTGCGCCGCGGAGATGCCAGGGAGTGTCGTCGGCATGTAGAGAATCGAGCCCTCGTTGAGAGGCGGCATGAACTCCCTGCCGAGGCGGAGGTAGACGGGGATCGACACCGCCACGATGCCGGCCGCAGCGAGCACGGTCTTCCACGGGTGCCGCAGCACGAGCCGACACGCCGGCTCGTAGAGGCGGAACAGGACCCGGCTCACGGGGTGGCGTTCCTCGGCCACATACGTGCCGACGAACACCTTGCTGGCCAGCCATGACAGCCAGCGGGGGCGGAAGGTGAACGGATCGACGCGGGCGAACAGCATGCGCATCGCCGGGTCGAGGGTGATGGCCAGCAGCGCGGCGAGCGCCATGGTGAGGTTTTTCGAGGTGGCGAGGGGCCCGAACAGCCGGCCCTCCTGGTCGACGAGCGCGAAGATCGGCAGGAACGCCACGGCAATCACGAGCAGCGAAAAGAACACCGAGGGGCCGACCTCGAGCAGTGCCTCGAGGCGCACCGCGAAGAAGCTCCCCGGCCGACCCTCGTTCCGCCAGCGGTGGATGCGGTTGTAGGCGTTTTCCACCTCCACGATCGCGCCGTCCACCAGCACCCCGATCGAGATGGCAATCCCGGCCAGCGACATGAGGTTGACGGTGATCCCGAGCAGGTAGAGCGGAATGAACGAGAGCAGCACGGAAACGGGGATGGTGAGGATCGGCACGAACGCCGAGGGCAGGTGCCACAGGAAGACCAGGATCACGATCGAGACGATGATCATCGCCCACAGCAGCTCGTCGGTGAGGGTGCGGATGGCGCGCTCGATGAGCGTCGAGCGGTCGTAGGTGGTCACCACCTCGACGCCGGCCGGCAGCGACGGTGTGAGTTCTGCCAGGCGCGCCTGGACTGCCCGGATGACGTTGAGGGCGTTTTCGCCGTGGCGCATCACGACGATTCCGCCCACGTGATCGCCGAGCCCGTTGAGATCGGCCACACCGCGCCGGATCTCGGGGCCCCACTCGACTCTGGCGACGTCCCCGAGCCTCACCGGTACACCGCCTGGTGTGACCACGAGCACCGCCTGCGCGAGGTCCTCGGGCGTCCTGGCATAGCCGCGGGCCCGCACCATGTACTCGGCGCCGGCGATTTCGAGCACTCGCCCGCCGGTCTCGCCGTTGGACCGCGCGACGGCGCGCACCACCTCCTCCAGCGCCACGCCGTAGGCGCGCAACCGGTTGGGGTCGGCGGTGACCTGGAGCTGGCGCTGCATGCCGCCGAACGACGCTACCTCGGCCACGCCCGGCACCGCCTGCAGCGCGTAACGCAGCGTCCAGTCCTGGAACGTCCGCAGCTCGTCGAGGCCGTGGCGGCCGGATTGATCGACGAGGGCGTACTGGAACACCCACCCGAGCCCCGTGGCGTCCGGTCCGAGTTCGGTGCGCACCCCGGGCGGGAGCTGCGGGCCGATCCTCGAGAGGTGCTCGGCCACTCGCGAGCGGGCCCAGTAGAGGTCGGTGCCATCCTCGAAGATGACGTACACGAACGAGAACCCGAAGTCCGAAAAGCCGCGCACCGCCTTCACCCGGGGGGCGCCGAGGAGCCCCGAGACGATCGGGTAGGTGACCTGGTCCTCGAGGATGTCGGGCGAGCGGTCCCAGCGCGAGTAGACGATGACCTGGGTGTCGGAAAGGTCGGGCAGGGCGTCGAGACGGATGTCCTGCAACACCCGGCCGGCCAGGACGCAAAGCGCGCCCACGCCGAGCAGCACCAGATACCGGTTGTGAGCCGAGAACGAGATGATGCGGCGGATCATGCGCCACCCCCCGAACGGGCAGGCACGAGGCAGGAGCCAGCCAGCACAGACTCCGGGCGCCGAGTCGCAGGTGGTGTGTGCAGCGCACGGGCCGATGGGGTCGGGTGATGCATGCTCACCTCCCGCCCGTCTGCGCTTGCCCTGCTCCGTGCACGTGGCCTTCTGCCTGGCCCGGGGGTGGGGCGGTGAAAAGGGCGCGCAAGCGTGACTCGGAGTCGAGCAGGAAGGCGGCGCGCACCGCCACCTGCTCCCCGGCGGCGAGCCCCGACGCAAGGATGGCGGTGCCACCCTGGCGCAGCGCCAGCCGCACCTCCCGCGGCTGCAGCGTGCCGCCGGCCTGCACGAACACGAGCTGCCGCGTGCCGGTTTCCAGCACCGCCGAGTCCGGCACCGCGACCCCTTCGATTTCTCCGGCCCGGATCAGCGCGTCGACGAACATCCCCGGACGCAGCGCCATCCCGGGGTTCGGCAGCTCGATGCGGAGTCCAAGGGTACGACTGACCGGGTCCAGCGCCGGCTCGACAAGGGCGACGCGGCCGGCAAGCCGCATCGCCGACGCGTGCGGAAAAGCGAGTTCCACCTCCTGCCCGACCTTCACGAGTGGCGCGTCCTGCTCGTGGACGGCGGCGACCACCCACACGTGCGACAGGTCGGTGACCGTGAACAGTTCGGTCCCGGGCTCGACCCGGTGGCCCTCGACCACCGCCTTGGCGGTGACGGTCCCGCCGACCGGCGCCGTGAACGTGACGGTCCGCCGCACCTGGCCGGTGCGCTCCAGTTCCTCGATAAAGCTGGCCGGAACGTCGAGCAGACCAAGCCGCCGCCGCGCCGCCTCGAGCAGCTCGGCGGCGCCGCGCCGGACCTCCGGCACGCTGGAGGCCGAAAAGCGCTCCGCGGCTTCGCGGGCGCGCAGCAGCTCCTCCTGGCTCGCCACGAGTTCGGGGGAAAAGAGGTCGAGAAGCGGCTGCCCGGGTCGGACCGGCTGGCCGACGGTGTTCACGTGCAGCCTCTCGACCCAGCCGGCGAGCTTGGTGTGCACGTGCCGCACGCGAGTCTCGTCCGGCACCACGCTGCCCACCGTGCGCACCGTCCTGGCCAGGCGCTCGAGCCGCGCCGCCGCCGTCTGGACCCCGGCCAGCCGCAGGGCCTCGCTCCCGAGGGCGAGCGGCGCCGTCCTTGGAGGAAGGGTGGACGCTTCGGAGGCGGGCGCATCTGGCCCGTGGCCGGCGGCCGTGCCGCCGCCGGCAGTCTCTGGCCTTTTCTCGACCAGGTTCATGCCGCAGGTGGGGCAGCGGGCCGGCGTGTCGGACGTCACCCCCGGGCACATCGGGCAGATGTAGGTGTGGGGGCCAGGGGCGGTGGCGTGTCCCGCGTGCCCTGCCTCTGGCTGCCCGGCGGCGGGAGGCGGGAGCTGCGCGGCGCCCGCCTCCTGCACCAGCTTCATGTTGCAGATCGGGCAGTCGCCCGGGCGGTCGGAGACGTAGCTCGGGTGCATCGGGCAGTAGTACCTTCCGGCCGTCGCCGACTTTCCGCCGCACGCTGCAGCCATGACGGCGCCCGCCAGCGCCAGCACGAGGGTTGGAAACGTCACCGGTCTCATTGCGCACCTCCTGTCTGTACCGGCGAGCCACGGTCGGGGCTCGCCGGAACCTCGCCCACCAGCGCCAGCACTTCCGCCTCGATGGCGGCCGTCAGCGCCTGCAGCTCCACGAGTTCGACCCGCGCCTCGAGCCACAGGCGCAGCGCCTCCACGACCATCGACAGCTCGCCGCGCTCGCCGAGGTAGGCCGAGCGGGCCGCGTCGACTGCGGCCGAGGTCTGGGGCAGCAGCGTCGATTCGACGAGCGCCGCCACCGAGCGGGCGCGGCGCCACTCGGCTTCGAGGCGAGCCGCCTCGGCCGCGACATCCAGCTCGGCCTGCCGCAGCTCGGCACGGGCCGCCGCGGCCGCGTGACTGGCCGCCCGCAGCGCGGGTTCCTGCGCCCCGCGCCGCCACACCGGCAGCTCGAGCCCGAAGCGCAGCGACACCACGGGGTCGAGGTCGCCCCGGTACCCGAGACCCGCCCCCACCGTCAGGCCGGGACGTAGCGCGAGCCGGGCGAGTTCTTCCTCGCGCTCAGCCTGCGCCACGGCCAGCCGCCGGGCCGTCACGAGCGGGGAGGACGTCACGGCGGCCTCACCCCAGGGAGGCGGCGGCAGTGCCGCCGTCGGGAGGGCGGCGATGCGGCCGGGCGCCAGGCCCGGGGGCTGCCCGAGCAGCCTCGCGAGGGCTGCCTGCAGGCCCTCGCGGGTGCCTTCCAGTTCGAGCTGCTGTCGGGCGAGGCGGGTGCCTTCGAGGCGAGCGCGCACGACGGCGGCCTGCTCGTCGTGCCCCGTGCCGTAGAGTGCCGCGACGGTCGCCGCCAGCAGCTGCTGCAGCTCGGCGGCGTGCGCCAGCAGCTCGTGCCGTTGCCCGACCGACCACAGCGCAGCCGCGGTTTGCCGCACTGCCTTCACGAGCTCGCGCCGGGCCAGCTCGAGTTCGGCCTCGCGCGAGCGCACGTCGAGTTCGGCCGCGGCCCGGCGCGCCGCGCGGGCGCGGGGCCACGGCAGGTGCTGGCGCACCTCGGGGCCGACCATCGACATCCCCGACTCGCCCACCGTGAGGCGATCGAACCGCTCGTTCTGCAGCATGAGTTCGAACATCGGCGGCGGCAGGGCGCCAGCGGGACGCACCAGCTCCCGCGCCGCAGCCACCCGTTCTCGCAGTGCCTCGAGCGATGGCGAATCACGCAGCGCTTCCTCGACCAGGATCTCGACCGGCGCCGCCGGGGTAGGGGCTTCCGCGCTGGCAGCGGCTGCTGCGAGCGCCAGCCCGGCCGCCACGGCAGCCGCCCGGCGCGTGCTGTCTCTCCTTTTCATGAACACCTCCACACTCTTGCGAAACGGCGGTCGCCGCCCCGTCCGGGCACACCTCTTCCCGGGAGGTGTCTAGCAGCGGAAGGCGTGGCCGGTCAGGAACGGAGGCGGGACGGCGAGTTCGCGAGGCTCGGTCGCGAGGCCGGTCTCGAAGGCAGCCGCCGGGAGGGCAGCGGCAGCGAGGTGCAAGAGCAGGGCGGGCGGTGGCGCGGCAAGCGAGGCGCGGGGCGCCGGCTGGCCGGGACGCTCGTGGTCGGCTGGCGCCGGCGAGCCCGTGCAGCAACCGCACGGCTGGCCGGCAGGGCAGCACGAGCAGCGGTGGGTAGGGGCCGGGGAAGGCAGGAGACCGCACGGGGGACCGATGCCGGACCCCACCAGCGCCATGACGAGAACTGCGAGACCTGCCATTGTCCGCACCAAGCGCGCTCCCTGCCGTGCAACCACGGGCGCGGGGCCCTTATTTCAGGCCCGGCGCGGGCACGACGGTGAGCCGCCCGTTCGCGGTCGCGAGGCGCAGCCCGACGCGCTGCAGCAGAGAGGGCACAACGGCGAGCGGCAAGCCGACGACCGCCTGCACGTTGCCCTCGACGCGCTCGACGAGCACGGCGCCCTTGCCCTGCACCGCGTACGCGCCGGCCTTGTCGTCGCCTTCGCCGGTGCCCGCGTACCAGGTGTACAGCCCGGCGTCGAAAGGCACGAAAGTGACGCGGGCGAGCTCGAGATGGGAGGCCGACGCCCCCCTCCAGCGCACCACTGTCGCGGTCGCCACCACGTGTGTGACGCCGGCAAGGGCGGTCAGCATCGCGGCCGCTTCCCGGCGGTCGCCGGGCTTGCCGAAGATGCGGTCGCCGCGAAGCACGACCGTATCGGCGGCCAGCACCGGCAGCTCGGGGCACCGGGCTGCCGCCATGGCGGCCTTGGCGGCCGCCACCCGCGCAGCGTGAACCGGTCCGGGCTCGCCCGCGACCGGCGTCTCGTCGACGTCTGCCGGCGCCACGAGGAGCTCGAGGCCGAGACGTTCCAGCAGCTCCCGGCGGCGGGGCGACGCCGAGGCCAGCACGAGCTGAAGGGGCGGAGCCGTCGTCACGGCCCGACCCGGCGCACCAGCACGACGCTCCGCGCGGTGTCCACCACCTCCACCTCGCTGCCGGCCGGAATCGGCTGCGGATCGTCGCTCCGGGCCGCGAGCAACAGCCCACCGGTGTGCTCGGGCAAGCGGATCTGACCGTAGCCGCCAGGGGGGATCTCGCGCACCACCAGCGCCGTGCCCGGGCGCGGAAGCGGGGGCCGGCGGCGGCGCAGCAGCACCATGGTGACGACAACGGCGGCGAGCCCGGCGAGGATGGCGCCACCCAGCGTCACCTCGACGTGCTCGCGCCCGCGCGTCGCCAGGATCAGCCCAGCCGCGCCGAAGGCGCACAGGCCGGCGGCAACGCGTCGCACCACGAAGTTGAACAGCGCCGGGGAGTGATCGGCAGGGGGCGCCACCGGCTGGCTTTGCAGCAGGGCACGGATGTCGCCGAACAGCCCCGTCACCGCCGCCAGCACCAAGCCGACGAGCAGGCACGCGAGGTAGATGAACGCCCAGGTCACGACCCATTGTAGCCGCCCAGCGGGTCCTGTGTGGCCTGGTGGTCCCGCCGGTGTGGTAGTGTGGCCCCGAGGACGCGGGCGGAGGCTTGCGGGTGAACGGCGGCAGCGGTCGATCCGTATGCGGGATGGAGGGCAGATGCCCACCGCGAGGGGGTGGCTGATGCGGCGAGTGCTCGGGGCGGCTCTGATCGTGTGCGGGCTCGGCGCGCCGGCGGCGGGCCAGTACCGGGACCCGGTCCTGGAGGTGTTCAGGGCCCAGGTCGAGATCGAAAAGCGGCTGCTGGCCGGCGACCTGGCCGGCCTCGAGAAGGCGCAGGCAGAGCTCGGCGACGCCTCGGCGCGGTTGCTTCGTCTGGGTGACGACCTCATCCGGGCCGAGCGCGAGGGCGAAGAGGTTTCGGGCCTGCAGGCCCGTTCCTCCGACATTGCGAGGGCCGAGGCCGAGGTGACCAGGCTCATCGGTGCCTGCCAGATGCTGCGCACCGCCATTGGCGTGCGCCGCAGCGTGCTGGAGCAGATGCAGGCCGAGATCAAGCGGCTCGAGGATGCGAGCCAGGCCGTGCAGGACGAGCTGTCGGGGCGATGGACCGTGGCGATCGAGCCCGGAGGGTTGAAAGGCACGTTCGACCTCCGTCTCGATGGCACGCTGGTGACGGGTGTGTACCAGCTCGCCGGAGGGTGGAAGGGCTCGCTCCGCGGCACCCTCATCGGCGACATCGTGCGCCTCGAGCGCATCGACACACAGCAGGGGTTCGTGGCGGTGTACAGCGGCCGCCTCGTGTCCCGGGACGGCAGCAAGCAGCTCGAGGGTTCGTGGAGCGCCACGAACCTCGCGGCGGGAATGCCAGCCGCCGGCATCTGGGTTGCGAAACGCGAGCCGCGCTAGGCTCGCCCCGAGGTCGACATGTGGAAGAACCCGTTCGTGACCCTCATCGTCGGAGCCCTGTTCGGGTTCTTCGGCGGCTACCTTGCCGGCCAGCGGCAACCCCGGCCTGCACCTGCCCGTCCGTCCGTCCCTGCCACGGCAGACCCGCACGCCGGCGTGCCCGGCGCGCCTCCCCTCGGCGCGGGGAGCGCCCCGGCGGCCGTGGACGAGCGACTGGCGGCGCGGCTTCGCGACCTCGAGACGAAGCTGGCCCGCGGCCCCGAGGACTACGAGACCCTCGTGGAGGTCGGCAACGTCCTTTACGACATGGGCCGTTTCAAGAGTGCCAACGACTACTACGAGCGGGCGCGGCGGCTGCGTGACGACTCACCCGACGTGCTCACCGACTCCGGCGTGGCGTACCGCGAAACCGGCAACCCGCGCAAGGCCGCCGAGCTGTTCGAGCGCGCCGCGAGCCTGGCGCCGGCGCACTGGCAGTCCCGCTTCAACCTCTTGATCGTCAAGCTCTTCGATCTGGACGATCCGGCCGGCGCCGAGCGCGTCCTGGCCGAGCTCAAGGCGCTGCCCGTGAAGCCTGCCAACTTCCCCGACCTTGCCCCGCTCGAGAAGGAAATCGCCGCTCGCAAGGCGGCCGCGCCTGCGCGGTAGGTCGGACCTTCTCCGGCCTCACCAGTGCCAGACGGCGCTGATCGGAATCGCCTTGAGGCCTTTTCCGAAGGGAATCGTCTCGGCGCCGCAGTGGAGGATCGCGCCGCGCACGAAGGTGTTGCCGGCAGCCGCAGCCAGGGCTTCGAGCGCCGACAGACAACCCCGGTCGACCGAGCACGGCCGCACGACGAGCCCGGCGCAGCGGTCCTCTGCGCCCTCGAGCACCAGCACCGGCGGCGATCCGCCGGCCGGCCTGAAGCTGCTCAACTTCACCGGCGTGCTGCTCCAGCTTGCCTGCTTTCGCAGCTCCCCCGCCACGAACGAAAAGGTCATGGGGTCGAGCATTCGCAACTCGTCGCCAGGGTGTTCCGGCAGGTCGAGCAGGTGGCACAGCAGCCCGCTGTCCGCCACGAAGCGCTGCGCCGGCGAGGAGGCCTGGCGACCGGGCGGCGACCAGCCCGGGAGCCGATCGACGAGGAAGGTGCGCTCCAGGACCTGCAGGTAGTGGCGCCGCACCGCGGCTGGAACGGACCGGCGCGCCTGCCGCAGCACGAGGCGCTTGATTCGCCTCCACCGGGACGGCGACCCGCCGAGGAAGACCAGGGCGGCCCGGCGCAGTCGCTCCTTGGCGACGAGCCCGGAGGACGCCGCCGCCACGTCGGCCAGGATCGACGGCAGACGATGGTAGCCGTTGGTCGATGCGAGTTCGATGCGAGTCGAGGCCACGACGCGATCGAGGTACCAGTCGAACCACGCCGCTCGCTGCTCGAACGACCCGAGCCCCACGGCTTCGGGAAACCCGCCGCGCACCATGCGGTACCACAGCTCGTCGAGGCCGATGGCTGGAGCGGAGACCGGCAGAGGCTCGGGAGAAAGCATGCGTCCGAGGAACGATTCTCGTGCTCCGGCGATCTCGCCCTGCGAGAGAGGGTACATCCTCACGCGCGCGATGGGCGGCGTGGAGCCCTCTCGGGTCGGAACGGGCGGCAAGGCGCTCGACGAGGTGAGGAGGAGCTGGCCAGGTGTCGTGAACTCGCCGGCTGCTCCCGCGACCTGCTCCAGGACGCGGGGCGCGTTGTGGGCGTTGAGGAGCAGGACAGGGCCTGCCGTTGCGTGCAGGAAGGTGCGCAGGTCGAGGCGGACGGCGGTGTGCACGACCCGGTTCGCGGCGTCGAAGACCCGCCGGGCGACACGCGTACCTTCGAGCGACTCGGCGAGCGCCGCCTTGCCGCATCGCCTCGCGCCGACGATGGCGACAGCCGGCGAGCTCGCGAGTGCCTCGAGCACCACAGGGGCCACGTGTCGTTCGATCATGAGTCTGCTCCAGGGGGTCCGACCGGGCACAGCACTCGCCAGTGGGGCCGCGAACCGCACTCTAGTCTGCCCGCTGCGAGGCGTCAACGGGCCGAATCCTGACTTTGCGCCCTCTGTCCGACGGCGCGTGTGAGGATGCAGGGGCTGCCGCACCGCGACGTCCGGCTGCCCGGCACGCCGCCGCTCCGGCGGTGCCAGGGTACACTTCGCGGCGTGGCGAGAGTCCGGATCGGGGAGGCGTGCCTGCTCGAGCAGAGACTGCGGGCAGAGATCGTCGCGGCCGGGGCGACGCTGGCGCGCCTCGGTCTCGTGCGGGGGGCCGAGGGCAACATTTCGGTGCGCCTCGACGACAGGCGCTGTCTCGTCACTCCCTCGGGGTGGTCGAAAGGTCGGCTGGTGGGCGCCAGGCTGGTGCTGTGCGAGATCGACGGCGAGCCTGCCTCCGGCGCCTCGTCGGAAGCGCTCGCGCACCTGCTGACCTACCGTCGCTGCCCCGAGGTGGCGGCTCTCGTCCACGCGCACCCGCCCGCCGTGCTGGCGCTCGCCACGCGCGGCGCCATCCCCGATCCGGGCCTGCTGCGGGAGGGCGGTCTGCTCGTGCCTCGCATCGCCCGGGTCCCGGCGCTCCCGCCGGGTAGTCGCGAGCTGGCCGAGGAGTGCGCGCTGGCCCTGGGGCGCGGTCCGGCCGTCGTGATGGCGCGCCATGGCGCCATGACCTCCGGCGCCACGCTGCGCGAGGCGTTGCAGCGCATGGAGATCTTGGAGCTGCTCGCTGCAACGGCGCTGGCCGCCCACGGAGGGCGGCCGTGAGCGGCCGACTGGATTTCGGCGCGGCGGCCCGGTTCGCGCCCGGAACGCCGCTGGCCGAGCGCATGCGGCCCCGCACCCTCGCCGAGGTGGTCGGCCAGCGGGCGCTGCTGGGCGAGGAGGGGCTGCTGACGCGCCTGGTGGCGCGGGGCGAGCTGCCCTCGCTCATTTTCTGGGGGCCGCCCGGGTGCGGCAAGACGACGCTGGCGCGACTGCTCGCCGCAGCGTGCAACGCCGAGCTGGTCGCGTTCTCGGCCGTACTGTCGGGCGTAAAGGAAGCGCGAGCCGTGATGGACGAGGCGCGGCGGCTGCGCGCCGCCACCGGGCGCCGCACCGTGCTGTTCGTGGACGAGGTGCACCGCTTCAACAAGGCGCAACAGGACGCCTTCCTGCCGTTCGTGGAAAGCGGCGACGTGGTGCTCATCGGCACCACCACCGAGAACCCCTCGTTCGACCTCAACGCGGCGCTGCTGTCGCGCGCCAAGGTGTACGTGCTCGAGCCGCTGGCCGACGAGGACGTGGTCGTCCTGCTCCGCCGCGCTCTCGAGGACCCCGAGCGCGGCCTCGGGGGCCGGCGGCTCGAGTTCACCGAGGACGTCCTGGGGGCGATCGCGGCCCAGGCCGCGGGCGACGCCCGCATCGCGTACAACCTTCTCGAGATTGCCGCCGAGGCCGCGGGCGAGGGCGGCACGCTCACCGCGGCGCTGGTGCAGGAGGCCGCCCAGCAGCGCCTGGCCCGGTACGACAAGGACGGCGAGGAGCACTACAACCTCATTTCCGCCCTGCACAAGTCGATCCGCAACTCCGACCTCGACGCCTCGCTGTACTGGCTGGCCCGCATGCTCGAAGGGGGGGCCGACCCCCGCTTCATCGCGCGCCGCCTGCTGCGGATCGCATCGGAAGACGTCGGCATGGCCGATCCGCGGGCGCTCGAGCAAGCGGCCGCCGCGGCCCACGCAGTCGAGCACATGGGGATGCCGGAGTGCAACTTGGCGCTGGCGCAGGCGGCGCTGTACCTGTGCCTGGCGCCCAAGTCCAACTCGGTGTACCTCGCGTACGGACGCGCCCGCGCCTTGGTTCGAGAGCGCCCGCCGTACCCGGTTCCGCTCCACCTCCGCAACGCCCCGACCCGATTAATGCGCGAGCTCGGCTACGGCGACGGGTACGTCCACGCCCACGACACGCCCGGAAAGGTTGCCGAAATGCGCTGCCTGCCGCCCGAACTCGGGCAGCCACGCCTGTACGAGCCGACCGAGGAGGGGTGGGAAAAGCGCATCCGCGAGCGGCTCCGCGAGATCGCGGCGCGCCGCTCGCGGTGAGCGCGCCGGCGGGTTGTCTTTCATTGCCTGGCCTTTCCTGCCATACTCGAGGAGGGGGAATGCCCCGAGCGGTTCGACATTGGCCGCACTCGGTCAACACGCAACCGCGAGCCTCGTGCTCGCCACGACCTGCAACCTTGAAGACCCGGAGGAGACAGCCATGCGAGCATCGAAGACCGTCCTCGTCGCCCTGGTTTCCTTGACCATCGTGCTGCCAGCGCTCGGCCAACCAGAGCCCGACCCGGTGCCGGCCGCCGCGGCGGTTGCAGAGCTCGCGCCGGCAGCGGACCTCGCGGTCGAGGACCCTGTCGTGCCTTCGGCCGACGAGCTGCCGGCCTGGCCGGCGGAGCTCACTGTCTTTCCGGATCAGCTCCTGGGCGTTGCCGAGGCGGCGTCCGGCGAGCCGCTGCGCGGGTCGGTGCAGGTGATCACCCCCGGCGTGCTCACCACGACGCTGCTCAACGAGGGGTTCGAGACGAGCTTTCCGGGCACGGGGTGGACCGCCGCCTTCTTCTCGGGCAACCAGTCCAACGCCACCTGGGGCCGAACCTCGTACCGCAAGGCCTCCGGCTCGTACAGCATCTGGTGCGCCGCCGGCGGGCAAGGGGCGGTCAGCCCGCCGGGGCCGGTGCCGTACAACACGGCCGCAGGCGTCATCGTCGGGCCGTTCGATCTCTCGAACGCGACCTCGGGCACGCTCGCCTTCGACTACTGGCTGCAGACCGAGGCCAACGACCAGTTCCAGTGGCTGGCCGAGTCAGGGTGCAACCCCCTGCAAACGGGCTGCTCGTTCAGCGGTCTGTACACCACGACCAACACCTCCGGCTTCCAGCGCAGGACGCAGGATCTTTCCAACTGGGGCTCGGCCGGCAACATGCTCGGCAAGTCCAACGTATGGATCGCCTTCGTGTACAAGTCCGACGGTGCCAACCGCTTCGAGGGCGCCTACCTCGACAATGTGACGCTGGCGATCGAGACCGGCGGGAGCGGGTGCGGCACGTACGTCCTGACCCAGGACAACGACGACAACGGCTGGAGCGGGGCGCCCGACGGTGACTGGGGATACTGCGTCTTCAACAACGACTCCAAACATCCGATCGAGTTCCACTTCGACGTCAACGAGACGAGCATCGCCAGCGCCCAGCTCCTGCTGCTCTGCAACGACGTCGACGAAGACACCAACCCGAACAAGCCGGAGGTGGACAAGGTCTACGTCAACAACACCTACGTCGGCGTGCTGACGGGCGCCGACGGGCAGGACTCGACGACCTACCTGACGGTACCGCCCGGTCTCCTCGTGAGCGGGCGCAACCGGGTCCGGATCGACGTCAACACCGACCCCCGGTCGGCACCGGGGGACTGGTGCGTGACGCTCAAGCAGGCGCAACTCATCGTCAACGGCGGGTGCCAGGGGACCGCCACCTGCCGCTCGGTGACTACGAACGCGTCGAGCTATGCCCCGGGGAACACCGTCCGGGTCACCTACGAGATCGACACCACGCTCGCTTCCCAGCAGATCCGGGTGGAAACCAACCTCGTGGGTCCCAGCGGGTTGATCGTCGCAGGCTCGGAGAAGACCTACACCACGTACGGGTCGCAAAACGATCCGCAGACCGTCGACCTCGTGCTCCCCGCGGCGGCCGAAGGCGGGACGTACAAGGCCAAGATCTTCGTCTTCGACAAGGCCTCGGGGCGCCTCGAGACCTCGTGCGAGAAGAGCTTCACGGTGACCGGCTGCACGCTCGCCTGCACCGCCACGGTCCCGACGACCGGTCAGGTGGGCCAGGCGGTGTCGTTCACTTCCACCGCCACGCCTACGGGCTGCACGGGCACCCCCGAGTATTTCTGGACGTTCGGAGACGGCACCACGGCGGTGGCGCAGTCGCAGAACACGACGTTCGTCTACAACGCACCCGGGACCTACACCTGGGAGCTGGTGGTGGTGCTCGGCAACGCCCGCTGCGTCAGGACAGGCACGATCACGATCACGCAAGGGGGTGGGACGACCTGCACTCTCGGCTGCAACGCCGTAGTGCCCGCGACCGCGACCGTGGGGCAGGCGATCTCGTTCCAGGGCTCGGCCACCGCCACCAATTGCAGCGGCTCGCCGCAGTACTTCTGGACGTTCGGGGACGGTACCACGGCGGTGGCACAGTCGCAGAACACGACGTTCACTTACACAGCGCCCGGGACCTACACCTGGGAGCTGATCGTGGTGGTGGGCACCACCCGCTGCGTGCGAACCGGCACGGTCACCGTGACGAGCGGCGGCGCCACCTGCGTGCTGGCGTGCGACGCGGTCGTACCGACAACCGGCACGGTGGGAGCTCCGATCACTTTCCAGGGCTCGGCCACGGCCAGCAACTGCAGCGGCACCCCCGAGTACTTCTGGAGTTTCGGGGACGGCACGACGGCCGTGGCCCAGGGCCGGACGATCACGGCGACGTATGACATGCCGGGGACCTACACCTGGGAGCTGTCGGTCGTGGTCAACGGCGTGTTGTGCGTGCGCCGCGGCACGATCACGATCACCGGCGGCACTGGCACCGGCTGTCGCGTGGGGTGCTCGGCGACCGTGCCGGCGGTGGCGCGCGTCAACCAGCCGGTGCAGTTCGTGGGCGGCGCCACGGCCACCGGATGCACGGGGACCCCGGAGTACTTCTGGTTCTTCGGCGACGGAACGACGGCGGTCGCCCAGGCGCAGAACACGACCTGGAGCTATCCGCAGCCCGGCACCTACACCTGGGAGTTCATGGTCGTGATCGACGGCGTGTGGTGCCGGCGCTCGGGTCAGATCACGATCGTCTCCACGGCCGGTTGCGTGCTCAACTGTGCGGCCGTCGTCCCGGCGACCGCGCAGGTCGGGCAGACCGTGACGTTCCGAAGCTACGCGAACTGGGCCAACTGCTCGCGCTCGCCGGCGTACCTGTGGGACTTCGGCGACCGTACCAAGCCCTCCGGGGACGCCACGGCCACGCATGTCTACGCCGCGCCGGGCAGCTACGAGTGGCAGCTCACGACCATGGTGGACGGCGTGTACTGCGTGCGGTCCGGGGTGATCATCGTTTCCGCCCCCACGCAGCCGGCGGCGTGCACCTACTCGCAGTGGTTCCAGGTCGGCACGCAGGCGGCCGGAGTCGGCGCCAACTGGCGCACCGACGTCGCGATCCTCAACCCGACCTCGTCCACTGCCCAGGTCCAGCTCCGCCTCCACACCACCACGGCCGGGATCAAGACGCTGGCCACCGCGGTGCCGGCGGGGCGGCAGGTGCTGGTGGCCAACGTGGCCGGCCAGATGGGCTACTCCGGCTCGGGCGGCCTGCAGCTCTGCGCGGACCGGCCGGTGAGGGCCAACTCGCGGACCTACAACCAGGCGAGCGCGAGCAACACCTACGGCCAGTACTACGGGCCGTACACCACCAACCAGGCGGTGTGGGCGGGGGAGCTCGCTTGGCTGGTCGGGCTCAAGCAGGACGCGGCGTTCAGGACCAACATCGCGCTCACCAACACCGGATCCACCACTGCGCTCGTGGCCGTGACGCTGTACAACGGCGACGGCACGAGGCTGGCGGGGTACACCGTGTCGCTCGCGCCAGGGGAGTGGAAGCAGCAGAACCGCGTTTTCCAGACCTACGCGAACCGCACCGACATCAGCTCAGGGTTCGCGCGGGTCGCGGTGCTCTCGGGGAGAGGGGTCATCGTCTCGGCGTCGGTGATCGACAACAACACCGGCGACGCGACCACCAACCCCTGGCTGTTCTGACGGAGGCGTTCAGGCCGGCGGGTTGAGCGTGACCTCCACGAGCTCGATGCCCTCGGCACGGGCCGTGGGGTTGAGGAGCAGGGCGGCGAGCAGGGATGCCTCGTCCTGCTCCTCCTGGTATGTCGGGGCCCACACCAGGCCGTAGCCGCGCCCGCCGCCGTGGCGCTTGGCGAGACCCACCATGCGCGACACCAGCTCGATGAGCAGCGGCCACTCCTCGGGCGACATCGATCCCCGACGGATGAGCGGGTAGGGGACGAAGCCGAGGGAGCAACTGAACGGTACCGCGGCGCCGCCGGCGCCCGTCACCGACAGGCCGTTGACAACCTGCAGGAGCTTCGCCGCCAGCGTCGCGAGCCCCTCCCGGTGCATGCCCGACCCCACCACGACCAGCTCGTCGTCGCCCCAGCGGGCCAGCAGGTCCTCCTGCCGTACCGCCTGGCGGAGGGCGGCGGCCATGGCCCGCAGGGCGGCGTCGCCGGCCGCTCGCCCGTGCGCCTGGTTGATGCCGGCCAGTCCGTCGATGTCGACCATGAACAGGGCGAGCCCGTGACGGGGCGTGAAGTGGTCGGGCCAGTCGGCGAGGGCGGTGCGCCGTGCCATCGACAGCCGGCCCGGCAGATCCTCGGCCATGCGGGCGCGGTTGCCGAGGCCGGTGAGGGCGTCGACCCGCACCCGCTCGGCCAGGGTTCGCGCCTGCTCCTGGAGGCGCCGTTCGGTCTCGGCGAGGTGCTTCGCGACGACTCGGCGCCGCCGTCGCTCGACGAGCACCCAGACGAGCAGCAGGATGATGGCGAGGAGGCTGGTCGGGAAGGTCCAGGCCGGCAGGGCGGCGGTGAGCGAGACGAGCTTCTCGGCGGCGATCATCGCCCCCATCATAGCGCCGGGCAAGGCCGTTGGCGCCGGCATCGGGGTTCGACGACCCTCGCGTCGGGCGCTCCCGCGTGCCTCGTGCCCGTTGCGACACGAAAAGAGGGAGGGCCGAAGCCCTCCCGAGTGCGACAGACCCAAGGAAAGTGTGGCGCGAGCTAGATCAGACCCTGGTCGATCGTCGCGTTGGCGACCTTGAGGAAGCCGGCGATGTTGGCGCCCAGCACGTAGTTGCCCGGGTCGCCGTACTCCTTGGCGGTGGTCACGCACGCCTCGTGAATCGAGTCCATGATGCGGCGGAGGCGCTGGTCGACCTCGTCGCGGGTCCAGGACAGCCGCAGGGAGTTCTGCGACATCTCGAGGCCGGAGGTGGCGACGCCGCCGGCGTTGGCCGCCTTGCCGGGGCCGTAGAGGATGCGCTTGCGCAGGAACACCTCGACACCCTCGAGCGTCGTCGGCATGTTGGCGCCCTCGGAGACGCAGATGCAGCCGTTGTTCACGAGCATTTCCGCCTCGTCGCCGCTGATCTCGTTCTGCGTCGCGCACGGCAGCGCCACGTCGCACTTGACGAACCATGGGCGCCGGCCCTCGTAGTACTCGCAGTGGAACCGCTCGGCGTACTCCTTGATCCGACCGCGCCGGACGTTCTTGAGTTCCATCAGGAACTCCCACTTCTCCTGCGTGCACCCTTCCTTGTCGACGACGGTGCCGTCGGAGTCGGAGAAGGTGACGACGCGCCCACCGAGCTGCATGACCTTCTGGGCAGCGTACTGCGCGACGTTGCCCGACCCCGAGATCGCCACGGTCTTGCCGGCGATCGCCTGGCCGCGGGTGGCCAGCATGTCCTCGGCGAAGTAGACGCAGCCGTAGCCGGTGGCCTCGGGCCGGATGAGCGAGCCGCCCCAGAGCAGCCCCTTGCCGGTCAGCACGCCCTCGAACGAGTGGGTCAGCTTCTTGAACTGCCCGAACATGTAGCCGATCTCGCGGCCGCCGACGCCGATGTCACCCGCCGGGACGTCGATGTTGGCGCCGATGTGGCGATACAGCTCGTTCATGAGCGCCTGGCAGAAGCGCATCACCTCGGCGTCGGACTTGCCCTTGGGGTCGAAATCCGAGCCGCCCTTGGCGCCGCCCATGGGGAGGGTGGTGAGGGAGTTCTTGAAGATCTGCTCGAAGCCGAGGAACTTGAGAATGCCGAGGTTGACCGTGGGGTGGAAGCGCAGGCCGCCCTTGTAGGGACCGATGGCGTTGTTGAACTCGACGCGGTAGCCCTTGTTGACGTGGACCTCGCCCTTGTCGTCCTGCCACGTGATGCGGAACAGGTAGGTGCGGTCGGGCTCGGAGAGGCGCTCGAGGATCCGATGCTCGATGAACTCCGGGTGCCGCTCGAGGCACGGGATCAGCGACTCCACGACCTCCTTGACGGCTTGGTGGAACTCGGGTTCGGCGGGGTTTTTTGCGACCAGGCGCTCGAGAAACTTGGCGACATACTGGGTGACGTTCATCCTTGCATCTCTCCTTTTCCCCTGCGGGTGCGTTCTCGCTCCCGCGAATCTGGCGTCACGAAACGAGGCCGGGTTCGGGTGACGCTGCGTGTGAAGCCCTTCACGATCCTCTCTCGACACCTCCCTCGGCCTGCGGTGCACGCCCGGGGCGCTCAGCCGCCCAGCCTCCACCTCCTGGCTCTTTTCCGGGCGCCGAATCGGCCGGGGCCGAGGACACGTGGCAGGGCATGACACACGTCTCGGCCGACTCTCCGGACTTGCGCGAGTGGGGCATTTCCGGCCGTCACGGCGGGGAATACTACCCCTTGGTGGGAAGGTCGTCAACAAGGCTCGAGGGGGAGGCGAGGTGTGAGGGGGGGGCGGGCGCGCTGTCGGCCGGTACAATGGGCGACGCCGGGGGTTCGCATGGAACGTGAAGGCAAGGAGTACCGGGGCAAGGCGATTCGCGTGCGCTTCGACCGCAAGCGCTGCACGCACGTCGCCGAGTGCATTCGCAGGCTGCCGGCGGTGTTCGACATGCAGCGGCGCCCATGGGTCGATCCGGACGCCGCTTCCCCCGAGGAGGTGGCGGCCGTCGTGCTGCGCTGCCCGACCGGGGCGCTGCACTTCGAGCGGCTCGACGGCGGGCCGGACGAACAGCCGCCGGAGGTCAACACCGTGACCGTGGGAGAGTACGGGCCGCTGTACGTCCACGGCGACGTGGAAGTGCTCGACGAGTCTGGCGAGGTCGTGCTGCGCGACACGCGGATCGGGCTGTGCCGGTGCGGCGCCTCCGCCCACCCCCCGCTGTGTGACGACTCGCACTTCGGCATCGGCTGGGAGGACTGCAGCGGCGTCGACGCGATTCCCGCCGACCCCGAAGCGACGGGCCGCGGTCGCCTGCAGATCTGGCCGCAAAAGGGCGGGCCGCTCACGATCATGGGCTCGTTCGTGCTGCAGGATAGCCGGGGGCGTCGGGTGCTGGTGCGCGACCGCTCGCTCTGCCGATGCGGCAAGTCGCGCGCGAAGCCGCTGTGCGACGGTGCGCACGCCGAGGGATGAGGCCGAAAACGCCTTCACGATATCGATGCCCGCTGGCCCGAGCCCTCGCTCCGCGCGCCGGCCGCCCATCGCCGATCAGCGGCAGCGCCTGCGGCGGTGTGGTCCGAGAGCGGCTCTGGTAGGCTGACGCCATGGGAGCCCCCGAGATGCCGCCAACGGGCGGCGCAGCGAGCCCCCAGGGGCGGCCTCGCTTCCGGTTGCTGATCTTCGTGGTCGCGTACTACGCGGAGGCAACCCTGGCCAGGGTGCTGGCACGGATCCCGCGAAAAGTCTTCGAGGACTTCGACTGCGAGGTCCTGGTCGTCGACGACGGTTCGCAGGACCGCACCTACGAGATCGGCGAGGAATACCGGCGGCAGCACCCGGAGATCCGCCTCACGGTGCTGCGCAACGAGCTCAACCAGGGGTACGGCGGCAACCAGAAGATCGGCTACACCTACGCCGTTCGCCACGGCTTCGACTTCGTGGCGCTCGTGCATGGCGACGGCCAGTACGCGCCCGAGGAGCTGCCGCGGCTGCTCGTCCCCCTGTGCGAGGGCCGCGCTGACGCCGTTTTCGGCTCGCGCATGCTGAGGCCGCGCGACGCGCTGCGTGGAGGGATGCCGCTGTACAAGTTCGTCGGCAACCGGGTCCTCACCGCGCTCGAGAACCTCGTGCTCGGCACGCGCCTTTCGGAATTCCACTCCGGGTACCGGATCTACGCCGTGCGGGCGCTCGATGCCATCCCGTTTCTCCTGAACACCGACGACTTCCACTTCGACACCGAGATCATCATCCAACTCCTCGCCGCCCGCATGCGGATCGTGGAGCTGCCGATCCCCACCTACTACGGCGGCGAGATTTGCCGGGTCAACGGCCTGCGGTACTCGTGGAACGTGGTGCTGGCGGTGCTGCGCGCCAGCTTCCACCGCGCCGGTGTGCTGTACCAGCGGCGGTACGACTGCGAGCCGGAGGGCAATACGCATTACGAGCTCAAGCTGGGGTACCGCTCCAGCCATACCATGGCGCTCGACGCGGTGGCAAGCGGCGAGAGGGTGCTGGACCTGGGCGGCGGGCCTGGCGATTTTGCTGCCCTCCTGGTCGAGAAGGGGTGCCGAGTGACGCTGGTCGACCGCCACGCCCCGGTCCGACCGCTGTGCGGTGTGGAGTGCATCCGCCACGATCTCGACGCCCCGCTGCCGCTCGACGTGCGGCCGTTCGATGTCATTCTCGCCCTCGACATCATCGAGCATCTGCGCAGCCCCGAGGCATTCTTGCGAAACCTCCGAAAACTGTTCGACGAGCGGCCGCGGCGGCTGATCCTGACCACGCCCAATGTCGCGTTCGTGGTCCAGCGTTTGATGCTGCTCGCCGGCCAGTTCAACTACGGACGCGCCGGCATCCTCGACCGCACCCACACGCGGCTGTTCACGTTCCGGACGCTCCGGCGCCTGTTGCGCGAGGAGGGGTACCGCATCCGCGCCGTCCGGGGGGTGCCAGCGCCGTTTCCGAAGGTCCTCGGCCACGGCTGGCTGGGGCGCGCGGCGCTGGCCCTCAACTCGGCGCTCATCGCCGTGTCCAAGAGCCTCTTCTCGTACCAGATCTACGTGGAGGCCGAGTGCCGTCCGGACGTCGACTTCTTTCTTCGCTCGACGGCGGGAGGCGGGGGTGGAATGGCCGCCCGGCAGGCGCCGTTGGCCGGGCCGGAGGGTGAAGTTCATGAAGACGATCGCGAGTGTCGTGACGATGCTGCTGGCGGCGGCGACGGGATGGGCCGGTGAGATGCTGACGCCCGGCGACCCCTTTCCTGCCTGGGAGCTGACCGATCACACCGGAGCCCAGGTCTCCTCGGCGAGCATGGCCGGCACGCCGTACCTCATGTGGTATTACCCGAAGGCCTCGACCCCCGGTTGCACCAAGGAAGGCTGCGCCCTGCGCGACAGCTACGCCGATTACCGCAAGCTCGGCGTCGAGGTGATCGGGGTGTCGTTCGATACGCCCAAGGACAACGCCGAGTTCGTCTCCGAGCAGCGCTTCCCGTTCCGGCTCCTGTCCGACCGCACGAAGGCGCTGGCGGTGGCGGTCGGAGCCGCCGATTCGCCGAGCCGTCTGTGGGCGCGGCGCATCTCCTACCTCGTGGGCGGCGACGGCAAGGTGCTGGCCGCGTACCGCGACGTCGACCCCGCGACCCACGCCCAGCAGGTGCTGACCGACCTGGCGAGGCTCGCGAGCAAGTGAGCCTCGGGCGGCGGCTCGGCGCGGCATTGCTGCTCGTGGCGGCGGGGCGCCTGGCTGCCGCCAAGCCGCCTGGTATCGAGGGCTGGGCGGAAGTGCTCGCCGGGCAGCTCGCGCGCTACCCGGCGATGCAGGCCGAGGACGTGTACAAGCTGGCCCACCAGGCGACGTTCGGCCCGGCGCACCTGATGGTCGACGCGGCTGCGGCGCGAGGCTACCTGCTTTCCGAGCTGGCCGGAGTGGCCGTTGACTCCAGCGAGCCGCTCGTCGAGACGCTGTCCGTCGAGCCGCGGCTCGTGCGCGTCAACCTCCGCCCGTTCAAGGCGCGCGGCGCAGACCCCGAAGCCCTCGTCGCCGCACTCGTGAGGACCGCTTCCGAGGTGGCAGGCGACCCGGCTGCGCTGCGGGCGCGGCTCGAGGTCGCGGTCGAGGTGCTGGGAGCGCGCGGCAAGGCGGCCGAGGCCGGGCGTTTGAAGACGCTGGCGGCGGAACTCGAGGCGCAGGGGTTCCCGGCCGTGCATCACTCCCGGGTGTACAGCGAGGCGTACCGCCCGGCGTACCGGGTCGTGCGCCTGGACCTTCTCGTCCTGCCGTGACGGCCGTGTGAGGCCGCTCACCGCCTGCTCGCCGGTCCCGCTGGTACCCTTCGGCCCATGACCCACGAGACGCAGCGTTTCGCTTCCTCCCGGCGTCTTTCCGCGCTCCTGGCCGTCGCCGCCCTGACCGTGGCGGCGGCCGGCGCCGCGGCGGCGCCGATCGTCGTCGACCACCGCCACACCGATTCGAGCCGCATCCCGCAGCAATGGCTCGACCGGGCGCGCGCCACGCTGCGCATCGGCTACAGCCACACCTCCCACGGCAGCCAGCCCGTGACTGGTCTCGAAGCGCTGCGCGCCTTGGACGGCCAGCGCTACGCGTTTTCCTCGTCCGGCTGGGGGCTGCAGGTCGGCGTCTTCCTCAACGACCTCTGGGCCAACGACTGGGCGGCCGACCTCGGCCACGCCGGGGACCTGGGGTGGCGGGACGCGACAGTGCAGGCGCTGGCGCGCCCCGGCAACGACCGCAACGTGGTGATGTGGTCGTGGTGCGGGGGGGTGAGCGACAACAGCGAGGCGGGCATCAACGCCTACCTCGAGGCGATGGCGGCACTCGAGCGGCAGTATCCAGGCGTGCGTTTCGTCTACATCACCGGACATCTCGACGGATCCGGCTCGTCCGGCAACCTTCACCGGCGCAACCAGCAGATCCGCGCCTGGTGCGCGAGCCACGACCGCGTGCTCTACGACTTTGCCGACATCGAGAGCTACGACCCCGACGGCGCCGTCAACTACCTGGCGCGGTTCGGCACCGACGGCTGCGAGTACGACGCTGACGGCGACGGCAACCCCTGGGGCGACGGCAACTGGGCGGAGGAGTGGGTGGCGGCGCGTCCCCAGGCGTGGCAGGCGCAGGCAGCGGGGCTGTGCGGGGAGTGCGCCCACTCCGAGCGGCTCAACTGCGTCCTCAAGGGCGGTGCCCTGTGGTGGCTGCTGGCCCGCCTCGCCGGCTGGGACGGCGGCGCCGGTCCCGGCGAGACGTACCAGTACGTCGTACCGTCGGTGGCGCACGCCGCGGGCGCCGCCGGAACGAACTGGCGGACGGATCTGGCGGCGGTGAACGCAGGTGCGGCGAGAGTCGACCTCACCGCCACGTTTTACGACGCCGCCACCGGCGCCGCACGCTCGGGCTCCGCCAGCCTGGAGGGCGGTGCCACCCGCCAGTGGCCGGACCTCCTGGTGTCGTGGCTCGGCGCGCCAGCCGGCGGGAGCAGCAAGGGCGTGCTCCACCTGGCGGCGAGCGGACCCCTGGCCGTCACCTCCAGAACCTACAACGAGGAAGCGGCAGGCCGCACCTTCGGCCAGAGCTACCCGGCGCTCGGTGCGAGCGACGGGGTCGGCGCTGGGGAGCGCGGGATCGTGCCGATGTTGAAAGAAAACGCCGCCTTCCGCTCGAACCTCGGTGTCGTCGTACTGACGCCGGCGAGCTGCCGGGTGCGGGTGGAGCTGCGCAACACCGCGGGTGCGGCCATCGGCAGCGCGCGCGAGCTCGACATCACCGGAGGGCGGTGGCGCCAGATCGACCGCGTGCTCGTGGAACTGGGGGCGGGCCCGGCCGACCTCGCCTACGCCGTCGTCGAGGTGCTCACGGCGGGCTGCCGGGTCTGGGCCTACGGCTCGGTCGTGGACAACCAGACCGCTGACCCCACGACCGTGCCGGTGCTGATACCCTAGCGAGGGGATCGCGACTCCGCGAGCGGAGCCGGGTGCACAGAGTTGCCGGTCCTCGAGGAGCGTGCCGGATGCTGATGACCGCCAATCGCCGGTTCGCCTTTTCGGCCTCTCGCCGTCTCGGGCGGCCCGACTGGAGCGCTTCGCGCAACCACGAGACCTACGGCGCCGGCTCGACCCGGGAGTGGGGGAGCGGCGAAAACTACGCTGCGCACCTCGTGATCGCGGGGGAGCCGGATCCGGTCACGGGCATGCTGGTGAACCTCACGGCCCTCAAGGCCGCCTTCGAGCCCGTGGTGGAAAACTCGTTCGACCACGCCTTCCTCAACCTCGACACGCCCCCGTTCGACCGCGTGCCGCCGACACCGGAGCTGCTCGCCCGCGAGCTGCTCGCCCGTGGCCAGCAGGCGTGCGCCGGGCTCGGGGTTGCCGCGGTGGCGTGCCACCTCGCCGAGTCGCCGCACAGCGCCGCCACGGCCTACGCCGACGGGCGGATCGAGCGCGACTGGTGGCTCGACTTTTCCGCCGCCCGCGTGACCCGCTCCCCGTACCTCACCGACGCCGAGAACGAGGCGCTGTTCGGCCGCGCCGCCTCGCCGCTCGGGCACGGGCACGGGTATCGCCTGCGGGTCACGCTCGCCGGGCCGCTCGACCGCGAGTCCGGCCAGGTCGCCAGCCACGGGCCGGTGAGCAGGCTGCTCGCCGAACTGCACGACATGCTCGACCACCGCAACCTCAACCTCGAGGTGCCGATGCTGGCCCGCCAGCCGATCACCACCGAGTGCCTGGCGCGGTTCATCTACGTCTACCTCTGGGCCCACGTGCCGATTGCCCGCGTGCGGCTGTACGAGATGCCGCACTTCTTCGCCGAGTACGACGGCGAGCGGGGATACCTCGGCCTCGAGCGGAGCTTCTCGGCCGCTCACTGCCTGCGCGTGGCGGGGTTTTCCGAGGAGCAGAACCGGCAGGTGTTCGGCAAGTGCGCGAACCCCAACGGGCATGGCCACCGCTACACGGTGCAGGCAACGGTGGCTGCCCCGATCAACGACCGGACCGGCATCGTCTTCGCCCTCGACCGCTTCGTGGAGGCGCTCGAGCAGACCCTGGGCTCGCTCGACGGGAACCATCTCGACCGCGAGGTCGAGGCGTTCCGCAGCCGCCCCTCCACCGGCGAGAACATCGCCCTCACGTTGTGGCCGCAGCTTTTCGCGCGGCTCGACGAGCGGCTGGTGCGGCTCCGCATCTTCGAGACCCCCAACAACCGGTTCACGCTGCGGGCCGACGGGGGGCGGCAATGATCGGGCGCATCCTCGTGACCGGTGCCAGCCGGGGGATCGGCCGGGCCATCGCCCTCCGGCTGGCCGCTCCAGGGCGCGAGCTGGTGCTGCACGGGCGAGACGAGGCGGCGCTCGCTGCCGTCGCGGCCGAGGCCGCCCGGCGGGGCGCCCACGTGCGCACGGTGGCTGCCGACCTGTGCGCCCCGGACGGCGTGCGCCGCACGGCCGAGGCGGCAGGCGAGGAGCCGCTCGGTGCCCTCGTGCACAACGCCGGCCGTGCCATCGTCAAGCCCGTCGGCGAGATCACGCCCGAGGAGTGGCGGCACAGCCTCGAACTCGGCGTCACGGCCCCGTTCCTGCTCACCCAGGCGTTGCTGCCGCGCCTGGCGGCGGGCAGTGCGATCGTGCACGTGCTGTCGGTGGCGGCCCGACAGGGTTTCCCCGGCTGGGGCGCCTACTGCGCCGCGAAGTTCGCGCTGGAGGGGTTTTCGCAGTGCCTGCGCGCCGAGCTGCGCGGGCGTGGCGTGCGGGTCGTCAACGTCTACCCCTCGGCCACCGCCAGCGAGCTGTGGGATGCCGTCCCGGGCACCTGGCCGCGCGAGCGGATGCTGGCGCCCGGCGAGGTGGCCGAGGCCGTCGCCTACGCCCTCGATCGGCCGCCCGACGTGCTCGTCGAGGAAGTGGCCGTGGGGCACCTCTCGGGGACGCTGTGAGCGCCTGGAGGCCCCACATCATTGCCCATCGCGGCGTGCCGAAACGCCTGCCGGAGAACACCCTGCTCGGCTTTCGCCAGGCCATCGCGGACGGCGCCGACATCCTCGAGACCGACCTCTGGATGACCGCCGACGGCGTCATCGTCTGCCACCATGACCGCACGCTCGAGCGCGTCACGGATCGGGCCGGGGCGATCCCCGAGCTGACGCTCGCCGAGGTGAAGCAAGCCCGTGTCCAGCGTTCCGATCACGGGTCGTTCGAGGTCGGCGACGCGATCCCCACCCTCGAGGAGCTGCTCGCGGCGGTGCCGGCGAGCGTGGGCCTGGCGCTCGAGCTGAAGGATCTCCAGCTCGGCGCCCCCGCGGCCGCGGCGCAGCTGACCCGCGCGATTGCGGACCGCATCCTCGCCGGCACGGTCATGCTTCTGTCGTTCGAGGAGCGCCTGCTGTGGGCCGCGCGCCGCGCCGACTCGCGGGTGTGGATCGCCCTCATCGAGGAGTACAACCCTGTGCCGCGCTTTGCCGGCAACGGCATCGGCACCGTCCCGCAGGCCATTGCCGCCAACCCCGGCTACATGGCCGCGGCGCGAGCCCAGGGTCTGTGGGTCTGCCCCCTCGACCCCGACCCCGGCCCTCGCCTCGCCTGGTATCGCGAGCTCGGCGTCGATGCCCTCCTCACCGACGACCTCCCGCTGATCACGCGCTGACGCGGTTGCGGCCCGCCTTGGCTTGGTAGAACGCCTCGTCAGCGGCTCGCAGCAGCGCCTCTCCGCCCAGCTCCGGCAGGTCGGCGAGGCAGGCGTACCGTAACCACTCGCCCCGCCCCGTCGTGACGGAGGCGAGCTTATCGTCCAGACTTCGCCGCGGGAGGAGACGAACATGGACCCGCGGATCGAGGAACTTCGGCTCGCCTTGGCAACAGAACGGTCGCACTGCACCGGCCGGCGGTGGCGCGCCACCGACAGCTTGCGCGCCCGGGTCGTGGCCGCCGTCGACCACGAGCGCGCGTGCGGGCGAAGCCTCGGCCAGGTCCCTGGTGCCCTCGGCGTGCACATCGACCTCCTGCGTCGCTGGCTCCGACGGCCAGCGAGCCAAAGCCCGGCCGCTCCGGCCTTCCGCCCCGTGACCCTGCGCGCGCGTGGCTCGGCCGGCACCTCCGGCCTCGTCCTCGTGACCCCCAGCGGCTTTCGGCTCGAAGGCCTGGACCTGCCCACCGCCCTGACCCTGCTCCAGACCCTGCCATGATCGGCTCGACCCGCGTCCTGCGCGTGTTCGCCTACGGCCAGCCCGCCGACATGCGCAAGGGCTTCGACGGCCTGTACGGCCTCGTGTCAAGGGACACCCAGATTCCCGCAGTTAGTGGACACCCAGATTCCCGCACTATGACTCCCAGGGGTGTCCGTTGCCTGGGGGCGTCGTTGTCGTGATTCCCTCCTTTCTGCAAGGGGTTCGAGCAGGGGGCCTCGGAGCGGAGGCCAGGCGAGCGGAGCGAGCCTGGCCGCGGCGCAGGGGCCCCCTGCTCGTCGCGGCCAGTGAGCGCCGCGTGGCCGGCGGCGGCGTGCCGTGAGGTGGTCCCTTGGTCCGTCGGCCGGTGTGTCGTCACGCCTGGCTCCCCTTGGTCTGCACCTCCCGCAGGCGGAAGCTGCGGCCATCGATCTGCACCACGTGGCAGTGGTGCGGCAGCCGGTCGAGGATGACCGTGGCCAACATCTCGTCGCCGGCGATCATCTCCGGCCACTCACGGATCGACGTGTTCGAGGTGATGATCGTCGAGGCCCGCTCGTACCTCGACGAGAGGACCTTGAAGAGCAGGTGGGCGTCGCGGCGGTCGAGGGCCTGGAAGCCGAGTTCGTCGATGATCAACACCGCGGCGGTCCAGTAGCGCCGGCGCTGCATCCGGCGCAAGCCGGCGGCATCGTCCCGCCGCAGGTGGTCGAGCGGCTCGTCGGCCGTCATCGACGCCACCGAGAAGCCGTTGGTCACCGCCTTGACCCCGAGCCCAAGGGCGAGGTGGGTTTTGCCGACGCCTGGCGGTCCGAGCAGCAGGACGTTCTCCCGCCGGCGGGCGAACTCGCAGGTGGCCAGCAGCTCGGTCTTGCGGCGGTCAACCCCGCGGGCAAAGGTGAAGTCGAAGGACTCGAGGGTCTTCACCGCGGACAGCCCGGAGAGCTTCAAGGAGGTCTTCACCCGCCGCTCCTCGCGGGCGTCGCGCTCGGTGGTCAGCACCAGGTCGAGGAAGCCGGAGAGCGACGCCTGCTCCCGCACTCCGCGCTCGACCAGCTCGGGGAGGACGTGGACGGCGAACTCGAAACCGACATCGGTCAGAAGCCCTCTGGTGTGGTCGAGGTCACTCTGGGTGTTCATGCCAGCCTCCGTACCAGCTCGCGGTCGTCGTCGATCGGGCGTCTGGTCACCTCCCAGCTTCGCTCCAGCACGATCGCCTGACCCACCCTGCCCAGGGGGGTCGGCCGCATCACCCGGTCGTCGCCCTCCCCCTCGGCGTGCCGCTGGTCGAGCAGCAGCCGGCAGGCGGTCCCCCGTGGATTGCGCGCCAGGTGCTGACCGCCGGCACCGTAGCTCTCCACGGTGCCGGCACACCCACGCACCTGGACCGTGCGCCGCATGCTGGTGAACGGCACCTCGTATTGACGCCCCTCGAAGCTCACCAGGCAGTCGTCGGTGACGGTGCGATTGACTTGGACGTCGAAGGGCTCGGGCAGCGTCTCGGGTAGAGCCAGCAAGGCCTCCTGCTCCGCCTCCCAGCTCGCCAGGACGGTGCGCCCGGTCACCGGGCAGATGAGGCGTTGTACTCGGGCTCTGACCCGCTCGTCGGTCGCCCTCTGGAGGTCCTCCAGGCGCAGGGAACATATGTCCTGGAGGGCGCCGAGAAAGGCCCGCACATCCCGGCCCCGCCGCTCCACCTTGCCTTTGTCCGACGCCGTGCGGACTCGGCCGGGGTCGACGACGAAGCCGAGCTGCCGGGCGTACGAGGCATACCCCTCCTGGAGCCGCGCCCACCGCCCGGCGCCCCAGGCCACCGCCGTCCGCACGTTGTAAAGCCGCACGGTCCACGGGATGCCCCCAAGCCTGCTGAACGCCTGGTTGTGCCCGCTCAACCACCACAGCAGGTTCCTCGACAACGCCCAGATGACGGCGAACATCCGCGAGTGCGACAGGGTCACCACGAGGGCGTCACGCGTGGTCCGGCCACCCAGCTCCTCGACCCGCACCGGCAGACCCTCGAACCAGTCCACCTGCGCCTGGGCGCCAGGCTTGGTCTCGACCCGCCGGATCGGCCGCAGCCGCGGCGGCGCCATCCGCCGCCGCACGTACCGCAGCACGGCCTTGTAGCTACCGTCATACCCGTGCTCCGCCACCAGCACCTAGTACAGCCGCCGCACGGCTTCGGGCCGCTCACCCTCCTCCTGCTGTGTATCCAGCCACGGCTCGATCACCCCCTGCCACGCCGCACAGCTCTCGGCCTGCCGTCGCCGCCCGTCTTCGTCTCCCTTCTCCCGCCGCCGCACTCGGGATCGCACCGTGCTCTCGTCCACCCCGAACTCTCGCGCCACCACCCGCGTGCTCCACCCTTTCTCCCGCAACACGTCCATCACCACCAGGTCCCTCTCTCGGAGCTTGGCCATCTCTCTCCCAGGCGCCTTCTCCCGCACGCCCCGCAGAGTGTCGACCAGCTCCCGCCGTGCGGGAATCTAAATGTTGCCGGTTCCGGAAATTCTGGCCGGTCGGATTCCGGAGATTCTGGCCGCTTTTCG
>ERZ795050.275-NODE-275-length-83452-cov-6.399235_pt1 | contig 83452 bp, 55 predicted proteins | sample MGYA00375134_ERZ795050 | MGnify/ENA primary metagenome ERZ795050 (study PRJEB30179, sample SAMN05720221) | activated sludge metagenome | isolation source: Anaerobic digester | place: Japan | collected 2015-05-26 ... | reverse complement strand
GAGATCCAGTCGCTTGTGCCGTGAACACAGTTCTTCAACTGGCTCGGCGAACACTCCACGAACATCGTCGAGCCCGCACGGTGATCGAGGTTCATCTTGGCGTTGACATACGTGTAGGCCGCATGACCGTCCAGGAAAAGCAGGTTGTGGCGATCAAACTGCCGGTGCCAACCGAGCATCTTGACGTCGCGGGGCCAGCTACCCGTCAGAACGCCGCCCGTCGATACATCACAAGGGTCTTCCTGAAGCAGGATGGCCCGGCTCGCGCCAAATCTCCGGAAGTGCCTCATGATGCTTTTTTCCAGCGACCCGACCCGACGGCTCAGCTCATCCGCGTTACCTCTCAGGTTTTCAACATCCAGGAGGTAGGTGTACCAGATCACATTTGCCTGATAACTCGTGCCCGTGACCTCGTAAGCGTTTTTCTTGGAGGGCGGTTGCAGGGCGGCATAGCGGCTTCGCACTCCGTAATCTGAAGGGCATTCGAACACGCGCAGCTCGGTCACGTCGTTCACCACCCTTCCGTATACGTACCGGTTCAGCGGGCGGAACCTTGTCTCGAAATTGAGGCTCCCGCCCCAATAGTAGCCTGAAAGATAACTCTCCTCTCCATCTCCGTTTCCCCGCTTGCCTCCGTAGAAATTCGAGGCCGGATATCGGCCCGCCTTCGCCCAGCAGAACTGGTCTTTTTCGGCGGTCAGATATGAAGTCGCCGCAACACCGAGCGACCGCAGATTGGCCAGGCACATGGCGATCTTGGCCTGCTCCCGCGCTCTTTGCAGCGACGGCAGCAGGATGGCGATCAGCAGGGCGATAATGGCCACGACAACCAGGATTTCGATCAGGGTAAACGCATGAAGCCGCTTTTTGCACTGCATGAGGTGAGCCCTTCCAGTTACACTCGAGGCGTTTCTCGACCTGAATGGTCCTTTCTATACCGCCGACGGCCATGCCCGTGACCGGCCGCACTGGACTGGTTATCAACCCCTTTAGTTTATCGCAATCAGCCCGCTGGGGCAACGCAAAGGCCCGATCGTTCAATCGTTCATCAAAGACAGCCCTTGCTGCAGAAGAATCAGTGATACTGAAGCACCGCCGAATACCGCCTTGCCAGGGCCCGGCCGGCGACGGCTTTCCTCAAGATTTTCCTTGCCATGCGCCGGTTTCCCTGGTAGCCTAGTCAGCGTGGGGTATACCGGAATCGGGGAGAGGAAAAGCACCACTGTTCCGCTCTTCCCTGAAGGTTCCCCGGGTGCAGAAACATTTCGGTTGTTGAGAGGGTTGCCTTTCTGGCCGAAACCGGGCGAGCCGCTGGAACGACAGCTCAGCGGTCGAACGGTTGTCCAGTGGAGCCTGTCACAGGGTCTTTTGGAGGAGATCGATCATGCAAAGCAAATCTTTGGTTGTTCTGTCTATGGTCGCCGTTCTGGGATTGGTTTCCGCGGCGATGGCCGTCCCCTACGCCTCGGGCGTCGTTCAGAACGGGGCAAGCTCGACTTTTGTCCTGAATGAGGACGGCGCCAACGTCAAGATTGTCTACGACGGCGGCGCCACAGTTGTGAACATGGGAACGCTCAACAAGGGCACCTATACATTCGATGCCACGCTGGGATCAAGCTACCAGATCAAGGTCAGCAAGTCCGCCGCTGTCGGCTGGACGCAGATCAGCGACGACAACTTGACCCAGAGCAAGTATTACTCGCCCAGGGGTGTCTCTGTTAACAAGAACGCGGCCAGCTCGAATTTCGGAAGAATCTATGTCAGCGAGGGGCTCGGTGGGGCCGTGGCTGCCGGCGGGCGTACCACGACCGACGGCATCTACGTGATGACCGCTGATCAGGGCGACGTTCTGGGCCAGGGTGACACCGCTTTTGCGGGCGGCATCAATTGGACTACCGGCGGATCGAACAGCCCGTGGAAGATCACCGTGGCCCCGGATGACAGTGTGTATATTGCGGACTGGTCGGATCTGAACTCCGGCGTGTGGCGATGCAACGCCAATCCCCAGTCGAATTTCGATGAGATCCTGACCAACGTCGGCCGGACGTCAACCGGCTTGGTTGCCGGCGTGCACGGTAGCGTAGCGTCGGTGTACATTGAGGGAACGGGAGCAAATACAGTGCTGTACACGCTGGATGAGGACTTCAATGCCGGCAGCGGCATGGGCAGCATCCTGCGGTATGACATCGGCACGCAAACCGGCTATAGCGGGACACCCGTTGAGCAGACCCAGGACATCCCCAACCACATCCAGAATTCCAACATGGATTTTGTCCGTGACTCGGATGGGAGTTGGTGGATCTGCCAGTACCGCTACACCGACAGTGACGCGGTGCCTACGCTCTTACACTGGGCGGACGGGGCGAGCTCTCCGTCTTGGAAGTCGGGGCCCAGCACGGTCGCCCTCGATCGGGGTTATGGGATATTGGCGATCGACAATCTCAACGACCTGATCGCCGTCGGCACGAACAACAGCAAGATCTACATCTTGGACATCAGCGATCCGTCCAACGTCGCGCTGGTTGATACGATCGCGCACTCGGGTGCCACGATTCGCGATTTGGACTTTGACGCGGCCGGCAATCTGTACGTCGTGAGCAGCAGCAGCGAAACGTTGCGGATTTACTCGCCCGGCGGCGACTGGATGGCCATTACCGGCTCTGACGGCTCTTTTGTCCTGATTCCCGAGCCTGCGGCGGTCGTTCTGCTGGCCCTGGGCGGGCTGGCCTGCCTGCGTCGGCGACGGATTGCCTGACGCAACTGAGACGGGCAATGCTTGGCATGCCCAAGGATTAAGACGCCAACCCGGCGGGGGCCCCGCAGGAGGACCCCCCGGGTTGGAGCGTCTGTTCAGTAGTTTCCCGGACGCCCGGGATGGGCCTATTGTCTTTCCCGGGCGGCTGGTTATAATGGGAATTGTCAAGTGTGGGTACCGCGCCAAGCGCGCCGCGCGGCCGAACGCCCCTGTCACTGTGAGCCACGGCAATGAAAAGACCTGCTCACCTGCGGATCCATCTTCAACAACCCCGCATAATCCGGGCCTTCACTCTGATCGAAATCCTGGTCGTCGTGGCGATCATCGCCCTGCTGATTGCCATATTGTTGCCTTCTCTCAGCAAGGCTCGCGAATACACGCGAAACACCATCTGCAAGTCCAACATGCGCCAGGTCATGTTGGGGCACATGTTCTACCAGGCGGACCACAAGGTCTTGCCGGCGAGTCAGAGCAGCTTCTATCTGCGAGGGATTTGGCCGCTGCCGGACCCGGAAACAAACCTCGGACCGGACGGGCGTCTTAAAGGCATGACATGGGAGGGAGCAAGGGGCGTCAGCGGTTATTACACCAAGCCTTACTACACGGACCCGAAATTCCTTCGGCAGGTGCCCCAGATCGGCACCATATTTCGCTATACAAAGAACGTCGAGATCTACTTGTGTGCCGCCGACAAACCCGGAACCGCCGATGAGACTCCCCAGGGCGGCGGAGGCAACGGACGACTCAGCTACTCGATGAACGCCTACATCGGCTGCAAGACGCTCGAGGAGCTGGGAAGCTTCGTTTATGTCGAGGCGGTCAGCAACGCGCCTTTGCCAGGGGGGGTTCGCTACCGGTCGTTCAAGTTCGGAGAGCGCGTCGTCTTTGCCCCTTCGCAGGTTATGTACCTGTTCGAGGAGCATCCGTACGATAACATCAACAACGGATACCCCGAGGGCAATTTTAATACCCAGTATGATCGTATCACGACGCGTCACAGCCCGGCCAGGGCTCTGGACGACCCGAGGGCACTGGGCCGCACGAATATCGGTTTCTTGGACTATCACGTCGAGAGCCGGATGTATCCGGCCAGGACTTGGGCCGACGAGTTGTTCACCGAATTCGGCCAGCCCACATCGGGCAAGAATCTGAAGGCGTTTGTGTTGGGGAATTATTGATCCACGGGCGGAGGAATGATCCAGGGGTCGCCAATCAGCGGCCCATGAAAGAAGCGCCAAGCAAGACTCACATCTATCATGCTGCTTGCTCTGTGAGTTGTACGGCGTCGTGGATTCCGAGCAGATTGTTCGGTAGGTATGTTATCCCTAAGGAAAGGAGCCAAATCATGACAGGGCCTCAATTCAGGCTGAACTTGAGTGTGGCGGCGGTTCTGCTCTGGCTGTGCGCCGGGGTTGTATACGCCAATGTTTATCCATCGGGCGTGACGGTCGACGCCTCCGCGTTGAACGACACATGCGGAACCCTCAAGGTTACGTATGTTCTCAATGAAAACGCCGATGGCGATGGGGTGAACCCGGGCGTCAAGATCGAGGTGCTGGATAATACCTTGACTGCCGTCCGGACCGTCAGTATCGCCCGCCAGAAGAAGGGCACACATGTGTTCGATTGGGACGGCCGCAAGGACGACGGTACCCGTGCCCCCAACGGCAGCTATACCGTGAAGATCACCGCCGCAGACTTCGGATACACCGTGTGGACCCAGATCAGCGTCGACCAGACATCAACGTCGTTCTATGTACCCGTCGGCGTATCGGTGAACCGGAATCCGGGCAGCCCGCATTATGGGAGTGTGTACGTCTCGAATGCGACGTCGGGGGAGACCGCATACGGACGAAACAATCCCGAGGGGGTCTACAGGCTCAAGGCCGATATGACCGAAATCAACTCGGGCACCGCAGGCGTGACTTGGGGCGGGGCCTCCGGCCCGTGGAAGAGCGCCATCGGCACCGATGATCGGGTGTATGTCACCGATTTGTCCAACGACCTGGTCTTCGATGTTGCTCCGGATCTGTCATCGGCGGTCCAGTTGATCGACGCCAGCAACCGAACCGCCAACCAATGGGTGGGTGCCGTTGTCGTTGAAGGCACCCAGGCGGCGGGCAACCGCAAGATCTACTTGGCTAACGTCAATTACAATGACACGGCCAGGAAAGGCCTGATACAGTATACCTTGGGTGCCAACCCGACGGTTACGCCGGGCGACACGGGCGTGCAGTACATCGGCCCGACCTACTATTCGTTTTATCCCTATGATTATGTCAGGGACAGCAACGGCGACTGGTACGGGACACAGTATCGGTATGACCCCACGCAGGCGGAGGCTATCGCCAAGTTCCTGGATGGCACGCCGCCGATCAACACCGCTTTCTGGAAGACACCGATGGTGTCACCATATAACGGCGCGTATTGCCTCGATATCTACGAGAAACGGGGCTGGGTAGCTTACGGCAACTACTATGACGGTTGGGTACATATCTTCAACACGGCCGATGGTAGCTATGTTGGTGGCTTCGATGCGGGCAGTCGCATGCGCGACATCGCATTCGATGCCGCGGGCAACATCTACACGGTCGACAACGTGACCGAGTGGTTAAGAGCTTGGTCCCCGCCGGACGGTCCGAATTCGATGGACTACACCACGGTTGCCGTCTCGTTGGCGAAATCTGACACCGGTGGCCCAAGCATCACCAGTCAGCCTGACGATGTGATCTTCTGTCCGAACGGGACCGCTAGTCTCAGCGTAGTGGCCACTGGCTCTAACCCGGCCGAGCTGGCTTACCAGTGGAAAAAGGACGGCGTGGCCCTGACCGACGGTACCCAGGCAGATGGTGTCATCATTTCCGGGGCTACCACCGCCAATCTGACAATGAGCAACGTCCCGGCCTCATACGCGGGCTCAGTAATGACCGTCGTGGTCTGCGATCAGGTTGGACCGGACACGGGGGTCGTTATTAGCGACCCAGCCATCCTGAAAGTGGGCATTTTCTTCATCCAGCACCCGGCGAGCCAGATGATTTGCCAGAATACCAATGTGAGCTTTAGCGTTGGTGTGGAGGGCAAGGGTGCGATCAGCTACCAGTGGCAGAAGGATGCGGCGGGCAGCCCGGTCGAGTGGGTGGACATTGATGGCGAGACTTCCGATACGCTGTCGCTGACCAACGTGCCAAGCACTGAAAGCGGCGCGAGATTCCGCTGTGCCGTGCGGGATGAGTGCAATCCTGCGCCGGCCGATCCTGTGTACAGCGCAATCGCAACTCTGACGGTTCGGGTCGGTCCGACGATCACGCATGTTGGATACGGTGGGACAATACCGCCTGGTGCCAACCACAAGTTGCTCTGTGATATCACCGGGGTGGTCGGCAACGCGTCTTTCCAGTGGAAGAAGGACGGTATCCCGATCGACGGAGCCACCAACAGCTATTACTGGATCATAAACGCCAGCTGTGGCGTTCACAGTGGTTTGTATTCCTGTGCAGTCACCGACGACTGTGGAACGACCGAACGCAGCACCGACATTACCGGCGCTCCTTGTACAATCATCGTAGGGGCGGCTTCCGAGGTCTGCGGCAACGGGCTGGACGACGACTGCGACGGCCTGACGGATTGCGACGACTCCGACTGCGACAATGATCCCAACTGCGTGCCGCCGTGCCCCGTGCCTTTCGCTGACTCGGATGAAGACGGCGACGTGGATCACGTGGACTTCGCCGCCTTCCAGCTCTGCTACACCGGCAACACCACAAACCTTTTTGACCCGCAAATGTGCCGTTGCTTCGACTGGGACGGCGACCTGGATGTCGACGCCGACGATCACAGCAAGTTCGAGGATTGCGCCAGCGGGCCCGGGGTGGTTGCCGCCAAGGATTGCGCCCCGTTCCCCACCGGCGACGTGGTTATCAATGAGATCTCGTATGACATGTTCACCGCAACGGGCGGCGCGGATACGGATGACGATGAGTTTGTGGAGTTGTACAACCGGGGCACCGAGCCCGCTAATATCGCCGGCTGGTTGCTCCGAGCCTCGACCGGCAGCAACATCATCATCCCCACCACAGGCGGCGGACCGACTTGGCTCGCCCCGGGCGACTACTACGTCATCGGCTCGGGCAATTTCTTCCCCAATACCGATCTGATCATTTCCACGACCGATATCTGGGGGAACGACGAGACGGCGATCGAGCTGCTCGACCGCAATCAAACCGTAAAGGACACCGTGATTTACGAGCGCTATCTGGCGGGTGGGCCCTCCGTGCCTTCGCCGGAAGGCGGGGTTTGGGGTTCGTTTGGGACCACCGCGTTTGCCTTCCAGTCGTTGGCCCGATACTTGGACGGTTGGGATACCAACAACAACGGCTATGATTTCGGCCTGCGACCAAGAACGCCGGGGGCCAATAACCTGACGGGCGGCTTCGATCCACCCATAGGTTCCGTCATGACGGCCTACACTGTGCCCAACGTCGACGCCCTCACGCCGAACACGACGGTGCCTGGGCTGCTTGGTTCGTTCAGGAACGCCACCGTCATCGACCCGGCGGTCGACACGACGGCAAATCCCAATACCATTAACACCAACGTAATCCCGGCATCGCCGCAGGGCGGCAATGCGATTATCGTGGCAGACCTGCCCGGCGGGAACATGGTTGCCTCGGACAACGTCTTCCAGGGAGGAGCCGGCTATGACATGTGGGTCTACCTGGACACCAATCCCTATGGAGTTGGCGTGACGGGCGGTGAAAGCACCACCTACGGTATTGTGGGCACCACCGACTACCTCTACAGCTTCCCGAACCCCGACAGCAATCCCGGTTTCGGCGGCGATGTGGTTACGGCCAATGGCAACACAGGCGTCGGCTGGGTCTACCAGAAGGAGACCGATACCAACAACGTCAATTATCTGATGAGCCTGAGCCTGTGCGACTTCGGTCCTGGCGGCGATAGCAGCGGGCCTCCGGGGTCGGCGACGCCTGCGGATTGGAAGGTGTATGCAACCATCAATCTGGCCGGCCAGCCCTCCGGCTGGCATCGGCTCAAGCTGAGCTATAACGCGACGACGGGCGCCGTCCATGCGGAATTCGACGCCCAGACGTTCGATTTCACCACGGCGACGGGCTTGGTTGGCAACTTCTACGTCGGGTATCGTGAGAGCCTCCCGAACACTCCGGAGAACGATGCCAAGCTGCGACCGGCAACTTTCGACTCGGTTGCGCCGTAAGCAGCCGGGTCTGACAATCCAAGGCCCCCGGCTGCGTTCTTGTGCCAACGGTCTTGGCCTCACCAGGGCCTGACCGTGATCTCAAGAGTTCCGGCAGCGACCAAAGGGCGAGGCTCCTCCCGCAAGGGGAGCCTCGCCTGTTTTCTTGCTGCCCGAGGATCTGTGGTGCCGACGACGCCCTCGTCGGCACGTCGCGAGCCGGCATCTTCTGGCTTGCCCGGCTCATTGCGGCTGCGAGGTTCGAACCATCGTGTAAATCACCCGGTGATCATAAGTCCGTCCAGCCCCCTCATATGGGCAGTGAAAGTAGCCTCTGCCGGCCACGTACAGGGGCAGCCGTACCGGGGACTTATGTCCGGCAACATGCAGATACAAAAGAGCCAGCGGCGTCACCGTGTCGAAACTACAGAAGACATGATCTCGGTCGGCGACAAAGAAGCCCTTGTGGAACTCCTTGGCCAAGACGTTGTCTCCGACCTTGCTCGCCAGGGCGAGGTACTCGTCTCGCCCGGTGACCGCACACAGCTCCAGGAGACCGAAGATGGCATGAACATCCGTGCAACTGGCTTGCCGAACAGGGCCCGGCCTTGTGTCAGGCGTTGCCCCGATATCGCCAAGACCGATGCCCCTGCCAATGCTCCTGGCCGTCTGCCACATCAGTGGCTCGCGGCTCAGTTTGTAGGCCAGGGCATAGGCCCAGAAGTGCAGGCCGTCCGCAGGCCGCTTCTCTAACCAGCGAACTTCGACATAGCCGTCCCGTTTCCGGTCGGCCGGGGTCAGCTTCGTGCCGTCGATGAGTGTTGCCCAGAAGCTGTTGTCGCCCGCGTCGTAGGCGTGCTTGGCGTAAGCCGCGAGGTCCTCAACCGCCCATCGTTTGAATTCCTCGCCCGCCGGTCCCAGCCGCTCGGAGAGCTTCAACTGGCAGATCGCGGACCGGTTATACCGGTTCCCGTACAGGCTTGTAACCGTGGCCTCGGTGAAGCGGTCGCCGAACTCCGGCCCAAACTGCCGCGTCATGCGATCGGGCTCAATGATGCTGTAGTTGTCCGCGCCAAGGCCGGTGACCGGATGCCGAACATCTGCGTAGCGTTGAGCCATCCGCTTGGCCCAGACCAGCGGCCGCTGGTCCCCCCCGTCAAGCACATACAGCAGGGCGGCGGCACAGAAGAGATCGCTCCCGGTGAGAAAGAAAGTCAGCCCCTGGCCCGCAAAGGGCACCGGCCCGCCGACGTACCCCTGTTCCCACATCTTGTCCGGGATCGGCAAATAGGCTCCGTGCCTGTTCATGTCCAGAATGTCCCATCGCAGGATGTGGCTGGCCCAGAAGCTCTCGATGAACTCGCGCGTGGCCTGCTTGTCAATCTCCCACATCAACTCGTAGAAGGGGTAACTGCTCTTCAATTCGTGCTTGCCGGCGATGCCGTTGGTGCGGCCTTCGCCCACCGGCTGGTCGGTCGCCAGGTCCCACGCCGCGTGGCCGCCCCAGAAAAGCAAGCCGTTCTCGTGGCGGAGATGATCCAGCGCATATCGAGTGGCGCCGACAGCCGCCCGCTTGTACTTCTGGTCTCCCGTCAGGTCCGTCAGGGCCACGAACACTCGAAACAGGTTCTGTTGGCTGGCCAAATTCGACAGCGTCCACTCCGTCGGCATCCTCCATTTTTCGGCCTGCTCCTTGGGCAACTTCCAGATCACCGGCTCATGGGTATCGATGTTGAGCCCGTCGGCGAACAAGGGCGTGTGCTTGGAACCATACACGTCCTTGCCATGGCGAAGGACGTTGTCCGCGAAGGTCTGCACCGCTTCCAGGTACTTGCCGGGTGTTGTTTCTTCGTCGCTGACTGGATTGGCGATGGCGACCGTCATCGCCGACATGGAGACTGACAGAAAGCCCCAAAAGACGGGTGTCCTTGTCATGATCGAGGTCTCCCAATGCGGCGGCCCGGGATCCTACGGGACCACACAGGCCATGGTATCGACCCACGGGCGGGGCTGCCAGGGAAAATGGGCACAGCGTCGGGCTGTGTTGCTTGATCTTCCGACGTATCTGTGCAAAGCTGATGCTGTGGCCGGCACAAATAACTCACCAGGCGAGGAGGTTGATCATGGCCCGCGATATCGACCGCAGGACGATACTCAAACGGGGTCTGGGCGCCCTTGCAGGCACGTTGGCCGCGACTGGCGTGCGCCAGGCACGGACTGCCGAGCCGGTTGCCTCCGCTCCCGCGAATCTGAACGGGTGGCACAAACACGGCATCGTGCTGGATGCCACCGAACCGTGGGAGCAGAATGGCATTCAAAGCTTCACCTCGCCCTCCGAACCGCTCGATGGGGACCGATGGCGAATCTGGTACTCGGCGGTGGGCACGCATGAGACTGTGAAATACACCATTGCCTACGCCGAGGGTGTGCCGGGACAGGAGATGAAGAAATACCCGGTGCAGTGTTCAACCGGCGAGCCCGGCGATGGAGCGTTCACGCTGGGACCGCTGCCGGAGAAGTGGCGCCCCGTGCAGGTGGTTCACATCCCGCTCAAGAACGGCAAACATCGGATCTACTTCTGGGCCCACGGGCCGGGTATTCTCCGCTATCTCGCGGCCGACAGTGAAGACGGGCATCGCTACCGCGTCATCGATCCGCTTCGGCCGGTGCTTTACCACTTCCACGACCGGGCCGCCTGGGGCGTGGCCTCGCCTGACGGCGTGATGCTGCACAAGGAGCCGAGCAGGGACCGACCAGCCGACGAGCCGTTGGCCCCCTCGCATCTGCTCTCCAACGATGCGACCAACATCTACCAATTGCCTGACGGCACCTTCGAAATGTACTCCGTCGCCCTGATCCAGGTTCCCAAGGATGACCCGGCCTACATGCCGCACGACAATGCTCCAGGGCTTATCCGCTTGGTCGATCGGTATGTGTCCGACGACGGTCTTCATTTCGAGAAGCGGCGGCGGGTGATCGACCGCGATGCCAAAGACCCGCCGGATCAGCAGTTTTATTATCTCAGCGTGACCCACACGCCCAAGGGACGAATCGGAATGCTCGGACACTACCGTTGTCAAGCCCAGACCATGGACCTTGAGTGGTGCTATTCCGAGGACGGCGTGCGCTGGGATCGCCCGGCTCGCAAGGCCTGGATTCCCCGTGGCGACCAGACTCAGCCGGACAGCTATGGCATCTATGCCCCAAGCGGCCTCGTGCGGCGCGGCGGCCGGTATCACCTGTTCTATACCGCAGTGAACAGCGCTCATAACGGAAAGGACTCTTACGGCCCGCCTCGCTGCCTGATTATGCACGCGACCATCGATGACATCGCACGGCCACAGGCGTCAGCGTTGCGTGACGCAATGCCGAGGAATTCAGAGTCGGAGATTGAGAAATGGGGGGGCGACGGACGGAGAGGATGCCGGAATTCATGAAGAAGACCTGCACCATGTCGATAGCTGCGATCAGCACCTGGATCCTTTTCGTGCCTTCCTGGTCACTCGGCCAGAATGTGCCAACGACTCAGGCCGTGGAAACAATGAGCGGCCTCCTTGGCCGTGTGCCGGCCGATGCCGCCGAGGTTCTCCCTGGGTTGTCGAAGGCTTGTCCTCTTGATCTCGGCAGGACATCGATCGCCGAAGCGATTCTGGAGGCGGCCAAGTCCGGTTCGGCGGAGATTCCCGTTACAACCTACACGCAGTATCGGGAATTCAGGAAATCCGGCGACCGGGAGCCCTACCAGAAGCCCTATTTCGAGAAGCGGGCGTTGTTGGCCAAGGCGGTTCTGGCCGCGTGGCTTCAGGGCGATCTTGCTTCGGTAGACTTTGTCAACGATCTCGTGTGGAACATCTGCGAAGAGACCAACTGGGTCATCCCCGCACACGAGTCCGTCGGCGAGATCGACCTGATGGCCGCGGAGACGGCCGCCACCCTCGCGTTTACCGAGCTACTGGTCGGTCCCAGACTCCCGGATGAGATCCGAACACGGCTTCGGGAAGAGGTGAAGAGGCGTGTGATCGAACCATATCTTGACCACGGCGCGAAGTTCTGGTGGGACAACGGAGCTAACAACTGGACGGGTGTCTGTGCCGGCTCGATCGGACAGGTTCTTCTCATTTTGGAGCCGGATCCCGAGCGACAGGCCCGCGGATTGGCCTTGGTGGTGGATCAGCTCAATCGCTTTGTCGATCGGGCCTTTGAGGAAGACGGGGCCAGCACCGAGGGCATTGGATACTGGAACTATGGCCTGGCGCACTTTGTGATCTTCGCCGAGATGCTCCGGGCCCGCACCGGCGGGGCGATCGACCTTCTGGCAGGCGAGAAGATCGCAAGGATCGCGGGATACCCCACGGCCGTTGCGATCGGACGGCATGCTTTCGCCTCGTTCTCGGACAGCTCTGAGAACGCCAGTGTGCTTCCCTTCATTGCGGCCAGGCTGGCGGACAGAACCGGACGCCCCGCATTGCTCGCCCAGGCAAGCGATAAGGCACACGAAGGCCGCCTGGGTTGGGTGTTGTGCAATCTGATCTGGCACGGCGATCAGCCAAGACGGGAGCCCCTTTTCGAGAACGTGGTGTTACCCAAAGCCGGCGTCGCCCGATGCGTGGGAAAGGCCGGTGACCGGTCGGTGATTCTCGTCGCCAAGGCCGGCAACAATGCCGAACAGCACAACCACAACGACGTGGGCAGTTTTGTGCTCCGTATCGGCGAAACGACGTTTCTCTGCGACCCGGGCGCGGGCCTCTACAATGCCGCCTACTTCGGACGCCGGCGCTACGAAAACGTCTTTGCCTCGTCTTACGGTCACAGCGTACCGCGGATCGGTGGGATGCAGCAGAAACCCGGCGGGCAGTACCGCAGGACGCTGGAAGTGAGCTCGGATGGGACCGCCAGAATCGACATGCACGAGGCCTACGGCATCGCTCAACTCAAGAGCTTTCAGCGCACGTTCAAGATCGATCCTGATGGCCGGGTGACCATCACGGATGAGTTGCGCTTCGACGGCGACGGCATGGAGGTTGAAGAGGCTTTCGTAACCTGGCACGACGTCAAGGTGAACGGTCCGGTGGCCCATGTGGTCGGCGACGAAAGCATGTTGGAGATCCGTGCTCGTTCCGGGGTGTTCAAGGCCGAGCGGCTCGAAGACGCCTGCAAGGCGAATAAGAAAAAGGGTGTTCTGACACGGCTGAGCGCCTCCTACCCGCAAGCCCCGATCGTGAAGACCCATTTCATGTTCGTCTACAAAAAAGCAACATAACCGTTGACAAGTCCTTGCCAAATGCCGCCGAATCGATAAGCTGTCATTGTTTCAGAACCTGTGTGGGCGCGCGTTGAAGTCCTACATTCGGAGGCGAGACAGAATCATGTCTGTGCTGATTCCGCTGGTTGCGGTCTTCCTGGGGCCTCTTGCAGCGAGTGAGACGCCGGCTGGTTCGGCGCCGAGCCCTCAAACGGCCGCCCGATTTGAACCCACCTGGGAGTCGCTCGAACGCTACCAGGTTCCGCAGTGGTATCTGGACGGCAAGTTCGGCATTTTCATTCACTGGGGCGTCTACTCCGTGCCCGCTTTCGGCAACGAGTGGTATCCCCGCAACATGTACCTGCAGGACTCGCCTGAGTTCAAGCACCACCTGGCCACATATGGCCCCCACTCGCAGTTCGGCTACAAGGATTTTATCCCCTTGTTCAAGGCGGAGAAGTTCGAACCGGCTCGCTGGGCCGAGCTCTTCCGAAAGGCCGGCGCCAAATACGTTGTTCCTGTGGCTGAGCATCACGACGGCTTTGCCATGTACGACTGTAGCCTGTCGCCGTGGTGTGCCGCCAAGATCGGGCCTAAACGAGACATTATTGGTGAACTGGCAGAGGCGGTTAGGAAAGAGGGCATGGTCTTCGGACTGTCCAGCCATCGTGCCGAACACTGGTGGTTCTTTGACGGCGGCATGAGATTCGATTCCGACGTGAAGGACCCCACGTTCGCCGGCCTGTACGGCCCGGCCCAGCCCGAAAAGACCAGCCGGCCGGACAAGGCCTTCCTCGACGACTGGCTGGCTCGCACGCGCGAGCTGGTCGACAAGTATCAGCCGCAACTGGTCTGGTTCGACTGGTGGATCCAGGAGCCGGAGTTCGAACCATATCTGCGGGAGTTTGCGGCGTACTACTACAACAAGGATGCCGAATGGCAAAAAGGCGTTGTGATCAACTACAAGTTCAAAGCCTTTCCCGACAAGGCGGCCGTGCTTGACGTCGAACGCGGCCAACTGGCTGAGATCAGGCCTTTCTTCTGGCAAACGGATACCTCGATCTCCAGGAACTCGTGGGGATATGTCAGCAGACAGGACTATAAGACGGTTGACTCTCTGATCGACGATCTGGTCGACATCGTCAGCAAGAACGGGGCCCTGCTGCTCAACATCGGGCCGAAGCCCGACGGCACGATCCCCGAGGCCGAGGAGAAGATATTGCTTGAGATCGGCCGGTGGTTGGAGATCAACGGCGAGGCAGTTTACGGCACGCGTCCGTGGAAGGTTTACGGCGAAGGTCCGACGAAAATCATTGAAGGTTCCATGAACGACACCAAGCGAAGTGCGTTCACCGGGCTGGACATTCGTTTCACCACCAAAGGCGACGTGCTCTACGCTACGGTGCTGGCCTGGCCGGAGGGTGACAGAGTCATCATACGCTGTCTGGCCAGGGACTCATCGCTATACCGCGGCGAGATCAGTGACGTCAAGCTGCTGGGTTGCAGGGATCCGGTTGTCTGGGAACGGACCGCCGAGGGACTTGCCGTCAGGCTTCCGGCGACAAAGCCATGCGAACATGCCTTTGTGCTGCGCATCTCTCCCGCTGAGCGCGCTGCTCAAAGGCCGGCAAAGTAGAGGCGGCTTGGTCAGCGGCCGATGAGGTTGAGATCCGGCGGATTCTACCGACGGTTCGCACGCCAATGCGTCCCTGAAGTGCCTAGGCAGGCAACGATTCAATCTGAGATCAGCCGGGCTGAAACCATCCAGGTGATGGAGAGGAGTGATACAAATGAAACGGAGTCCCGTGAGTCGGAGGGAATTCCTGAACCGTTCGGTCGTCGCAGCCGCGGGGGTCGCCGCGGCTTCGTTGGCCCGTCCGGCACCATTACGGGCCGCCGGGGCCGACGACAGGATCGTCATCGGCTTCATGGGCTGCGGGGGACGCGGCAACTTCCTGGTTAAGGAGATGGCCGCCCGCAAGAACCTCGATTTCGCGTATATGTGCGACCCCGACGCGGGTCGTCTGGCTGCTGGGATCAAGCAGGCAGAAAAGCTTACCGGCAAGGCCCCCAAGGCGGTGAAGGACTACCGCGAGATTCTCGATGACAAGAATGTCCACGCCTTGTTCGTCTGCACGCCCGATCACTGGCACGCGCTGCCGACGATCCATGCCTGCCAGGCCGGCAAGGATGTCTATGTCGAAAAGCCCGCATCCCACAGCGTCTGGGAAGGCCGCAAGATGGTCGAGGCCGCCCGGAAGTATGGCCGTGTCGTCCAGCTCGGCACCCAGACGCGCAGCGGTCGATACACACGTGAGGCCGTGGAGTACATCCGTTCCGGCAATCTCGGCAAGGTGCACCTCATCCACGTTTTGAACATGAAGATGCGGGAGAGCATCGGGCACAAGGCCGACGCCCCAACCCCGCCGGGCGTGGATTACGACCAATGGCTCGGACCGGCGCCCAAGCGGGACTTCAACCCCAACCGCTTCCACTATTCCTGGCACTGGTTCTGGGATTACTCCGGTGGCGACATCATCAACGACGGCGTCCACCAGATCGACATCGCTCGCTGGCTGGCCGGCCAGGATTCGCCTGCGGCCGTCAGCGGTACCGGCGGCCGGTTCTCCTTCAACGACGACCAGGAGACGCCCGATACGCAAGTGGTCACATGGGATTTCGACAATCTGACGATGGTCTTCGAGAACATCCTCTGGGCCCCGTACATGAAAAAGATGGAATGGAACACGCGGGACACCGATGCGTACCCCAACTGGCCCTTCGACGGGATGCGCATTGAGGTCTACGGCGAGAAGGGCCTCATGTTCTTCGAGCGCCACGGTGGCGGCTGGCAGGTCTTCGACGAGTCCGAGAAGATCATCAGCCAGTCCAACGACCGTCATCCGCACTACGCTCATCTGGACAACTTCTTCGAGTGCATCCGATCTCGCAAGCGGCCGAATGCCGACATCGAGGAAGGTCATCTCTCCACGATTCTTTGCCAGATCGGCAACATTTCATATCGATGCGACGGCCGCAGGCTGAAATGGGACGGCAAGCAGGAGAAGTTCACCAACGATGAGGAGGCGAACGGCTATCTGAAACGAACGTATCGCGAACCCTACGTGGTGCCGGAGACGGTCTGACCGGTGGAGTGGCCTTGAATGCATGCTCTTGGGAACCGCAGCAACTCCCGCAAGTGGGGAGCGATATCGTGCATTGGAATCGGCCTTCTGCTGGCGGTCGAAGCCGTTGGCACTGCTCACGCGGACGAGGGCCGCTTGCCGAACGCTTCGCCGCTGGTTGAAACCGGCGACCTGGCGATGAAGATGGTTGCTGGCATCGACAAGCATTTGCTGAGGCAGACTGAAGCATCCGTTGCCGACCGCGAGCGGTATTGGCATCGCGATTTTGGCTCGACCGAGGCCTACCTCAAGTCGGTCGAGCCGAACCGAGCCGAGTTCGCCAGAATCGTCGGCGTCGTGGATCCTCGGCGGGAGCCCGCGGGCCTCCAATTGATCGCGACGACCACTCAGCCATCCGGCGCGGGTGGGAGTGCAGACTACACGATTGACCGCGCACGCTGGCCGGTGTTCGACGGCGTCGATGCCGAAGGCCTCCTCCTGCAACCGAAAGGCAATCCGGTTGCCCGCGTCATCGCCTTGCCGGATGCCGACTGGACGCCCGAGATGCTCGTAGGCCTTGCCCCGGGCGTTGATCCCGCTTGCCAGTATGCCCGGCGCTTGGCCGAAAATGGGTGCCTGGTGCTTGTCCCCACGCTTGTCGATCGAGGCAGTCGGCTGTCGGGCAATCCTTCAATCCGCATGACCAATATTCCCCATCGCGAGTTCATCTACCGGATGGCCTACCAGATGGGTCGGCACATCATCGGATACGAGGTCCAGAAGGTCCTCGCGGCCGTGGACTGCTTCCACAGCGGTGCGGCCGGCAGAAAGCTGCCCATCGGCGTCTTCGGCTATGGCGAAGGCGGGTTGCTCGCGTTATATGCCGCGGCGATCGACCGGCGAATCGATGCCGCCTGCGTCAGCGGCTACTTCCAATCTCGCGCGCAGGTGTGGGCTGAACCGGTCTATCGCAACGTGTGGAACCTGCTCCGCGAGTTCGGCGATGCCGAGATCGCAAGCCTTGTCGCTCCCCGGCCGTTGGTCATCGAGGCCGGCCGAGGTCCCGAAGTGGGCAGTCCCCCACCCGATCCCTATGGGCACAGCCAAGCCTCGTCCGGCAGACTGGTCACCCCGCCGCGAGAGGCGGTTCTACACGAGTTCAATCGCGCCCAAGGTGTGTACGAGCAGCTCAAAGCGGCCGGCAAGATAAGGCTCGTCTTCCCCGATGACCCTCGTGCTGGCCCGGGTACCGAACCGGCCCTCCAGGCCTTTCTGGCTGCATTGGTGGGGCGGCAAGGCCCCCTCAGGCCCGCCGGCCCTTCTCCTGTCCCTTCGCAGTGGGCAGACGCCGATGTTGATGCCCGCCAGGCTCGCCAGTTTGGCCAACTGGTCGGTTTTACGCAGAGACTCGTCCGCGAATCCGGCGAGCGCCGCCGTCAGTTCTGGTCGAAGGCCGACGCCTCCTCGCTCGAGAAGTGGCAGAAATCGTGCGAGTACTATCGCCGCTACTTGTGGGACGAGGTCATTGGCCGATGCCCCGCGCCCGGCGACAGCATCAACCCTCGCTCCCGCCGGATCATCGACAACGACAAGTGGGCGGGCTATGAAGTTGTTCTGGACGTTTATCCCGACGTATTCGCATATGGAATACTGTTACTTCCTAAGGACATTCGGCCCGGCGAGCGAAGGCCGGTTGTCGTGTGCCAGCACGGCCTGGAGGGTCGGCCGAACAAGGTTGTTGATCGGACCATCAAATCGCCCTACAAAGCCTTCGGCGCTGACTTGGCCGACCGCGGTTACATCGTCTTCGCCCCGCAGAACCCCTACATCGGCGGAGACGCCTTTCGTCTTCTGCAACGCAAGGCCAACCCCCTTAAGCTTTCCCTGTTCTCGTTCATCACCGCGCAGCACCGGCAGATTCTCCTCTGGCTGGGACAGCAACCGTTCGTCGATCCGAAGCGCATCGCCTTCTATGGCCTCTCTTATGGCGGCAAGACGGCCATGCGGGTACCGGCGCTGTTGCCCGAATACTGCCTGAGCATCTGCTCGGGTGATTTCAACGAGTGGATCGTCAAGACCACTTCGGTCGACCTCGTCAACAGCTACATGTTTACGTACGAGTACGAGATCTATGAGTTCGACATGGGCAACACGTTCAACTACGGCGAGCTGGCCGGCCTGATCGCCCCTCGGCCCTTCATGGTTGAGCGAGGGCATGACGACCCCGTTGGCATGGACGAGTGGGTCTCATACGAATATGCCAAGGTCCGGCGGCTTTACGCGAAGTTGGGCCTCCCTGACCTCACGGAAATCGAGTACTTCGACGGCCGGCACGAGATTCACGCGGTGGGCACCTTTGCCTTCCTTCACAAACACCTCGCCCGGCCAAGGTAGATCGGGCTCCGCCCGTCATGGGCACTATGATTGACTCAACAGCCCGGTTCAAGACCTTACGGCCGGACGTCTGCGCGGCTTGCGCGCATGTTTCCAGCTCGCAGTGCGCTTGGGTTGCGGTACCCCCAAGGGCGGTCCGCCTCAGAGAACCAGGGCTTGAGCCGGATCGGCCAGCTCCCTGTACTTGCCGTCAGGCTGCCGAACAAGAACAACTTCGTGGTCTTCTCCAAATTGGCCCTGTACCTTGGCGGTAAGTCTCTGGTGGGTATCGTGCTCATTTGGCTGTTCAGATGGCTTGCTCGATCGGGCCTGTTGGTTCCCGCACGATCCTCCCTCTACGCTGTCGGTCGGCAGTTCCCGGGTCTCATTCGCCTCGACGTAATGGCCGTCGGGCTGGCGGACCAGAACGACGGTACGCTCAATGCCGAAGCGTCCTTCCACGGTGGCCGTCAGTGTTTGTGGCTTGCTGTCCATGGTACACCCCTCTACGGATTACTATGCTGGTTCTAGCCGATATCTCCTTGCTGCGATCGTCACGCGCCGGCGGCACGTCACGCGATCGCCCCTGCGGCGATGGACACGGCTATGCGGCGCCATTGAAATATACGATTCGCTCTTATGCTTCGGCCAGTTCATCGTGGCCTGCGTTGCTCGAAATGCTCCATTGCTTGCAGAGAACATAGCTCCTCGTTGTCCTGTTATTGGACCGCCTGTCTCCCTGGTTGACCGGTCGGCTCTCGTTTGTCCGATAACCGTATCTGCCGAACTCTCTCGGGCCGACGCTCCGAAGCGCCGGCCGGCGGGCATTCCAGATGCTCAGCTTGTCATTACGGGCACACGGACCGCTTCTCGAGTCGCCGACGGCGAACAAGCATCACACGCCCCGACCAGGTGAATGAGCATTGCGTTGGTGCTGCCGGGTTCGCGGAGATGGGTGCCCGCGACGATCATGATCATATCGTTTGTCTTCGCCAACTCGCGATCGATCAGCACGGCATCGACGTCCCTGATCATGTCTTTCTGTCGTGTCTGATGGTCAAGACGCGCAGGCCGAACACCGTAATAAAGCGACATGCGCCGACAGACGCGAGCATCAGGACTGAGGCCGACGATCATCTGCGGGATGCGGCGTTTGCTCAGAAGTCGAACCGTCGTGCCCGTGTCGGTCCACACGGCCAGCGCATGGACGTTTAACTCGCGAGCGAGGACGCTTGCCCCGTGGACCACCGCGGATACGAACTGCAACTCCTCGGGATCCACACGGGGGACGGAGTCTCCTGCCTGGCCGGCGAGATACGCCTCGGTCTGGTCGGCGATGCTGCGAATCACGCGAACGGCCTCAAGCGGATAACCGCCGACCGACGTCTCCGCCGAAAGCATGACCGCGTCCGCGCCATCCAGGATGGCATTGGCGACGTCACTCACCTCGGCCCGCGTGGGAACGGGTGATTCAACCATGCTCTGGAGCATCTGCGTGGCCACAATGACAGGTTTGCCCGCACGAGCACACCGCTGCGTGATCTGTTTCTGAAGCAATGGCACCCTCGAGACGTCCATCTCGACGCCCAGGTCGCCTCGGGCAACAAGCAACGCATCCGACAGGCTGATGATTTCGTCAAGATGCTCGATCGCCTCGGGGCGCTCGATCTTTGACACGACGTGGGCGTTGCTCTCGTGCCTCGTAAGCTCGGCTCGAAGTTCCTCCAGGTCCTTCGGGGAGCGAACGAACGACAGGGCAAGGTAGTCAAGATCCTGCTGAGCCGCCCATTGGATGTCCGTTCGATCCTTCTGAGTGAGGGCAGGAAGCGAGAGTCGGCTATCCGGCAGGTTGACACCCTTGTGGGTGCGAATGGTCCCCCCGACCTCGCATTCGCAGATCAGCTTCGCGCCTTGTTTCGCCACCGCCCGGAGCCGAATCTGGCCGTCGTCGATCAGAACCCGCTCGCCGCACTGGACATCGTCGCACAATTGATCATAGCTTGTACAGATTCGTCCGGGCGTGCATGGAAAACTGCCCGGCTCGATCGCAAGAAGCTCTCGAACGGCAATGTCGAAGCTTCCGTCGGCAATCTGCCCCACGCGAATCTTCGGGCCGCAGAGGTCTCCCATGATCGCAACCACATCACCGCTTTGCACTGCAGCGCGTCGAATGGCGGCGACGGTCTGGGTGTGCTCTTCCAAATTGCCATGCGACAGATTGACACGGAAGACGTCGACCCCCTCGTCGATCAAGGCGCGCAGCGTGGCTTGGTCTCTGCAGGCCGGTCCGACGGTCGCAACGACCTTCGTCTTGTTGCTGTGTGACAAGGTACCCGTCCTTTCAAGGCCCGCGTTTGGACTGACTGCGTTACTGCGACAGGCAAGACAGTTCATGCGATCGAGCCGATCTCGATCACCTGCCGGCCGCAGATTGTCCTTGCCGGGGTAGCGGGCGTGTCTGTCGTCGCCCCAGTTCCCGGTTCATGCCCGAAGCGCCACGTGAACAACCAAGGCCCGTTCTTGCTACAGGCGGCTGCACGCACCGACAGTCCGGGTCGGAGACCGGCGCGCACTTGGTTCCTCGGGGCCTTCATCGGTCAGAATGATCGTTGCCTCAAGTACGGCGCGTCCCATAAAGGTGCCGGCTGGCTTGCCAGGGCGATTCCGGCTAGATTGCCGCAGAGATTGACCGGCTTTCCCGCACACGGAGGATGCGCATATGCGTTTCAACCGTTCCTGCCTGCCGATACTGTGGCTGCTTGTTCCACTCTGTCTTGATTGGCCGCCCGCGTCTGCCGGCCAGGAGCCGCTGAATCGGCCGAATATTCTCTTTCTCATGGCCGACCAGTTCCGGGCGGATTGCGTTGGTGCCGACGGAAATCCTGTGATCCGCACGCCCAATCTGGATCGAATCGCCGCCGAAGGTGCTCGTTTTCGCGTTGCGTACACATCGACGCCGTCCTGCACGCCGGCCCGGTCAGGGATCCTCACCGGTCTGTCGCCCTGGCACCACGGCATGCTCGGCATGGGCCGCATGGCGCTGAGCTATCAGAACGAGATGCCGCGGATGCTCCATGAGGCCGGTTACTATGCCGCCGGCATCGGCAAGCAGCACTTTCACCCCCAGCGGAACGCGCACGGCTACGACTTGCTGATCCTGGACGAGTCCGGCCGGGCGACGTCGCCCGATTTTCGCAGCGACTATCGAAGCTGGTTCTTGTCGATGGCGCCGACACTCAACCCCGACGCCACCGGAATTGGCTGGAACGACTACCGTGCCGCGGAGTACGCACTGCCCGAGTCTCTGCACCCGACACGCTGGACCGGCGATGTCGCGGTCAACTTCCTCAAGGAGTATCGCCGGCCCGAGCCATTCTTCCTGATGGTTTCCTTTGCCCGACCGCACAGCCCGTACGACCCGCCCGGGCGATTCATGAAGATGTACGAAGACGCTGATGTCCCCCCGGCCGTCGTCGGCGATTGGGTCAGCCGCCATGCTGGCAAGGACAACCCCGAGGATTTCAACTCGTGGCGGGGCAACTTCGGCCCTGAGCAGGTTCGTGCGTCGCGGCGTGCGTACTACGGCTCGGTTACGTTCATTGATGAGCAGATCGGCCGGATCCTGGCCATCCTGCAGGAACGCGGCTGGCTCGACAACACGCTGATTCTCTTCACCGCCGACCACGGTGACATGCTGGGTGACCACCATCTCTGGCGAAAGACCTACGCCTACGAGGCCTCTGCTCGCATCCCCATGCTGATTCGATGGCCTTCAAGCATCAATGCCGCCCGTGGGCAAGTGCTCGCACAACCGGTCGAACTTCGCGACCTGCTGCCCACGTTCCTCGACGCGGCCGGTGCGACCGTCGACGAAAAGCGTTTCGACGGCCGAAGCCTGCTGCGTCTTGTCCGTGGTCGGTCGGACGGCTGGCGCGAGTATATCGATTTCGAGCACAGTGCATGCTATGCGGGGGCCGGATACTGGACTGCCCTGACCGACGGCAGGACCAAGTACATCGTTCACGCCGCCGAAGGCCAGGAGCAACTATTTGACCTGCAGGCCGATCCGGGCGAACTGCACGACCTGGCGGCGGACCCCGCACAGCAGGACAGGCTGCGCGCCTGGCGGGAACGCATGGTCACGCACTTGTCCGAGCGAGGCGAGCCTTTCGTGAAAGAGGGTAAGCTGGTTCTGCCGAGGCCGTCCATGCTCTACAGCCCCAATTTCCCGAAGGATGAAGGCGAAGAGAACAGCGCCGTCGGCAAAGCGAGACAATCCGCCCAGACACGGCCGACCGGTAGGCCGCGCAGGTGAAAAGAGCCATGGAGCAACGTTGATGAGTGTTTCAACCGGAAGTGCGATCGGAGTGTTGTGCGGACTGGTGTCCATCCTTTTCTCTCCGGATGTTCAGGCTGTGTCTGCTTCCACCCCCGCCCGGCCTCGCGTGTTGATCATCGGAGACTCCATTTCGATCGGCTACAACGAACCGGTGCGCGAGATGCTGAGCGACGTGGCAGATGTCGCACACAATCCGGGCAACGCGGCGGATACATGGAAGGGCCTGGAGGAACTCGATACCTGGCTCGGCTCGGAGAAGTGGAGCGTTATCCATTTCAACTGGGGGCTCCACGATCTCAAACATGTCCGGGATGGGAAACTTGACCTCACCGCTCCACGTGTCTCGACGACTGAACAGTATCGAGAGAATCTCGACAAGCTCGTGCTTCGCCTCAAGGAATCCGGCGCCAAGCTGATCTGGGCAAGCACGACGCCGATCCCGGAAGGTGCCGCCGGCCGAATCAAGGGCCAGGAGATCGAGTTCAATACCGCGGCTCGCGAAGTCATGGACCGGCATGGCGTGACGGTCAACGACCTGCACACCTGGGTATGGCCCCATCTGGGCAGATATCAGCAGAAAGCCAATGTCCATTTCACTGAAGAAGGCTCGCGTTTTCTGGCGGAGAGGGTTGCCCGCAAGATCCGTAACACCCTGCAGGATCAGAGGCCTCCGTTTGAGATGCCCGCGGTGCAACCGCCGGTGTTTCCCGATCGCCACGTGAGCATTGAGCAATTCGGGGCGGTGGGCGACGGGAAGACTCTCAACACATCGGCCATTGCCCGAGCCATCGCCGACTGCGCTGAGAAGGGTGGCGGCCGGGTCCTGATTCCACCCGGCGTCTGGCTGACGGGCGCGATTCATCTCAAGAGCAACGTCGAGCTGCATTTGGCCGAAGGGGCCGAATTGCGGTTCAGCACCAACCCGGCCGACTATCTCCCGGCGGTGTTTGTTCGGTGGGGGGGCTTCGAGTGCTGGAACTACTCACCGCTGATCTACGCGAGAGACTGCGTCAATATCGCTGTCACCGGCCGTGGCAAACTGGAGGGCCAGGGAAAGGCATGGTGGGGTTGGGTCAAAGAGCAGGATCGCGTCTCGCGAAGGCTGTATGACATGGTCCTGGCAGGCGTCGATGTGGAGCAACGGCTTTTTGCCGACGAAAAAGAGCCGCTACGCCCCCAATTCATCCAGCCGATCAACTGCCGAAACGTGCTGATCGAGGGGGTCACCATCACCAGCGGGCCCTTCTGGACGATCCAGGCGGTCTACTGCGAGAACGTTCTGGTTCGGAACATCACCGTGACGAACGAGGGGCCAAACAACGATGGATTCAACGCGGATTCGTGCCGCAACGTCTTGGTCGAGCACTGCACGTTCGCAACCGGTGATGACAGCGTGGCGATCAAGTCCGGATTGAACGAAGATGGTTGGCGAGTGGGGCGGCCCTCTGAGAACATCGTCGTGCGGCATTGCCGTATGATGCGCGGACACGGCGGCGTTGTGATCGGCAGCGACATGTCCGGCGGCGTGCGGAATGTCTTCGTGCATGACTGCGATTTCAGCGGATCGCAGATCGGCATTCGGCTGAAATCGTCCCGCGGCCGTGGCGGCATCGTTGAAAACGTGTATTATCGCGACATCGATCTCGGTGACATCCAAGGTCAGGCCATCACCATACATACCGACTACAAGGCCTACTTTGGTGCCGATCAGGGCAAGGCCCCGGCGTTCCGGAAGATTCACATCAGCGATGTGATCTGCCGCAAGGCCGCCCAGGCGGTGCGTCTGTCGGGTCTGCCTGAACAATTGATCGAGGACGTTGTCTTCGAAAGAGCGATACTTGGCGCCAAGGAGGGCATGACCTGTTCACAGGTGAAGGGTCTTCGCTTGGCCGACGTGGCGGTCACTCCCGCCGCCGGCCCGGTGATGCGGGTCAAGGACAGCCGGCAGGTTACGCTCCAGCGAGCCGTGTGTCCTCGCGATGCCGATCCGTTCCTGCGGGTGGAAGGGGCCGGGAGCGGTGAGATTCGGGTGATGGAAAGCGATTTGTCGTTGGCGAAGAAGAGCGTCGAGTTGGCCGAGGGCGCACCGGCTGATGCGGTCGCGATAGATGACAAGCCGGTGCGATGACCAAGCGGGCGGCAACGTTCGTGCCCCGAAGGGGGCGGCAACGTTCGTGCCGCGAAGCGGGCGGCAGCGTTCGTGCCCCGAAGGGGGCGGCAGCGTTCGTGCCCCGAAGGGGGCGGCAGCGTTCGTGCCCCGAAGGGGACGGCAGCGTTCGTGCCGCGAAGGGGACGGCAGCGTTCGTGCCGCGAAGGGGACGGCAGCGTTCGTGCCCCAAAGGGGCGCAGGTATGTAGCCAGGGGCGCAAGCCCCTGGAAGCGGTGTCACATTGACCAGTGAGCCCCAGCGGGGCGATAGAAGCTCACTTGTCACGGAAAGCCCACAACTCGACGCCGCGCATGGCAGACCCTAACCATGTCACTTGTCGGTCTTGGCGAAGAACACAGTTGCCCCATTCTTTGCCAGTGATGCGATCTCCTCGGCCGACATGGCTCGGCCCAGCACCAGCACGTCATCCACGTTGCCCATCAATTGCTCGTCGCTGCCGCGATGTGCGTCCTCGCCGATCAGCAGGCTGCGAGCGAGCTTTACCGGCTCGCCGCCGGGTATCCATTGTCGACCGATTGGCTTCCCGTCCAGATAGAACGTCACGCAGCCGTCATCATACACCACGGCCAGGTGGTGATACTTGCCGTCGTTGAACGTCACGGCCTCCGAATCCACTGCGATGCCTTTGCACACCAGGCGCAGACCGTTGAGCATCCGGCCGCTCGGGTCAAAATCGAAGATGAGCTCCGCGCTGCTCACCGGGAAGTTGCCGTTGTACGCGCTGAACAGCCGAGCATGCTTGTTGTTGCTGCTCTTGACCATGGCGGCCAACGTGAAATACCTGCCCAGGTCATCCGTGCCGAGAATCTCCACGCGGTTCCAGGGACGCCATTGCGACCCGACCACGAGGGACCTCCGGCCGAAAGCCGGATCCGGGTTCTTGTGATCGAGGGTGGACGTTCCCAGGTTACGCAGCGCCTGAAGCCCGTCCTCGCCCAGCATGTCCGACCAGGCTTCAGTATCGCCCTCGAACGTGTATAGAGCCTGCAAAACCGGGACCGGGGGCTCGTCGATCGACTTGGCGTGTTGACCCGCCATGAAGGAGTAGAGACGGCCGCGATCCAGGATGAACCGGAATCGAACCGGGACTCCGTTCGGCAGCTCTTTTCTTGTCTTCCAACTGACAACGCCGCGGATCGCATCGCCGGTCAGTGGTTCACAGTCCTCGCGCCCGTAACCGGCGACAACCAGACCGTCGTCGCCGATCAGTTCCACTCGAATGGAACCGCCTCGCGCCTGATAGTTGACCAGAAGCGGTCCTTCAGCATTTTCAAATCGCTTGGTCAATACCTCTCCCGGCAGTTCGTCCGCGTCCAGCGAAGCAAAGCCGTCCTTGCGCAGCTTGGCCAGCCCGATCGCCGATCGATACGGCAGCAGGTCATGTTCCTCGTCATAGCCGGTGTAGAACGTCCACAACTCGTCGCCCACCAACAGCGGCGTATGGGCGATCACCATGCCCCGGTCGAACTCCCTGTACTTGCCGATGTCCAGCAGTGGCGGGCGGCTGACGCTGTCCAGTGCGTAGATGTTGCGCACGGAGGTGTCCGCCTCTTCGCGCAACCAGTGCACGCCATCACGGCTGCTCACCAGTTCGAGCCACAGCGGCCCATGGAAGTAGCCTTCGGGCTCCTCGGCCCGATAGATCTGGAGCAGGCCGATATACATCGTCTCGTACGGTAAAACCGGGCAGGCATAAAAATGGGTCCGCTGGACCGTCTCTGGCTTGCACCAGAGGTCGTCCACGTCATCCGGAGCCATGACCATCCGCAGCGGAGGGAACTTGGTCAAATCGGTCGTCTCGCTGAATCCCACGACCCGGCGGCGGAGCCCGCTCACGTCGCCGCTTACATAGGCATTGGCCCCGCCCTTGACCGTGCAGCGGAACCGCTTCGTATGCGCGTCCCAATAGAAATGGCTTGTGTCGCCGCCGGAAATGATCGTCTCGGTCGACTCCTGCTTCCAATTCAGGCCGTCCGGCGACGAGAAAGCATGATACATCCCCCCGACGCCCTGGTAACGCTTCTGTGGATCTTTCTCCCACGGAGTGTACATGACATGCCCCGGACAGTGGGGAACGATGTTGTTGTTTTTCGTTCCATCACCGCTCCATTCATACAACCCGAGATTGGGCTTCTCCCATTTGAGCCCGTCCTTGCTCACCGCATAGCACATGAACGAGCCACGCCCCTTCTTCGAAGACTTGTCTTCCGTCCAGCAGTAGTACCACATTCGAAAGCCCGTGCCGTCCTCCCCGGGCAGGACCGTGACCGCATTGACCACGTGCGCCTCCCATGGCCTGTCGACCCGAATGAGCGGATTGTCCGGGTGCTTGCGGAACGGGTGATACCGACGCACAACGTTCTTCTTGGATACGATGAGATAATCATCGATGAACAGTTGCCACGGGCCGGTCGTCTGTTCAGTGGCCCGCACGGGCTCGCCGGCCAGGGCCCGGCCCACGCCGATTACTGCCGAGACAAAAAGAAACAGGATCGCCAAGTACCGGATGAGGTGAGTCATGATGTCCTCCAGGCAGTTGCGAACGACTTCCGATGCCCATGACCGGTCAACAGAATAAGACCAATCTTGGCGACAAAGCAAGGGCTCAGGTTGATGCGTTCGCGCAGCCTCCGTCTGCCCGGGGGACCAGCCAGATCTACGACAGTCCCGCTCGCAATCGTGCGAGAAGAATCCGTCTGGCTTGGATGCAACAACCGGATCACGTAATCGTTTACCTTTTGTATGAGAGCCTGCAGAGAGCTGCGAGCTGGAGGCGCATCGAGTTGCACCCTTCTCGGGCTGGCTGAGTGGTTATCCGGTGGATAAGGCGCGATTGTTCTCTTAACGTACTGTCCTGAAAAGGGTTACAACCTTGTGGCTGGACATCTGTGCGTCTTGCGGGCACGTTTCCGGATCGCAATGCTCTTAGAACCTTACGGCCAGATATCTGTGCGGCTTGCGCGCATGTTTCTGGATCGCAGAACGCTTGGGTTGCGGTCCGCAAAAAGGCGGTCCGCCTTAGGTTCCGGCCCGGAAAAAGGCAGTTCACCTTGGGACTTTCGGCGATGGATTGGCAAATCGCAGCAGGGGTCGTTCAACCGATTGTGGCGTTTGGGCATCCGACCTTACCATAACAGGTCAGAATGCATGAAGGAGACAAGACATGCTTGGCATCACACGTCGAACGGGGTCGGTACTGGTCGGGATCCTGTGCCTTGGTCTGGTTCCCATCGCAATCGGCCAGCAGGCTGAGCAGAATGGCGACCAAGGCTCGCGTAGGCGGGGTCCTCGCGGAGGCCGGCAGGATAACCAGCAGACTGCTCAGCAGGGCGAGCAGCAAGACGGCCAGCGCGGTGGGCGGCGGGGTAGCCGGCGCGAAGGTCAGCAGGGTTTTCAGGAGGGCGGGCCACGTGATCGTCAGAGTGGCCCGAGGCAAGAGGGGGAGCAAGGCCCCGGACGTCCAGACCGTCGCGGCCCGCGCACGTTCACCCCTGAAGACCGCGAGCGATTCTATAACGAGATGGTCAATCGTTATATGGAACGGCTCAGCGATACGTATGAACTCAGCGACGATCAGCAAACACAAGTCCGGTCGCGCCTGGAAGAACTACGCAGCCAACAGAGAACATACTCCGAGCAGCATCAGAAGGAGTTCGACGATATCCGGACACAGATGGAGCAGTTGAGAGAAAGCGGGGCCGGCTTCGGATCGCCGCAAGCTCGGGAGTTGTTTCAGAAAATGGAAACGCTCCGCGAGCAATCGCCGCTGATGAACCGTGACACGGTGACCGCCGAGGTCGAGAAACTGTTGCCGCCGGAACAAGTTGAGAAAGGCCGCGCCCGCCGCGAGGCAGAGCGCCAGGAATGGGACCGTCGACGGGAAGAAATGCGACGTCGTTGGGAGGAACGCAGGCAGCAGGAGGGCGACCAATCTCAGTCCGACGATGACGGTCCGATGCGGTTCTTCAGAGACCGCGGTGACCGGCGTCGGCGCGATCGCGGGGAGGAGGGTCAGGGGCAACCGGTCGAGGGACAGGAGAACCAGGAACAGCAGGGGCCAGAAGGCCAGGACCAGCAACAGGGCCAATGGCCGCAGATTGACGGGCGGCCAGTCGTGCAGTGGCCGGTGGAAGACCCCCTCGGTCCGTGGGATCGCTATGTTCGCGACTTTGCCCGCCGGTATCGCCTCGATGAGTCGCAAAGGGCAACCGCTCAATCCATCTTGCGCGAGATGCACGAACGCCGCCAGGTGTACGAGCAGGCACACCGGCAGGATTATGAGGCGGCCCATTCGCTTCAAGGGCAGGAACGGGAAAAGCGGTTGGCCCAGTTGAATCAGCCTATTGAGTTCCTTTTCAGCCAGCTCAAGAGTCGGCTGGAGCGAATCCCGACCACCGAGCAGAGAAGGGCGGCAGGTGAACTCAGAACCACCAGCCGGCCGGCAACTCCGCCATCGTCGGCCCCGGCCGGCGCGACGTCGCAGCCGGCGGGCGGATAGAAGGGCATCATCCGAGGATCATGAGCTGCCGCTGCGTTGCGATCGGAATGCTCGTATCGAAGGCCCTCGAGCCTGGAAGCTCGGGTAGCACCTGAATTCCCGCATTCACCGTCCGGTTCGGCGCGAATCATGCGCTCGACAGGCGATTCAGTGTCTCCATTCCGTAAATGAGCGCTCGGGGCAGGTGGAACGGATCCTTGACCGGCAGGGCGACGACATCCGTGATCGGGTGGCCCCGGCGATCGAGTTTCTGAGTCCATTCACCGTGAGGCTTCACGGGAAAATGGCTGAAGCTATAGTCGTGAAGTCTCTGGTACCATTCGAGACACCAGTCCTGCCGCGAAATCTCGTACGCCAACAGGGTCGCGTAGAGGGCTTCGGTGTGAGGCCACCACAGCTTGGCCTCCGGAAACCGCCAGGCGACGTCCGAACGACCATCGGCGTCGACTGCCAGGAACAGGCCGCCGTACTCAGCGTCCCACCCGATTTCAAGATGGCGGCGAACGGCCTCGACCGCCCGCTCGATGATGGTCGATTCACCGGTTTCCAGGGCGATGTGGAGCTGCATCCACATCGACTCAATCGCATGACCGGGCAGAACCACGGTACCTTCGGGAGGGGCGATTTCGTTGCCGGCCATGTCCAACCACTCCAGAATCAGTCCCCGCGCGGGTCGAAGGAAGGTTTCCATAACGAGTCTGTGGTGGCGTAGACTGGCAGCCTTGACCGACGGGTCGCCCGTCGCGTCCGCCAGTTCATGGTAGGCAATGGAAAACAGCATGCTGATGCCGTGGTTGATACGTCCGGGCGGGATCGGGTATGGCCACGCCGGAGGCGGATCGTTACTACCGAGGGTCTTCTCGGTGGCGGCAAAGGTTGACATCGCCAGGTCCAGGCAGGACTGCTTGCGGTTTGCCCGCCAAAGCTCGACGAGCCCATATATGGCAAAGCCGTCAGTGTAGATGCTCTCGAACCCCCGCCGGACTTGCCCGTCGCCATCCATCAGCAGCGGCCAATGCCCATCCTCCAGCGGGCCTTGTTTCGAAAGGAATGAGCAGATTCCCTCAGCCGTCCTCAGCCACTCCATCCTTTGTTCAATGGCGTTGTACAGCTTGCTGAACACCCACACCGCCCGCCACTGCGACCATCCCCAACGATCACGGCTGAGCAGGGTGCCATCATCCTGGATGCACGTGTTGATGCCGCCATTGGGGTCAATCGCATGGTGCATCCAGAACGGGATCACATCATCAAGCAGGGTCGCCTTATACAGATCACGCAGTTGAACGAAGTCGATCATGGTTTGGACTTGCCGCTTCTCACAATTGGTTTTTCGAACACGATACCCTATGCTGATTGTCCCGACGCAAAGCCGAATGCTCGGCCATTGCGGGGAAGAAAAGAATACATGATGCGACGCCGTTTACCAAACCGTCCGGGGAATGCTGCATGATGACGTTTCTCGCGGTTGCAGCCGTGATGCCCGGTGTCGTCTTAGCCGCCGGGAACGGGTTGAGGGCTCACGAGGGGCCAAACTCAGCCGGTATTCAACTGATAGACGGCGGCCGATCGGCCTGCGCGATCATATACCCGGCTGAAGGCGAGGCTTGGCGGAAGATAGCCGCCCGACTGGCTGAGACCATCGCTTCACGTGGGGCGCCCGAAGTCCCCATCCTGCCCGACACGCAAGCCGTGCCCGAACGACTTGGACCCATACGGAAGGATCTGCAGGATCTCAGCCTCATTGTAGTAGGCGATCTCAACAGCAATCGGGCCGTTTTTCCCTACTACGCCAACTATTACACTTGTTGCGACGCCCGGTACCCTGGCGCCGGCGGCTACGAATTGAGGACCATCGTCCGGCCTTTCGGCGGCGAAAAAAGCTGCCTTATTGTCGGAGCCGCGGATGTTGCTGATGGTGAGGCGGCAGTTGAGCGATTGACCGAGATCATTAAGGGCGTCAAGGCCCCAGACCACGTCGAACTCCCCTGTGTTCTCGAAGTGAAACCGGGCAACGAAGTTGCCGCCCTCTTTCAGCCCGCCGTCGAGTGGCTCCGAAGAGGCGGGGGCTCTCGCCCGTTCGAGCAGCACACGCCATACTCGCTCGTGCTTGATCACTTCACGTATGCGGCTCATCTTTATTTCTACACCGGCGAGGAAGACTTCGCACGACGCGCGCGTGAGGCGATTCTCGAAGTCGTCCGCCGCGAGCCGGAAACGGTACGAACCGGCGACTACACAATGGAGAACCTTGCAGTTGCCTGGAGGCGCGTCTGCGTCTGGCCGCATTTCTCGCCCGAGGAACGGGCGCGGGTCGACAGAGCACTTTACGGAACGGTGACTGAACACTCAAGTGCTTGGTGGCGTCTCAGCGACGACTCCAAAGGAATTGGATGCCGGCATCATACCACCGGCATGCTGGCCTGGTGGACCTTGATCCGCGTGTTGCAGGAAGTGGGCCATCTTGATGCTGCGGCACGAGAGCGACTGCAGGAGTGGCGAGGCGAGGCGGAGGCATACCTTAAGGGCCTGAAACGCCACTACGCCGACGACCAGGACGACTATCAATCGATCGACTCCGCTCAGAACACCGCAAGTTACAGCCTCCAGACCGGCGACCTTGCCTGGTATCGCAACGGCTTGGCCGATCAGGCGGCCCGCAAACTGCTCGCGATCGCCGACAACCAGGGTTGGTACGCCGGCATTCAAGGCTATGGCGAGGCCCTGCCCGGCTGGGAACGCTTCGCGCTCAACGGCGGCCTTCTGCTGGGATCATGTGCCTTTGTCTACGGCGATGGAGCCTATGATGAAGCCCTCAGGCGGCTGCCTTCCCTCGCCAACTCGTGGGGCTCACTCCAACCGGCCGGTATCCATCAGTTTGCAGGTTCTCGCCCCTTGGGCCCGGCCCGGGCCGGCCTCAACGCTTTCATGGACGTGTTGCGGTTGACTCCGTATCGACTCGATCTGCTCAACGCCGGCGACTTTCTTCACAGCCCGCTGATGGACGGCTACGCCGTGACCGGCCTTCGTGCGCCGCAGGTCGGCTCCGACTCGGCGTTTGACAAGGTGGTGATCCGTGGCCTGCTGCCCGAGAGCGTCTACTTGTTGCTGCAGGGCTTCTCGGGTACCTCGCTGAGCACCATCGACTTGAATTCCATCATCCGTTATTGCGATCTTGGCAAGCTCTGGCTTGTTCACAACACCGGACGTCGCTCACTCTACTTCAAGAACGGCGTTCACGTATCCAGCGGCATCGATGAGGATCCGCTCCCCGCTGCCTGTGAATTGCTCGATCACGCCGGCTTCGCCGATGTGGCGATGCTGGCCGGCCGGTTGCCCGATTACCGGGGGACCGAATGGACCAGGTATCTGTTCGTCTTGTCAAAACAATTTACCGTGGTTCTCGATCACCTCCGGATCAACGAACCCGGCCGCTATTTGGTCTGCTGTAATTGGCGCACTCCGGGCTTCGCTTCGCTCGAGAACGCGACGTGGGAATCCATCCAGGATGAGGCCGTCTTCACCGTGACCGAAGCGGAGCCGGAGGTCTCATGGAGCCGGCGCTCACCGGTCAGGGACGGCGCCACGCGCCCGACGACCCTGCGGCAACGTCACGTGCTCGATGCCAAGGGCGGCGAAGAGCTCCTTCTCACGAATCTCCTTCAGGTATCGAGCCGCGATCGCCCAGCCGGCCGCGGCATCCGACGCATCGCCCCCAACGCCGTGATTGTCACGTCATGGCCGCAGAATGAACCCAAGACAACCGACCGGTCCGCGCCCGCCGACGCCTGTCTTCTCGTCGTCGGCGGAAATGGAATCGACCTCGGATCGCTGAGGACCGATGCAACCATGCTCGTGCTTAATAGCGACGGCGCGTGGCTCATGGGAGGAACGTCCCTTCAGTTGCGTTCCGAAACCTTCACGGCCGAGGCCGGACGAATTCCGGCGAAAGGATCCTGGCCACGCGAAGTCGCCTCGCTGCTTGCCGCACTGTGTCACGAGGAGGTTCCTGGGAAGCAAGAGCCGCCGCATACGCCTGCACCCCAAGAGACAGACGCTCCCGCTCCGGGCTGGACGCTCAAAATCCCCGGCTCTCGTGGCGGACTGGTTGATGGCGTTCGTCTTGTCGCGGAACGCAACGTCAACGGCCCGAGTATACTGGCGACGGACTGGATCCTCCCTTTGCTCAGGGCCGAACCGAGATTGCAGCCGGGCACCAGCGGCGGATTCAATCTGACGCCTCCCGAATCGCGCAAAGCAACGCGTCCGGCAGCTTCCTCAATGCTGGCCGAGGTGACGCTTGCCCCATTGAAGGACGCGTCGTTTCGATTGGTGCTTCCTGAGAGGTCGACAATCAACGAGATCAGCCTTTTCGGCGAGTCGGCGGGCGAGGATGCCCCGCCTCTGACTCCGGCGGAAATGATCGTGGAATTGACCTTCAGTAATGATGGTTTCAGCGAGGATGTGCGTACCCGAACCATCCGTGCACGGCGGCAACCCACTCACCACGCCCTTTATAAGGGCCATGATTATGTGTTCGAGACCTATCGACTGTCCGGTTTCAATGAGGATGCCCGCGAAGTCCGGGTGCGCATCGCTGACGGTCCGACCGGCGAGATGCCGCTCGCAGAAATCCACGTGCGCACGGTTGGTGCCTGCGGGGTACAACCCGTGCAGACCAGGACCATCGATCTCGACGGCGACGGCAACGACGAGATCTTGGCCTGGACCCCCGAGGGAGAGTTCGCGGTTGTGCGAGCCGACGGCTCGTTACTATGGGCCAGGAGCTGGGCTGAGGGCATCATTGCAGTTGACGCCTGGGACCTGGAGGACGATAGTCGCCGGGAGATATTCGTCAGTCGCGGCGATCGCCGCGTGGACGTGCTGAATCTGGACGGTTCGCCTCGTTGGCATCGCGACTTCTCTCGGATGCGACAGGAAACTGGCGAGCAGATGTACGGCGATGGAAGCCTGGTCTACGGTATGGCGGCGTGGAGACCCGAGGGGTCGGCCGAAAAGCAGGTACTTTGCACCTCCTATTTCTTTTCCGCGATACTCGACGCACATGGCCGCTTGCAGAAGTGCTTCAGACGTGCGGGACACCACGCGGCCATCCGCGAGGTGCCGTCACGATTCGCGGCTGACGGCCAGTTTGCGATCCGTTGCGATATTCCATGGGTCGGTCCCGTGCCTCTCGAATGGTGGGCCGGTAAGGCAGACGAGGCTGTGGCCGGTTGCAGCGTTCACAACGGCCCCCTCGTGCATTTCGAGATAGACGACTTCGACGCCGACGGCAAAGTGGAAGCGTTGGTGGCCGGTGAAGAGGGCGTCGGGCTTTATGGCCGGGCCGAGCCGCCGGTGAAATGGCAGCATTCTACCGATGCGCCTTGTATCGGCGCGGCGGCCGTGAAGGTCGACGATCGCCGGCCGGCCACGATCATCTATGGTCGCGAGGATGGATACGTTTTTGTGCTCGGCCCCGACGGGAGGGAAATCAGCAGCACACTCCTTGATGACCCCGCGATGTGCCTCACCGCCCTCCGTGCCTCAAGCGGGCAGGCCGTGATCCTCGTCGGTACGCGAGCATCGCTGCGATGCCTGAAGGTGGATGGATTAAGCGAGATCTGGCGGCGAGCGGGTTGCTACGTTCGACTGGAGCTCCTCTCAGCGGGAGATACGAAACGAGTCCTTGCCGTCAGACCCGACGGAACCATGGATGTTTTCAACCTGTAATCCGGCTCGGCAGGCAATACTGCCCTTCCTGTTGCTGATTTCCATGCCGCTCGATGATCGCGAACCGTTTTGATTCGAGGCCCGGTCGGCAGTCAACGCGTGTCAGACGGGCCGCGAAGTGCAAGCCCCGTTCAAAAAGAAAGTTGAACGCCGCCGGATAGAGGCCCAGCTTGGTGCAGAGCACATCGAGGTGTAGCCGTGTCTGGCGGAAAAGGGCGATCCATTGTTCCGTGCTCAAGTAGTGGCCCGGGCAATTGACCCCTGATGGGGCGTTTCCGAACCAATCCATGAAAGACAGAGTCAGCCGGTCCACGGTGCCACGACAAAGATGGTCCTTGATGATGATCGTGCGGCTGACGCGGACGGCTTCGGTCAGGATCGCAGCCGGGTCATCCGTGTGATGCAGCACATCGACGAGAATGGCGCCGTCGAAGAATCCGTCCGGATAGTCGAGCCGTCTGCCGTCAATCCTCTCGACCGGAATGACCGCGTCGCAGCGCGGTTGGATATCCACGCCCACGATCTCCACGCCCCGATGGGCCGTCATGATCGCCTGGGCCAGTTGCCCGTCGCCGCAGCCGATATCCAGCCATCGGCCGGCTGTGATGCCGAGTCCGGATAGGACCTCGGCGAGGACTCGAACTCGCCGCGAATGGGCGCATCGCCGATGAACGGCCCCGGTCAGCCTCAAAAGCAACGAATCAGGTCCGGCGTGTGCGCACGTGGTCATGGCGGCACCCTGCGGTCAATCCATCTCCAGCGCGAGTTGCTTGGCCTGCCATGCCTCAACCGGTTCGGCTGAGACAATGGCCGACGGTTGCGCCGTTTGTCGCTTCTTCAACAGCGACATGATCCGCATCAGGAGCCAGGTTGTCGCCGCGCTGGCTGCCATGATCAGCAGTGCTGCTGAAACCATGACCCGCCACCAATGAATGTACACGTGCCCCGTCACGATGTAGTCCCAGAGGCCGTCGCGGGTCAGGAGCAGCGAGGATCCGAGGCTGAAGGTGCCTAGCCCGGCTACAAAGGGCGTCTGAAAAACGCGGGCAATCAGAATCTGCAATCGCGACTTCCTCGGCGGCCGCTTCAGGGCGATGGTGATGATTTCATCGGCGATGACCGCGGCGCTCAGTAGCAGCATGCCGACGGTGACAATGAGCAGGGCCGTTACCGCCCGGTAGATCATCCAGTTCTGTATGGTTCCCGTCATGACGTATTCGTGCAAGGGGCGAACCGTCATCGCGCAGACCAATAGCAGGAGGAACGCCAGAACCGGAAGAATCACACGTGTTGGACGGGCCACGAGCGCGGCGTCGATGATGGTGAGCGCGAACCGCAGGCCGTCCCGCAATAGTCGCAGCTTCGATTGCCCCACGCGCTCCTCATAGGGCATCGGCACCTCAACGAGCTTCAGTTCGTCATCCATGAGGATCCGGGCGCTCATCGCCGGAGTGAAATGCATGCCGTCGGGCAAGGGGTACAAGTCGCCTAGCGAGGAGGCCCGAACGACTCGCATCCCGCTGGCCGTGTCGGTGATCGGCTTGCATGCCAGAACCCCGAGCAGAAAAGCGTAGAAGCGATTGCCGATCATGCGAACCAGCGGCATCCGCGAATCGCGGCCCATGCGGGCGCCAATGGCAACGTCTGCGTTCCTCGCGACTAATGCTCGGCAAAGGGGAGCAAACTGCACCGGATCACAGGTGCCGTCGGCGTCCAGGAAACCGAGCAGATCACCGTTTGCCGCCTCGAAGCCGGCCTTGATCGCCGCCCCGTATCCGCGATTGGATTCAAACTCGATGACGCGCACGTTCTCGAATGACTTGGCTATCGCGGCCGTCTGATCGATTGATCCGTCGCTGACGACGATGAGTTCAACGGCGTCGATCGGGCTTTTGGCCTTGATGATCTCAATGGCCTCCAGACATCTCTCGAGAGTCCGCCCGATCGCCGCCTCTTCGTTGTAGGCGGGGATGACGATGCTGAGTTTCATGCGCTTTCTCACGGTCAGGTCCGGGTTCTAGTGATCCCCATGGGGCAGACCTGTATGAGGTTTATCGTCCCTGCCGATGGTCCGAATGAGTTTGACGCGGGCTCCGGGGCTGCGGCAAAGAGGCAGATGAGACGGTCCGGCCCTTTCATCGCCGCGATTATCGGACAGCCACGCCGTGAATACCTGGCTCGACGCGAAAGACGCGAGTGATCATGTTATCGGGCACAGATCCCCCGCGACGCGTTTCAAAGACACAGGAAACCGGCAGATCCGCCGGCCAATAGGGCGGCGCGGCGCCACGGGCAGGGGGAAGTCTGCCTGATACGTACAAGTACCCGACGTGGTTCATCCTCAGTAGATCCTGCATCGGGTGGCCGCTTTGGATCCACGTTTGCCATTCGACCGCGGTGATGACCCGATTCGTGAGGTGTCTGCCAAGCAACGCGTAATTGTTCGGAGTGCCGCCGGCGTTCACGACAACCGTTCCAGCCGGCAGGTCGTCGAGCATGGTCGGAATGCCATAGTATGCCGACCGGCTCCATTGTCGATGGATCAATCGCCCCGCGAAATCGCGGGCCGGTTCGATAGCGGCCATCCCGCCGGTGATCCCGAAGGCAAGACCCAACATGACCGGCACGGCCCGCGGCCAGGCAGCGATCAATCGACCGGACCAAACTGCCGCGAGCGGGATGGCCAACACAACAAAACCCAGCGAATATCGAGTGTACATGCGGAACACGGTGACGTGCAGCAGAAATCCGGCGGCCAGCAAGCCTCCGGCAAGCAAATGCCACCGCGTCGCGGCGGATGTAGCACGTTTCCGAACGGCTCGAACGATCAGCGACAGCAGTCCGACCGGTACCAGCGCGGCATAGGCAGCCCCCGTCCCCCCGTCAACACTGTAGCTGTAGCCCGTGCCATACTGGTGTTCCCTCCACGGCATCTCCAAGGCCGCAAGCAGCCGCGCGGGCAACGGCCTTGACGCCAGCCATTCGCCGGCCGCGCTCCGACCATAGATCTGATCGATGGGAACGTTGCCGATCGTCAGTTGGCCGTCGCGGTGGTCGATCGGATGCAACGCGTTGCCCATCATCAGGGCCCCCCGCAGCGGCCAGAACCAGCAGCAGATCGCTGTGGCCAGCGAGAACCACACGGCGGCGCGCGCGGCTTCGCCTATCCTCGCAGGCTGTCGGACCGTAACGACTGACGCGACCAGAACAACCCCGCTCAGCGCCGCAAAGACCTGAAACGTCAGGCGCGTTCCGGCCGCAATCCCGGCCGCGAGTCCGGCGATCACCCAAAGGCGGATCCGGTTTCTTCCACTGAGCCGCTGCGCCCATGTGATGGCCAGGATCGATGTCAACCAGATGCTGGTGCCGAACAGATCAACATAGTTGACGTACATGTGATGTATCACGATAGGTGCGCCAAGAACAAGCAGGGCGGCGCAAATCGCTCCCCGCCTGTCTCCGCCCCAGCGACGGGTCAGCTCATATACGGTTGTAGCAGCCAGCAGGCCGAAAGGGACCGGCAGGATCGGCAACAGCCGCTCGAAGCCGCCGGACAATAACAGCATCGAAGGCAGCTCGCCGTTGGCGGCCATCGATAGACGCCAGTCATCGACGTTGAGGGACAACTGCCCGTCCTGAACCCATCGTGCGGCCGCTGGCAAATGGTAGTTGAGGGCGTCGCATCCGGTGGGATATCGCGATACCGCGTCGGTGAGAAACACCGCGTGTGAACCGGCCACAGCCAGCAGCGGGATGAGCAGCGCTCGGATGCGGCCGTGCGGCGTGTGCCCAGGACGGCAAATGGCGGCCCTATTGGTTTGGTGGGCTGTAGTGCCACGCCGGTCAGCAGACAGACCAAGTCGCCACGACGGCAGCAGCAGTGCAAGCGCGATTGCGAACGATGGCAGAATAACCGTCGGAATGACACACCGCGATGACGTGGTTAAGGAGTACAGACCAAGCACGTGGAGCACGGCGATCAGCACGGCCGTGGGAGGAATCGAAGCCAGGGTAATCTGGCCGGCCCATGACGTCACACCGAGACTCCTCAGCATGCGCCGCGAGACAAGAAGGCCTGCCAGCCATACCGCCAGAATCATCAGAACGAGCACGGGATGTTGCCCACCGGTAGCCATCTCAGCAGCTCCGGATCGCCTCGATCAACTGTCGCCAGAACTGCGGCACCACGCGCGAGCATGCCAGATACGCGGCCAGGCTTGCCAGGCACGCGAGCAAGGCAAGAGAGTGCCATCTTTTCGAGGTCCCCGTTCGCATTCGATCTTCTCCCGCAATCACTGCTCAAGGACGCTGTCCCACAATGAGCAGCGATTGTCCGAGCGGTATGGGGCACAGGTGGTCGAAGAACCTCACCAGGGGCACGGCTCGTTCGCATTTCTGGTAGTACGCCTGCGACATTCGAGAGCATCCCCGAATACGGCTGTTGACCCACCAGCCGAGAGCTCCGATTGCGTTGAAGTATCGTGCTCGCACGACGGTGAGGCCGGCTTGCTCGAAGAGGCGCGTCAGCGACCCCCGCGAGTAACGGCGGTAGTGGCCTGCCGCATGGTCCAGTTCGCCCAGAAGAGCATTCAAGGCCGGGACGATCGCGATCACCAATCCTTGCGGACGAACAAGGGTCGTCATCTTCCGTACCGCCGCGAGATGATCCTCGATGTGCTCCAGCACATTGACCGACAACAGTGAGTCAAACGAGCCGGGGACGACGTGCTCGCAGGGACAGCGCTCCAGGGGCAATCCGACGATGGTCACGTTCGAAAAGCCGGCGAAACGCTCTTCAAGCAGACGACGACTCAGTGGCTCCGGCTCGATCACTACCACGTCTTCATATCCGATCAGATACTGTGTGATGTTGCCGGTTCCGCCGCCAACCTCGCAAACGCGCCCCCGAAGGTATGGCTGTGCGGTGTCGAACAACCATCGGTGATAAGCGCGCATGTCGCCCATCATCTCAAGGACGGTCCGGACTTCGTCGGCGCAACGCGGAATGTCAGGCGCCGCTTGCTGTGTCATTGGCATGATGGTTGTCGATTCTGCCCAGGCTCTTGTCGGGTACCATGTTCCCGACCGGCGGTATTATCGGCACCGGGGAGAACGCTCTGAAGATGGAGGAAAGTCGCAAAGACCGATAATTCGACCCAGGTCGCGATGCGGCGTGGGAATGGGTTTGTATCCGAAGAGATGCGGCGTTCCTGGCCTGAACGTCAACGCAGGGTAAATGCCGGGCCGTGATGGCGGAACAACAGTCTCGCGTGGGATGAATATCGCGGTGTGCTCAGAACCGCCGAATCTGCCGCCCACGCGTCGATCAGCCCTCTGGAAACGCGGTGTCCTTTCGCAGCGTATGGTCCTTCCAATCCTCCGGTCGCATAATCTCCCGCAGGCTCGGGTGCCCGTCGAACCTGACCCCCAACATGTCGAAGACTTCGCGCTCGTGCCAGTCCGCCGCCGGCCAGACGTCGGCGGCCGAAGGTATACGGCCGCCTTCCCGCGGAACCCTGACCCGGATGGCAATCTCGTTGTCGCCCGTCCAGTATGATCCCACGACTCGCGGTGGTCGAAGCGACGTCAGGTCGTAGATAATCTCAATCTGATTCTGCTCAGGTAGATCAACACCGCTGACGCATCGCAGCATGTTGAGGCGTAACCGATCGTCATCGCGCAAGAACAGTGCGATCTCATGCCATCGGTGCGCCGCCACACTGACCGACGGATGGCCGCTTCTCACCTCAGTCACACCCACTGCGTCTCCAAACGTTGCCTGCAGGATGTCCGCAATCTCTTCGGGTGCCATGGTTCACACCAGCGCTCTCCGCGGCCGGGTCTTCGCTGCCTCGGGCTCGGCGGCGACGATCCGAGCCTTAGTCTGGTCCTGCAGTCGCGTCCACCCTTCCGAAAAGGCCGGCGTCGATCCATTTGTCTAGGTCTTTCCACCTCGGGCTGGTGATCACGATTTGCCGGCCGATCAAGATGGCCTCGACGGCGAGAATATGTTGCTGATGTACTCGCGCACAGCGCGCCTCAGCCGCGTCTTGATAGCAGTGAGAACCCAGTCGACGGGTACGCGGGCCATCCCGGTATCCGGACGAATGGGAATCTCAAGCCTGCCAGGTCACGACAGCTTGGCTTCCATCCGAACACCTGCCGCCCGACACAAAGGACACTATATCTCTACATCAGGTACTACCCGCATGTCAAGCCGTTCTGGGCTCGTCGGCCACCTTGGGACGCGTGACAGTCTGGGCGGGCATGCCGACCGGTCCAGGTTGGGCAATCAAGGCCCTTCAGCGGGTCTTCCCGCTAAAGGCGGGCTGATAGGCCGGCCCTCATACGGCCGGTCGGTGGTCGCCAGGGGTTCTTCTTCCTTTCTGTGGTCTCAGCCCGTTTCGATGGGCTTACCTGACAAGGACAGGCCCGTTGGAACCGGCTTGTTGGGGTAACACGGTGAAGGGGGATTGACCGACCGTGAATCAGTCGTAAAACGACCGGCCTGTTTGCCCTTCGGGTAAGACCGCTGAAGTGGTCTGGCTTGCGTTCACGACAACCGGGTCAGCCGCCAGAAGTGCCGCCGCTTCTGTCACGGGCCCGCCACCTTCGCGGTCACCCTCGGGCGCGACGAAGTCAGGTTCCAGCCCGACCCCTGCCTTGCTTGTCAGGGGCCTTGCTGCATAAAAGCCTCACGCTCGAAAGGGTTGCCTCGGTACGGATCACGGCCGGCGACCAAGACCACCAGGCTGGCTCCTAGATACAAAGGGATGAACAGCGGGCCCCACCGCTCGTATTGGCCGACATGCACCCGTTCATGCGCCCGCGTCTTGGACAGGCAGACCGCGTCACAGCCCAGCACCACGTGTCCCAGCGTGAGGGCCATGGCTGGTCGGCCCCAAACCACGCCGAGTCGAAGCAGACGCGCAACGATGCCCCCATGAACTTCGACCACGCCATCAATGATGCAGACGCCCCCTCCGCTCACCAGAGCAAGCGGGACGAACAGAATCCCAAGCAGCGAGGCGGGTCCGGCCCAGGCATATCGCAAGATCCGTCCCATGGTCACATCCCCCTGGCAGACGCCCTCATCGGCGACTTGCCTGACGGGCTGTATCAATGCGCGGCCCTGCTGTCGGCAAGCCTAAACGTCCCTGTCCGATCCCGCAAGAGAGCGCGAGTTGGCCTTGCTTGGCCGGGAATCCTTTCCGTGTCGCCTCTCGCCGCAGAATCCTTTCCGCATTCACCGTCAATGCGATGCGAATCCTCGGCCGGAAGACCCTGGCTCGGTAGGGCAGCGCCGAGGTCGCTTCAGCGACCGAGGCCTGCCATATCCTGTAATTACTGAACCTTTGCAAATTGGCCGCACAGCGTTTGAAAAACATCTGTGCCGCTCGATGGAGGCATGGAAGCGCCGGTTGGCATCCTTCGGCGCAAAGGATCGGCTCCGTCGTCGGCCCGCATCTCGATAGAGTCTGTGTGGTGGACTACTGGACCAAGCGCTGAAGCTGTCGTCACAGTGAGGGACCTGGAGACCGGCGCCGAAGGAAAAAAGAGGAAAGGAACTGGGTTGAGAGCACTGCGTATGCCCCAGCAAGGGTGTCACGGGCGCATTGGAGAGGATGTCATATGGCCAGTATTCGGAGCCGCCCCGATCCGGATGTGTGGAAGGGAGGAATCGAGATCTGCAAGGCAGACTACCGGCTCTCCCGGGGGTTGCCAAGGCACGAGTAACTTGGCCGTGGCAGTCAAATGAAGAGAGCATCCGGTATCGATCCCCGGCACAATTGCCCAGGGTCACGTGTAGAGTAACGGCACGCTTCAGAAATCATCTGCTGACCGCAATGGGGTCGCCGCGGAGTTGGAAACGCAGCCTATCCCTGCGCGCGAACTATATTCACAGACAGCCCAGGCGGCACAAGATCTGCATGGCCGATTGCGGTGCCCCAATCGCCGGATTCGGACTCTCTTGAGGCGACTGCCGGAGTAACCCTGGCAATAGTGCTCTTTCACCTCCCCCGCCCCGCGCCTTGCGCCCCCCGTCCCCAGCCGAATGGCACCACGTGCCTTCGTATGTGCCCCGCTAGGACCGCATAGTGCTCCTTTTCGTGATCGATCAGCGTCTCGCGAACCTCCTGGCGAAAACGGTGACTGCCGTCCGGGTTGGCGGCGGTCAACACCGACCCATACGTGACATGCAGCAGTTGCCGCCCGTCGTCGGAGTCGAGGAGGCATTCGAGTTCCGCATCCTTCAGATCGTCAGGGCGAGGCACCCGTTCGATGCGAGCCGAGATATGGTAGCTGGCCTTGTCGGCATCAAAACGTTCGAGAGCGAAGCTCACAATCCGCCTGAAAAGGTCGGAGTTCACTCTGGCGATGACTCGAAGAGCCTCGAGATAGCTCGTACCGGCGGTCTTGAGATGGATCAAGCCCTCGGAGAGCCTCGCGGCGATCGGATACACCGAAAACTTGTCGCTTCCCGAGTGCAGGCTGAGCTTGTAGGGCCCAAGCGTCCGGGCGATAGCCGCATGCGCCGCGTATGACTGCTCAAAAGCCTTCAAATCACCCCTGTAATCGACGCCTTTCTCGAAAGCCCCGATGAATCGGGGCGCCAGACTCACCCACCGGACGCCAAGTCGCTTGAGCTCCGCCGCCACCAGATAGTGTTCCGCTTCCGATGTCGGTGCATCCGTCTCGTCGACGGACACCTCCAGCTCGAACCGGCCGATCCCAAGTCTGGCAACCAGATGCCGGTACATCGCAGCCGTGTGCGCGATCGCACGGCCATATTTCACGGCCGCACGCAACAACGTTTCCTCGGTGAAACGAACGTCACCTCGACCCACCAGGGGAAATCGCCGGTTGAGGTACCGCCGTCGCAGGTCTTCCTCGCTGGTCTCCAGGTCGGCCCAGGGGAGGGCGTTCGCGGCCATTGAAGCGGCGGCCGCGGACATCGTATCGGCTTCGCTGCAGACATGCTCGCCGGGATCGATCGTGAACATCGTGAAACCCGCTGCCGCGGTCGCGTCGATATCCGCAGTCGTTTTGAGATGGTCCGCATCACTCCCGAAACCTCCTCTCCAGCCGGCCTGAAAAACTCCCCAGACCGCGTCGTCCATGACCTCCTGCGGCGTTCTTTGCGTGCGGGTCATCTCGCGAATGGACTGCTGTGCCGGAAAAGGTACACAACCCTGGTCCTGCACCGCCAGGAGGTGGCCGGGCGTCGCCAATCCAAGCCGGTCGCCGAGACCGACCGATGTTGCCGGGCCGCACAGCCGCGGCGAGGTCCAGGGAACCGCCTCCCGCAACGCAGACGCCGCATCGGGGCCGGCCGACACGACCGTCACCTGCACGTCTCCCGCACTCCTCCTGTGTTCGGGAGACAACGAGCCGAAGGCTCCGAGCTTGCCTCTCCTGCAGGCCAGTATCAATCGGCGCGAGCGCCCCTCCTTGCCGAGGGCCACAACGATGGTTCCGGTTGACTCTACCGACGCCGGGTAAACCGCAAACCCGCAGGTTCCTCCGAGTTCGCCTGCTGCCTGCTCCTGAAGTGTGACAGAAAGCGGCTCACCATCCAGCAGTCGGCTGATTGCGTTCATTGATTCTTCTGGCAGCGAGGTCTATTCCCAGTTCACTCGCGGGGCATCGCCCCAAAGAAGCTCGAGGTCGTAGTACTTCCGCTTCTCGGCGTCGAAAAGATGGATGACGACATCCACATAGTCCGCAAGAAGCCACGTGGCCGTGTCGTAGCCGCTGACACTATACGGCTTCTCTCCGATCGTCCTCGCATATTCTTCAATATCGTCGCAGGTCGCCCGCATCTGGCGGTCCGAGGTGCCGGTACCGATGACAAAGAAATCCGCAACCGAAGACAGCCCTCTCAGGTCCAGAATCACAATGTCCTCGGTGTGGTTGTCCGAGGCAATACGGGCTGCCTCCTTCGCAAAGGCCAGCGCCTTGTTCTTCGGCTTTGCCGTCCTGGTCTTGGCTTTACTCATCTTGCCGGATCATGTTCCTCAACACCGGACAAAAAGCAAGGAGGTCTGCCCGCCAAACCAAGGGCAAACCTCCCGAATTCGTCGCCCAACCAGCGGTTCCGGATTCTAATGTTCCGGGAAACGCAGACTCACAGACCGGCCAAGAGTTCACATAACTGTTTGCCCAGCGACGAGCTGATCCGTGCCAGGGCCCAGATACTGGCTGCATTCTTGCCCAACTCCACCTGCGAAAGCTGCGAAGTAGTCAGTTCCGCCCGCTCTGAAAGCTGACGAAGAGTCAGGCTCTGCTTGAGCCTCTCCTGACGGATGCGCTGGCCGATAAGCCGGTTAAGCTCCTGCTCGTTCGTGTAAACCAAGCCCATCTCCTGCGCGATTCGCTCAACCGCCTTGAGCAGGTCTTCCTCCTTGAACGGCTTGCACAGGTAGTCACGGCTGCCCAGCCGCATGGTCTCGGCCGCTGTCTGAATGTCTGGATAGGCTGTCATGACAATCGGGGCAATACGCGGATCCTCAGCCTTGATTTTCTCAACTATTTCTAGGCCATTCAGGTCCGGCATTTTGATGTCAATGATCGCCATGTCGAACGGGGCTTTCCGAACGGCCTGCAAAGCCTGCCTCGGTTGAGAGTAAGACTGCACATGATAGCCGTGATCCTTCAAGCTCGTGCTGATCATCTTGCAGACCTGTGGATCGTCGTCCACCACGAGCACTTTGATATGATGTCTTACAGCCATGTTAACAAGCACCTTCAGTTGGACTTGACTCTCGTTGAACTCCAGATTCAACTTCCATTATTCCATTGTAGCGAATCCGGTTTTTTCTGCTAGTGCCTTCTCCGGCGGAAACTCCGTCCGGCCGGTTGGCCGAAAGGCCTATAAGCCAAGGGATATTTGAGGTTTAGGAATTAACCTAAGTAATTAATGGATAATACCTTCTATCCAAACATTTGGTCAGAACCTCCTTGCATTAATCGACCACGGAATGAGTAGTTTTGCCGACCTCAATGAATTCGGGTGTTTACCCCCTTTGCTTTTTTGTCGCTCTCGCGAGCGCGAAACCGCCTGTTGCACCAACTCGGCGGGCCGTGGTTGCACGGGGTCGCTTCAGGTTTTGATTCGAGGCGGACTGTGAAGTGGTTGCCCCATTCGGTCCTCGACAGCCCGTTGGTGTGCAGATGATCACACGGGAGCGGCGAAAAGGTCGATCATGCCCGGTGGGTTGAGTCATCGGAAAATCCTGGGGGGTCTTATTGGGTGTTCCGTGGCAGCAGGAGTGAGGGGTGATTCAGGCCTTGGAGGTTGCCGGGGGCGCCGACGACCGCACTGGGCAGAGGTCTGCGGTGGACCGCGGGGCGCTCACCTTGTCGACTTCGGCAGAATTGTCAGCACGCCCCCGAGTCCTTATCCTGACCTCCTTGAGTTCGGGTTTTCAGGAGGTTGCCACATGGCTCGCAAATTGAGTTCGATTGCCCCAGACTGGTGGGACTACACGACGCTGCCCGAAGAACTGCTTGAGGAGGTGGCTCGACTGACCGTCGACGACGTGAGCAGGCTGTCGCGAGACGGCTTCCGTGTCGTGATGTACGACACGCTGGAGGAGTTCTATCTGGCAGAAGCCCTCGAATACATCGAGGCGTGGCGGCAGGCCACCGAGAGCCAGCCGGTTGGCATCTGCGGTCCCATCGGCCCCACGGAACAGCTTCCCTTGGTGGCTCGTCTCGTCAATGCCCTCGAACTGAATCTCAAGCATGCTCACTTCTGGGGCATGGATGAGTGGTACAAGGACGGCCGAGAAGTGCCCGAAACGCACCCTTTATCATTTGCCAAGGCCGATCGGGAACTGTGCTTCAATCGTATACGTCCCGACCTGCGGATGCCGGAGTCGAACATCCATTTCCCCAAGGCCGATCCGACCGCTTACATCAAGAGCTGGGAAAAGGTGCGATGTGCGGTCATGCAAGGCGGCCAAGGCGAGATCAAGCACTGGGCTTTCAATGATCCACCCAAGCGCGAAGCGCCGTATGTCGATGAGCCGCCGCCGCCCGAGGTGTATCGAAAGCTCACGACGCGGGTCGTGGATCTGCACCCCGCCACCCTCATGCAGAATGCTCGAACCTCCGGTGGCGGCAATGTGGCCGGTGTCCCGACGAAGGCCATCAGCGTCGGCCCGGTTGAGACATGGAAAGCCGGCCGCGTGTCCATCTGGCAGGCTGGCACCCACGACAATCCCTTCGGGCAACGCCTTACGGCCTTTATGATTTCGAAGGAAATCGTCGACACCTCGGTTCCGATGTCCCTGCTCGCCCAGCACCCGAACGTCCAGTTCAATTACTACCGCAAGGGCCTTGGAACCTGCGAAGCGGAGATGCACTGAGCTTCGACGTTACAGACGGCAACGCGGACGGGTTGCTGATTTCAATTTGCGGATCTCGGGCAAGGTACTGCAGACCTTGAGTCCCCGGTTTGCGGTCCCGAATCTCGGATTTGAGTCTGGTGACTCCCAGCCTTGTTCGAGCGGCTCGCCCCGATTCCCAGAGAGGCTTCGACGGGCCGTTGGGCAGCAGAAGGCACGAGTCCAAGCCCGAAAGGTGCCCTGCGATTTCATTCTGAACTCGTTGATCTGTTCGAGCGTAGGAGAAGGAGAATAGAACCTTTCAGCCGGACATCTGTGCGGCTCGCGCGCATGCGTCTGGATGGCAGTGGGCTTGGGTTGCGGCCCGCAAAAAGGCGGTCCGCCTTAGGATTCCTGGACTGTTCCGCGCCGGCGGGGCATCTGTGGTATGAGTGAGAGGCACGGTCATCTGCTTGAAGCCATCCTTTTGGCCGCGATTGGCCTGATTCTTGCATATTTCCTCGGCGTGCGCCTCGGCTGGCTGCCGGTGTTCTGGGGTGCGACCTTTCTGCTCATCGCTGTCATGCTTCTGCTCGCCAACCTGTTCTGGTGGGCGTGGGTCGATCGACAGCTTCAAGGTCGCGGCCGCCGTACCGGTTCTACGACCCGCCGACGTCTCCTGCGGTCGGGCTGGGCTGCATTCATGACCCTGATGCTGTCGCCTCTGCTTCTCGTGTTCGTCGGCCTGCGGGGGTTCTGGGATGCGTACCCCTTCGTTCTCATCGCACTGATCATGGTCTGGCACCTCCTCATGGTTCTCCTGGTGACCGTATGGGCGCCGTTGGCCGGTTTCTGGGCAATGTTCCGACGAGTGAGAGCCCGAGTCGCAGGTTCTCATTCATTCGAAAAACCGGTGGACCCGTCGCGGCGACAATTGCTCCTCGGGGCTGTGGGTGTCGCCCCCGTCATCGTAGCCGGCGGGTCTCTGGGCTTGGCCGTATGGCAGGGGGGGCGGTTCAAGGTGCGCCGTGTTTCCCTGCGAATGCCGCGGTTGCCGGATCGGCTGCGGGGTCTGACGATCACGCATATCAGCGACCTGCACGTCGGTCGGTTGTTTCGGCCCGAGCACTTGCCGCGGCTGATCGACGCCGTCAATCAACTCAAGAGCGATCTCATCGCCGTCACCGGCGACCTCGTGGATCATTCCGTTGACTTCATGCCCCTCACCTGTGATGCCCTTGCTCAAATGGAGTCGCGATGCGGGCGGTTCATCGTGGTCGGCAATCACGATCTTATTGATTCTCCCGAAAAAGCAGTGCAGGAGCTTCATCGGCGGGAACCGTTTCTCCTGCTCGACCGCATGCTCCCGCTGCTGATCGACGGCGAGACCATCCAGATCGCCGGCTTGTTCTGGTCTCGCTATGACGAACCGAGGGGCGAAGATCCAGGTCACACAGGTCGAGTTACCAGAACCCTGGCCGGTGCGGATTCAGACCGCTTCACCATTGCTCTGGCCCACCATCCGCACGCATTTGACCCGCTGGCCGACCGTGGCGTGGACCTGACGTTGGCCGGTCACACCCACGGGGGGCAATTGATGCTCACGCCGCCGGGATCGCACACGCCGATCGGAGGCGGCAGCCTGCTGTTCCGCTATATCTGGGGGGAGTACCGGCGAGGCGATTGTGTCCTGGAGGTCAGCGCGGGGGTCGGCAACTGGTTCCCGGTCCGGATCAATGCTCCGGCGGAGATCACGCACATCCGACTGATCTGAGGGGTAACGGCCCGCGCGGCGGCGTGGGCCGGCAATCACGCTCTACTCGCGGACGCGGTTCATCATCAACAGATTGCCTATCCATGGGGATGCCAGGAAACTGATTGCGAAACCGACTGCGAGGCTGTTGACCAGGCCTTTGATCGCTTCTGCGGAAGCCCCAGAATCGCGCGTCCGGCTCCACGCGTATAAGGCAACCGCGCCCAGGCCGGTCAGGGCCATGACGGCCGTATAGAAGGCCATAGCCGTTCTCGGCCAGCCGCGGGAGCAGTCAAACGTGCCCGCCAGCGGCATTGACAGCAGGCCAAATATGAACGAGGCTACGAGCAGGCTATTGCTGCGCAAGCCGAACCCGAGCCCAAGGCAGGCGACTGCCAGCAAGAGGCTGCCCCCAACCCAGTTGGAAGCAACAATCTGCTCTCGCGTCAGGGCGAGTCGTCCGAAACGGTTCAAGCGCAGGAGCAGGTTAAACAGCGGGCCGGCCGTCCACGTTAGAAAGACGAAAACGAGGTAGAGAATCAGGAAGGGGGCGATGAACGGTGCCAGCGGCGGGTTGCTGCGGGCGACGCTGCTGAGGGCCCTGGCCCCAAAGTACCCGCCCAGGATCAGCCCCCAACGAGCCTTGCCGGACAACGAGCCCATCCACAAGAAATAACGGAGCATCAGCCCATAAACGATGTTCTTGGCCTTCAGAGACTCCACGATCCCCTGGCGGGCCCACTCGTTGCCAGGTTCGAGCCTTAGAACCTTACGGCCAGATATCTGTGCGGCTTGCGCGCATGTTTCTGGATCGCAGAACGCTTGGGTTGCGGTCCGCAAAAAGGCGGTCCGCCTTAGGGCTTCACGGAAGCTCTCCAACGCCTGGCGATGCTTGCCCTCGTGCAGGAAGGCCCATCCTCGATTGGCATGGGTGTTCGCGTCATCGGGATCGCGGGCCAGGGCGGCATCGAGTGCCTGGGCGGCCTCGAGCCTGCGGCCCAATTTGACCAGCGCCGCCGCCCGCACATTGGCGGCCTGCACATGCTCCGGGTCGAGTCGCAGACCCTCTTCCGCCGCGGTCAATGCTTCTCGCCACAGCCGTTGCGTCAAGCGGATCTGACCGAGAAGTGCGTGGTAGTAGGCGTTCTCGGGGTCCAGCCTGATGGCCTCGTGAATGGCCTCCAGAGCTTCCTCGGGACGGTTCCTGTCGTGCAGGATCGCTGCCCGGACGTAGTGGGGAAACGGCTCGTCGGGGGCGGAGTGGATGGCGGTCTCAACGGCCGCAGTTGCCTCCTTGAGTTTCTCCTGCTGTGCGAGACTCAGGGCCAGCAACGCATGTCCGCGCCCGTCGTCGGGGCTTTCGGCCAAACCTCGCCGGGCCTCCTGCTCAGCCAATTCCGGCCGCGATTGTTCGATCAGGACCCACGCTCTATCGAAATGAATGCTCATAACAGCTTGAGGTATTTCAGAACGTCGTCGTAGATCCCGCCCTGGTTGGCATAGATGGCATGGTTTCGGGCGGTGGAGAACCATTCCTTGGTGGATGGCCGTACGGCGGCGACGGCGGCCAGAAGGTCTTTGGTGGTCATCGGTTTCGGGACACCGGCCCGCATGGCTTCCTGGAGCTTGCGTTCGATCGCCTGGTCGACGAGAGCCTTGAGATCTGCCCCCGAGAACCCGTTCGTCTTGGCCGCCAACTTATCGAAATCGATCTCCTCGGCGGGTTTGCCTCGCACCAGTATGCGAAGAATCGCCGATCGGGCCACAGAATCGGGTGGCGGGACAAAAATGATGCGGTCGAAACGCCCTGGCCGGCGGAATGCCGAATCGAGATGCCACGGGGCGTTGGTGGCCGCCAGAATCAGGACGCCGTCGTTGCTGTACTGGGCGCCGTCCAGTTCCGCGAGGAACTGATTGACCAGATGACGGCCGGCGCTTTGTCGCAGGTCGGCCCGACTGGCTCCGAGCGCATCCACCTCGTCGAAGAAGAGCACGCACGGCTTGTGCTGCCGGGCATGCTGGAACACCTCGTGAAGGTTGCGCTCGCTGTTGCCCAGCCACATGTCCAGAACGTCATTGATCCCGATCGTCAGAAACCCGGCTTTGATCTCGCCGGCCGTCGCCCGAGCCAGATGCGTCTTTCCGCAGCCGGGCGGACCGTAAAGAAGAATGCCTCCGCCAATCTGCTTGCCGTACGCTTCGTACAGCTCGCGGTGGCTCAGGGGGTGGATGATTTTCAGCCGGATTTCCTCTTTGACCGCCTCCATCCCTCCGACGTCGTCGAAGTTGATCCGGGGCCGCTCCAACTCTATGTCCGGACCGGATGAGGATTGCTCGCCGGGCACGCGGACCCGGCCGTCGATCACCTCGGAATCGGGCTCCCCGTTCAGTCCGAGCGTTTCTTCCAGGGAATCGTCGGCTGCCTCGGGATCCTGCTCGATGCCTCGACGGTACTGCCGGACAGCGCGATCGATGTCACCGGCCCGCAGGAGGAGGCGGGCGTGCAGCACATAGACCTCGCCTGCGGTGGATGGGCTCTTGAGCAGTTCCTCGACAATCACGAGGGCAGGGCTGTATTTGCCGTCCCGGTAGAAAGCGTTGGCCAGCCCCAGCTTCAGTCCTGGATCGTCGGGGCACCGATTGAGCGTTTCCCGGTACTCCTCGACAGCCTGTTGTGTGTGGCCATATCGCAAGAGCATCTCCGCCAGGTGCTGCCGGAGGCGAACGTTGTCCGGTGCATCCCGCAACGCGTCGCGCAAGGCCTCGATTGCATCATCCCCTGCAGCCATGACACCCATCTTTCGCTGATAACCCGGCCGTCGAACCCGGCAGGAATCACAGTTCTCAGTCATCACCACTGACAACTGAGAACAGGCGACTGACCTCTACTTCTTCGCCTTCCCCTGAGCGGCCACTGCGGCCATAGCGGCTTTCACCTTCTCCGGGTCGCCCAGGTAGTAGCTCTTGATGGTCTTGAGGCCCTTGTCCAGCTCATACACCAAGGGCATACCGGTCGGTATGTTGAGTTCGACGATGTCCTTATCGCTGACGTTGTCCAGGTATTTGACCAGCGCCCGCAAGCTGTTGCCGTGGGCGGCGATCAACACCCGTTTGCCCAGCTTCACCGTCGGGGCGATGACGTCGTGCCAGTAGGGCAGGAAGCGCGCCACTGTGTCTTTCAGGCACTCGGTCAGCGGCAGCGCGCCCTCGGTCAGGTCCGCGTAGCGGGGGTCGTTGCCCGGATACCGCGGATCCGTTTTCTCCAGTGGCGGCGGGGGGATGTCATATGAACGCCGCCAGATCTTTACCTGGTCCTCGCCGAACTTCGCAGCGGTCTCGGCCTTGTTCAAACCCTGCAGCGCCCCGTAATGCCGCTCGTTAAGCCGCCATGATCGGTACACCGGGATCCACATCAGGTCCATCTTGTCAAGCGCGATCCACAGCGTGCGAATCGCCCGCTTGAGCACCGAGGTGTAGGCCACGTCGAAGGTGTAGCCCTCTTTCATGAGCAACTCGCCGGCCTCGGCGGCCTCCTTGATCCCGACCTCCGACAGGTCAACGTCGGTCCAGCCCGTGAAACGGTTCTGCTTGTTCCAGTCACTTTCGCCGTGTCGCAGTAATACGACTTTGTACATCGATCGTCTCCATGAGCTATCAATTGCCGCCACGTTTGCGGCGTCATCCACGAAGTCGCATATTCTACCGATTTTGGCTCTATTGCCAAATGGGGACGGCAACGCGCGGCGCCGTCAGATGCGAGGGCCGTCGAACAGTCTCAGGTCGGGCAGCGCAGACGCGATAACGACAAAATGCGCATCGTATGTCCATAGCAGCAAGCCCCCGCCCATTGCCACGGTGGCAATCAGGGCATCGGCAAAGGGTACTGCCAGGCCTCGTGACCGCAAGGTGCGAAGGATACGCCCCAGGTCATTCCACACCTTCTCGTCGATCGGGAGCCGGACAAAACAGTCCAAAGCGGCGGTCAGTTCTGGTAGATCAGGTACTTCTGTCGCACCTCCCTGAAGCGGCTGAGAGAGCCGCGCCAGCCGGCCGGCAGCGTCGTCGGGGTTTCAGCGGTCTTCAGGTTATTCAGCGTTTCCGCGTTGGCCAGCAGGTTGATCACCTTGTCAACCTCGAACACCGGGCCGAAGAGCTTCTTCAGGTGCCAGGCGATCGTCAAGCCCGACTCGACCATGCGGATGTTCTGGCGGTCCGTGACCAGCACGTACACTCCTTGGCATTTCTCCTTCGCAAACTTGCTCGATGTGGGAGTGAACTCAATGGGGATGAACCGTAGCCCCGGCAGGCCGGCCTCGTTCAGCGAAGCCGCCAGCTTACGGCCGTCGATCCAAGGGGCGCCAAAGATCTCGAACGGCTGATCCGTGCCACGGCCGACGGAAACATTGGTTGCCTCCAACAGGCAGATGGCAGGGTAGAGCGTCGCCTCCGTCAGATTCCGCATGTTCGGCGAGGGGTTGATCCACATCAGGCCGGTTTCGTCCCACCACATCGATCGACGCCAGCCCTGAAGCTCTACCACCGTCAGGTCGCAATTGATGTCGTACTCGACGTTGCACATGCGGGCCAGCTCACCGAAGGTCATGCCGTGGACCACCGGCAGCGGACCGTAGGCGGTGAAACCGTAACGATTCTTGTCGGCAATAGGACCGTCCACAATCAGGCCGGTGATCGGGTTCGGACGATCGAGCACCACCATTTTGAGCTTGTGCTTGGCAGCCGCTTCAAGGGCGTAGCCAAGCGTCGCCGAATAGGTGTAGAACCTCGCCCCGATGTCCTGAATGTCGTAGACCAGCGCGTCCACGCCTTCCAGCATCTCCGGCGTGGGGCGCCTTGTCTCACCGTAAAGGCTGTACACCTTGAGGCCGGTCGCCTGGTCGACCGTGTGGCCCACTTTCTCATCCAATGTGCCGTAGAGCCCGTGTTCCGGCGAAAACAACTTTACGAGTTTCACCTCCGGCGCCTTGAACAGCAGGTCGACTGTTCGGTTGCCCTCGCGATCGCGACCGGTGTGGTTTGTGATCAGGGCAACCTTCCTTCCGGCCAACAGCTTGAAACCATCACGCTTGAGGATGTCGATGCCGCAGAGCACCTCCGCCGGCGGACCAAACGCTTTACCGGTGATCGCAGCCGCCACGGCGGTTGCCACCTGCCGCCGCAGGTCGGTGACCGTGCCCTTATCGTCGGGATGGACGCGGTTGGTCAGCAGGATCACGTAACAGTCATGAGTCGGATCGATCCAGTAGCTCGTGCCCGTGTAACCGGTGTGACCAAAAGTCGTGCCCGCCTGGAAGAGGTCGCCCCGGGCCGACGAATAGCTGGTACTCATGTCGAAGCCGTATCCACGGCATCCTGTCCCCCCGGGCAGGCATCGCTGCGAGGTCATGGCTTCGACGGTCATTTGCGAAAGGATTCTCTTGTCGTCAAGCACCCCCTTGTGCAGGATCATTCGGCACCAACGTGCCAGATCCTCGGCCGTGCTGAACAGCCCGGCGTGCCCCGCGACGCCGCCAAGGGCCCATGCCCGCGGGTCGTGCACCTGGCCCTGCATCCATTTGCCGTCGCGTTTCTCGGTCGGGGCACACCGAGACCACAGGCTCTCTGGCGGGCAATACATGGTGTCCTTCATGCCCAGAGGAAGAAAAACCTCCTCTCGTGCGAAGCGGTCAATCGGTCGGCCGTCGATGACTCGTACCAGTTCGCCCAGCACGATATAGCCGACGTCGCTGTAGCGGAAATCGGTGCCCGGCGGGTAGACGGGCGCGAGGTTCCAGATACGTTCCCACGCCTTGACAGGCCCGTCAGCGTAATCCTTCATGGGATTGTCAGGAACAAAGCCTCCTCGGTGCAACAGTAGCTGTTCGACCGTCACCTTCTCCTTGCCGTTGGCCCCGAAGGCGGGAATGTGTTTCGCCACCGAGTCCGCCAGACCGAGCTTGCCACGTTCTACGAGAATCATGATCGATGTGGCGCACGCCACGGTCTTTGTGACCGAAGCCATGTCGAAGATCGTGTCTTTTGTCATGGGAATGGGCTGTGGGTCGGACGTCCGTAGACCATAGGCTTTGAAATAGACGGTCCTGTCGCCTTGTCCAACCAGCAGGACCCCCCCGGGAAGTTCTTTTCGCCCAATAGCTTCTTCAATCAGTCGATCGGCACGCTGCATCCGTTCCATGTCAAACGATACCTGGCCGGTGGACGTTGCCGCTGCAGTTACCGTAAGAACACTCACAGTCGCAAGCCAATGGCCGCAAAACATGTTTCCCTGCCTTTCTGCAAGCACGGCGCGAAATCACAACCACGCAAACGCCAGGGCGGCGCTATGGTACTCGCAAGTCGGCGGGCAATCGACCCGTGCTCCGGCCATGCGCCTATTCGTCGATGATGGATCGCCCCGCGTGGCTCGTCAGCAGCGCGAGGATGATCTCCGTGGCCTGGTAGACCTGGGCCAACTCGACGGATTCGTCGGCCGTGTGAGCCTGGGCGATATCACCCGGACCGAAAAGCAGCGAGGCGATACCCGCTTCGCTGAACGGTCCGGTGTCGGCAAAGTAATTCACTCCACGTGGGGCGCTTTGTCCGTTGGCCTCTCGGCACACAGTCAGCAGCTTCCGGGGCAACGGCTTGTCTGCCGGACAATCCAGCGGGGGGTGTGTCCGCCGGCTCAGGATGCTGAACTTCTCCCGACCGCCCAGATAATCCGACAGCATCCGCGTGAAATCAGCGACGATACGGTCCGCCGGTTCGCCGGGAATGAATCGCCCGTCGATCTGGGCGCGGCAACTGGACGGGATCACATTGATCTTGCTCCCGCCGTTGATGGTGGTCACCACGCAGGTCGAGGTCCCGAGAAGGGGGTGAGACCGACGGCCGATGTGCCTTTTCCAGGGGTCCCCGACGAAATCAACCACTCTGGCCATCAACTCGATCGCGTTTGTACCTTGAGTCGGTAGTGAGGCGTGACACGAACGACCGTGCGTTTCGATCTCCAGCCACAGGGGGCTCTTATGGGCGGTCACGACCTCGCAGTTCGTGGGCTCGCCGACGATGGCCGCGTCTGCGGTGAAGCCCGACCTCACCAGAGCCGTTGCGCCGTCACAGCCCGTTTCTTCGCTCACCGTGGCCACGAAGCACAGCCGGTCGCTGGGCAACCGTCCCGCTTCATGTGCCAGGGCCAAGGCGGTCAACAGGCTGGCGAGCGATCCTTTCGTGTCGCACGTGCCGCGGCCGTACATGCGTCCCCCGCGAATCTCAGCCGCGAACGGATCTACGGTCATTCCCTCGGTCGGCACCGTGTCCATGTGGGCGGAGAGAACAAGCCGCTTGCCGGTTCCTTGACCCGGCCAGTAGGCAATGAGATTGGGACGTCCCGGAAAGACCTCTTGTCGTTCGACCTGCATTCCCATCCGGGACAAATGGTCGGTCAGGTATTCCGCCATCCGTTCCTCAGCCCGATCGCGATTGGCCTGCTCAGGTGTCGAGACAACGCTTGGAATCCGCACCAGGTCGGCCAGCAGTCGACATGCACGTTGTTGCTCTTCTCTGCTAAGCTGTCGCATGAATTGCAGATCCGTCCGTCTCTCTACACCACTTCGATGAATTCCAGATCGTCGGTCCTCAGATCCAGCAGCGCCACCGTTGGCACGCGGACTCGATGAAGGGCGCCCGGATTGATGATTCGCATGCCACCGCTGCGGCTGTCGTGTCGCCGGTGCGTATGCCCGAAAAGCAGGTAGTCGCGGTCTGCCCGCTCATAGGCCTTGACGAATTCCTTTTCGTTTCCATGAAACACGCCGATTCGCTTGCCCTCGAGCCGCAACTCCAGGGGGCCATTTGGCCAAGGTAAACCCATTGACTCGACCTGGGCCCGCCACGTCGGGTCGGGGCAGTCCGTATTGCCCCACACGAACCAGCATCGACGACCGACAAGCTCTTCCAGAACGTTCAGGCCACCGATGTCCCCGCACAAGATAAAAGCCTCAGCACCTCGGGCATCGAGCAATACCAAGGCGCGATGAACCATTGCTGCGTTGCCGTGGGGGTCAGACAAAATGCCGAGCCTCATTCCCGGTTTCGCCTCCGAGGAGGACCTTCTACCGACCGGTCATACTGATTCCGGTCGCGCGCGCTCTCTGAGGGCACCCCATTATGGCCATCCTGTCCCCTTTGAACAGTCCCGCAGGATGAACCCGGCTGGCCCAAGTGTCATGCTTGTGGGCATTTGCGTCATTGGCCGTCTGTGTTTAGCATAAGTCGGCTGGAGGATGTGCCTTCGGGCAGGATCCGGATAGACCCACGGCCGGCTGCCGGCCTGCGAGATGACGGGATACAGACGGATGTTTGCTGTTATTACGGATATACATTCCAACATTGAGGCACTTGAGGTCGTCCTCGCCGATATCGACCGCCGAGGCATCAAGACAATTGTATGTCTAGGCGACATCGTAGGATATGGCGCAAACCCCAAGGAGTGTATCGATCTGATCATCGAGCGGGCCCAGTATTGCATCTGCGGCAATCACGATGCGGCCGTCTTCTACGAACCCTTCAACTTCAACATCGGTGCCGAGCGGGCTTGCTACTGGACGCGACAGGTGCTTGAGGACGAGCCGAATAAGGCCATCCGAGACCGGCGATGGGAGTTCCTCGGAAAGTTGCCCCCTCGCCTGGTCTATGAGGGAATGCTCTTCGTCCATGGGTCGCCCCGGCGACCCGTGAACGAGTACCTCTTTGGTGACGACGTCTACTCCAACCCGGCCAAACTGATGTCCAATTTCGAGCGGTTCAATGAGGTGGCTTGCTTCGTCGGTCACACCCACGTGCCGGGCGTTTTTGTGGACGATCCTTATTTCGAGTCGCCGGGCGAATTGGCGGAACCCGGTGTTTATGAGATCGCTGAAGACGACAAGGTGATCATCAACGTCGGGAGCCTGGGGCAGCCTCGCGATCGCGATCCGCGGGCAGCTTACGGCATCGTGGATGACGGGCGGGTGGAGTTTGTTCGGCTCGAATACGACGTTGAGAAGACCGTGCACAAGATCCTGAGCACGCCCGATTTGGATGATTTCCTTGGACACCGCCTGCTGGAAGGGCGATGATCCGGCCGTGTGGGCGGCGGATCCCGTGTTGGATGCCGCTGGCCCAAGCGGTCGGTGAAGTGGCTGGTTCGCTCGCTGCCGCCGCGCCCGGCTTCATTGCCTCCATACCATAGCCGGAAAGGAAACGATGGAAACGCGACGAATGATCTCCGCTATGCTGGCCGCCATAGCGGTCTTCTATGCCTGGTTGCTCCTGGCCAGGATGATCTGGCCGCAGCCGACACAACCCGCGACGCAGCCCGCGACGGCGGTCAACGAGGCCACGAGCCGGCCCGCGCCCCTCAGCACCGCTCCGTCCGCTCCAACTCCCGAGGCTTTTCCCGCAAGTGGGCCGGCGTCCGACAAGGCTGTAATCAGCCGGGGATCCGATACCCGGCCGCTGGTTCTCGGTGCCGCATCCGCCGACAGCCCCTTCCCGATGGAGATAACCGTCCATCCGTCTGGAGCCGTCGTTTCAAAGGTCCGCCTTCGAGGTCATTACCAGACGGTTGAGAAAAGGGAACCCTATTCCCTGGTGGAGCCTGTCGAACTGGTTGACAAGTCGGGCCGCCTGCGCGTGCTCAATTCCTTCCCGACGACGTTGCGAGTGCTGAATCCTGCTCTCGACGTACCCCTTGATGAGGCCGTCTGGAAGGTCGAGTCTTACACCGAACAGCAGGTGGTGTTCAGCGTCGACGTCAGCACGCCCGACGGCAAGCCGCTCCTTCGTGTATTGAAGACTTATCAGCTCGCCCCCCAGGAGGCCAAATCACGAACCTCGGATGCGCAAATGTCGCTCCAATTCGAGAACCGCTATGGCCAACCGGTCCAGATCATCGTCACGCAGCAGGGGCCGATTGGTTTCCGGAAAGAGGACCTGCGAGGCGAGGACCGTAAGGTCATTGGTGCGGTGTGGCGAAACGGCGCTGTGGCGTCGAAGCTTCACCCCCGCGCCGACGTGATCAAGCGTACTCAGATCGAGTTGGGTTCTGACATCAACGAGGGAAGCCGGATCGCATGGGTCGCCGAAGGCAACAAGTATTTCGGCTGCATCATGGCGCCAAGCGGGCGCGACCATGGCGATGTTCCGTCGCGATTCACGCGAGCCGAGGCGATTGTTTTTGCCCCCCAGGTTAAGGATGACGCGCAGGTCGAACGGCAGGACCTGGCTTTCCGCTTCATCACCGAGCCGATCAGCATTCCGACGGGAGGCTTAAGCGGCCTGGCCTTCGATCTCTACATGGGGCCGAAATCCAAACGCATCTTCGAGTCGGTGGAGACCTACGCCCGGCGCTCTTATTACCAGATGCTCAGCGGCGAGTTTGCCTGGTGCACACCGGGCTGGCTCGTCGGCCTGATGATGGTTCTGCTGAACGGCGTCCATGCTATCTGGCCGCACAACTACGGTCTCTCCATCATCGTCCTGGTGCTGGTGGTCAAGGCCATTCTCCATCCGCTTTCGGTCAAGGGCCAGATCAATATGCAGAAAATGCAGAAGAGCCAGGCCCGGCTCAAGCCGAAGATGGACGCCATTAAGGAGAAATACGCCAACGACCGCGCCCGTATGAACCAGGCCATGGCGGAAGTCATGAAGGAGGAAGGGATCAACCCCGCCGGCCAGATGCTTACCTGCCTGCCCATGATGATCCAGATTCCCATCTGGGTTGCCCTCTGGACCGCCTTGAGCTACACGGTCGAAATGCGCCACGCCCCGCTCGACGGATGGTGGATCAAGGATCTTACCCAACCGGACCAGTTCATGAGACTCTTCAATCGGCCGGTAAACGTACCCCTGCTCGGCTGGCTCCTCGGCGGGCCCGTCGAGCACCTCAATGTCCTTCCGATCCTGTTGGCTATTACTCAGGTCCTGCAGACCAAATTCATGCCGCGGGGCAACACCTCGAGCGATCGAAGCCCCGACCAGCTTGAACAGCAGCGCAAGATGATGATGTTCATGAGCGTGTTTTTCATGTTCATCCTCTACAACGCTCCCAGCGGCCTGACGTTGTATATCATGGCCAGCAATATCTTTGGCATCATCGAACAGTGGCGTATTCGCCGGCACATCGCCGAGCTCGAAGCCCGCAGCGAAGCCGCAAAAGCACATCCGGGTCCCCTCAGGCGGCTCTTGTCCAACGCTTTCGGTGGGGATGGCCGGCGCAAATCCTGGTTGCAGGCCAAGTGGCAGGAACTTCAGAAACAAATCGAACAAGCCAAACGCGTCCAGAGCCAGAGGAGCAAAGGAAGAAGATGACAGAATGCAGGCGGCTTTTGCTCTCTGCCGTGTCACTGGCGGCTCGCCCGCCGGCACTCACTCCGTCTGTCCGGCCTCAGTGAGTTCGAGTCGAGCTTCGACGGTGCCGTCGCCTGTCAGCTCCATCCGGACGATACCGAACACCGGTACTGCGGGGCTGACCCATGTTCGCCGGACGTACTTCACCCCCTCCTCCGTCCACCGGTCCTCATAGAGGACGGCGTCCCAATCTCGTCCCCCCGCTTGAATCGTCGTCCGGCTTGTCTGCCGGTGCCCATCGGAAGGGCGGTCCCACGCCAACGGATCGGCGGTTCGCAAATCTTCGCGTTCGGCCGGCATGCCGAGCGGGCGTCCGTCCAGCGTCACCCGCACCTCAGTCTTCACCCGTGTAATGCCCACTTCCTTAACCCGATACAGCAGCGTCTGGGAATCCAGCGCCTCGTAGAGCGCCCACTCGCCTGTTCTGGCGTCGGCCAGCGGCTGAAAGGGCTCTGTGCGCTCCGGCCGGGTGCCCGCAGAAGACGGCTTGGTCGCCGATCGCGTCTTTGGCGAGATCAGGATGTCGGGTTCGACCGAGTCAGGGCTCTCCCGCGGCGGCGGCTCGGGGTCGGTTGCGGACGGAGGCGGGGCGACGTGCTCGGGCGGCAGGGCGGGTGTTGCCTCGTGTTCGCTGGAATCGTCACAGCCGCAAGCCCACAGGCCGGCCGCCATCAGCAGGCAGAAGCACTTCATCGCACGCGTCATGCCAACCTTGTAATCCGTGAGGTCCCTTCAGGCAACTGGAACGCCGCCTGCGTCAGTGTCTCCGTGTGTCGTCAGAAACTTGCCGAAGACGCCTGACCGTTCTTTCAGCCCCCTGTTCAGAACCGCGACCCCGTGGACGCAACCCCTTTGCGGCGTGGTTGCTGTGCGGTTTGCTCCGTTCTTCGTTTGTTTGCTGCGATCTTCCAGGGACCGCTCCCTTAACGGTCCTGCTGTCGCAGGTCCGCCTCGCCGTGGTGAGCAACCACGGTCCTGACGGAATGGCCCCGAGGCGGACCGCCTTTTTGCGGGCCGCAACCCAAGCGCTCTGCGATCCAGAAACATGCGCGCAAAAAGCGCACCAGTCGCGACGGGAGGGACTAAAGGCGTTCCGGAGTCCCCCGCGACCGGGCTGGAAGAGTTCAAGGATGCACGGCAGCCGGCAACGTGGCCGGGATCGGGTTGTGTGATGACGGCACCACCCGTGGTAAGCGGGTCGGCTGGCTCGTGGGCAGATGCTCGGACTCGGTCGTCTCGCTCAATGTAAACCGGGCGCTGAACGTCTTCGGATACCGATAGATGATTCGTTCGTAACCCGCAACGTAAGCCTTCCATGCCTCGATGAGTTGCCGATGGCCGTCGGTCAGTTCGGGCTCCTGCGGCGCCGACAGCTCCAGGCGTCGCCAGATCGTGTCGCGCGTGCGATTCTTGGTGACGATGAGATTGTACAGATCGCGGACGCCCTTGGGCGAACGCAACGGCTCGGCCGTCACCAGGTTGAAACCCGCCTGAAGTTGGGCCGCAGTGATAGGCCACTGGGCTGTGGCCCCATGGTCGTCCGTTTCCTGGACTAGCGTAATCCCCTGCTCTGGTGGATCGGGCACGCGCAATATGATCTGGCACAGATCAGCGGCTTTCCACCCGCTCTGCAATCCGACGCCGGCCTCACTCGGCAAGGGCCATGGCAGCGGCAGGTTGTCAACAGACAGAATTCGTTTCTCATCATCCGCGATCTGCACGAGCATGGTTGACGATTGCCCTTGGTGGGTGCTGATCCGTGCCGTGCCGTCCGTCCAATCCAGTTCAAGCAGCGCCCGAATCGGCTCGGCCCCCCATGCCCGCAGCAACGTGGTTGCTCCGATCGTCGTCCCGTGAAAAGTCAGCGTTCGCCCATCGGTAGTCAGCCAGTCCTCGCCTGGGTACGCGCGAACCTGCCGGCTCGCGGCCGACGCTTCAGCAAACCAGTCGGCGAAACCGGCCGGCGGATTGGCCGCGGCAATCTCCCTCATCGCGGCCGCATACTTGGCCAGTGTCTCGTTGTATCGGATGACTTCCAGGTCGGCCACCGCCCGCTGTCCGTCACGAACCACGCGCGCTTTCTTGCCGCGTTCCTCCTCCACACAGGGCGGAGACATCAACCAGACCCTTGCGCCGGCTTCGTGGCATTTCTGCACGATCTTGGTTAGATCACGCTGCATCGCCTCCAACCGGGCCGGGACGAAACTAAGGTAACCGGCGTCATTGATTCCCAGGCAAACGACCACCACCGTAGGCTTGTGAATGAGAACGTCACGTTCCAACCGCAGCAAAGCCCGCGCAGCGGTGTCGCCTGCCCAGCCGACAGAGATGTACCGGACCGGCCGTGGTCCGTCCGCCGAGGGGCTCCGGTGCAGCTCGGGATAACGCACCGTCAGAAACGTCTCGACCAGTTGCGGGAACGTCGGTCGACCGCCTCGCCGGGCGTCGGGCGTTTCGCTCAATTCATCGCCCAGGAAGACGATCACGTCACCCTCCCGGATGGCCAGGCTGCCGGGGGGCGCCGGAGCGGTCGTCGGCATTGAAGCGGGAGCCGTCGGGGGTGCGGGGGCAGCGTTCGTAGCAGGGCTCGGTGCGGGCAATGTCGCCCGGACCGGCGGCGGAGCCGGTGCCGCGGTCTCGACCGGCGCGGGTACCGACGCAGTCGCAGTCACCGGTGCCGACGCGCTCGAAGTCGGTTGTGCGGACAACGTCGTGGCGATAGTCGCCAGCAGAACAGCGGCTGTACTCACCACACCTTTCATCGCCGTTTTGGCCTCCCCGCCGCCGATTACTGGAACACGCCGGTGGCGAGCACCTTCATCTGCCGAACCGCTTCACGCATGCCCACCAAGATCGCTCTCGCGACGATCGAGTGCCCGATGTTGAACTCCTCGAATTCCATCTCGGCCACCGGGCCGATGTTGTCATAGGTCAGGCCGTGCCCGCCGTGAACGACCAGCCCGCGTTCCCAGCCGAGTTCGAGGGCCGTCTCGAGCTGCTTGAGCGACCTCTTGCGGGCCCGGGCCCCCCGGGCATGGGCGTATCCGCCGGTCCACAGCTCGATGGCGTCAAAGTCCAGGTCGGCGCACATCTTCACCTGTTCGGCAATCGGCTCAATGAAAGCGCTCACCTCGATGCCCTTGCGGTGCAACCTCTGGACAACCGGAGCAATCCGACGCTTGAAGCGGATCACATCCAGACCGCCCTCGGTCGTCAGTTCCTGCCGCCGCTCGGGAACCAGCGTACACTGGTTTGGCCGCAGGTTCTCGGCAATCCGCACGATCGCCGGGGCAATCGACATCTCCATGTTCAGTTTGCAGGTGACCGTCTGCTTGAGCAGCGCTGCGTCGCGGTCGTTGATATGCCGGCGATCCTCCCGCAGATGGAAGGTGATTCCGTCGGCCCCGCCAAGCTGCGCCTCCGCCGCCGCCCAGACCGGATCCGGCTCGATCGTCCGCCGTGCCTGCCGCACCGTTGCCACATGATCGATATTGACACCTAGCTTGGCCATGAGAATCGTCCTTCTTACTGGACAACCCGCTCGACCGAGCGGATTGGGACCATTATAGGTCCGCCCCGAGCCATGTAAACTTGCGTGCAGATGCCCGCTGCGGTCTGATAGCCCAGCAGCCCCGGACCCTACCAACCCCTGGCCTCCAGGCGCTTCTTCGAGTATTATCGTCGGCATGAGGAAAGCACCTTTACCCAGATCGGTCCCCCCTATGTACATGCGTCGGCCCGCGTAAAGCGGGCCTTCTTCGGCGTGGTTGACTCCCTGTTCAAGAACATGACTGCCGATATGATACCGACGGAATCCTTGATTTCGCGTCGAAGGGCGAGGTAGGGCACGGTCGAGCAGCCACCGGCGGCCAGACCTGCCAAAAGCCTCAGCTAAGACCAGAAGTGAGCATCAACATGAGCAAACGTCGATTCCTGATTACCTCCGCGTTGCCCTACTCGAACGGCCGTCTGCACGTGGGCCACATCGCCGGGGCCTACCTGCCGGCCGACACCTACGTCCGCTACCTCCGGGCCCGCGGCGACGAGGTCCGCTTCATCTGCGGCAGCGACGACAACGGCGTGGCCTCGCTGATCTCCGCCCGCAAGGAGGGCAAGTCGGTCGAGGAACTGACCGCCTTCTACAACGCCCGCCAGGCAGCCGACTTCGCCGGGCTGGGTATCCGGTTTGACATCTACGGCGGCACCCACCAGCCCAAGTTCGTCGATCTGCACAACCGAATCAGCCAGGACTTCTTCCGCGTCATCCACGAGAAGGGATACTTCGTCAAGAAGACCACCATGCAGCTTTACGACGTTCAGGCTGATCAGTTTCTGCCCGACCGCTACGTCAAGGGCAAATGCTACAACTGCGGTGCCGACGGAGCCTACGGCGACCAGTGCGAAGCATGCGGCGTGTCCATCGACCCGATGAAGCTGATCAACCCGGTCAGCACCATCACCAACACCAAGCCCGAGCCGCGCGAGACCACCCACTGGTACATGCAGTTACCGCAGTTCGAGGAGAGACTGCGTGCCTGGCTCGAAGCCAAGCGACAGCCGCAGGGCGATTGCCCGCCGTGGCGAGAAACGGTGCTCAATTTCTCGCTCGGCCAGATCAAACAAGGCCTGCCAGAGCGGGCCATGACCCGCGACCTGCACTGGGGCGTGCCGGTGCCGCTCAATGACCCCGACGCGGCCGGCAAGGTGCTCTACGTCTGGTTCGACGCTCCGATCGGCTACGTGTCGTTCACGGCCGAGCTTTGCCGGCAGGTGGACGGCGACTGGAAGGCCTACGAGCGATGGTGGAAGGACCCGGATTGCCGGATCGTGCATTTCATCGGCGAAGACAATACCGTTTTTCACGCCCTTACCTGGCCGGCGATGCTCATGGCCGAGGGGTCGTTCCAACTGCCGTGGCAGGTCGTCGCCAACTCCTTCCTGAATATTAAGTTCCCCGGCAAAGAAGAGGAAAAGATCAGCAAGAGCCGTGGGACGGCCATCTGGATCGAGGAATACCTCAAAATGTTCGAGCCCGACCCCTTGCGCTACTACCTGACGGCCATCGCGCCGGAAACTCAGCGGACTACCTTCGATGTCGACGACTTTATCAGCCGCAACAACGGTGAACTGGTCAACGCCCTGGGCAACTTCGTGAACCGGACAATGACCTTCGCCCAGAAGTACTTTGACAACAAGGTCCCGGCCGTCGGCAACCGCCAGCAGGTGGACAACGACCATCTGGCCAACATCGCTGCCCACGCCGAGCGGATCACTGCACGGCTGGACGGCCTGCGATTCCGCGCCGCCATCGAGGAGCTCATGAACCTCGCTCGGGCTTCCAACGTCTATTTCGATGCCAAAAAGCCCTGGCAACAACGCAAGGACGACTTGGCCGCCTGCGGAACAAGCCTCAACGTCTGCATTCAGACCGTCAAGGCCCTGATGACCCTCATGGCCCCGTTCCTGCCCTTCTCGGCCGACAAGTGCCTCAGGATGCTCAACCTCGACGCCGGCGCCCTGTCCTGGGACCAGACAACAACCGAGCTTCCCCCCGGCCACCCCCTTGGCGAGCCGGCTATCCTTTTCCAGAAACTCGACCCAAAGGTGGTGTTTGCGGACATGCAATAGGGGACGAGGGGCGAGGGGCGGGGGACGGGGGGGGCGTAGGAGCGGCTTGTAGCCGCGACTCGTCATTGTCTTGACGAGCCCAGGGGCTTGTCCCCTGGGTCCGCCGGTCCGGGACCGCTGGACCGAGATTCCCATCTCCGTCCTCCATGGCGGCGGATTCCGTGCCGCTGCCGCTAAGGACGGAAAGATTCACCCAGGAGCGGTGCGAGAAAGGGCTCTCGCATCAGCAGAGGGTTTGTTCCCTGCATTTCTCCTGATTCGCAGGGTCTTCAGGGAACTACAAGGGGTCCGAGTGCGTCTAATCAGCAGGATACGCTCATTCGAAGGAGCCAGTCATGATTCGCTCAATCAGAACGCGTCGTAGGGCATGGCCGAGGTCGCCGAGGCGACCGAGACCTGCCTTCTGGCTTTCGGCTGCCACCGTCGCTCTTGTCATGATGCTGACCGCTGCTGCTGCGAAGGCGGCCCAGTCCGAGGTCGCCCGGCCCGCACCGCCCCCTGACGTGAAAGCCGTGGCCGATGCCAACAACCGTTTCGCCCTCGACCTCTACGGCAAGCTCAAGAATGGCGACGAAAACCTGTTCTTCTCGCCCTACAGCATCTCGACCGCCCTGGCCATGACCTACGCCGGGGCCCGCACGAGCACGGCCGAGGAAATGGCCAAGACGCTGCACTTTGATCTGCCCGCAGAGCGACTTCACTCGGCCTACGCGGAGATGATCCGCGACCTGAACGAGGCGGGCCTTGGCACGGCCGAGCCAGGCGAAGCCGGCAAGAAAGGCGATTTCCAGTTGAGCGTCGCCAACCGCCTCTGGGGCCAGAAGGGCGAGCAGTTTCTGAAGGAGTTTCTCGACCTGACCGAGCGGTCCTACGGTGCCGGCCTCAGTGAGGTCGACTACGTGGGCGACACCGAAGGGGCCCGCAAGACCATCAACGACTGGGTCGAGAAACAGACGGCCGATAAGATCAAGGAACTGATCAAACAGGGTGTTCTGAACGCAGCCACCCGTCTGGTACTCACCAACGCCATCTACATGAAGGCCGAGTGGCTGGCCAAGTTCAAGAAGCAGGACACCAACCCTGCCCCGTTCTTCGCGGCTGGCGGCAAGGAAATCCAGGTGCCCACCATGCATCAGACGTCGATTCTCGGCTACGCTGAAATGGACAACCTTCAGGCGCTTGAGCTGACGTACAAGGGTAACCGGCTATCAATGATCATCTTGCTGCCCGAACAGAAAAACGGGCTGGCCGGTCTCGAGAAGCGGCTTACCCCCAACAACCTGAGTCAGTGGCTGGCACAGCTCAAGCCGCAGAAGGTGAGGGTGGCTTTGCCCAAGTTCAAGGCAACCAGGGAATTCAGCCTCGCACAGGTCCTGCAATCACTGGGCATGACCAAGGCCTTTGACGGGAACCAGGCCGACTTCTCCGGCATGAACGGCAAGAAGAACCTGTTCATCTCCGCCGTGGTCCACAAGGCCTTCGTCAATGTCGATGAGGAAGGCACCGAGGCTGCCGCCGCCACCGCCGTGGTCATGAAGCTCACCGCCGCCCCCATGCCCGAGCGGATCCCCGAATTTCGCGCCGACCACCCCTTCGTCTTCCTCATCCGCGACCGCGTGTCCGGTGCGATTCTCTTCATGGGCAGGGTGGCCGAGCCGAAGACGGAGTGAGCGAGAAGCAGTCAGCGAAGCAGAGTTTGTCTTGGCGGATCATGGTCCGCTTTGTCGGGACTCCATGCATTGAAGGGTCGAGGTCGTTGCGTTAGCCTGTTGCCACGGCCGGGCCTGCGAGGAGAAAAACGGACAATCGGGTCATGATCTTCTTTTAGGCGTGTCCATTATGGGTTCTCGGAGGAATCCCGATGCGAAACGTCTCGGTCATACTGATTCTGGGGGTACTGGGTTGTGAAGGGCCCTTGACGGTGCCTGCGGTCGAGCGGCTGGAACCCGAGGGCCAGAAAACCGTGGACGAGAGTTGGCTGAATATGTTGTCACCCCCGGAGCGCCTGGACCGTTCATTGCTGCTGGATACTGTGCTGACCAATCACTTCCATCAGCGCGGAGTTGATCGCCTCAATCTCACAAGCGAGAAGGACGTGTGGGGCGGTCGGGTCATCATGACGGTCTACTACGACAGGGCCCATCCTGCCTTTGACAGTTTCACGGTGGCCTACATCGACGCCCAAGGCCGGGAACGCCGTCGCGAGAGATACACGTTTGAAGAGGTCAAGGGCCGGGTCGCCGAATTGGTCGGCACAGCGTCCGAGCCCGGCGCACAACCGGCCGCCACGCCCGAGGAAATCGAACGGCAACGCAAAGCGGAAGAAGAGATGGCCAATCGGCTCGCCCGGCAGATCCTCATCAGGGCCGCAACCCGCCCGGCCGCCCAGCCCGTCGATGAATCAGAAGTCGTCCCGCCTTGAGAAGCGGCCGCGCCGGCTGAATCGCAGACTTCAAAGCTCCTTCCATTTGCCCGAAGCCGAACTGCTTTTTGATTGCCAAGGTCATGCCATCGGCCGGGCTTGACCGCGATCCCCGCGCCTCAATAGGGAGCGGTCCGGACCACAAAACGCAGCGGGTTGAAGTCGAAAAGCTGCTTCGGCTCAAAAGTACCTGTCTCGCTGATCTGGGCGGCAAAGAGCTTGCCCGCCGTGCTCCAGACCACACGGTTGCGGTCGATATCTGCCCATTCCCAGCCCGGCAGGTCAATTCGGGTGCCGGCCGTGGTGTGCACGAGTTCGTGCGCGTCGGGCGAGTTCAAAGGTGTCACATGAGCGGTTTTGCGAAGGACCCACCCGGCCCCCGCAGGCTTCTCGAAGACGGCGAAGCTGCGCCCTTCCGGCCCGGACGGTGCTTCCTTCAGCGTCCATCCGTCCCGTTGCAGTCGCAGGAAATAAACGCCGGCGCACTCGCTGCCGAACGAATACTCTCCGCGGTAATGGGGAACCTTGCGCAGCTCGCGCGGGACAGTCACGGTCTTGTGGCTGCGTTCGTCGTTGATCCAGTAGGTGGTGCGGTTCAGGAACAGGCCGCCGCCGTGTTGGCTGTCCGCTTTCTCCCAAAGCCCGATGGGCTTGAGAAAGGGGGCCTTCGACAAGGCAGTGTATGACACGCTCTTATCCGTGCCCGGCTTGCCCTTCAGGGCGAAGTAGATCAGATACCGTCCGTCAGGCGAGAGGTCGCTGCGGCGCTCGTAGATCCGTCCCTTGAGCCACTGTCCGACCATAAACGTATCGTTGGCCCGGTTCCAGCCGATGACGCAGACCTGCTTGGACGGCCCTCGCCGGAACACCACGCCCACAGGAACCTCCTGGGCCAGCAGAATGTGAATCCTTGCGGGAGGCCGCTCCTCGGCCGGCTTGGGTGTATGGGTCGGACCTGCCATTGAATAAAGCCTCATCGGCGTCATGCCGCGTCTAAGCCTACCTGCAACCGGCTTTCTTGCAAGTCGGCAAGGTTCAGTCAGGCAGGCGAAAAGGTTGTCCAACTCCCGCGCCCCCAAGCTCTCCGGCGCCGACGCTGGTCAATTGGCTCGCGGGCCTGTATGTTAGCTGTCAGTTCAAGTCTGCTTGGAAAGCTGAAGGCCGCGCGGCTCATTGTCGGTACGGGCCGGTTGCTGAATTGCCGGCCGGCAATGCGGATGACGAGATTCGTGACGCCCATGATTGTGGGCTTCCCTGTGAAGGCGACCAGGCCCGCGCCGCCCGTCATGCCAGGCGGCTCCCTGTTGGCGGGAGGGCTTGCAATGTTCAGAAGACAATGCTTCATCTACCTCCAACTGCTGTTGGGCTGGGCGACGCTCGTCTGCTTTGGGGGAATTGGGCAATTCGCGTTGGCCCATGCCGGCCCGCCTCGGAGCCGCCCGTTGGATGACTTGGGCGACGGTCGCCCGAGCCAATTACTCCAGTCGCTCACCGTGGTCTGGATCATTCCCGAAAATCCGAGCCGTGCTGGTCGGCAAGAACAGGTCGGGCGAGAAGAGGACTCTGCGCGACCCGGCCCTGCGGCCATCGTCTCGGCTGATCTCCGGGCCCCATTGCCGGCCTGGCTCGAAAGAGCAGGTGACTGCGAACCTGTCCCAAAACCTGTGTGGGAGCGGCTTCCCGTCGGTCGACTCTTGAGGTCTCGGGACGAACTTTACGTGGGCCAGACCGAGCTGCACGGTCTCGACGACCGGCTGTTCTGGTGGGTTCTGTTGGTTGTTGCCTTGGCGATCGTGCTGGCCATCTGCTGGAACCGAACTCCGTGTCGTGACTCGGGGGCCGGGACGGTTGCGCCGCACGGCGGACTTGGGGCGGAGCGGTTGGACGACGAAACCACCCGCGAAACCGCTCGTCGTTTCAGGGCTATCTTTGATCAGTCTCTTCACCTGACCGGCGTCATGGACCCGCAAGGCACGCTGCTCGATGTCAACAGCCCGGCGGCGGAGTTTTCGGGTGTTTCTCGCGAGGAGCTGCTGCACAAGCCGTTCTGGGAAGGGCCATGGTGGCGTCATGATTCCGCCGCCCGAAGTCAGGTGCGAGAGGCCATCGCCCGAGTTGCCCACGACGGTGAACCGGTGCGGTTCCAGACCACCCACGTGGACCGCGACGGGCGACTCCACAACATCCAGTTCAGCCTGCGCGCCGTCAGAGATGACATCGGCCGTATTGCTCTTCTGATTGCCGAGGGCCTGGATATCACCGACCTCAAGCGGTCCGAACAAGCCGCGCAGGACGGCAGGGAATGGTATCGCTCACTGTTCGAGGGGGCCAACGATGCGATCTTCCTCATGGAAGAAGATCGTTTCGTGGACTGCAACCCGAGAACGCAGGCATTATTCGGCGGCACCCGCGAGCAGATCCTGCAGCTTCACCCGTACGACCTGTCGCCCGAGTTCCAGCCGGATGGCCGTCCGTCCACACAGAAAGCCCTTGAGAAAATCTCAGCCGCTTACGCCGGGGAGCCGCAGTCCTTCGAGTGGCGCCACTACCGAATCGACGGCTCGCTCTTTGACGCGGCGGTAACTCTCAACCGGGTGTTCCTCGCGGGCCGGCCGCACCTTGTGGCGGTCGTTCGCGACATCACCGGACGGAAGCGGGCTGATGAGGCGCTGCGAAACGAGATGGCCTTCAGCCAGACCCTGATCCATGCCTCACCGGCTTTCTTTGTCGCCATCGGAGCGGACGGCAGGACAAGGATGATGAACCCCGCGATGTTGAACGCCTTGGGCTACACGGCGGAAGAGGTGGTCGGTAAGGACTACATGACCACTTTCGTGCCCGACGCCGACCGCGGGGCACTCGCCCGAATCTTCGAGCAGCTTGTGGTGGCCGGACGGCCGACGCTGAACGAGAACCACATTATGACGAAAGACGGTCGTCTGCTGCTGGTAGAGTGGCACGGCGCACCGGTGTTTAAGGGACAAGAACTGGATTACTTCTTCGGAGTCGGCATTGATATTACCCGGCGCAGGCAGGCGGAGGAGGAGATCCGCAAACTGAACGCGGAATTGGAGCAGCGCGTGCGGGACCGCACGGCGCAACTTGCCGCGGCCAACGCGGCGCTGAATGAATTCGCCTACGTGGTCTCTCACGACCTGAAGGCCCCGTTGCGCGCGGTCAGTCAGTTGGCCCAGTGGGTGTCCGAAGACTATGCTTCCGTGCTCGATGAAGAAGGTAAAAACAGACTCAAACTCATCAACGGCCGGATCGCGCGAATGTACAACCTGATCGACGGAATCCTTCAGTATTCCCGCATCGGTCGCGTTGAAGAAGACCGCCGGCCGATCGATCTGGACCTTCTCGTGCGCGAGGTGATCGAGGCGCTGTCTCCTCCGGCCCATGTCCACGTGACCGTCGAGGGCAGGCTTCCCGTGGTCGTCGCCGACCGGACGCAGATGACGCAGGTATTTCAAAACCTCATCGGCAACGCCATCAAGTTCATAAACAAACCCGCGGGCCTGGTGACCGTGGCCTGCGAAGACGCAGGCGATCGCTGGCGATTCAGCGTCACGGACAATGGGCCGGGGATCGATCCGAAGTATCACGAGAAAATCTTCGGGATCTTCCAGACCCTGACACCCCGAGATCAGCAGGAGGGCACCGGCATCGGTTTGACGCTGGTCAGAAGAATCGTGGAGTTGTATAGTGGAAAGGTCGAGCTGGAGTCGGAAGTGGGAAAAGGGAGCACGTTCACGTTCACGTTGCCCAAGTAGCCGGGCAGGAAGACAGTCATGCGACCCAATACGCCGATCTTGTTGGTGGAAGACGATGAGGTTGACCAGATCACCGTTCAGCGCGCCCTGAGGGACATTCACGTTACGAATCGGCTGCTCATCGCGGCGAACGGCGAGGAGGCTCTGCGGATGCTGAGAGACCCTGCCTGTGAGCGTCCCGGCATTATCCTGCTCGATCTGAACATGCCGCGGATGAACGGGGCGGAGTTCCTCCGCGTCGTCAAATGTGATGCCGAACTGAAACGAATACCCGTGGTGGTGCTTACGTCATCCCGGGAGGAACAGGATCGAATTGAAAGCTTCAACCTGAGCGTCGCCGGGTACATGATCAAGCCGGTCGACTACCGTCAGTTCGTCGAAGTGGTTCGAACCATCGACCTCTACTGGACGCTTAGCGAACTGCCGTAGCAGGAGAAAAGACCATGAGCTCCGCCGCTCTTCGAGTTCTCTTCGTCGATGATGATCTGCTCGACCGCATGGCCTTTGAGCGGTTTGTTAAGAAGCAGCGGCTGCCGTATGACTATACTCTTGCGGATTCGTCGCAGGCGGCCCGCAGACACCTCGCCGCCGAGCAGTTCGACATCGTGATTACCGATTTTTCGCTCACCGACGGCAACTGTCTCGAGTTGCTGGGAGAATTCAGAAACGTTCCCTTCATCGTGGTGACCGGTACGGGCAGTGAGGAGACGGCGGTGGAGGCCATGAAGCTCGGGGCCCGGGACTACCTCATCAAGGATCCCGATGGCCACCATCTGACCGTGCTCCCCGCCACGGTGAGAAATGTTCTGGAACGCAGCGCGGCCGAGGCCGAGCTGCAAAGACACCGCGAGCATCTCGAGGAACTCGTCAGGGAGCGAACTGCCGAGCTGGTCGCCGAGATTCGTGAGCGACTCCGGGCTGAAGAAGAGAAACGGGTCCTCCAGGAGCAGCTCTACCATGCGCAGAAAATGGAGGCGGTCGGACAGCTTGCCAGCGGCATTGCCCATGATTTTAACAATCTGTTGACCGTCATTTTCAGCAACGTCGATCTGATCAGGCAACAGTTGCCGCAGGATCAGCAAGAGAGCATCGGCGCAAGCCTCGAGGCGATTTGGGAGGCGGCCCAGCAGGCGATGGGAGTTACCCGCTCGCTGTTGATCTTTGCCCGAAAAGTCCCCGGCGAGAAGAAGCCGATCGATCTTCGCGAAACGGTGGAGCGGACGGTGAGGATGATTCGGCGGGCCCTGCCGGCTTCGATTGAACTGGTCGCGGAAACGGCCGGCCAGACGCCGATCTGGATCTGCGCCGATGAGACGCAAATGCAGCAGGTCATCATGAATCTGGCGGTGAATGCCCGCGACGCCATGCCCCGCGGGGGGACTTTGCGGATCGCCGTGGGGCCCGTGGGCGGCCCCGGCGATGGCGGGACCGACGAATCAAAGGAGCAGGAACCGGCATTGGTCTGCCTGACGGTCAGCGACACCGGCGTGGGCATGCCCCCCGACATCCAGACACGCATCTTCGAACCGTTCTTCAGCACCAAGCCGCGCGGTGCCGGCACGGGGCTCGGTCTGTCCATTATCGACGGCATTGTCAAAGATCATGGCGGGCGTGTCGAAGTGCAATCTGAAGTGGGAAAAGGAACTGTCTTTAGAGTCATCCTTCCCACCTGCGAGCCCGGCGTTGAGCCCGAGGTGAAGGGGCCTCGAGGCGGCCGGCCCCCTGGCAGAGGAGAGAAGATTGTGCTGGCCGAGGATGACGAGTACGTTGGCACGGTCCTGACCACTCGCTTGGAGGCGGATGGGTACAGCGTGATCAGGACAAAGGATGGTCGATCGATGATGGAGGCCTGCCGGCAGCACGGCGAGACGATCCGCTTGCTGGTTGTGGACGTCGATCTCCCTAAGCGCAGCGGGATTGACTGTCTGAAGGATCTTCGGGCCGAAGGTCGCCACACGCCGGCCATTCTCATGACCGGCAGCACGGAGGTCGATCTGACCGAAGGGCTGCCCTCTGACACACGTCTGCTTCGCAAGCCGTTTCAGATTGTCGAACTGACCTGCATGATCAGTGAAGCCTTGACTTGAAACCCTATGGTCGGACATCTGTACCGCTTGCGTGCATGTTTCCGGATCGCGGTACGCTTTGCTTGCGGCCCGCAAAAAGGCGGTTCGCCTTGGACTGTGCCTCGAGATGCCGAGTGAGTCTCATGGCCGAATCGAATCAGGTTGCCGTCGCGACACCGCCGGCCAAGCCCGTTGAAAAGCCGGCCAAACCCATCCCGCGCCGTCAGCCGCCGTATCACGTCGTCCTGCTGGATGACGACGACCACACCTACCAGTACGTCATCGAGATGCTGGGCAAGCTGTTCGGCCACAACAAAAACAAGGCGTATATGATGGCCCGCGAAGTGGACACCACCGGCCGGGTGATCGTCGATACCACCACCAAGGAACGCGCCGAGCTGAAGCGCGACCAGATCCACGCCTACGGGCCCGACTGGCGGCTCAAACGTTCCAAGGGCTCAATGCGAGCCACCATCGAACCGGCACCGGATGCAGGATAACCACAAGAGTAGAAGTCGAAACGAGGAGCAAACAGAGATAACGGAGAGAGCCGAGACAGCTTCCTCTGTTGACTCCGTCGCCTCTTGTTGACGCATCCACAAGCTCGCAGCAAAAAGACAAAGGGACAACTTGCCTTCCGCTACGCAACTGCCCTGTGTTTTCGGCTCGCCGACGGCCTTCATGCCCCAAAGGGGCTCAAGTATGTAGCCAGGGGGCGCAAGCCTCTGGTATGCATTCCGTCGGGACGGATTAGCCCTGAAAGGGCGATAGAAGGCCTGATCCGTTCAGGAGCACCTGCCGCCCCGCTTGGGCTGACCAGCGAATGGAACACGGCTCTTCATGCCCCAAAGGGGCCCAGGTATGTAGCCAGGCGGCGCAAGCCCCTGGCATACTTCCCCTTCGCCATTCGTCATTCCCCGGGACCGCGAGCCAGACCCGCGCCACCGCCTCCGCCCTCACCCGCCCTTGTCCCTGTGCCTTTCGAGAAACGCATCCACGTCCTCGTGAGCCATTTGGCGGGCGGTGCGGTACTCGTCTTCCAATAAAGGATCAGGGAACGGCGGTACCTTATCTTCGTAGCCCGTGTATTTGTGTCGAATGCACGCCCGGACGGCTAGGGCCGCCTTGGTCGCCAAGTCGAGCTTCTGCGTGCGCCCCACACGGCCGCTGTACTTCTGACAAGCCCGGTCAGTGGTCTCGCGGGCGATCCTGGCCGCGAGCTTGGCATACCGCTTGCTGAAATTCAGGAACTCGATGCATGCCTGCTCAAACTCCCGCCGATAGCGGTCCTCGGCCTTCTCCCGAACGACGGCCGCCTTGGCACGCTGCTCCTTACGGGCGGCCTCGGTCCGCTCGGCGGCGGCCTGGGCCTCCCGAATGGTCGCCGAGGGAGCGTAAATGCCCAGCTTCCGTCGATAGCCCTTCTTGCGGTTGAACCTGCCCCTCAGCGCCCAATGAGGCCCACGCTTGACAAATCGCGTGACAAAGGCGTCACCGGGCGCAAGGTACTCCCAATCCTTCGGCACCCACAGCAGGCCGTACTCCGGGTTCCATACGTCGCCCTTCTCAACTTCCTCCGGCCGGGTCTGATAGACCACCAGCGTGCGGGTCGTGGGATCGGCCGTGGGTGCGGGGTTTCGTATCCGCTCTTGGCCGCCGGCCTTGGTCAAAGGCCGCTTCTCCGACATGCACATGCGATACCTCCTTGCCAACCATTCTACCATCTAGCCGAAAAACGTTTCCCGCCGGCAAACCTGCAGGGCAGTCCCCCCGCCGACACGCTCAAATTCAAGCAGTGACCACATGGATTGTCTCGCAGCAAGGTAGGGCAGGCTGGAGCCCCGTGAGTTCCCCGGACGAAGCGGAGCGGAGCCCTACCGCGCGTGCCCAACACCCACCACCCCGGCCTTCCGACGCTGTCGCTCCGTTCCAACAGCCTGTCGCGGAGCACGCCTTGTGTTTTCCCTCCCGACAATACCAGCGGAGACCCTGCGCGCCGACCGGAACCCAACCGTCTGCCGCCCCCGCCAATGCTCTTTGAAAACTGAAGATCAATCCCCTCCGGCCGAGAGCCAAGAGCTGATACCTCAGAGATCAACACTCCTTCTGACCAAACGAACCCAACGAGGGAGCAACCAGCTCTCAGAGATCAGCATGCAGCACGGAATTCCGTCCGGCCGAAAGCTGAGTGCCGACGGCTGATAGCTTCCCCGCGCCAAACGAACAGAGTTTTTCCGCCGCGAGGATGGCCCCATGGCAAGCGGGGTTGGTCCGGTCGCCGGCGGAAAAGCTTCGTTGAACGAACCCAACGCCAAGATGCCCTTCAGTTGCGGAGGACCCGACCAGGCATAATGCGCTGGATCACGTAGCGTCCGCCGGCGATGCCCGTACCATGACGCGACCGTTAGGCAGACCAAGCCCTCGGGCTTTACCAGCGGCCACGCGGATGCCGGCAACCTGGTTATCGCGTGCCGGACGTGCCTTGGCGGTAGTGTCCTGTGTCTTTCTCGCCCGGGGACACATTCGGATCTTATTCTCAATGGTCCTCAAGCGGTCGATCCGGACGCGTGAAATGCCATCCTATGACCGCCAGCCCGTTCAGCACCGCCCCGACCAGGAAGAAGGTGATGTGCGTGCCGGTCCAGGCCAGTAGATACGGGAACGCGAGCGAAGTGACAAAGGATCCGAGGTTGCCCGCCATGTTCATCGTCCCCGAGACCGCACCCGAATGCCGGCGCCCGATGTCAATGCAGGTCGACCATGACGGGGCAAGCGTCATGTCGGCACCGAAGACCGCCACCGACAGACATCCGATCGCGCCCAGCGGCGTGTGCATGAATACGCTGGCAATCAGACCCGCGGCCGACAGCAGGAAGCCCAGGATGGCAGGAATTCGCCGCGAGGGTATCCACCGACCTCGCCGATAAAGCCGGTCCACCAGCAGGCCGGCCACCCAGTTGCCCAGAGCCCCCGCCAGGGGCGGCATGGCGGCATAGAGGCCGGTCTCGACCATGCCCAGCGTATACTGGCTTCTAAGGTACGGAAACAGCCAAGACAGGCAAAAAAAGAATGTGAAGTTGGAGCAGAAATACTGCCCCATGAGCAACCAGACGTTGGAGCTGCCCAGCAGAGTGCCCGCGCTGAGGGGGGCGACCGGTCCGGGGCCCGCCGCGGCCTGCTGGCGCGTGCGAAGAATCAGGCCCTTCTCTTCTTGCGTGATGCGCGGGTGGGTTTCCGGGTCGTCGCGGAACCAGAGGTACCAGAAACACGCCCAGCCAACGCCGATGACGCCAAGAACAACGAAACTCGGCCGCCAACCGATCGTCTCAACCAGCCACGCGATGACCGGGAGCGCAAAAGCGGCCCCGAATCTCGAGCCGGAAAAAGTCAATCCTTGAACCAGCCCTCGTTCCGACATCGGAATCCAGGAGTAGACGGCGCGGGCGCACCCCGGAAAGGCTCCGGCCTCGCCGGCTCCAAAAAGAAAGCGGAACACTAAAGCGGAGATGAAGTTGAACGCCGCTGCGGTCAGGGCCGTGAACAGGGACCAGAAAGTCACCACCGCGCTGAGGATGACCCGCGGTCCGAATCGGTCCGCCAGGACGCCCGAAGGCACCTGGAACAGCGCGTATCCCAGGGCAAAGGCCGATATGATCCAGCCCATCTGCTTTTCAGACAGGCCCAGGTCCAGGGCGATGGCGCTCTTGGCCGACGAGATACACACCCGGTCCACGTAAAGCAGCATCGACAGCAGAAACATCCCGAAAACCAGCCAATAGCGTTTGGGCATCCGGAGGATCTCGAGTGGCAATTGCCTGTCATTCCTATGAAGCGACGCCTGCCCCAACGTACAACGCCGTTTCGGTCCGGCGCTGAAAGTCGCCATCGTAGGGCAACGTTGTGCTCTTCTCCATTGGGCTCAGCGAGCAGCCGCATCCAGCAGCCGGCGGGCTTCAGCGAAGCCCGAGTGTCCCACCTGCAACACCGGCACCCTCGTCTGATGTTTGATCTGGGCTAGGCTGATTTGCCCCAGAACCAGCACGTCCACCTTCTCGGCCAGCTTGTCCATTTCCCGGTACACCAGTTCGTTGTGCCGTTCGACCCGCCCCTGCTGGAGATGCTCGAATGCCTGCTCGTTCAAGGCGATTTCGATTTCCACGGAGACGCCGGCTTCCGCGGCGGTGCGTTCGAGCAACCTCTTGGTGGCCGCCGGGCTGGTGGGAACCGTCGCGACAATACCCAGCCGACGACCCGATCGAACCGCCTCGCGAGCCATGGGCTCGTCGATGTTGAAGACCGGAATCGATGCGTACCTGCGGGCGATCCATGAGGCCTCACCCACCGTGGTACAGGTGATCATCGCCACGTCGGCGCCCATGCTTTCGGCGGCCAGAACATAGAACTGAAGACGCTTGATCACCGCGGGAGTGGGACCTTTGTGTGCCAGTGACTCCTCTAAGAGGGAATCATCCATGATGTTGAACACCTGCACGTCGGGGTTTGCCTTCAGCCAGGGATCCACAAACGGAACGGTGATGACCTGCTGGTACCAGTTCACCGTATGAATAAGGGCCAGTCTCTTGGGTTTCACGGTGGGTCCTCCAGAAACGGCTCAAGACGGAACAGTGCACCGATACAACCGTTTCATTCGGCGGGCGCGCGGTCAGGCCTGTTCCGCCGGCCGAAGACCGATGATCTCACGGGCGCGAGCGGCAGGCACGACCTCACGCCCGGCCTTGGCGGCCTGTTCCACCGCGTCTTCAACCAGCTCGACGTTGTTCCTTGCCCGGCGCCCGTTGCTCAAAAAAGGACTGTCCTCATAGCCGACGCGAATATGCCCGCCTAACTCCATTACCCTTCGCAGGCCAGCCGCTCCCTTCTGGTGATGTCGCACACAGAACCAGATTGCCCCCGGCGGCAGATGATCGACCAGCAGATCGAGATACCGATCCGCATAGGGCAGCGCGTAGGGCACGTCGAAGACGAACTCAAACACGTACGGCGGTGAGAGTCTACCGTCCTCAACCAGCCGCTGGTAATTGGCCATGTGCGACAGATCGAAAACGGCCATGGTCGGCGCGATTCGCATCGCCGCCAGCTTGTCGGCATAGAAACAGATGTCCTGGTATCTGTTCTGGTACACGCCGTCGTACATGTTGACCGACCCGAGGTTGAGGGATCCCATCTCGACCTGGGGGACGGTGAATGTGACGCAGCGTTGTTCCAGCGTGTGCTCGGGCGCGCCTCCGGTCGAGCCTTCGATGATGATGGGACAGGATTGGCGAATCCGGCGCACCTGACCGGCAAAAAGGGTTGGATCGACGGTTTGCAGCAGTTTTTCGTCGCGGGCGTGCAAGTGTGCGATCGCGGCGCCGGCGGCCTCACAACGAATCACCTCTTGGACCACGTCGATCGCGCCGGGGTATTTCTCATCCTGCTTCTCGCCCGGAACTGGCGCGACCACGATCATGATTTCGTTGTTCTTCATGCCTGAACTCCGTCGGGCCCGCGACCCTTGTCTCCGGGACAACCGGCTTGCTTGCCCCCCTTATGCCCGCGGCTGGAACGTGGGTCAAGCCTCGACATTCGACCGGCTCGGAACCAGCACGGTTCCAAAGAAGTCGTCCTTGCCCACCTGTCCGCCCTTGAAGCAAATCTCCATCCCATTCAGCACCGACCCGGGAACATAGGCCCGGCACAGCGGGCAACCGGGAGCGGTCGGCGCCACCATCTCAAGAGCCTCGATGTTCAGGGTCCTTGCCACGAAGAAGGATGTGTCGCCGCCGATGATTACTACGCGTTTGATCTTTCCTCGCTCCAGCACCCGCAACAGGATGGTGCCCAAAGCCTCCCCAAGAACTCTGCCGCTGTGATGCCTGGCATCGCGCCCCATGGCTTCGAAGCGTCTTACCGTTTCTTGCAGGCGAGGGTCCGCAGGCCCCCGGGCACTGTGGCAGATCACCGTTCGCCCGCGTTCGTGCAGTTTCAGCGCCTCGGCCACCGATGCTTCAATCGCCGCTTCGGCGGTGGCTGGGTCCACCAGGTCCGCCGTCTCGAGGCGAATCTCCGCAGCCCCTTGCTGCAATGCCCAGCCGATTTGCCGATCCGTCACCGGCGAGCAACTGCCCGAAATGGCAATCAGTGCTTCGACCGCCGGAGCAGAAAGGGGTGGAGACGCCGGCAGGAGGCCCCGGCTCTTCCAGTATCCGGTCAGGGCGTATTCAACACCGGAGGAGCCGACGATGAACAGCGTGGATCCCTCGCGAACCTGGTCCCACAGGAGATTCCCGATTACCGGCTCGTGCTCCCTATAGAGTATGTCGAGGAGGATCACTTCCGCTCCTCCGGCAACAAGCTCGCGGTATTTCGCCCTGGCCTGTTCCGCGTCGGCCAGCGACAGGATGTCGAGCAGTCCGATCTTCCGATGTGTCTGCCGCGCCAGATGAAGGCGGAGGTCGCTTTCCGTCATCGGGGTGATCGGGTGCCGACTCATCGTGGGATGACGGTCAAGCCGATAGGGCTCGGAGTCCAAACCAGACCGGGCGAAGAGGTTTCCGAAGACGCTATAGCGTCCCAGAATGGGGGCCCCGACAAGCAGCGGCACGACAGGAGCATCGAAGATCCTTGCCCCGACATCCAAGGCCCGGCCGATACTCCCGATCTGAGGCGAGGAATCAAAGGTCGAGCAGATCTTGTAATGCATGATCGGCAGGTTCAACTGCTTCAGCGCCCCGAATGCCTCGCCCAGTTCCACTTCCATTTCCCTCGGAGGCAGGGAACGACTGCAACCGGCCAACCCGATGGCCCGCAATCCTTGGTATTGGCACAGTTGCTCGATGCGAGGACGACCAATGAACAGCACCGTTCGCAATCCCGCACGCGTCAAACCCTCCATCGCGTCGGTGGAACCGGTGAAGTCGTCTCCGTAGAAGCCCAGAAGAAGGTCATTGGGTCTGGCCGCGGCCATGAACGTTCCTACTCGCGCAGAGAGCCGAACTTTTCCAAAGCCTGTCGCAGCTCCACGTGGGTTGTGGCGCATGTTTCCAGGGCTACGTCGTTTTGGGCGGCTTCCCATGCCTGGCGGATGGACATGACCCCGGATGCGGCTCCGGCCGGATGGCCGAAGATGCCCCCGCCGGCCAGGTAAATCAGATCCTGCGTTCGCACCCTCGAGAACGTGCGGGGCGCCTGGCCGGCCCATTGGCCTGAGCCGATAACCGGCATGATGTGGTGACCACCGAACAGCGGAGTCATCACCGCATGGATGGAAGCGACCACCGAATCATCCGGCTCCCAGAACTTGTTGCCCAGACCGTTAACGTGCAGGTGGTCCACGCCGATCAGCCGCCAGAGTTTCTGCCAGGCCGCGAATTCGATGCCCAGGTGCGGACACCGCGTCAGCATGTCCCAACCATTCCGATGAGCATGAATGGGAAGTTGGCATCGGCGACGCAGCGCCAAAACCCCCATGTAGCCGACACTGTTGACGCTGACCATGACACACGTGCCGCCCGCTGCCACTACCGCGTCGTGATGACGAAGCATCGCCTCAACTTCGTCGCTGATGTTGAAGGCGTACATCACCTTCTTGCCCGTCCGATCGGCGAACTCGTTGATCACCCGCATGACCGCTGCCACCCGCTTTCTGATAGGCGAATGAGGCGGGTTGACCATCACCTCGTCATCCTTGATGAAATCCACGCCGGCTTCGGCAACTTGGCGCACCTTTTCCGCCGTCTGCTCCGGCGACAGGCCGAGATTGGGCTTGATGATCGTTCCGATAATAGGCCGGCCGTGAACGCCCGTCAGTCGGCGCGTTCCCTCGATCCCGAATTGCGGCCCCGGATAAGCCCTTGCGAAGCAATCGGGCAACTCCAGGTCCACCAGACGTATCCCGGACACCTGTCTGAGGGCGAAAAAGTTGCCCATGATCATGGAAATCAGTGCTGCCAGGTTCGTTCCCATGCCCTCGATGGGAAAGGATAACACGACCTCTCCCCGCTGGTACCTCGCAGCCTGTTGCCCCGTGGCCGGACTCCGCGATCCTGGAAGACCGGGTGCGCTGACGACGTCCCGGGGCACGATTCTCTCGATCCTTGTTGCCACGCGCTGCCGCAACTGATCGGTTAGCCCCGGCACATCGACAAAGGTGGCAGTCGAGGCCCCGGCCATGGCCGCGGCCGCCGCCTCCAGAGAAAGGGGGGTCTCGATGGCATACCGGGCTATGACCTGTTCTTGCCGACGCCCGGCCATCTCGTCAGTAGACGGCTGTTTCTCCACCTGGAGGAGATCAGATCCTTTCGCTCTCGTGATTCGAGGTGGTCTGCTGCGCCGCATCGGCCCGTGCCCTTTCCGTGCTCGGAGCCCCCTCAAGCCGGTCAAATGCCGCGTCGGCTCAGAGGTACGACTCAATCCTAACGGGGCGAGCCACGTCGCGCCTACGGTGTGGGACCGGCGGATGTTGTCTTTTTTGAGAAATGAGTTATACTATTCGCTTCGAGGCGGATACGTTCGTTCCTTTCATATGCGGATATGCACAGAGCCGGACCATGCGGCGGGTTGCCTTACTCATCGAGACTTCTCGCGAGTTCGGCCGCGGACTCCTTCGCGGTGTCGCCCGATACAACCAGGAACACGGGCAAT